>Ga0307414_10001340_pt1 | contig 12725 bp, 8 predicted proteins | sample DK1Ometagenome_FD_203804 | JGI IMG/M metagenome (GOLD analysis project Ga0307414, IMG submission 203804) | Maize rhizosphere microbial communities from greenhouse at UC Davis, California, United States - DK15-O-3 | ecosystem: Host-associated > Plants > Roots > Rhizosphere > Soil | place: USA... | reverse complement strand
GCGCCGGCGCCGCGCGCCGCGGTGGACGGCTTCCTCGCCGCCGTGAAGTCGCAGGACCTGCAGGCGATGTCGGGCTTCTGGGGGAGCGAGCGCGGGCCGGCGCGCGAGGCACTGGCGCGCGACGTCCTCGAGAAGCGCGAGCTGATCATGCAGTGCTACCTCTCGCACGACCGCTACACGATCCTCAACGAGATGTCGGGCGACAAGGGCCGCCGGGTGCTGCGCGTGGCGCTGAGCAAGGGCGCGATCACGAAGGAGACGAACTTCACGGCGGTGCAGGGTCCCGCCGAGCGATGGTACGTCGAGGAGGTGGACCTCAGCTCGACGGCGGAGCTCTGTAACCGGCGCTAGCGAGCGGCACTCGGCTCACAGCCGAGTGCCGCTCCATTCAGTGCTCCGACAGCTCGACGAGCACGCCGGCGGTCGAGCCGGGGTGCAGGAAGGCGATCCGCTTTCCGTCCGCGCCGACCCGCGGCACCTCGTCGATCAGTCGCACGCCGGCCGCGCGGCACCGGGCGAGCGTCCCCTCGAGGTCGTCCACCGCGAAGCAGACGTGGTGGATCCCCGGACCGCGCTTCGTGAGGTACTTCGCGATCGGCGAGTCGGGCGACCGCGCCTCGAGCAGCTCGACGAGCGATTCCCCCGCGCCGAGGCCGGCGATCCGCGCCCCGTCGGCGTCGTCGAGCGGCACCTCGGGCATCCCCAGCACGTCGCGGTAGAAGGGGAGGATCTCGGCGAGGTCGCGCACGGCGAGCCCGATGTGGGCGATCCGGGTGCCGCGCGCGGCCTCGGTGCCGGGCCGTGGGGTGTCTGGCATGGGACTGGCGCTCGGAGGAGAGGGGTCGAAGGACTAAGCTAATCGAGCCACACATTCACCTCGTCGGGCGGCGCGAGCCGGCCCCGGAGGAGTCTATAGATGGCGAACGCGATGACGGTCACGGACGCGGACTTCGAGACGGAGATCGAGCGGCACGACGGGCTCGCCGTCGTGGACTTCTGGGCGACCTGGTGCGCCCCCTGCCGCATGATCGCGCCGGTGCTCGAGCAGCTCGCGGACGAGTACCGTGGGAAGGTGAAGGTCACGAAGCTCGACGTGGACACCAACGTCCGGACCGCGTCGCGCTTCAACGTCCGATCCATCCCGACGATCCTCTTCTTCAAGAACGGCAAGCTCGTGGACCAGGTCATCGGTGCCGTGCCCAAGCCGGCGCTCGAGGGAAAGTTCAAGGAGCACTCGGCCTGACGGGCCACCTGATTCCTGGTTCCCGATCCCCGCACCTCCGCCCCATACCGGGCGGTGCGGCGAATCGGGAATCAGGAATCGGAGGGGGCGCAGGGCCGGACATGGGTTTCCCGAGCGTCCCTCGCTCGTCCATATCCGATGCCCGCCCTCGCCGCCACGCTGCGCTATCCCACCCAGCGCATCCTCCTGCCGCGCACCAAGCTCGCCTACGTCCACCTGCGCAACCTGCTGACGGACGCCAAGCGCGACCGTGCCGCGCGGGTGTCGGGCTACGTCGCGATCTGGCTGGCCGAGGAGCTCGTGCTGCTGTACCTGCAGCAGGGCGAGGTCGTCAACGCGACCTCCACCCAGAACGGACAGACGTTCGTCGCTCTGCCGATCGCCGACGCGCTCGCCCGCGTCCCCGCCGAGCCGGAGCTGGGAGAGATCTGCTTCCACGAGGCCGACGAGTCGCAGCTCGCGTGCATGTACGCGGCGCAGGCGGGGTCCGTCGCCGCGATGGGCTTTCCCGAGGAGATCGAGCCCGGCGTCGCGGCGTCGCTCTTTCCGTACCTCGCGGCGACGACGTTCGACGGCTTCGTGCAGATCCGCGTCGGTGGCCTCGTGAACTACCTGCTCTTCCAGGACGGTGCCGTGCGCCGCGGCTACCTCGCCGACGGCGACGCAGGGCCGCTCGTGGCGCGCGTGCAGCGGCTGTTCGACGACGAGGGCGCCCCGGCGGCTCGGGACGTCCGGCGGTGGGAAGGGCCGCCCCCCCTACCGGTGCAGGCCGCGCCGGCGCTGATTCAGGCGTATCGCGAGCTCGCGGCGTCCATCGTCGCGCGGCTGGTGAGCGAGGGAGGGGAGGGGGCGCCGGCGGTCGCCGAGGCTGCCCGTCAGGCGCTGCTTCCGACCCACCCGGCGCTGCGCGCCTTCGCGCTCGGGGCGGCCGGCACGCGCGGCACCACGGAGCCGGCCGACGCCGTCACCGGCGCGGTGGGAGCGTGGGTCACCGACCTGCTCTGGACGGCGGCTTCGGACGGCCCCGAGCCCGAGTCGTTGCTTCGCGACGCCTCGCGCGAGCGCCGACACGTGTTCCAGTCGGCGGGATTCTTCGACCGGTTGCCGTGGAAGGTCGCATGGTAGAGGGAAGCGGGCCGGGCTCGCTGTTCGTCGTCTCTACCCCCATCGGAAACATGGGGGATTTTTCTTTTCGGGCCGTCGAGACGCTGCGACGCGTCGCCGTCGTGCTCGCCGAGGACACCCGGCACTCGCGTCCGCTGCTCGATCATCACGACGTGCGGACGCCGCTCCTCGCCTACCACGAGCACAACGAGGCGCGGATGACGCCTCAGGTCGTCGAGCGGATCGCCGGGGGCGAGGACGTGGCCCTCATTTCCGACGCCGGCACGCCCCTGCTATCCGACCCCGGGGCGCGGCTCGTCCGCGCCGTCGCCGCGCGAGGTCTGCGTGTCGTCCCCGTGCCGGGTGCGTCGGCGCTCCTCGCCGCGCTCGTTGCCTCGGGGATGGACGCCGAGCGCTTCACCTACTACGGCTTCCTCGAGCGGAAGGGGCGGGCGCGTGGGGAAGCCGTGGCCGAGCTCGCCGCACTGCGTCACACGGCGATACTGTACGAAGCGCCGTCCCGCGTCGCCGACACGCTCGCCGAGCTCGCCGCTGCGGGGGCCGCTGCGCGGCCAGCCGCGGTCGCCCGTGAGCTGACGAAGCGCTACGAGGAGGTCCGGCGCGGAACGGTGGCCGAACTGGCGGCGTACTACGGGGACACGCCTCCTCGCGGCGAGGTGGTGATCGTCATCGAGGGAGGGAGCGACACGCCTCCCTCGGAGGATGCGCTGCGGGCGCGGGCGCGGGCGCTGCGCGACGAGGGAATGAGCGCGCGCGAGGTGGCGAAGGCGTTGGGCGCCGCGGGCGCGGCAAGGAATCTGGCGTACAGGCTGGCCCACGAGGGCCGGGATCTCGAGGGCGGAGAGTGAGCGTGGAGCGACGAGCGTCGAGGGGGCGCAGGGCCAGGGGAATCCGACTCGGGGCTGCCGCCGGGGTCGCCGGGCTACTGCTCGGCGCGGCCGCGTGGCTGTCGCCGCTGGCGGCGAGTGCGACGGCAGCGGTCCGCTCGACGCTCGACGATCGGCGCTCAGCCCCGCGGCTTTCCATCGCCCGCCTGCAGTACGAGGGCGGCGGCGACTGGTACGCGAACCCGTCCAGCCTGCCCAACCTGCTGGCGGCGATCAACGAGCGCACTTCGCTCGACGTGGATCCGACCGAGGGGCGCGTCACACTGACCGACGACCGGCTGTGGGACTACCCGTTCCTGCACGCCACCGGACACGGGAACATGGCGCTGACCGACGCCGAGGTGACGCGGCTGCGCGAGTACCTCCTCCGCGGCGGCTTCCTCCACGTGAGCGACAACTACGGGCTCGACGAGAGCTTCCGCCGCGAGATCGCGCGCGTCTTCCCCGACCGGCCGCTCGTCGACGTCCCGCTCTCGCACCCGATCTACCACCTCGTCTACGACTTCCCGAGCGGCGTTCCCAAGATCCACGAGCACGACGGCAAGCCGGCGCGTGGGCTCGGTGTCTTCGTCGGCGACCGCCTCGCGGTCTACTACGACTTCCAGTCTGACCTCGGGAACGGTTGGGAGGACGTCGGGACCTACAACGATCCCCCGGCGCTGCACGAGGCGGCGCTCCGCATGGGGATCAACCTGTTCGTCTATGCCGTGACCAGCCGCCCCGTCCCGTGACGCCCGACCGCTCCGCCGCCTCCTCGCGTCCCGCCGCGATCGCCGGCGCGCACGTGCCGTCCATCGCCGCCCTCGTCGAGCGCGAGGCGCGCCGCTTCCGCGCCCTCCTCGCGGCGGGCGGCGCGTCGGTCGCCGTCGGCGTCGCCGCGCTGCTGCTCGCGCTCGGCGCGGTGCTGTTCGCCGACGGACGGTGGATCACGCTGCCGGCGGCGCTCCCGGCGCTGCTCTGGCTGCTCGCCGTGCTGGCCGCCGCCGGCGTCGCGGCGCTCACCTGGCGCACGCTCGCCGCGCGCGGCTCGCGCAGCGCGGTAGCCGGCGTGATCGAGCGCGAGCGTGCGCTGCGCACGGGCGCCCTCCGCGGCGCCCTCGAGGTCGCCGAGAGCGGCGCGCTGGGCCGCCGCGCCGCCGACGATCTGGCGCGTCGCCTCGCCGCCGGCGGGCCCGTGCTCGCCCCCGCGCTTCGCCGCACGGCGCGCCGCCGAGCCGGCGGGCTCGGCGCCGCGGCGGCGGTGCTCGTCGCCGTTCTCGTCGCCTCCACGGCGAGCTTCGCCGACGGCTGGGCGGCGGTCGGACACCCGTTGAGCGCCTGGCGCGGCACGCTCCTCCCCCGCATCGTCGTCGAGGCGCCGGGCGAGGTGCTGCGCGGCGAGCGGGCGACGGTGCGCGTGCAGGCGCCCGGCCGGCGCGAGGTCACGCTGCGGTGGCGGGTGACCGGCGCGGGGTGGACGAGCGAGACGCACGCCGTGCGTGACGGCCGCGTGGACGTGCCCGTGGGGCCAGTAAGGGCGACCGTCACCTTCGTCGCCACCGACGGCCGGGCGACGAGCGACACCGCCGTACTGCACGCGACCGACCGCCCGTTCGTGGGCGACGTCGCCCTGCGCGCCGTGTACCCCGACTACCTGAAGCGCCCGCCCGAGCCGCTGGCGAGCGGCGAGGTCGCGCGGCTGCCGCGCGGCACGATGATCGTCATCGCCGGCCGCGCGTCGAGCGCGCTCCAGCGCATCGGCCTCGCGCGCGGCCGCGACACGATCGCCCTCCGGCCCGACGGGCACCGCTTCGAGGGGAAGCTGGGTGCCTTCTCGAGCGGAACGTGGAGCTGGACCGCGCTCGGCGCGGCCGGCCCGATCGCCGACGTCCCGCCGCCGATCGAGCTCGACGTCGTGCCCGACTCCGCGCCGCGCGTGGACATCGCGTCGCCGACGCGCGACACCGTGGTAGACCCGGGCGGCCGCGTGGCGATCGCGCTCGTCGCCTCGGACGATCACGGGCTCGGCGCCGTCTCGCTGCGCAGCTGGCGGCAGAGCGAGGAAGGGCGCGTGAGCGGCGAAGTGACGGAGCGGCTGGCGAGCGGCGCCGGCCCGCAGTGGAGTGGGACGGCGAGCCTCGACGTCGCGTCGCGCGGCCTCGAGCCCGGCGACGCGCTGCACGTGGTCGCCACGGCGTCCGACCAGTCTCCGTGGTCGCAGGGAGCCGAGAGCCGCGAGCTCGTGCTGCGCGTGCCGAGCCTGTCCGAGCAGCGGGCGATGGCCCGCCGCACCGCGGACTCCGCGGTCGCCGTGGCGACGGCGCTGGCGAGCGCCGAGAAGTCACTGCAGCAGCGGACGAGCGAGGCCGCGCGCGCCCGCGACCGCGCGTCGGCTGGCGGCAAGGGCGGAGAGCGCGGGGGCTCCGAGCGGAGCGGCGCGGAGAGCGGCGGGCGCTCGGGTCAGCAGGGGCAGAGCGCGCAGTCGCAGCTCTCCTTCCAGCGCGCGGAGCAGGCCAAGTCGCTGTCGCAGGAGCAGCGCGCGCTCGCCGACCGCGTGAAGGAGCTGCAGCAGGCGGCCAAGACGCTCGAGCGGCAGCTCGCCCAGGCCGGCGCGCTCGACAGCGGGCTTGCCGCCCGCCTCGCCGAGGCGCAGCGGATGCTCCAGGAGGCGCTGACGCCGGAGCTGCAGGAGCAGCTCGAGAAGCTGGAGCAGGCCGCGCAGGGGCTGCAGGGCGAGGAAGCGCGGCAGGCGCTTGGCGACCTCGCGCAGCAGCAGCAGCGGCTGCGCGAGCAGCTCGAGCGCAGCGCCGAGATGTTGAAGCGCGCCGCCCTCGAAGGGGCGATGCAGACGCTGCGCGACGAGGCGCGCGAGCTGGCCCAGCGCCAGCGCGAGCTCGCCGACTCCCTCGGGCCGCGCGAGCGTCCAGGCACGTCGGGCGACAGCGCGCGGCGCGACGAGTCGGCGGCCGAGCGCGAAGCGCGCGAGAAGGCTGACGCGCGCGAGGACGCCGACCGCGAGAAGGCGGAGAGCGAGAAGGGCGAGGCGTCGCGCGACGAGTCGCGGGACGGCCCGGAGCGCTCGTCGGGGGACAAGGACCAACGCCGCGCGCAGGAGCTGGCGCAACGCTCGCGCGATCTCTCGCGCGACGTCGCGGAGCTCGAGAAGCGGCTGCGGGAGGAGCGCGCCGAGACGGGTGCCGAGCGCGCCGACGCCGCGCAGCAGCACGCGCAGGCGTCCGCCGAGGCGCTCCAGAAGGCCGGGCGGCAGGCCGGCGCGCGCGACGGCGAGAGCGGGAAGGAGTCGGCGCGCAAGGCGGCGGGCGAGATGGACGAGGCGGCGCAGCAGCTCGCCGAGGCGCGCGAGAAGCAGGTCGCGGAGTGGAAGCAGGAGCTGACGAAGGAGCTCGACCAGTCCATCCAGGAGATGCTGCAGCTGTCGCGATCCGAGGAGCAGCTCGCCGAGCAGACGGCGCGCGGCCAGACGGGCGATGCGCAGGGTCAGCAGAGTTCCATCCAGCAGGGGGTGGAGAAGGCCGGGCAGCGCCTCCAGAAGGCGGGACAGAAATCCTCGCTCCTCTCCCCACGCTCGCAGCGCGCCGTCTCCGAGGCGCGGCAGAAGGTGCAGCAGGCGACGCAGGAGACGGCGCAGGCGGCGCAGGACGCCGCCCAGCAGGGCTCGCAGTCGGGGCAGCAGCGCGGCCAGCAGCAGCAGGGGCCGCGGAGTGGGCAGGAGCAGCCGGGCGGACAGCAGTCGGCCGGTCAGGAGCCCGGCAGCCAGCCGGGCAGCCAGCCGGGCAGCCAGCCGGGCAGCGAGCCGTCCGCGCCGCCCCAGTCGGCGGCCCAACTCCAGGCGCAGGCGCAGGCGATGCGGGAAGCCGCGGAGGCGCTCAACCGCGCCGCGGCGTCGCTCGTCCGCGACCGCGAGCGGGCGAACGCGGCGAAGTCCGCCTCCGGGCTGCCGGAAATGATCCAGGAGATGAACGAGCTGGCGCAGCAGCAAGGCTCCCTCAACCAGCAGGCGGCCGGCCTCTCCATGATGCCGGGCGGGAAGCGCGGCTCGCAGGCGCAGGCCGGAGCGCGCACGCTCGGCCAGAAGCAGCGTGGGCTCGCCCAGTCGCTCGAGGGGCTGAGCGAGAACGACGAGAGCGGGCGCGCCGAGGCGCTGGCCCGCGAGGCGCAGCAGATCGCGCAGGCGCTGGAGCGGGGCGCCGTGGACCAGTCGGTGCTCGACCGCCAGCAGCGGCTCTACCGGCGGCTGCTCGAGGCGGGCAAGACGCTGGAGCAGGACGAGCGCGACGACACGGGGAAGCGCGAGGCGCGCTCGGCCACCGGAACGGAGCTCTTCACGCCGGGTACGGACAAGGCCTCGGGGAAGGCGGCCGCGCGGTTCCGCGAGCCCTCGTGGGCCGAGCTCCGCGGGCTGTCGGCCGAGGAGCGCCGCCTCGTGCTCGAGTACTTCAAGCGCCTGAACGCGCAGCCCTGACCCTCGCCCCGCCCCCGATGCCGCGTACGACGGCGGCCGGCCGCTCGCTCCTCGCGGCCGGCCGCGCATTCCGCACGGCCCCGCTGCTCATCGCGCTGGCCCTCGCCGCCCTGCCGGCGGCGGCCGGCGCGCAGCTCGGCGCGGCCGCGGCGCGAGGGCTCGAGCTGGAGCAGGCCGGCAAGCCGCGCGAAGCGGCGGCGGCGTACCGCGAGGCGATGCGCGGCGCGGACCTCGTGCCCGGCGTCCTCGGTCTCGAGCGCGTCTACACGGAGCTCGGCTGGGCCGACTCGCTGCGCTTCGTCGTGGACTCCGTCGTGCGCGCCTCGCCGCGCAACCCGACGCTGCGCGCCGTGCAGCTGCGCGCCCTCCTCGCCGCCGGCCGCGACGCCGACGCCCGCGCTGCCTTCGAGGCGTGGGTCCGCGCCGCCCCCGGGGACGCCCAGCCGTATCGCGAGTTCGCGCGGCAGCTTCTTGCCGGCGGGAGCGCGCTCGCCGCCGACAGCGTGATCCGCCGCGCCGCGGCCGCGCTCGGCGCGCCGCGCGTGCGTGACTTCGCACTCGAGATCGCGCAGACCCGCTCCTCGCTCGGCCTCTGGGGGCCGGCGGCCGAGAGCTGGCGCGAGGCCCTCGGCGACACGCCCTACCTCGTGCAGGCCGCCGTCTTCGCGCTCCAGCCGACGCCCGACGGCGCGCGCGCCGCGGTGCGCCGCGCGCTCTCGGCGTCGCCGCCGTCGCTCGCCGCACGGCGCGCCCTCGCCGCGCTCGAGCTGGCGTGGGGCTCGCCACGCGAGGGGTGGACGGCGCTGCGCTCCCTCCCGCCAACCGACTCCGCGGCGCAGGCGTGGCGCGAGTTCGGCGAGCTGGCGGAGGGGACGGGTGCCTGGCTCGTCGTGCGCGACGCCTTCCTCGCCGCGCACCGCGCGCGGCCCGACCCCGAGCTGCTCGCCCGCGCCGCGACGGCGTCGCTCAGTGGCGGTGACGCGGCGGGCGCGTTGGCGCTGACGGAGTCGACGGGCGAGGACGCGGCCGCGACGGCCGCGCTGCTGCCGGTGCGGGTTCGCGCGCTGGCCGCGCTCGGCCGGCCGGGCGAGGCCGAGGAGCTGGCGCGGCGCGCCGAGGACTCGCTCGACGAGGCGCGCCGGGCACAACTGCGGCGCGACGTCGCGTGGGGGTGGGTGCGGGCCGGCGACGTCGCCCGGGCGCGGGCGGCGATCGCGGCCGCCGGCGGCGTCCCGGACCCCGACGCCGAGGGGTGGCTGGCGCTCTACCAGGGCGACCTCGCCGCCGCGCGGAAAAAGCTCGCGCGGTCGACTGACGCCACGCCGGCGCTCGTCACGGCGCGCGCCCTGCTCGCGCGCACGCGCGCCAGTCGCGCGCCGACGGCCGGGGAGGCGTTCCTGCTGCTGGCGCGCGGGGACACTGTGGCCGCCGCGGCAAAGTTCGCGGCTGCGGGCGACGAGGTCACTGACGCCGCGCCGCTGCTCCTCGCCGTCGCCGCGCGGCTGCACGCGGCGCGGCGCGACGACGCGGGCGCGATCCCACTCTGGGAGTCGCTCGTCACGCGCTACGCGGCGGCCCCGGAAGCGCCCGAGGCCGACCTCGAGTGGGGCCGCGCGCTCCTGCGCGGTGGCGCGGTCGGCGACGCGGCGCGCCGCTTCGAGCACCTGATCCTCACCTACCCCGAGAGCGCCCTCGTCCCGCAGGCGCGGCGCGAGCTCGACCGGACGAAGCGCATGGGAGCGACATCGTGACCCTGAAGTGCGAAACGCGAAAGAAGAAAGACGGCGGCGACGTGGGCCGACGCGTCGCGCTCCTGCTCGTCGCCCTCTTTCTTCTTTCGCCGTTGCAGTTGTTCGCGCAACATCTTCTCGTCCCGATGGACGACGAGCAGCAGAACCACCTCAAGGCGTACGGGCTGACCTACAACGCCCTCAAGGCCGGCCTGAAGGCGGAGTGGCTGCTCAACTACCGCGGCGGGTCGTTCCTCCTGCCGGACTCGCCCGAGCTGCGCCGCCGGGCGACGCTCGACGGCGTCACCGCGGCGCGGCTCGACGACGGCTCGCTGTCGCGGCTGCGCGGCGAGATCGCGGCCGCGAACATGGAGGCCGTGCCGCTCGAGAAGGCGCCCCGCATCGCCATCTACACGCCCCCCAAGTCGCCGCCCTGGGACGACGCGGTGACGCTCGCCCTGCAGTATGCGGGAATCGACTACACCACGATCTACGACGACGAGGTGCTGAGCGGGGAGCTGTCCAAGTACGACTGGCTGCACCTGCACCACGAGGACTTCACGGGGCAGCTCTCGAAGTTCTACCTCGCCTACCGGGGCGCGCCGTGGTTCATAGACCAGGTGCAGCGCAACACGGAAGTCGCGAAGCGCAACGGGCACCCGACCATCCCGTCGCTCAAGAAGGGGGTCGCCGAGGGGATCCGGCGGTTCGTCGAGCGCGGCGGCTTCCTGTTCGCCATGTGCGGCGCGACGGAGACGCTCGAACTGGCGATCGCCGGCCACGACGTGGACATCGCCAGCACCTTCTCGGACGGGACGCCGGTGGACCCGGCGGCCGACACGAAGCTGGACTGGGCGCGCTCGTTCGCCTTCCGCAGCGCGCACGTCGAGAAGTCGCCCTACGCCAACTCGATGAGCAACATCGACGGCCACCAGGTCAACGTGCCGAGCCGGCGGCAGCCGCTGGGGACGTTCACGCTCTTTGCCTTCTCGGCGAAGTTCGACCCCGTCAATACGATGCTCGTCCAGGACCACCGCAGCGTGCTCCCCGACTTCTACGGCGTGACGACGTCGTTCACGAAGGCGACGCTGAAGCCGGGCGTCAGCGTGTTAGCTTTCGAGGAGGGCGCGCCCTGGGTGAAGTACATCCACGGCGACTACGGCAAAGGGTCCTGGACCTTCCTCGGCGGCCATGACCCCGAGGACCCCCAGCACGCCGTCGGCAACGCCCCGACCGACCTCTCGCTGCACCCCAACTCGCCCGGCTACCGGCTGATCCTGAACAACGTCCTGTTCCCGGCGGCGAAGAAGAAGCCACTCAAGACGTGACAGTCGAAGGAATCAGGAATCAGGCATCAGGCGTGGAATCGGTGCGCCTCCTGGCTCCTGATTCCTGATTCCTCAGCACATGATTTCCCCGCCGCCCGCGTCCACCACCCGATTCTCCAAGCACGCCGCTTCCGCCGTCCGCGCCGCGATCCGGCTGGCGGGCGGCCGCGAGGTGTGCTTCGTCTGCGCGGCGGACCGGGACGGGGTGCTGGAGACGGCGCGGGTCGTCTCGCGCGGCAACGTGACGAGCGTGCTCGCGCTCCCCGGCGTGGCGAAGCGCGGCGAGATGCTCGTCCACAACCACCCGTCCGGGTGGCTCGAACCGTCCGACGCCGACCTCCAGGTCGCGGCGCGGCTCTACGACGCCGGCGTCGGCTTCGCGATCTGCGACAACGACGCGACCGACCTCTACGTCGTCGTCGAGGTGCCGCGCGAGGCGACCACGACGCCCGTCGAGCCGGAGGCGATCGCCGCCGACCTCGGCCCGAACGGCGCGGTCGCCGCGCGGATGCGGCGCTACGAGGACCGCCCGAGCCAGCGCGCCATGGCCTCCACGATCGCGCGGCTCTACAACGAGGGCGGCGTCGGCCTTCTCGAGGCGGGGACGGGCGTCGGCAAGTCCATGGGCTACCTGCTGCCGGCGCTGCGCTGGGCGGCGAAGAACGGCGAGCGCACGGTCGTGTCCACGAACACGATCAACCTCCAGGAGCAGCTCGTCGGAGTGGACCTCCCGTTCCTCGAGTCGGCGCTCACCGACCAGAAGGTGCGCTACGCCCTGCTCAAGGGGTGGCGCAACTACCTCTGCCTGCAGCGCCTCGAGCAGAGCGCGAGCGCCGGGAGCGCACTGTTCGAGGAGGGAATGCAGCACGAGCTCGAGGCGATCCGCGCGTGGGCCGAGCGCACCACCGACGGTTCCCTCTCCGACCTGCCGACGCCGCCGCGGGCCGAGGTCTGGGACGAGGTCGCCGCCGAGCCCGACCTGTGCGGGCGGATGAAGTGCGCGTTCTACGACAAGTGCTTCCTCTACAAGGCGCGCCAGCGCGCGGCGCAGGCCGACGTCATCGTCGTCAACCACCACCTCCTGCTGAGCGACGTCGCGGTGCGGCGCGCGCAGCAGAACTGGGAGGACGCGGCAGTGCTGCCGCCGTACCAGCGGCTGGTGGTGGACGAGGGGCACCACCTCGAGGACGCCGCCGCCGCGCACCTCGGCGCGACCGTCACGCGGCGGATGCTGGTGCGCCTCTTCAACCGCCTCGACCGCAAGGGGAAGGGGCTCCTCGCCGCGCTCGTCGAGCGGCTCTCGACGCGCAAGGACCTGCTCAGCACGGCGAGCCTCGACCTCGTGCACGCGCGGCTCGCGCCGGCCGTTCACGCGGCGCGTGACAAGGCGGGACTCGTCTTCGACCTCATCGAGACGTTCCTGCAGGAGAGCGGCGAGCCGGTCATCCGCCTCACCGACGCGTTCGCCGAGCACCCGATCTGGGCCGGCGGGCTCGGCGCCGCACTCGCCGACCTGCTCGGCGAGATCGAGCTGCTCGGCGACGGTCTGCGTCTCGTCCGCGAGCGACTCGAGAGCGACGGCAGGAAGGAGGACGCGAGCGTCGCCCCGCTGCTCAACGAGATGCGCGCCGTCGCCAAGCGGCTTCAGGGAGCGGGCGACGGACTGCAGCGCGCGCTCAAGCCGCCGGCCGGCGCCGACCCGAGCGTGCGCTGGGTGGAGGTGCGCGGGCGCGACCGCAACGTCGCCGTGACGAGCGTGCCGCTCGACCTCGCGCCGATCCTGCGCGAGGACCTCTTCAAGCGCGTGGACACGGCCGTCGTGACGAGCGCGACGCTGTCCGCCGACCGCCGCTTCGACTTCCTCGCGCGGCGCCTGGGGCTCGACGAGCCCGATCTCGAGCCGGAGACGGCGATCTTCCCCTCGCCGTTCGACTACCCGCGCCAGGCGCT
>Ga0307414_10001339_pt1 | contig 12732 bp, 13 predicted proteins | sample DK1Ometagenome_FD_203804 | JGI IMG/M metagenome (GOLD analysis project Ga0307414, IMG submission 203804) | Maize rhizosphere microbial communities from greenhouse at UC Davis, California, United States - DK15-O-3 | ecosystem: Host-associated > Plants > Roots > Rhizosphere > Soil | place: USA... | reverse complement strand
CTGCGGAACGGCTGTCGAACCGCGCGACTTCAGCGAGCAGGTCCTCGGCACAGTTCAGCAGGCGGGGCAGCTCTGCCTCGGTCGGACCGCTGATCGACGCCTCGAGCTCCTGGCGATTGGCGAGTACGCCGAGTCCGGCAAAAACCGCCGCGGCAGACAGCGGATGCGCGGTGAGGTCATACGGTGTGCCTGCCAGGGGGCAGCACTCTTCGCCACACGTCAGCGACCACCACCGGCCGTGTCCGACATAGAGCACATCGGTCAGCTCACGCCCACTGAGCCGATCCATCAGCCGGGTCAATAGCCGGTGAGCTGGCAAGGAGGCCGCGCTGTAGGCGATCAGCGCGAGCGCATCGGCCCGTTCCCGCTCGGCAAGCGCATCGATCCACTCCGCCAGCTCATCGCTCGCCGATTCGTGTGGAATATCGGTTCGCGTCGTGAGCTTCACCCGACCCGACTTGATGAACACAGCCACAAGATCTTCGTCTGGATGGAACCCGATCATGTAGGGGACGATGGCCAGAAGATCATCTGGGCGGCGGACCTTGAGCCGAGTTCGCCCTTCCGTCTGCGGCCGCCGGTTACGACGCCGCCGTTGAGCTTTACCGCGTTCCGGCTTCCTGCGTGCCGACTTTCTCGGGTCTGATTTCTGCGAAGCTGTCATGTCGAAAGCCTGCGTACCTGAAGCCAAATCGTGCGCTTAACCACGAATCTGTGGATAGGCGGATCGTCGGGCCCGTGCGGTTGTGGACAAACCCGAGGCCGACGGCACCTCCTTGTCCGAAGTGCAGCAGCGATTCGGATAGCCGACGCGTCCGCCGTCCCAAGAGGAGAAACAGGTATCGAATCTGCTTGGAAGACATCCGTTAGGCCTCCTGGGACGGAAAACGCAGGCTTGCCGATGCGATCGCACAGCAGCCCGCTGGACGCACGAGGATTTCAGGCACGGCTCGCCTGACTGACGCTCCGCACTCAGGGGGACGGGAATCCCGGGGTCGGCACGGAGGAAATCCTGCGCTACCGTGGTCGGAAATGGACGAGCCCAGCGGTTCAAAAAGTACCGGCATGGGACCGACGCCCAGCGGGCCGTCTTTCGTTCCCTGGGCGCCCGCCCCGGGAAACACGCCGCCTGTCAACTCCTCCGCTACTCCAGCGCGTCCCTCTCGATCGCCTGCCAGGCGTGCATCCAGGCGCGCGAACCTGATCAGCGCAGGCGTCATCCTGCTGGTCGCGATGGTTGTCGCGGCAGCCAGTTTCGTCGCGCATTTCGCAGATACCCATGCCAGCACGCCAGCTGCCAGCAAACAGCCGCTCCCCCAGGTCAGCACTCAAGGTGATCGGATCGAGTTCAGCACCGCCGATGGAAGCGGCCAGTTGATCTTGCTAAGGCACTCCTGGGTCGCCTACGGCCAGGTGCCGCCGACCTCAGGCAGTTACCTCCGGGTAGAAGTGGAGCTGACCTGCGACTCGGGCTCAGTCGACTACGACCCGTATAACTTCCAGGTGTTCGACCAGACCGGCAAGCTGTTCGAGACTGCGATCGAAGGAGCCGGAGATTCCATGTTGGAGACGGGCACACTGCACGCCGGCGAACGGGTTCGCGGCACCGTTGCCTTTGATATGCCACGCAGCGAGGCGACGCTGCTGATGAGCGACGACTCCAACCAAACGGTGACAGCACTGAAGGTTCCTGACTGACCCCGGTACGCCCAGCGCTGCCAATAGGCTCAGCGCATGGCCCAGCTGGAGGAACGGCACGACCGAGGCTGGGACATCCTTCGTCTGACCACCGACGCTCTCACGGTCGAGATCATCCCCGGACTGGGCGGAACGGTGACGTCGGTGACGCACCGGGCCGATAGCGCGGCGTTGCTTTGGTCCCCGCCGTGGGGACTCCGCCCCCGTGGCAGCAGGTCTCTGCCGGGCACGCCTGAGGCGCGGATGATCGACAGCCTCGCGGGCGGCTGGCAGACCTTGTTCCCCAACGCTGGCGACTCGGTCTTTGTGCACGGGGTGGACTGGGGCTACGACGGGGAAGCACGCCTGACTTGGATGGACTGGGAGTTCACCGGTTCGTCAGTACGGATGACTGGCCGTCTCATCCGCGCGCCGTTCGAAATCACCAAGATCATCTCGGTGCGCGACCACGAGATCACCGTCGGTGAGACGGTACGCAACGTGGGCAGGGAGCGTATCGAGACCGTTTGGGGAAACCAGCTGATGTTCGGCGGTGCGTTGCTGGGCCGGGAGACCATTGTGGACGCCGCTGCCGCGGTCGTCCGCCCTGATCCGCTAACCAGCCCCGATACCAGCTACGACGACCTGATGCCATGGCCCCGCTCCCATGGATCGGGAGCCATGATCAATCTTGGCCTTCTGCCAGTGCCCGAGGCCGGAGAGACCAGATTGGCCTACCTCAGCGACTTCTCGCGCCCCATGATCAGCATCAATCGCCCATCGCATCGGGTGGGCATCGAGCTGGAATGGGACGCGGAGGTATTTCCCTATGTCTGGTACGCAATGGAGGCCGGCGGGCGAAGCGGCTTCCCCTGGTACCGCACCGGATACTTTCTGTCTCTGACGCCATGTACCAGCTGGCCGGCGCACGGGGTGCAAGACGCCCGCCGCATCTCCAACAGCACCGTCTTGATCGATCCCAGCGAGGTGTTGACAAGCTATGTCGCGCTGCGGGTGCAGCCGATCAGCTGATGCTGTTCCTCAGCGCAGTTCCTTACGAATCACCAGCTTCAAGCCGGACCAGACCTGATCAATCGCGCAAACCTTGACGTCGACGAGCCCGCTGGCAGGCAGCACGATCTCCCGAATGACGCCCTCGGTCATGTCAGTCTCGATCTTGCTGGCCCGTTTGGGCCAGGCGACCCAAATCATGCCGTTCGGGGTGATCGCGTTGATCAGGGCAGGCAGCCGGAAAGCGAGGTCTGCCTGCCGGGTAATGAAGATCAACACCAGATCCCGATGACCAGTCAGCCGATGGCTGACGATCACGCCCTCTGGCAGCTCCCCGAGGATGGCCTCGGTGTCAGGCGGGCCCTTCAATACCGCGATCGACATGCCGGGCCTGACGCCCAACTTCTGTGGCAATGGTGTGCCCGAATAACCAACTGTCACTACAGACCTCCCGGTCAAGCATGCACCGATCGGTCGGCCGAGGGCAGGCCGGATCGCGCGCCGTCGTGCTGAGCCAGGCTGGCGCAGAAGCGACAGCCTCAGCAAGCGGAGCGAGCAATGCAACACCGGGCGACACGCTGTTCCGTCTGCAAGCGAGGACGAAGTAGGCGGGTTCCAAGCGCGATCCGCAGCCACAGCCAAGCGGAGGCGATCAAGCACAGCTGGCAGATCGATGGGTGTCGTGCTTGACTCGGCGAGGTGACGGGACTGGATGCCACACACGCCGATGAGCCCCACTCCGGAGGATTGGCGAACCGGCTGAATTGGCTACGGGCCGGTGTGCTAGGTGCCAACGACGGCATTGTGTCGGTGGCGGCGATAGCGGTGGGAGTGGCCGGCGCCACCCCACAGCTGGCGCCGATTCTCGCCGCCTCCGTTGCCGGCCTGGTCGGCGGGGCCATCTCGATGGCGCTCGGGGAGTACGTCTCAGTGAGCAGTCAACGTGACAGCGAGCGGGCCTTGATCGCTAAGGAGAAAGCTGAGCTGGCCACGATGCCGCACGAAGAATTGGCCGAACTCACGAAGCTGTATCAGGACAAGGGACTGACTCCACAGACTGCGCGTCAGGTAGCCGACGAGCTGACAGCTAACGACGCTCTGGCGGCGCATCTGGATGTCGAACTCAATATTGATCAAAACGACATCGTGAGCCCGTGGCGGGCCGCGTACGCCTCGGCCATCGCCTTCACCATCGGCGGCCTGCTGCCCCTCCTGGCGATCATCTTGTTCCCGGCCTCAATGCGAATACCAGCCACGTTTGTTGCCGTTCTCGTCGCCTTGGCCATTACCGGCGCTACCGGCGGTTACCTCGGCGACAGTCCGATCTCGCGGCCGATGGTTAGGGTCGTCGTCGGCGGCGCGCTGGCGCTCGTGGCGACGTTTCTTATCGGCCGTCTGCTGGGTACCACGGTGCTGGCGTAGGGCCGTATGCGCCTAACCGACGACCATTCACCTTTTTCGTTTCTCCGCACACAGCCACATGTGACGGCCAAATTCAGACCACATCTGTGGCTTTGATACGAAAGAACGCGCAGGCGTCAGGTTCGTCCGGCTGACTCAGGCTCTTTGGTCGCCGGTCTCCCCATATCCGGTGTCGGGGATTTCCGGGCCGCCGGGCGGGTCTAGCGGGCGATCCTGGTCGACATGTTCGGTGTCCTCAGGCGGGTCGAGGGGATTATCTGGATCGATCTCCGGCGCGGGCTTGTCAGACTGGCTGGGCGAGTCATCAGGATCGATCAACGGCTGAGATTCTTGAAACGACATGGCTGCACGAGCCTCCTCTCACGCATTGGAGATTACCCACGACGACGATGTTCAGTCTTGACGATGTCGGGGACACTGGTTTGGCGGCCCTATGCAGGCTTGACTTCTGAAGCAGGTGCCTGAAGGGCACTGCCTTGCAACCGAGACTTTGATGCTGAGATTCTGGGAAAGGTGAATGATGGCAGATCGGACGGCGCCGCGGCCTGGTTGGGCCGCCCTCGTCATGCTGCTACTGCTTGCTGGACTCTGGTTCCTGGAGCTTCTTGATCAGCTGAGCGGCAACGAGCTGGACCAGTTGGGCATTCACGCTCGCGAAGTCGATGGCGTGCCAGAGATCTTTACGGCGCCTTTCTTGCACGCTGGTTGGGATCACCTGATCAGCAATTCATTGCCGTTCTATGTTCTTGGTTTCCTTGTACTGCTGAGCGGCCTGGCTCGGTGGGTCGCCTCATCGCTGATCATCATCATCATCTCTGGGATGACAGCGTGGTTTCTCACGCCACCGCACACCATTATCCTGGGCGCCAGCGGGCTCATCTTCGGCTGGCTGACCTACCTGCTCGCCCGCGGCATCTGGTCCAGACGTCCGGCACAGGTTGTCGTGGCCGTCATCGTCCTTCTCCTGTACGGCGGGCTGATCTGGGGCGTACTTCCAGGAAGCGCCGGCGTCAGTTGGCAAGCGCATCTCGGCGGCGCAATCGGTGGTGTGGTGGCAGCGTGGCTGCTGCATCCGCGAGCCAGCGGGCAACTCGTCACGACAGCACCTGGCCGCCGCTATTACCCTCAATGACGCAGCCGGTAAAACCGCCAGAAAGCGAAATCCTCGATCGGTAGCACCTCCACCGAGGCGAACCCGGCACGCGTCGCATAGTCGGTAAGAACCGATCGCCGCATCACGGTACCGGTTCCCTCTGAGGGCTTCGACGATAGACCGTCGGGGAGGCAGATCAGTGTGCTGTAGCCGTACATCGCCTGCTCCACCGAGTCGCCAGGCGCGACGAAATCATCGGCGACCGCCTCATCCATGATCACAACAACGCCGTCGGCACGAACGGCCTTGTGGACCGCCGCCAGCACGTCGACAGGGCGTGGCATGTCGTGAACGCACTCGAAGGCAAAAGCAACATCGAACGGCCCAAGCTCAGCCAACCCCTCCGCTCCCGCCACGGTGAAACGAGTCCGATCCGACACACCTGCCGCCTCAGCGTTGGTCTTCGCTGCTCGAATCGAAGGCTCATCGATATCGACTCCGAGCACCGTTGCTGCGGGGTACGCGCGAGCCAGCGCGATCGCCGACCAGCCGGCACCGCAACCGACATCGGCAATCCGCGCACCGGGTCGCTGCAGCACTGTGTGAACTTCCGGCACTGAGGCGAGAGCAGGAGCCAGCGCCGTCTCAAACCAGGGCCTGTTGAGCGCAGCCTGGGAGTCGCGGGCATTGTCGCCAAGTTCAGCCCAACTAACGCCGCCACCGTTGCGGTATGCCTCCAGCAGCTTGTCCAGCTGGGCACCGGCAGCCGCCAGCATCTGCGGCAAGGCACCCAAGTAGTTGAGACTGTGACGGTCGGTCAGCACCTCCGCTGCGTCGGGCGGCAAAGCGTATCGCCGCTGCAGCCGATCACCTCCGGCGCTGTCGATGACCGTGAGGTTGCCATAGACCGCCATGAGCTCCAGCCATTCGATCGCGTAGCGCGGCTGAGTCTTAGTCCGCTCAGCCAGCTCGGCTGCTGTCGCCGGCGACTCGGCCAAAGCATCCAACCAGCCAAGCCGGTCGCCGAGGTAAAGGTTGAAGGTCTCCATGGTGCCGAGTGCCGCCTGGAACATCTTGTCGTTGAACGTCGCGATGTCTGTTGGTGCCGTTGTCATTCCGATACCTCCCTGATGGCAGCTAACAAGTTGTCCGCGGGCACCGCTACGGTGGAGGCCCGGGTGCCAGTGAGGCCGCCGGTCAGAGCCCGAGGAAAGGACCGCTCGTGTCCAATCCGATCAAGGTAGCCGTTCTCGGATTCTGGCACGTACATGCCGCCGAGTACGCCGCGCGAGCACGCCAGCACCCAGACACTGATCTCGTCGCCGTCTGGGATGACGATCCCGCCCGCGGACGAGCAGCCGCCGAAGCCACCCAAACGGAATTCCTCGATGATCTTGACGAGCTGCTGGCCAGCGACGACGTCGATGCCGTCACAGTCACCACTGCTACGACCGAACATCGCAGGATCATGCTTCGCGCCATTCAATCCGGAAAGCACATCTTCAGCGAAAAACTCCTGGCGCCGACCGTTGCAGAGGCATCAGAAATCGTCGCGGCGGCCGACGATGCCAGCCTCGCCCTCGTGGTCTCGCTTCCCCGGCTCTACCACGGATCCACGCGCGATCCTGGAGCAGCTCGATGACGGGCGGCTCGGAGACCTGACCTTTTCCCGAATCCGGCTGTCTCACGACGGGGCGATCGCCGGCTGGCTGCCGGAGCGCTTCTACGACCCCGCGACGGCCGTCGGGGGCGCACTCAGCGATCTTGGATGCCATCCGGTCTATCTCACTCAGCTATTTCTTGGCACAATCCCCGACACAGTGAGCGCCACATACTCCTTCGCTACGAAACGCCAGGTCGAAGACCAGGCCGTCGTCACGCTCGGATATCCCGACGGTGCGATCGGTGTCGTCGAAACCGGGTTCTTGAGCAACGACCCATTCACCATCGAGTTGCACGGCATTACGGCCAGCTTGGCGTACGAGAGCGCCGGAAACATGCTCAGGATCCGTGGCGGTGGACCGGACAGCCGGCAGCCGCAGTCGGTACCTCAGGACGACCCAGACCCGTTCAGCCAGTGGGTCACTCACATCCGCGACGGCACCAGAGCCGATGACAATCTGACCCGAGCGATCGAGCTCACCCGCCTGGTATCGGCAGCCAACGCCGCGGCGGCCACTGGAACGACCACGCGCTATCCGATGGTTGCCGCATGAGCACGATCAAGGTTGGCCTCATGGGTGGCGGGGGCATAGTTGACGCTCACATTCGGGGCTACCGTGCCTACGCCGATGCCATCAAAGTGACCGCCGTCGCCGATGTAGCCGATGAGACGGCCTGCAGACGTGCGGCCGAGCTGGACGCGGCGGCGTACACCGACTTCCGGCAGATGATCTTGGAGGCCGAGCTCGACGCCGTCGACATCTGCTTGCCGCACCATCTCCACGCCGAGGCAATCGTGGCTGCTGCTCAGGCAGGCAAACACATCTTGTGTGAAAAGCCGCTCTGCCTGACTGTGGAGCAGGCCCACCAGGTGCGGCAGGCTGTCAGTGCAGCGGGCGTGACGCTGATGTGCGCCCACAACCAGCTCTACCTGCCGGCAGTGGCGAAGGCTAAGGAGTTGCTGGACCAGGGCGTGCTCGGGGCTGTCTATGAAGTCCGCACCACCGACTGCTTTTACAACGACTTCCACCCCGAGAGCATGGGTTGGCGTGCGTCCGTTGTCACCAGTGGTGGCGGCGAGCTGATGGACACCGGCTACCACCCGACCTACCTCATGCTGCACTTCGCGTGCGGCTCGCCCATGGAGGCCACGGCGCTGCTGTCACGGCACCGGCTGAGCTTCATGGAAGGAGAAGACTCCGCCCAGGTGCTGGTCCGGTTCGACAATGGGGTCGTCGGTCAGCTGCTCACAAGTTGGGCGTACGACCCGCCGCCGGGCACCGAGCGGTTCTCGATCGTCGGCGAGAGTGGCACGCTACGGAGCGATGGAATGTCGCTGATGCTCACCCGGCGCGGATCGAGCAATGAGACCTATGACTTCGAGGCGGTCGACTCCTATGCGCTCGAAATCGGACACTTCGCCGACTGCTTACGCACTGGCCGGCGTCCGTTGCACACCGAGAAGGAGGGCATTGACGTACTCTGCCTGATCCTCGCCGCCTATGAGGGCGCGCGCACTCGGACCATAGCGGCCGTCGCCCGCAGTGCGGAATGTTGACATCTGGGCAATTTAGGCAGGAAACCATTGAGGCCAGAACCATTTAGGCCAGAAAACACTCGTGCCTCCCACCAGAGGCGAGAGGCACGAGCACATTCCCCGAGCGTGAGCGGTCGTGGGCCCAACAGTGAGTACTCCACTCGCTGACTGCGAGACGCGTTTGCGCGGCTCACCGGCAACGTGAAGACCACTCACCCGACCACACCCCGACGTTCCCTCCCCCAAGAGGAACGTTCAAGATGAACGCTGTCGAAGGGCGATGCCCGTCATTTGTTGGCTAACCAACTCCTGACACAGCAAGAAATTAGCGAAGGAGACCAAATCGTGTCGAGCCCCACAAGCCCTATTGTCACCTTCTGGACATGTCAAAAAGTGGACATTAGGCGGGTGTTTGAATCTCGAAGCAAGCCCCCCAAGTGACTCCATGCTGCCTGGCGCGCATAACGCTACAGCACTTTGCTAGCTACCGAGAAGTCCTCTTATTTCCTCTGCGGTGAATTCCATACCGGTAAGAGCTTCGCTACCAACGACCGACTGGAAGAGCTCGGATTTGCGCGCTTTGAGATCCATCACCTTCTGCTCGATGGTGTCCTTGGCAACCAGCCGGTAGACCATCACTGTCTTTGTTTGGCCGATCCGGTGGGTGCGATCCACCGCCTGCGCCTCAATGGCTGGGTTCCACCAGGGGTCGAGGACGAAGCAGTAATCGGCCTCCGCCAGGTTGAGACCGAAGCCACCGGCCTTCAGGCTGATCAGGAACACCGATGCGGCCTTGTCTCGAAACTGCTGGATTACCCGGTCGCGATTCCGGGTGCGCCCGTCCAGGTAAGCGTATGGGATCTCGGCATCAGCCAGCCGGGTCCGGATTCTGCTCAGGAAGCTGGTGAACTGGCTGAACACCAGCGCTTGGTGGCCTTCGCCGACGAGTTCAACCAAATCCTCGAGCAGCACTTCTGTCTTGGCAGCCGGCACTGCTGCGTGAGCCTCGTCGACCAATGCGGGGTCCAGACTCAGCCTGCGTAGCAATGTGATCGAGCGGAGCACGGTAAAGCGATTCCGGTCGAGATCCTCGATCAGGCCCAGTACCTTCTGGCGCTCTCGTTGCAGGTGCGTCTGATAGATCCGGCGGTGGCGCGCGTCGAGCTCAACCTCCACAGTCTGCTCTTGCTTGGGCGGCAGCTCTGCCGCAACGCTCTCCTTGCTACGACGCAGCATGAGGGGCCTGATGCGACGCCGCAGCTGGTGCAGTCGTACCGCATCGTTGCTGCGCTCAATCGGTCGGCGGTAGTACTCCGAGAAGCGATCTGGATCGGGGAATAGCCCAGGGGCGGTAATCGACAGCAACGCCCACAGATCCATCAGGCTGTTCTCCAGCGGAGTTCCCGTAATCGCCAGCTTGAACGGTGCCGTGAGGCGGCGAGCGCATTGGTAGGTCTTGGCCCGATGATTCTTCACAAACTGGGCCTCGTCGAGGATCACTCCCGACCAGTCCAGCTCCGTAAGCCGTTCGTTGTCGATCCGTAGCAGTGCGTAGGAAGTGATCACAAGATCGGCGGCAGCCACCGCCTCCCGGTATGGGACGCCGCGCTTTGACTCTGATTCGGTGAGGCACACCACACGGAGGTCGGGTGCGAACCTCGCGGCTTCGGTGTACCAGTTCGACACCACGCTGGTGGGCGCTACGACGAGGAATGGCGCCTGCTCAGGGCACACCAGGCGGGCATGACAGATCAGCGCAAGTGCCTGCAGAGTTTTGCCGAGACCCATATCGTCGGCCAAAATGCCGCCCAATTGATGGCTCCACAAAAAACACAGCCAGCGGTAGCCGTCGAGCTGATAGGGCCGGAGCGTGACCTGCAGCGTCAGCGGAACCTGGACCTCATCGATCGCGGAGAAGTCACTGAGCCCGCGTACGGTCTGCTCCCAACGAGCCGACTGGTCCACGGCTACGCCGAGATTGGTCAGGTCCTCCCACAGACTTGCCTGGAACCGGTTGATGGTCAGTTCCGGGCGATGATGATCTTGTAGGGCCTTGGACTCCTCGATCAGTTCCCGCAATTGGGCGAACTCGGGCCGATCCAAGGAGAAGTACACACCGGTGTCCAAGATCAGGAAGTCCTGCCCTTCGGTAAGGGCAACGAACAGGTCCCCGAACGGAACCACTTCACCATCGATGGAAACCGTGACACGCAGGTCGAACCAGTCGGCGGAGTCCGGCCGCTGGACTGCCGCGATCTCAACGCTCGGCTCGGAGATGGTCTTGCGGTAATCGCGTACCTCGCCTTCCAGCCTCACCTGCACTCCCGCAGGCTCCAGCCGCGGGAGCATCTGTTCGACGAATCTGAGCGCCGCCATGCCATCCAGCAGCACGTGGGCCGCCGGCAGCTGCGGCGGCTCCTTGCTGGGGTTGGCCAGCGGCGGAATTTCCGCGTACAGCAACGGCAGTGCGGCCAGCTTGCGGCGCTCCTCGCCAAGGTCACGGATGCTCTGCGGCTCAGCTGGGTCGTCGATCTGGTACGTCTGCCTGCCTGATGGGGCGTCGTAGTGCACGTTCCAGTCGAGGCGTACTCGATGCTCAGGCCGAAAGTGCACCGTAAGACCCAGGATCGGTTCGACGTAGTCGGGGAGCCGCACCGAACGGTCGGCTGACGTGATGTTGATCTTGGTACGCAGCCGGGGCACGAAGTCGGTCAAGAAGCGATCTTCGTCGTCGGCGGGAACCATCAGTGAATGTGGGTCGACCAGAAGCTGACGCATTTCCCGGCTCAGCAGTTGATCAAGCCGGGTCACGATCAACTCCTGGACGCCTCCAACCTTCTTGGCTACGTGGAAGATTCCATGCGCCGGATCGCCTAGAACGCCAAGTGATGACAGGTCGAGTTCTCGATCATCAAGCTGCACCCGGGGACCGACCAGCAGTCCAGCGCCTGGGTCGCGGTGAGCATCCAGCATCACCGACGCCCGGTGTTCGGTGCGTAACGGGCCGAGTAGGGGCTTGGCGGCAAGAATTGTGAGCCCAAGCGCGCTGGCCTGGTCGAGCAAGCCCCAGAAGGCGCTGCTGACCGTAGCCAAGGAGAGCCAGGCGCTGCGCGGCAGCACATAGCGGGCGCTCGCACCGGCCGCTGCTCGAAACTGCAACAACAGCTCCCGCTGCTCTGGGACATAGGAACGCGCAACGAAGTCAAGATCATCCCAAGAGATCCCGGAGCGCACCCAGCCGCCGCTACGACTGCGACGGGCCGGGCGGATCCGTAGATCTTGGCGCCCGAGGTAGCCGCGAAATGCGGGGATGCGCTCAACGCCGAACTCCAGCGCCAACGGGGCAACATCGACCGCCGGAGGTGCTGGAGAAGCGGCCAGCAGCTTTTCCAGAGTTCTCTCCCACTCTGGCCGTTCGACCGCTGTGCCGGCGATCACATGGCGAGCGACGACGAGCACGGCGGCGGCATGTTTGCAGTCCATTGCCACCGGGCAGGTGCATTGGCTGCGGTAAACGCTGACGGCACCGGATCGTGAGCTTGCCAGGAACACGGTAACGGCGTAGTCGTCACGAATGGTGCCCCTAACCCTTCCGGTGACTCTGAGCGACTCGGCATCGAACTCAACGTCGTAGACATGACCAGATTTGGCTAACACCATCGCTCGCGCGAAAGCTTCGTGGCCGACCATCTGGATGATCGCCTCATGAGTCAGAAGCGAATTCGACGACGCAGCCACGCCTTGCACCTTAGTCGCCGGTACTCACATAACGGCTCCTCGATTGAGCAGGGTACGACCCCGCAAATGGGGTATCAGATCGAGGTGGGACAGTAGGTCGACAGCGCCATCTCAGGCGCCAGGTTTTCGGGCTCGAAAACGGGCCATACAACGACTTAGGGAGGGTCCCATGAGTGAATCAACACAGGGCGAGTCGACGCAGGATCCCAACGAGGGTGTTTCCGGCCTGGAGGGCCCAGCTGACGGGGGTGCCGAGGGCATCACCGGTATCCGAGATGGCGGCGCGGATGGTAGTGCCGATACTGGAGGCTTCGGTGTCCGCGGGAGCGGCGGCGACGGCGGAGCCGACGGTGGTGCCGACGGTGGGGCAGACGGCGGAGCCGACGGTGGGGCAGACGGCGGAGCCGACGGCGGGGCCGACGGTGGGGCAGACGGCGGAGCCGACGGCGGAGCCGACGGTGGAGCCGACAGCGGGGCCGATCGCGGAGCCGACGGTGGAGCCGACAGCGGGGCCGATCGCGGAGCCGACGGTGAAGCCGACGGCGGTGCAGATGGTGGCGCGGACAGTGGGGCTCGATGACGCGTAGCCAAA
>Ga0307414_10001338_pt1 | contig 12742 bp, 10 predicted proteins | sample DK1Ometagenome_FD_203804 | JGI IMG/M metagenome (GOLD analysis project Ga0307414, IMG submission 203804) | Maize rhizosphere microbial communities from greenhouse at UC Davis, California, United States - DK15-O-3 | ecosystem: Host-associated > Plants > Roots > Rhizosphere > Soil | place: USA... | reverse complement strand
TGATAAGGGGAGAAAACGTGGGACTGATCACAAAAAGTCAGCCGCCCTTGATCGGCGTCGACATCAGCTCGACTGCGGTCAAGCTGTTGCAGCTCTCCCGTGCCGGGAATCGCTACCGGGTCGAGCATTACGCCGTCGAGCCGCTGCCGCCGAACGCGGTGGTGGAAAAGAACATCGTCGAGGTCGAGGCGGTCGGCGATGCCATCAAGCGCGCCGTGGCGCGTTCGGCGACGCGCGCCCGGCATGCCGCGGCAGCCGTGGCCGGTTCGGCGGTGATCACCAAGGTGATCCCGATGCCGAGCGACCTGGACGAGGACGACCTGGAGTCCCAGGTCGAACTCGAGGCCGTCAACTACATCCCGTACCCGATCGAGGAAGTGAACCTCGACTTCGAGGTGCTGGGTCCGATGCCGGGCAACGCGGACATGCTGCAGGTGCTGCTGGCGGCGTCGCGTTCGGAGAATGTCGAAGCGCGGATCGCGGCGCTGGAACTCGGGGGACTGACCGCCAGGGTCGTCGATGTCGAGGCGTTCGCCATCGAGAATGCGTTCGCCCTGCTGGCCGACAGCCTGTCCGCGCCGCGCGACGGAATCATCGCGATGGTCGACACCGGCGCGACCATGACGACGCTCAACATCCTGCGCAACGGCCGCAGCCTGTATAGCCGCGAGCAGGTCTTCGGCGGAAAGCAGCTCACCGACGAGGTGATGCGCCGCTACGGGCTGAGCTACGAGGAAGCCGGCTTGGCCAAGCGCCAGGGCGGGCTGCCCGAAAGTTACGAGATCGAAGTGCTGGAACCGTTCAAGGAAGCGATGGTCCAGCAGGTCAGCCGCCTGTTGCAGTTCTTCTACGCGGGCAGCGAGTTCAACCGGGTCGACCAGATCGTGCTCGCCGGCGGTTGCGCTTCCATTCCCGGCATCGCCGAGATGGTGGAAGAGCAACTGGGCGTGCCTACAGTGGTCGCCAATCCGCTGGCTCAGATGACTCTCGGCCCGCGCGTCCAGGCGCACGCGCTGGCGCAGGACGCACCGGCGCTGATGATCGCCTGCGGGCTCGCCCTGAGGAGTTTCGACTGATGGCCAGGATCAATCTACTTCCCTGGCGGGCCGAACGCCGCAGGCTCCGGCAGAAGGAGTTCGGCGTCATGCTGGGCGCCTCCGCGCTTGGCGCCGCCCTGCTCGCGTTCCTGATCGTGGGCTACCACAAGGCCCAGATCGAAGGACAGAACGAACGCAACGCCTACGTCAAGGATCAGATCACCCAGGTCGACGCCAAGATCAAGGAGATCGAGGAACTCGACAAGAAGAAGGCGCGGCTGCTGGCGCGCAAGCAGGTGATCGAACAGCTGCAGGCCAACCGCTCGCAGATGGTCCACCTGTTCGATTCGCTGGTGCGGACGATTCCCGACGGCGTCACGCTGACGTCGATCCGGCAGGCCGGCGACGTGCTGACCCTCGAGGGACGCTCCCAGTCGAATGCCCGCGTCAGTACCTACATGCGCAACCTGGAAGGGTCGGGGTGGATGAGTGGCCCGGACCTGTCCGTGATCGAGGCGCGCGGCGACAACAAGGGCTTGCCCTACATGTTCAACCTGAAGGTGAAGCTGGCCAATCCCAATGCGCCGAAGGATACCGATGGCGATGGGGTGCCTGATGCGCCCGCGGCCCCGGCGGCGGCCACCGTTGCGCAGCCTGATGCGGTGGAACCTGCTGCGCCTGCGCCTGCGCCGGCGGCTGCCGAGCCGGACGCCGCTGTTGCCCCGGGAGGTGCGCCATGAACCAGAAGCGAAAGATGGCGCTCAAGGACCTGAGCTTCAACAACGTCGGCGCCTGGCCGCAGGAATACAAGATCGGTTTCTGCGTCATCGTCGGCGCAGTGATCGTCGGGCTGGTCTGGTGGTTGTTCGTCCGCGATCAGCGGGTGGAACTCGAGGGACTCGAGCGGCAGGAAGGGGAATTACGCGCCGAGTTCGAGACCAAGCAAGGTCGTGCCTCGAACCTCGAACCGCTGAAACTGCAACTCGCGCAAATGGAACAGCAGTTGCAGCAGATGTTGCGGCAATTGCCGAGCAAGACCGAGATGCCCGACCTGATCGTCGACATTTCGCAGACTGCGCTCGCGACCGGCATCCAGAACGAGCTGTTCCAGCCTGGTCCGGAAGTACCGAAGGAGTTCTACGCGGAGAAGCCCATCTCGCTCCGCATGGTCGGGACCTATCACCAGTTCGGAGCGTTCGTCAGCGGCGTCGCATCGTTGCCGCGCGTCGTGATCATGACGATGCACGACATCGTACTGACCCCACGGAGCGTCAAGCCTGGCGAAAAAATCGGGCCCAATACCCCGCTGCAGCTCGCTGGCACGGTAAAGACCTATCGGTACCTCGACGAGGAAGAGGCCGTCGAGCAGCAGGCGGCGGCGCCGCAGGAGGGTGGCTGACATGCGTCCGTTCCTGAAAGGCGGTGCTGGCCGGTGCATTTCGATGGCGATGGTGGCCATTGCGCTCGCCGCATGCGGGCGCGGCATCACCAGTACGCCGGGCGAGGCACCGAACCTCGAAAAGTGGGCAGCCGAAGTCAAGGCGCGACCGGCTCCGCCGCTCGACCCGCTCCCGGTCATGCAGCAGTTCGAGACGTTCGAGTACGCGGCCCAGGGCTTGCGCGACCCCTTCAGCGAAGCGTTCACCGACATGAGCGGAGGAAGCGGTCCGCGTCCCGACCCGAACCGGCCGAAGCAGACGCTCGAGCAGTTCCCGCTCGACAGCCTCGACATGGTGGGCACGCTGGGACGGGGCGCCGGCCTGGTGGCACTGGTCATGGCGCCGGACAAGGTCACGTATCGCGTAAGGCCTGGCGCTTACATGGGCCAGAGCGACGGACGGATAACCGGTGTGTTCGAGGACCGGATCGAACTGGTGGAACTTGTGCCGGATGGCGCGGGCGGCTGGCTGGAGCGTCCCGCTTCGGTCGCGCTCGAAGATCAATGATTGGGGGATAGCACGATGACCGTATTCAATGCCACGCATATGCGGCCTGCACGGCGCCCCTTGGCCAGGCGGACCACCGCGATCGGACTCGCGGTCGGGCTCCTGGCAGCCTTCAGCGCGGTCGATGCTGCCCAGAGCACGCGCCTGATGACGGCCCAGGCCGGTGTCGCGCCTGCGTCCAGCCTCGATCCGGCGAAACAGCTACCCGGCGCAATCAGCGTCTCCAACATCGACTTCAAGCGAGGCGACGGTGGTGCCGGACGACTCAGCCTGCAGTTCAGCGGCCCCGGGGCGGCCCCCGACCTGCGCAACGAAGGTTCCAGCGTTGTGATCGATGTCGGCAATGCCCGGATCCCCGAGTCGCTGCAGAAATCGCTCAACGTCGTCGATTTCGCCACGCCGGTGCAGAGGATCGACGCGCGCACCAGCGGACGAGGCACCAAGCTGGTGTTGACCACCTCCGGCCAGTTCGAATCCATGGCTTACCAGACGGGCGACGAGTACGTCGTCGAGATCGTGCCGCGGGCCGCCAAGTCCGTTGGCGGAGCCATGGGTCAGGTCGTCGGCGAAGCACAGGTCGTCAGCGAAGCCGAAACCCGCACTTACAGCGGTCGCCCGGTGACGTTCAACTTCCAGGACGTGCCCGTGCGCACCGTGCTGCAGCTGATCGCCGAGGAATCGAACCTCAACGTCGTCGCTTCCGACACGGTGTCGGGCAACGTCACGTTGCGCCTGATCAACGTTCCCTGGGACCAGGCGCTGGATGTCGTGCTGCGTGCCAAGGGGCTCGACAAGCGTCGCGATGGCAACGTCGTCTGGGTAGCACCGCAGGCGGAGATCGCCGCGTACGAGCAGGCCCGCGAAGATGCGCGGATCGCGATCCAGAACCGGGTGGAGATGGTCACCGAGTACATCCCGATCAACTACGGCAATGCCGAAGACATCGCGAAACTGTTGACCGAGGAAAGCAAGGGTGGGGGCGGTGGAGCTGGCGGGGAAAACCAGCAGCGGGGCTTCCTGTCGCAACGCGGCAGCATCAGCTTCGATCGCCGCACGAACACATTGCTGGTTATCGACATCCCCGACAAAGTGACGGAAATCCGCCGTCTCGTTTCGCTGCTCGACAATCCCGTGGACCAGGTGCTGATCGAAGCCCGCATCGTGATCGCGACCGAATCCTTCGCCAGGGAACTGGGTGCCAAGTTCGGGATCAACGGTGCGACTGGCAAGCCAGGCGATCGCAGTTCCCTCGGATTCGGCGGCAACGACACGGCTTCCTCGGACAATGCGCAGGCCCGGGGCGACGCGGTGATGGCAGGCGAAAGGACCTTCGACGGCACACGTGCCCTGAACGTCAACCTTCCCGTCGTGGACGCTGCTGGCTCGCTGGCGCTGTCCATCCTCAATGCGGGATTCCTGCTCGACATCGAATTGTCGGCGCTGCAGGAAGAAGGCCGCGGCGAAGTGATTTCCAATCCACGCATCGTCACCAGCAACCAGAAGGAAGCGGTGATCCGCCAAGGCCAGGAAGTCGGTTACGTGACCCAGACCGGCGTTGGCGCGGCCGGCGGCCAGGCGCTGCCCAATGTCCAGTTCAAGGACGTGCTGCTGGAACTGAAGGTCACGCCGACCATCACCAACGACGGCCGCGTGTTCCTGAACATGGCGGTCAAGAAGGACGAGATCAACGATTTCATCAACACGTCGATCGGCTCGGTGCCGCAGATCAACAAGCGCGAGGTTAATACTGCCGTCCTGGTCAACGACGGCCAGACCGTGGTGATCGGTGGTGTCTACGAATTCCGCGACTTCGACGACGTCAAGAAGGTGCCGTTCCTCGGCGACCTGCCAATCATCGGCAACCTGTTCAAGACCAAGGGACGCAGCAAGGACAAGGCCGAGCTGTTGATCTTCGTCACGCCGAAGGTCATGGAAGTCCGCCCGCGCGGCGTCGCCACTCCGCAAGTCATGGAAGTCCGCCGCCCGCGCGGCTGATCGCGTCGCAAGGCTAGGGAAACGACGGGGGCCGAAAGGCCCCCGTTTCTTTTGTGAACGGCAGGATTCGCGAAGGAACCATCGGGTTCCCGCCCGGGTCAAAATCGACCCCTTGCCCCCTAAGGAAAACGAGTCGCGATGGACAGCCGTCACTCCGAAACCGGCGCCCTGCACGAGTCGTTCCGCAAGTTGCGCGAAGGGCTCGCCGCGGAAATCGTCGGCCAATCGTCGCTGATCGAGCGGCTGCTGATCGCGCTGCTCGCCGACGGCCACCTGCTGGTCGAGGGTGCGCCCGGGCTGGCAAAGACCAGCGCGATCCGCGCCTTGGCCGCGCGCCTGGAGGCCGACTTCGCCCGGGTCCAGTTCACGCCTGACCTGTTGCCGGCCGACCTCACCGGAACCGAAGTCTGGCGGCCGCAGGATGGCCGCTTCGAATTCCAGCCCGGCCCGATCTTCCATCCGGTGCTGCTTGCCGACGAGATCAACCGTGCGCCTGCCAAGGTGCAGTCGGCCCTGCTCGAGGCGATGGGTGAGCGCCAGGTCACCGTGGGACGCCACACCTATCCGTTGCCACAGCTGTTCTTGGTGATGGCGACCCAGAACCCGATCGAGCAGGAAGGCACGTTCCCGCTGCCGGAAGCCCAGCTCGACCGGTTCCTGATGTATGTGCGGATCGGCTATCCGGAAGCCGCCGCCGAAGCCGAGATCCTGCGCCTCGCCCGGAACCGCGCCCGCGAAGGCTTGCAGCCTGCCGCGGATCCGCCGCCGCGCATGTCGCTGGAGGAAGTGTTCGCCGCGCGTGCGGCGATCCTGGCCCTGCATGTCGCGCCAAGTGTCGAGCGCTATCTCATCGAACTGGTGCTTGCCTCGCGCGACGCCGGTCGCTACGACGCGGACCTGGGGCGCCGCATCGCATGGGGCGCGAGTCCGCGCGGCTCGATCGCACTGGAGCGCTGCGCGCGCGCGCGCGCCTGGCTGGCTGGCCGCGATTTCGTCACGCCCGACGACGTCCGCGCGGTCGCGCCCGACGTGCTGCGCCATCGCGTGTTGCCCAGCTACGAGGCGACGGCGGAAGGTTGGGATGGGGAGCGCCTGGTCCAGGCGCTGCTCGACAAGGTGCCGTTGCCCTGAGTCGGGCGTCCCGATGTCCGAAGGAATCACTCCCGAGCTGTCCGAGTTGATCGCGCTGCGCGGCGTCGCGCAGGGACGTCGCAGCGCTCGCCGTGGCCTGCATGGCGCCAGCGGCAATGCGTTGTCGCCGATGCGCGGCCGGGGCATGGAATACGCCGAGTCGCGCGAATACGCGATAGGCGACGACGTCCGCCACATCGATTGGCGCCTCACCGCCCGCAGCGGTCGCACGCATACCAAGCTGTTCCAGGCGGAGCGCGAACGACTGACCCTGATCGTCGCCGATACCGCGCCTGCGCTGTACTTCGGGACTCGCGTGCGCTTCAAGTCGGTGCAGGCCGCACGCGCCGGCGCCATCGCGGCATGGGCGGCGCTGCGCGACGGCGATCGCATCGCGGCGCTGCGGGGCAGCCACGGCCAGCCACCCGTCGCGCCGGCGTCCGGTGCGCGCGGCGTGCTGCGGGTGCTGGATGCGCTGGTGCGCTGGTACCAGGCGCCGCCGACGGACGACGCAGGACTCGCGGTCGCGCTGGAACATGCCGGCCGGCTGCTGCGCCCAGGTTCGCGCCTGGTCGTGCTCGCCGATCCGGCCAGCATCGCCTCCATCGACGAAAGTCGCTGGCCTGCGCTCGCGGCGCATCACGAGGTGATGGTCCTGTTGCTCACCGATCCACTGGAACGCGAACCGCCCAGGACCATGTTGCCGTTCCAGGGCAACGGGCATCGGGTCGAAGTCGACCTCGGCAACGCGCGCCAGCGGCAACGTTGGCGCCACGCGTTCGTCCAGCCGCTCGAATCTGCGCTGGAACGCTTGCCGGCACGTGGCGTGCGGGTGCAGGTGCTGGCCGGCGATGCGGCCAGCGACGCGTGGTTGCCGGCACTCGGCAGGGCGGCGGCGCGATGAACGGTGCGCTGGTCCTGCGCGACATCCACCAGCCGCCGGCCCCCGGCTGGTGGCCGCTGGCGCCGGGCTGGTGGGGCGTGCTCGCCCTGGCCGTGCTGGCGCTGCTCCTGGCCGCGGCGTGGAAGTGGCGCAGGCGACAGCGCCAGCGCGCGGTGGCTGCCTTGTTCGACAACACCCTCGCGTCGCTCGACAGTCCGGCTGCTCAGGTCGCGGCGATGTCCGAGCTGCTGCGCCGCGCCGCACGCCGCCGCGATCCGATGGCGGACCGGCTGCAGGGCGAGGCCTGGCTCGAATTCCTCGATGCCGGCACCGGGCGCAACGTCTTCGCGGGCGATGCCGGCCGGTTGCTGCTCGACGGCGGGTTCCGTCCCGACACGGACGCGGCCGCGGTCGCCGCGCTGCGGCCATTGGCACGCGCGCGCTACCTCGAGTGGATGGCGCGCGGATGAGCGCGTCCGAGTTCAACGCGTTTCGAGAGTTGTTCGCCTGGCCCTGGTGGCTGTGCGCGTTGCCGTTGCCGTTGCTGGTGCGCTGGCTGCTGCCACCGCAACGCAATGCCGCCGCTGCGTTGCGCGTTCCGTACGCCGAGCGCCTAGACCTGGTCGCAGCCGCCGGCGGGCACGGCCTGCGTGGCCGTGGACCAGGTTGGCTCGCCTGGCTGGCATGGGCGCTGCTGTGCCTTGCCGCGGCGCGCCCGCAGCAACTCGGGCCGCCGGTCGTGCCGCCACAGGTCGGTCGCGACCTGATGCTCGCGGTCGACCTGTCCGGCAGCATGGACGAACAGGACATGGAACTCGGCGGCACCATCGTCGATCGCCTGACCGCGGCCAAGGCGGTGCTGGCCGACTTCCTCGAACGCCGCGTCGGCGACCGCGTCGGCCTGCTGGTGTTCGGCGAACGCGCGTACACGCTGACACCGATGACGCTCGACCGCACCAGCGTGCGCGAACAACTCGCCGACAGCGTGGTCGGGCTGGCCGGACGCGCCACCGCGATCGGCGATGCCATCGGCCTGGCCGTCAAGCGCCTGCAGGACCAGCCGGCGAACCAGCGCGTGCTCATCCTGTTGACTGACGGCGTCAACACTGCTGGCGCACTCACGCCAGAGAAGGCGACCGAACTGGCGGTGGCCGCCAACGTGCGCGTGCATACCATCGCCTTCGGTGGCGAAGGGGGCGGTCTGTCGGTGTTCGGTTTCCGACTGCCGATCGTCGGTGGCGAGGACATCGACGAAGCTTCGCTGCAGCGCATCGCCACGCAAACGGGCGGCCGCTTCTTCCGCGCACGCGATACCGAGTCCCTGGCCGGCATTTACGCCGAAATCGACCGGCTCGAGCCGATACAACGGCCCGGCCAGGCTGTGCGGCCGCGAATCGAACGCTACCCGTGGCCGCTCGCCGCGGCGTTCGCCTGTGGTTTGCTCGCCTTCGCCGCGCCGGCGCGGAGGCGCGCGTGAACTGGTTCGAAGCGCTGCCTTCGCTGCACTTCGTCCGCCCACAGTGGTTATGGGCGCTGCTGTTGCTGCCGCTGGCGGGCTGGTGGTGGCGGCGCCGGCAACAGCGCGGCAGCGTGTGGCAAGGCCTGGTCGACCCGCACCTGCTGCTGCACCTGCTCGAGCGCGGCAACGCGCGCCGGGGCGTGTTCGCATTGCTCGCCGGACTGCTGGCGCTCGCGTTGGCCGTGATCGCACTCGCCGGTCCCGCGTGGCGACAGGTCGAACATCCGCTGTGGCAGACGCGCGCGCCGCTGGTGGTCGCGCTGGACCTGTCGAGCGCGATGCTCGCCAACGACCTGCCACCAAGCCGCCTGGCGCAGGCGCGCGCCAAGCTCGCCACGCTGTTGCGCGAGCGCGCCGGCGGCCAGGTCGGCCTGGTCGCGTACGCCGGCGATGCGTTCACCATCGCCCCGCTGACCGACGATGCGGCCAACATCGCGTTGTTCCTCGACGCGCTGTCGCCGGACGTGATGCCGGTCGACGGCCAGCGCGGCGACCGCGCGATCGAATGGTCGGCGCAGCTGCTTGCGCGTGCCGGCTTCGACCAAGGGCGGATCCTGTTGCTGACCGACCACGCCGATGCCGATGCCAAGGCTGCCGCGACCCGCGCTGCCGGTGATGGTTATCGCGTGTCCGTGCTTGGTCTCGGGACGGCACAGGGTGCGCCCTACCGCGATGCGCAGGGACGAATCGGGCAAGCGCGGCTCGACGTAGCGTCGCTGCGCGCCTTGGCGGCGGCCGCCGAGGGCGACTACGCAACGCTGACGGCCGATGCGGCCGATCTGCGCGCGCTCGACGTGCTGGATCCGCAACAGACCACGGGCATGCGCGCGCGAGGCCGATCCGGGGCGACCTGGCGCGATGAAGGCTACTGGCTGTTGCCGCCGCTGGTGCTGCTGGCGTTGCTTGCGTTCCGCCGCAGAGGCGTGGTCGCCGTGCTGTTGTTGTGTGCGGTCCTGCCGGTGCGCGCCGCGGAAGTCGAGGGCACGCCCTGGCGGCGTCCCGACCAGGTCGCGCACGCGCGGATGGAACGCGGCGCGGATGCGTATCGGCGCGGTCAGTTCGAACAGGCCGCGCATGCCTATGCCGGCATGGACACGGCCGATGCGCACTACAACCGCGGGAACGCGCTGGCGAAGGCGGGACGCTACGAGGAAGCGGTCGCCGCCTACGACCGTGCGTTGGAACTGGAGCCTGTGATGCCGGACGCGCTCGCCAACAAGGAAACCGTCGAGAACGCCATGAAACGGAAGCGTGAATCCAAGCCAGGCGAGAACCAAGGTCAGCAGGAGTCCGGTGGCGAACAGCAAACTGCGCGCCGTAGTTTCGAAGGAACGCCACGTCCGCAACCGGGCAAGCCGGGGCAAGGAGAGGGACCGCAGCGATCGGAGCAGAGTGCGAAGCCAACAACGCAACAGCCGCCCGACAGCGCACAGTCCCGAGGCGATTCCGAACAACAGCAACGCGCCGATGCCGCGCAACACAAACGTATGCAGGAAGCATTGCAACGGGCAGAACAGGACGGACAACGCGCCCATGAAAATGAACGCGATCGCGGTACGGCCGAAACGCCGGCCGAGCGCGAGCGCCGACTCGCCAACGAAGCCTGGCTCAAGCGCATCCCGGACGATCCAGGCGGCCTGTTGCGCGCCAAGCTTCGACTCGAACACGAGCGCCGCCAACGGGACAGAGGCCAGTGATGCGCACCTGGCTGGCCATCTGCCTCGCGACCTGGTTGCTGCTCGCCGGCACCGTCGCACATGCCCAGGCGCGCGCCTGGTTCGATCGCGACCGCATCGGCGCCGACGAGACCGCCACGCTCAACATCGAGACCACCCAGCTCGCCGCTTCGCCGGAGTACGCGCCGCTGATGCGCGACTTCACCCTGAGCGGACATACCAGCAGCCGCCGGGTGGAAAGCGTCAACGGCAGCACCCGCACGCGCACGCTCTATGCCGTGGCCCTGCGGCCAAGGCGCGAGGGGGTGATCGGGATTCCATCGCTGCAGGTCGGCAACCAGCGCACGCCGCCACTGACCCTCACCGTGACGCCGGCCAGTACCGTCCCCGCGCGCGCGGGCGGCGTGGTCTTCATCGAAAGCGAAGTCGACGACCGCAGTCCCTACGTGCAGCAGGCGGTGGGCGTCACCGTGCGCCTGTACTACGCGATACCGCTGGTCTCCGGCCAGCTCGACCAGCCCGCGCCCGACGGCGCATCGCTGCAACGCGTCGGCGAGGACCTCAAGTACGTGCGCGAGATCGGCGGCCGGCGTTACGAGGTCGTGGAGCGCCATTACCTGCTGGTGCCCGAGCGCAGCGGCACGCTCGCCATTCCCGGCGCCCGGTTCCACGGCCAGGGCGTCGGCGGCTTCTTCGACGAGATGTTCGGCGATGGCCGACGCGCGCTGGATGCCGTCGCGGCGCCGGAACAACTGCAGGTGCAGGCGGCGCCGGCGAGCGCTGCGCAGCCGTGGCTGCCCTTGCGCGAATTGCGCCTGCGCTACGCCACCACGCCGCAGCGCGCGACCGCCGGCGAGGCCGCGACGGTGGTGCTGGAAGCGATCGCCGACGGCGCCAGCGCAGCGCAGCTGCCCGAACTTGAACTCGACGCCGGCAGCGATGCGCAGGTGTTCCCGGAGCCGGCGCAGGTCGACGAGACCCTGGTCGATGGCCGCCCGCGCACGCGGATCACCCGGCGGTTCTCGGTGGTCCCGGCGCGCGCCGGATCGCTGCGGATCGAAGGCCCGCGCCTGGCGTGGTGGGACGTGCAGGCCGGCGCCGCGCGCTCCGCCACGCTGCCGGCACTGGCCATCGAGGTCGCCCCCGGGACCGGAAACTTTTCGGCGCCGGCGGCACCAGTCAACACACCGGCGTTGCGCGGCGACGACGGCCGCATCGTGATCCCCGGCATCCAGGGCCGCGTCCTGCCCTGGGCGGCCGCGACGGTGGTGTTCGCGCTGCTCTGGTTCGCCACGCTGTGGTGGGGCTTGCACCGGCGTCCCATGCCCGCGCCTGCGCGCACCGGGAACGACGCGGCGAACGCCACTGCATCGCACGGGCGCACCAGCCTGAAACGCGCGCTCGACACAGGCGACTTCGACGAGATCGTCGCCGTGCTCGGGGCGATGGCGACGCCGCCCGCGCACGGCGTCGACGAGCTGCGCTTGCGGCTCGACGATCCCGCGCAACACGAGGCGCTCGCGCAGCTGGAGCGCGCGCGGTGGGCCGATGGCGATGGCGTGGCCGCACGCAAGGCGTTGCGCGATGCGTTCCAGCAGGGCCCGCGCTGGCGGCGACCGGCGAAGGCATCCGACGAACCGTTGCCGCCGCTGTATCCAACCTAGTCCAGCAGCAATTCGTTCGAGGCGTGCGGTAGAGCGGATGAATGCGCCCCACGCGGGCACGCGCCTCTGGCCTGCCCAACCGGCCTGGCTTGGCGATCCGGCGGCCTTCGGCCGGTTTGTTAAGCTCGCCCGGCTTTTTCGAGGGGAAGACCGATGCGCGAAACGACGGCCGGCAACGGCAAACGGCGGATGCCGCTGCACTGGAAGATGGCGATCGGCTTCGCCGCCGGCCTGCTGCTCGGGTTGCTCGCGCATTACGTCTCCGGGGCGGACGCGCCGTGGGTGCAATGGCTGACGACCTGGGTGACCCAACCGGCCGGACAGTTGTTCCTGCGCCTGATCTTCATGTTGGTGATCCCGTTGCTGTTCTCGGCGCTGGTGGTCGGCATCGCCGAGATGGGCGACGTGCGTTCGCTCGGCCGCGTCGGCTGGAAGACGCTGGCCTACACCGTGGTGGTGTCGGGCATCGCGGTGGTGATCGGCCTGGTGCTGGTGAACTGGCTGCAGCCCGGCGCCGGCGTCGACCCGATTGCCGCGCAGCAGATGCTGGCCGAAGGCTCCGAACGCGCCAGCGCGATCGTCAGCTCCAGCGCGAACCAGCCGCGCGGCATGGACATGCTGGTGTCGATCGTGCCCAGCAACATCATCACCGCCGCCGCGGAGAACTCGATCCTGGCGGTGATGTTCTTCGCGCTGATGATCGGCATCGGCCTGGTGCTGTCGAAGAGCGCCGCCGCTGAAACCCTGCAGCGGGCGATCGAAGGACTGTTCGAGGTCTCGATGACCCTGATCGGCCTGGTCATCCGGCTCGCGCCGTACGCGGTGTTCTGCTTCATGTTCAACCTCGCCGCGCTGTTCGGCTGGGAACTGCTGGCGCGCCTCGGCGCCTAC
>Ga0307414_10001337_pt1 | contig 12752 bp, 10 predicted proteins | sample DK1Ometagenome_FD_203804 | JGI IMG/M metagenome (GOLD analysis project Ga0307414, IMG submission 203804) | Maize rhizosphere microbial communities from greenhouse at UC Davis, California, United States - DK15-O-3 | ecosystem: Host-associated > Plants > Roots > Rhizosphere > Soil | place: USA... | reverse complement strand
ACGATGATCACCAGCTCTGTATCATCCTTCTGGAAGCTGGTGGACCGGAACAGGGTTCCGATGATCGGGATCGACCCGAGGATCGGGAACTGGCGAACCGTGTCCGAGAAGTCGCGGCGGATCAGGCCCGCCAGCGCGAAGCTCTCGCCGTCGCGAAGTTCGACGGTGGTGCGGGCGCGACGGGTCTGGAGACCCGGGACCCGAATATTGTTGATCGTCACGCCGGCGCTGACGTCGATGGCGCTGACTTCGGGCGCGACCTCCATGTTGATCACGCCGTCGGCAAGCACCGTAGGCGTGAAAGCCAGGCTGACTCCGAACTGCTTGAACTGCACCGAAATGGCCGCATCGCCCCCGCCCGAGCCGCTCTGGGCGACCGGGATGGGGAACTCGCCGCCGGCCAGGAAGCTGGCGGTTTCGCCAGACAAGGCCACCAGCGTCGGCTCGGCGAGCGTGGTCACCACGCCCTTGCGCTCAAGCGCGTTGAGCGTCGCGTTGATGTCCAGCCCGGCGATGTGAAAGACGCGACCGAAAATGCCGAAAGCGTCGGTAATCGAACCGAGGCGAAGGATACCCTCATCCTTGTCGCCATCGCCGTCGGAATCGTTTGAATCCGGGGTCAGGGTAGCACCGCTTCCGATGACCCCGCCAAAGCCGTTATTGCTTCCATTGAGGCCAGCGCTGATGCCGAGATCCTTGAAGGCGCCGCGGCGCACTTCGGAGAAACGGACCTCGAGCATCACCTGCTGGGCCGATCCGATCGACAGCAGGTTGATGACCTTGCCCGGCGCGTAGGTTTCGGCGAGCTGGACCGCCCGGTCGGCGGCCGGGCCCGAACTGACGATGCCTTCCAGCACGATCGAATCGTTGGAGATGCGCGCACCGACATTTTCGCCCATCAGCTCGGACAGCTGCCGCTTCAAGCTGATCACGTCAGGCCCCACCGCGACGTCGACCACCGCAATCAGCCGATTGTTGCGGTCGTAAAGAGTGAGGCTGGTGGTGCCCATCTTCTTGCCGAGCACGTAGAGCGAGCTGTCCGACAACGGCAGCACGTCCGCGATCTCGGGGCTGCCGATCAACGCCTTGGCGAATGGCCGGTCGGTTCGCAGCACCTGGCTCTTGTTGAGCGGCACCGCCAGTTCGCCGGCGGCCACGTCGTCCGCCGGGCTTACCGTAATTTGTGCCGATGCCGGTGCCGCGGCGGCTAGCGCCGCGAAGCCGATACTGGCGCCCAGCAGGGCGCCCTTAAAGGTCCTAGTGAGCATAGCCCCCCACCTCATAGTCCTTGGTTTCCAATCCACGGGTAACGCTGACGGTCGATGTGGCCGGACGAGCCGGAGCGACGGCGCGCCGTACAACTGGCGCACGGCGCGGCTGACTCAGACGGGCGATGCGGGCCTGGCGCTGTGCCGGCGGAGTTGCAACCGCCTTGCCCGACGCCAAGGCGGCGGGCCGCGCGGCAGGCGGCAGCGAGCTGTAATAATCATAGCGCAGGTCATTGAGGCTGACCGTTTCGACCTGCGGGATATTCTGTTCCTCGCCAGGCTTGCGGAGCACCAGGCTGAGCGAGCCGAGCTGCTGACCGAGCACCAGCTTTTGCGCGTTGAACGGAGTCACCTCAAGCGTCGTCGACCGGGTGGAGCTGGGCTTTTGGCTGTCGGCACTCAGGCTTGCCCCCATGGCGATGACGCGCACGTTCTGCAGCAACACGTCAGTGACCTGCTGACCGGTCTGTATGCCGTCCGGCCCGATTGCAGTCCTTGTAACCAGCACGTCGACTGTGTCGTTCGGCTTGACGAAGCCGGCAACGCCCGAGACGTCGTTGATCCGAACCGTGGTCGCGCGCATTCCATCAGGCAGCAGCGCGGCGATGGATGCACCCCCTTCGCCCGACAGGTCGGATGCGAGAAGCGGTTGGTTGACCAAAATCGGACGAAGCGCGACGCGGCGCTTACCCTGCGGAAGCAGTTCCGCCATCGACCGATGTGCACCGGGTGGCAGGCTCGCTTGAGGATATGCGACGAACTTTACGTTCTCGGGAGTAATGTCGTCGCCGAATTTCAGTGGCATTGCGGCCACCGCCACGCGGACGAGACCCTGCGGCTCCGCCTGCGCGATCTGTCGCTCGCGGCCTGAAAGATAAGCGTTGGCGAGGAATACGGCAAGCACGCCAAGAATGACTGCGACGCCAAGCGCAATGATGGTCTGACGTTTCATTTTACTGGTCCCCCGCTTCCCAGGCGGTCCACACGCCCACGCAACTTATACACGATCTGCCCAAAAACACCGGGCATAAATTTGGGGCGGCCGCAAAACGCGCGGCCGCCCCAGACACTTAGCAGGTGCCGGTCGTCGGCGTATCGATACAATTGGCGGTGTCGTCCATGGCGTTGCCGATGGCTTCGCTGAGACCCAGAGCCGCCAGAGCGATGACCGCGCCGATAATGGCGAGGATCAGCGCATATTCGGCCGCCGAGGCGCCGCGCTTGTTGTTCAGCATTTTGATGAAAGTCTTCATTGTCCGTCCCCTTACTGCAATTTGCCCCCAGCCCTCTCTTGGCTGTCCGGGACGTCTTGCGTCTCAAGGGGAAGTGGAGCTTCTGATGACTGCGTAAGGCCGCCTTAGCGATTGCCCCCGCTGCATTAGTTCCACGGCCCCCCGGCCGCTCGACTGATGTGACGCTCACCCCTCCTTAACTTTTTGTCAAGCATGGGAATTTAATTCACGTTAATAAGAGGTGCGCCGAGTGGTCGGGCGGAATCGTCGGAAAAAGGCCATTTTCAGGGTGACGAACTATGCCAGGGCGCATGGGGCATTAACCGGTTCACGTGCCAATTATGGACAGAATCCGTGCTCCAAAAGCACCGTTTATCGAAAGATAGGGGTAAGCTTCAGTCCGCGGCTGTGGATAAATCTCGCGAGTCGCGGACGACTCGGGCCGCCGATTCTCCCGGCCGAAAGAACCGGCGCGGCTTACGCCTCAACGCGATGGCGGAACGTGACGTTCACCCGCTTCGAAAGCAGCAGGTAGGGAAGCCACAGGCAGACGCTAATCAGCACCTTCTTGACGTTGCCGTCGAGCAGTGTGTGCAGTGCATCGCCTACCGGCAGCGGCAAGCCGTCGGTCGCCGCGACTGCCCGTGCGATGCCGAGCTGCATGGTGATGTCGATCAGCCAGATCGTCGCCAGGAGGCGCGGAAACAAAGGAACACGGCGCAACGCCGCGACGAAGGCGATGGTGTAGAGGCTGCTGAGCAGCACCACGTCGAGCGTCATCACAAAGCGAAGCGTCGACAGCCATTCAGGCACGTGGCCCGCCAATGCCGGCATCGCCGCCAGATATTCGAGCGAGCGGACGGGTACGTTGAGGAGCATGCCGACCAGCAGCGAAACCATGATGCCGCTGCTGCCGTATAGCGCGTGGCGCCGCGCCTCGTCCGCGCCGATATGGCGCCAGCGTCCACCGACCGCGAATCGATACGCAGGCTGCGGCAGGCGATCGCCCTGGCGAAACCAGTAGAGGGCAAGGGCCATCGATACGAGCGGGGTTCCGACCAGCAATATGTAAGGCATGAAGGTCGACAGGTCGGGCGCGCCGCGGATCGGGCTGGCGGCAATGCGCAGCGCGCAGCCGGTAATCGCCAGCGCGAACCAGATGGTCATGATGCGCGGCAAGCCGTCTTCAATTGACAGCAGCAGCGAGGCCGATTTGGAGCGCAGCTTCTGCTCGACCGTGAGAAATTTGGTGCGTGCCTGGGTGCCGTTGAACATCATGAAACTTCGAATATCGAATTAACCTTACCGGTCCGTAAAAGCCGCCCCGCAGGCAAGTCGTTCCACGGCTCGTCAGCCCTTGGGGGGCATCCGGGCCGATATAGGTACGCCGATGCTGCTGTGCCACCTTCGAACAGCCGCCCCCCTGCCCGTGACTCCTCAATCCTTTGCCGATAAATAATCGTCATGGGGCGGGACCAGCAGTGGCTTATTCCGGCAATCGCCATCACCATGGCCACGGCGCTGTGCGCCATCACGCTCAAGCTCGTCAGCGGTTACCCCGGTCAGCCCAGCGGGATGACCAGCCTGAAAGCCGCGGTCGCAATCGTCGTAATGACGGCGTTCTTCCGGTTCATGCGCTTCTTTTTCAGCATGTGGCGGAATGGCGTGGACAACCCATCGCAGGCAATCGCGGCCGAGTTCCGGCCGGCATTGGCCGGCTTCGCGCCGATCGCGGCCGGCGTCGCCATTCTCGCCACCTTCCTCTATTCGATAACCTTCCTTAAATCGATGATCACGGTCGTCGTGCCATTTTGGGCGGACGGGCTGTTCGCATTCACTGACCGCCTGTTGTTCGTCGACGCGGAATCGATTGCCGTGAAGTTGCGGCCGGCGCTGCCCGCGATCGGCATTTTTTACGGGCTATGGCATGCCGCGCATCTGGGCGGGATCCTTTGGGTGTTGCACTGGCGAAAGGGGGACAAGTCCAGGCACATACTGAGCTTCATGCTGACCTGGTCGATCGGCATGGCATTCGCCTATATCTTTTCTTCGATGGGACCGCTGTTCACCGGCGCCTATGATCCGGCCATGGCGCCGGAATCGGTGCGCAAGGCAGCTGCGTTCCTGCTTGCCAATTATCAGGCCAAGGGCGCGCTGATCGGCGGGGGCATATCGGCCTTCCCCTCCATGCACGTCGCCATCGCGGCTTGGCTGGCCATCGTGCTGGCCGACCGGGGCCGGCTCAAGCTGGGCATGGCATATTTCTTCGCCGTATTTGCCTGCTCCGTGATCCTGGGCTGGCATTATGCAATCGACGGGGCTGCCGGGGCAGCGATTGCGATTGGCGCGGATCGTCTAGCGCAAACCTTGCTCCGGCGAACTTCAGTCGCCCGGGCACGCGTTGTCGGTCCGGTTTTTAACTGACAATTAGGCGAGCTCAGCCCTGCCAGTCCGCGGTCACCCTGCCGCCCGCAATTCCTGCCCAAGTTCTGGTTCTCTACGGCCCACATAGATCTTCGACGCCCAATGGCAGAGCAGCGCGCCAGCGGCCCCTGCGACCCCGTCTATTGCGTAGTGCCATCCGAGCGCGACGGACAAGACAAACATGTAAATGGAAAAAAGCGCCGCGAAATGCGTCATGACCGACCGGCGTTCGCGGAACGCCAGGTAGATCCAAAAAGCCGTAGCAATGTGTAGCGAAGGCATCGCCGAAATGCCTGCGCCCACCGCGGGCTGACGAGTGACGTGCATGTCCCACAGATAGCCGGAAACAACGTTGGTGACGTACGGCACATTTTCTGCAAGCCCGGCGAACCGGTCGCCAAGTTCGATCCGCTGGTAAAAAATGGGGCCGGCGGCGGACCCGAGCAATTGTCCTACCGGGCCGAATAGGGACCAAATCGCGAAATACGAGATAATGGATGCGGCCCTCCCCTTCGACGGTGGTTGCGCAAACAGCCACAAAAGAGTCCCGGCGATCGCAACCATCCAGAAAAAACTGTACGCCCAGGCATGGAAACGGAGGTCCATTCCTCGAAAGAAAAGCCAGGGGTCGCGACCAAAAATTGCTCGGTCGACGTCGGCAAAAAGCGGATCTGCCCAGAACGGCGCGACAGCATTCAGCTCCGGCTTGATCCACATGAAAAACAGCATGTCCACTTGCGCCAGAACGACCCCAAACGCGGCAACCAGCATCAAGCCCCACCTCGCCTGAAGCTGGTGACCGATGTGAGAAGTCGGACGCTCAACACCGGCGATCATCAGCCGCACGACATAAATGATAAACGCCAACATGGCGCCAATCAGACACCACACCATCCAGTTGATGAACCGGCTGAAATAGGGCGGCGGCGACGAGTATCCGGCGGCGGGCATAAGCGCGACCGCCGAAACGCCGAGCAACGCCGTCATGAGGACGCTCGGGACGAGCCACTCGCGTTCGGAGGTGGCGGCCACGCTGGCCAGCCCCGGCTGGAACTCCATAACCACCCCCCGGTGTCGAGCCTTAACTTCGTTTCCTTGACGGCCATCGTATCAGATCGGGCAGCGAAGTCATCCGGTGGTTCGTTGATCATCGCGTTCCCGCCTTCGAGCCCATATCGGCCCACGATCACGGATGAGGAATTCGGCAGTGCGGTTGCTCGTTGCAATCCCGCAAACGCTGGCCCCGCTTGTAAACGCTGCGCTAACCTGTTCTTACTAATCGCAAACAGCGCGGCGGGATGTGCTGAAGCGGGGGATCAGTGGGTATGTCGAAATTGAGGGTCGTCGTCGCCCACCTTTGGCAAAATTGGACGGCCCGACGCGGCCGACCTTATTGATTGCCTCGCCGCGATGATTTCATTCACGGTCTGCATCCCGGTCTACAATGGATCGGCATTCCTCGAGGAATTATTAGTCTCGATCGCTGAGCAGGATTTGAGCGGAGTCGAGGTTGTCGTTAGTGACAACGCATCCACGGACCGCACTCCCCAGATACTGGATGACTGGTCGGCGAAATTGCCTATTCGGGTTATCCGTCAGCCGAAAACCTTGACGATGCCCGAGAATTTCAATGTGCTGCTCGATGCCGTCTCGACGGATGCCTACGCTCTCATTTGTCACGACGATTATTTTGCGAGCCCTGACGCCCTGTCAAAAGCGCGCCAGGTTCTTGGCGATAGTCCTGACGTATCCGCTGTCTATTGCGACCTGCTATATGTGGACGAGCATCGCAGGCCGCTAGCCCGGCGACGCTTCGGGCGATCGGGGCGCTTCTCAGGGGAGCAAGTTGGCAGGCAAACTCTGCGCACGGCACGCAACTGTTTTGGAATTCCCCTTGCGATCCGGCGTGAAGCGTTGGGGCAACTGCGTTACGAAGATGACTTCGTCTACACGATGGATGTTAATCTCAGTTGGGCGGTCTCGCGCACCAAGCCGGCATTTCATTTGGCAGAACCACTGATTGCAAACAGGTACAGCGCCACCAACAACACTTGGCTGCTCTTGAAGAAGGCTCCCCAGGAATATGTTGACCTGACGAAGAAATATGTCTGCGAGCCGGGCCCCTTGGAGCGGGCTCGCATCGTGGCGGTCTGCGCATTCACCGCGGCTCAGCGACTTGTTTTCCACCTTTATGAGCGAATACGGTCTTGGACAGCCCAACTGCAATAGCCGGCCGGTGGTCGGCCGAATCGGTGGCCGAATTCACGCGATTCCTGATCGTTGGGGGGACCAATACCGCAATCAGCTACGGCATTTACGCCCTAGGCCTGGCACTTGGGCTATCTTACCAGCTTACTAGCCTGCTTGCCATCATCGTTGGCATTGCATTGGGCTTTGTGGCCCACGGCATATTCGTGTTTCGACAGCGCCTGCGCGGGCGATTGCCGCTGTTCCTTGGTCTATGGGCCCTGCTTTATTTCGCCTGCATCGTACTAATCGGCGCACTCAGCCGAGCTGGCTTGAATGATTATGTGGCTGGCCTCGTGGCCTTTCTGCCGATCACCGGAATTGCCTATCAACTGCAGAAGCGAGTTGTTTTTTCGGAGACCATCTTCAATCGGTGGGAGTTGGCTGCCGGATGGCTGCTGGCTCTCGTGGCCGTTGCGCGGGTTGACTTGGTCTTGCGCCACGAACTGAACTGGGACGAGTTCCTCAACCTGTCGATGATCTACAGCCACGCGCGGGGCGAATTGGCTGAGGTGATGCAGACCGCCTTCGTTCACCTGCTCCGCTGGGTTCCTTACGTTTCCACCAACGAGGCCGATCAGATCATTGCCGCGCGGCTGCTAATGCTGGCTTTCGTAATCGTCACGTCCGTAGCCATTTTTCGGATTACCGAAATCTACTCCAGCCGGCTTGGCGGGCTGATCGCCGCGCTCGCCTGGAACGGCTTCACCTTTTCCATGCTGCATGGCTCGGCACTGCGGACCGACACCATCTCCGCAGCGGCCATGATGAGCGCTGTCTGGGTCGTATTGGCCCGCCGGCCCAACGTCAGCAGCTCGCTGATCGTGGGCCTGATGGTTGGCATTGGCGCGGCGATGACCATCAAGGCCATCTTCTATGTTCCAACCATCGGCGCCCTGCTGCTGATCCGTCTGATTGCCAAGGAGGACCGTCGCCGACACGTCGGCCTCATCCTGTTGTCCGCAACGGCGACGATTGGCACCCTGGCCGCCATTTACGGGATGCACGCCGCTACCTTCCCGTCGGTCGCATCGCCATCGGCATTCGTTGCCCGAACCTCAGGCGCCACCATGTTCAGCGGCGATTACTCGAACCTGATAAACTACCTGTCTGCTTCCATAGTCAGGAACGCCGGGTTCTGGCTGTTGGCGATCGCAGGCACAGTCTGGGCGTGTCGGTTTGCCTGCCATCACCATGACCGTCGGAAGGGGCTGGAACTAATGAGTTTCGCGCTGCCGCTGATGGCGTTCGCAATCTACCGCGACGTCTACCCCTATTTCTTTCCGTTTATCCTCGCGCCGGTCGCCGTGCTCGCGGGCGTCGGGTTCGCCAGCTCGACCGTCCTGATAAGAGCGACGGCCATCGCCCTGCTCGCCGCGTCAGCCGTGACAGCCTACGTCCAAGGACAGATGCGCGGAAACGCCCATCAACGTTTTACCCTGGCTCAAATCCATAAGCTGTTTCCCCAGCCGGTGCCATACATCGACCATACGTCGATGGTTTCAACCTATCCAAAGCAAGGCCTCTTTATGAGTGTCTGGGGCATGACCGACTACCGTCGCCGCGGCAAACCCATCATGAAAGAGATTGTGACGCGGAAGCAGCCCAAGTTCATCCTCGTAACCCGTCACCTTTTGGACGTCGAAAACATCGATCCCGCCGCCTCTCAAAGATCGCAGCTAGGGTTATTTGCTGAGGATGTTGAGGTGCTGAAGTATAGCTATGTCCGCTACTGGGGCCCGATCTATTTGCCCGGGCTGCGAATGCATGGCCGGGGAGTCGCGTCAATCAATGTCGCCGGGCCATATCGGCTCGAAGTCGGCAGTTCCGTCGAGCTCGCCGGAAGCAAGATCGAGCGCGGCGAGGTCGTGCAGCTTGGCGCCGGCAATTATCCCTTCCGCGCCGACGAGCTTGCTCTTCTGCGCTGGGCGGCTCCCCCGCCGCCCTCTTCTCCGCCACCAGCCAGGCTCTTCGACGGTTTCTGAAATTTGAACCGCCGCCGGGTCAGCGAGTGTTGTGCGTTGACGAAGTAGAGTGGCCGCCGCTTCACCTCATTGTGAATCCGGCCGATGTAGAGACCGACAATGCCCAGCATGAGCAGCTGGATTCCGCCCAAGGTCGTAAGGATCACGACCGTCGATGCCCAGCCTTCCACCAACTCGCTGTTCAGCAGCCAATTCAGAACGATGTAAGCGCCGAATGCCAGCGCCACCACCGACACGATCATACCGAACCAAAGGGCAAGCCGCAGCGGGATGTCCGAAAAGCCGAGCAGCCCATTGGTCGCAAGCCTGGTCATCGCGCGGAGACCATATTTGCTTTCGCCACCGGCGCGTTCGTCCCTGCGGAATGTCACCTCCGCCGTCCGGAATCCGACCCAGCTGATCATACCGCGAATATATCGGTCCTGCTCCGGCATCGCCCGGAGTGAATCCACCACGCTTCGGTCGAGCAGCCTGAAATCCCCGACGTCGAGCGGCTGATCGACCGAGGAGAGGCGTCTGAGAGCGCGGTAGAAAAGATTCGCCGATGCTCGCTTAAAAGCAGTTTCGCCGTCTCGCGCAAGGCGCCTGGCGAGGACGATATGATAGCCTTCCTGCCAGCGCTCGATCATCTGCAACGCTACCTCAGGAGGGTCTTGGAGGTCAGCGTCGAGCGTGATGACGGCGTTTCCGCGGGCGTGATCGATGCCGGCGGTAATTGCCACCTGATGGCCGTAGTTGCGCGAAAGATTGACGATCACATAGCGTGCATCGGCCGCCGCGAAGCTGTCCATTACCGTAAGCGAACTGTCGCTGCTGCCGTCGTTGACGAACACCACCTCGCATGGCGCGCCAACTTGGTCCATCACCGTATTCAGGCGCTTGTGGAGCGCTGGGAGGACTGCCTCCTCGCAATAGACCGGAATGACAAAACTGATTTCAGGCGCTTGCTGGCTCACGCGCGTTCCCCCGTTCGACGCTGCGCACAGCATAGCGCACTGAATCGTTTCTGGAATCTGTAATTCGAGGAAACTCTTCAGGATGTGAGGGTCGTGGCAAGGTCGCATCAGCGCAGGGTGAAACGGCAGCTACTCCGGTGACAGGCGCGTAGAGTGCCGTTAGGATGCGGAATGCCGTGGGGGTCCTGTGTTCGGTTCGTTGGCTAAGCGATCAGAATGACGCCGGGTAAGCTGGCGCGTAGAATTTTGGGTCGGTACACCGTGCCGGTCGGCAATGTTTATCGCCGCATCTTCGTGAACCTCAATCTGATCGCCGAAGAGTTCGACCGCGCAATTCCAAAGAATGCCCATATCCTCGACATTGGCGGCGGAGATGGTGCGCTCATCGAATTTTTGCTCAATCGACGTCCGGACCTCACTGTCACGATGTGCGATCAAGCCTCATCGATTGGGGGGTTCCTGACCGTCGCGAACCGATCGAAGGTCACGCTGCTTCCGGCAACCGACATGTCTAAGATCACCGGCGAATTTGATTGCGTTACGATCACAGACGTAGTGCACCACATTCCGATCGCTCAGCGCAGCGGCTTTTTCTCCGAGCTGGCGGTAGGTTGTCAGCGGTGGGGCTGCCGAAAGTTGCTGTTCAAGGACGTGGAGCCTGGCGGCTGGCGCTCGGTGGCCTCCGTTCTTTCTGACCGCTATATCACCGGCGACCTGCACACGGTCCTGTTTCCGAGGGCCGAGTTCGCAGTGATGATCGACCGCTATTTCCCGCAGGCGACACGAACTTCCACAATGCCGGACTGGCCAAACTACTGCGAAATCGTGAGCTGGTGATGTGACCGTAGAAAACCGTTCGTTAACGTCAATTTTGCGGCCGATGACAGCGGACATGGAGTCCGCGCCGGAAATCGTGCAACCGTCGAAATATTGGATCGATCTCAATAGGCGTCACGCCGAGCGGATGGCGTCAGGAATCGAGAATTTCAAGCGCACGCTGGCAAAGGACTATTTCACCTGGATGCGGGTGTTGCCCTGGGACCCGCAGATTCGCTATCTGCTTGCTCAGTTACCCTTTCCTGCCATCGCCCGCGCGATCCTCGGCACGTTCCGACCCTTCAAACATCCCCATATACCGGTGCTCGAGGGCTGGGCGCTCAATTTCTTGACGCGCCTTGTGTGGCAATATGCCGAGCGTGTGGCACCGAAGGAAATTGCCGCTCTAGACGAACCCGCGCTCGGCAATCCGCCCCGCATCATACAAGCCGGCCAACTGATCTCGCAGGACCTCGCCAATTCGATCCTCGAATTCCAATCGTTCTCGGACGTTGCCAGCGGTGCCATTTGTGAACTCGGGGGCGGTTACGGCCGCAATGCCTATGTCACTTCAAAGCTCGGAAATCCCGACCAATATATGATGGTCGATATCGCACCCGCGCTTGGGCTTGCCCAGCTCTATCTTACCTCTGTATTTCCGAAGAAAAAGCACTTCGAATATCGCCCATTCACCGACTTCGATGCCGTCCGGGAGGACCTTGCAGCCTCTGACTTCGCTTATCTTTTACCCCACCAGCTGGCGCACTTGCCTAACGACTCGGTAGACCTATTCATCAACATCTCCTCGCTCCACGAGATGAGACCGGACCAGATTGCCCATTATATCCGCGAAATCCGTCGATTGGTTCGACCGGGTGGACACTTCTATTTGAAGGCGTGGAAGGAGTCTCACATTCCGTTCGAAAACATCATCGTCCGGGAAGAGGACTACCCGCTCGGGGGGTGGCGCACTGTCTATCGCCGAACGCCGAGGATCCAGACCGCTTTTTTTGAAACGCTGCTGCAAAAGCGCTCGGATTAGACCGAGCCATTCCCGGCCTGCACCAAGGCTTGCCTGAGCGAGTGTGACTTAAGCCCGGCCCACCGCCGTCCATACCGCCGGATTGGTTAAGTAACACTAGACTTGACGGAAATTGCGCTCGGCGAAGCGCCAGCTGTCGGCGCACATCTCGGCCAGCCCGCGCGTTGCGCGCCAGCCGAGGTCGCGCTCGGCCCTGCCGACCGCGGCGAAGAGCTGGGCGACGTCGCCGCTTCGCCGGCCGGCGTCGGTGGTGGGGACCGACTGCCCGGTCGCCTGCTCGAACGCGACGATCAGCTCCAGCACGCTGGTCCCGCGGCCGGTGCCGAGGTTGAACAGTTGCAGCGGGTCGCCCCGGCCCAACGCGGCCAGCGCCGCGACATGGCCTTCGGCAAGGTCGGCGACATGGAGATAGTCGCGGACCGCGGTGCCGTCCGCGGTCGGATAATCGCGGCCGAAGATGGGCAGCGGCGGACTATGTCCGAGCGCCGCACCGACCAGCAGCGGCATCAGGTTGGTCGGCGTGCCCCGCGGCTCCTCGCCGATCAGCCCTGACGGATGTGCCCCGACCGGGTTGAAGTAGCGCAGCAGCGACACTCGCCAGCTGCGGTCCGAGCGCGCCAGGTCGGACAGCATAGTCTCGCAGATCAGCTTGGTCCGGCCGTAGGGGTTGGCGGGCCGGGCCGGATGCTCCTCGGGAATCGGCAGGAGCTCGGGATCGCCATAGACGGTCGCGCTGCTGCTGAAGACGATGGTGCGCACCGCGGCGGACTCCATCGCCTCGA
>Ga0307414_10001336_pt1 | contig 12755 bp, 8 predicted proteins | sample DK1Ometagenome_FD_203804 | JGI IMG/M metagenome (GOLD analysis project Ga0307414, IMG submission 203804) | Maize rhizosphere microbial communities from greenhouse at UC Davis, California, United States - DK15-O-3 | ecosystem: Host-associated > Plants > Roots > Rhizosphere > Soil | place: USA... | reverse complement strand
TGCGCGACATTGCGGGCTTTGCCCAGTTCCGCCGCAGCGACAGCCGTTCGGCCAATCCGTCGGCTCAGGGCGCGACATTGCGGGCTCTGGGCGGCAATGCGTCCAGCCGGGCGCTGGTGCTGCTCGACGGCGTGCCGCAGTCCGATCCCTTTTTCGGCTATGTCCCGTTCAACGCGCTGGTGCCCGAGCGCCTGTCGCTGATCCGGGTGACGCGCGGCGGCGGGGCGGGGGCCTTTGGCGCGGGCGCGGTGGCGGGCACCATCGAAATGGCGAGCGCAGGGCGCGACATGCTGCCCGATTTTTCGGCCAGCGCCTTTTACGGCAGCCGCGATTCGACCGAAGTTTCGGCCACGGCGACCCCAGATCTGGGCGCGGGTTTCGTGTCGGTGTCGGGACGATGGGACCGGGGCGACGGGTTCTTCACCTCGCCCGAAAGTCAGCGCACGGCGGCGGACGTTCGCGCGGCCTATGACAATTGGTCCGTCGGTCTGCGGGCAGTCGCGCCGGTGTCCGACACGCTGGAGATTCAGGCCAGGGCAATTGTCTATCGGGATGAGCGGACGCTGCGCTTTGACGGCGCGGACAGTAGCAGCGATGGGCAGGATGCCAGCATCCGCCTCATTTCTCGCGGCCCGTGGCAGGTGGATGCGCTGGCCTATGTCCAGTCGCGCAATTTCAGCAATATTGTCATCAGTTCATCCAGCTTCCGCAAGGTTTTGGACCAGCGGCACACGCCATCCACCGGCATCGGCGGCAAGATTGAGGTTCGCCCGCCTGTTGGCGAGGATCATGTCCTGCGTCTGGGCGCGGACGTGCGTCTGGCTCAGGGCGACATGTTCGAGGATGCGTATAGCGGCGTCACTGGTCTCATCACGGCACGGCGGCATGCGGGGGGAGAGACCAGCACCATCGGTTTTTTCGCCGAGGATGACTGGACGCTTGGCAAGCTGGTGCTGACCGGCGGCGTGCGTGCGGATCGTTGGACCATTAAGGATGGCTTCTTCCGGGAACGCAGTCCGGCAGGGGCACTCACTACAAGCGATGCTTTCGCCAATCGCGACGGCTGGCAGGCAACAGGCCGCGCCGGCGCATTGCTCAACATCGGCCAAACGATTTCATTACGAGCGGCGGGATACACGGGATTTCGCCTGCCGACACTGAACGAACTTTATCGCCCGTTTCGGGTGTTCCCTGATGCTACTGGTCCAAATCCCGGTCTTGGGCTGGAAAAATTGAAAGGTATCGAGGCAGGACTTGATTTTAGGCCGATGCCGAGCGTCATGTTCGGCGTCACAGCGTTCTACAATCGGCTTGAAAATGCCATTGCAAACGTCACAGTTGCACAAGGGCCAGGGACTTTTCCTCAGGTGGGATTCGTGCCCGAGAACGGCGTATATCGCCAACGTCAGAACCTCGATGCTATTGTCGCCAAGGGCGTTGAGCTCACCGCACAGGCAAAGCTCTCCGATTTCATGCTGCTCGCCTCCTACGCCTATAGCCATAGCGAGGTGAAGGCGCGCGGCGCTCAAGCCGCGCTTGACGGCATGGCCCCGGCGCAAAGCCCGCGACACATGGCAAGCGCCACCCTTGGCTGGAATCCCGCCTCGGGGCCAACGCTTTCAGCCACGGTGCGCTATGTCGGCAAGCAATATGAGGATGACCGGCAGACCGAGATTTTGCCGGATGCGCTGACGGTCGATGGCGTGGCGAGCGTCCCCCTCACCCCATCCCTTCGCCTCGTCGCGCGCGCGGAGAATATTTTCGATGAAGATGTCGTGACCCGCAATGCGACGGGCAGCATCGACCTCGGCACGCCGAGAACCTTGTGGATCGGCGTGCGGTTCGAGCGTTGACCTTGATCTCCCCTCCCGCTTGCGGGAGGGGTCGGGGGAGGGCCTGTAGGGATAGAGAGGTGACATGCCCTCCCCTAACCCCTCCCGCAAGCGGGAGGGGAATTACTTCTACCTTGCCACCGCCCCACCCACGCGGTTGGCGATCAGGTCGTCGACCACGCTGGGATCGGCAAGCGTCGATGTGTCGCCCAGGCTCGAAACATCCCCCTCGGCGATCTTGCGCAGGATGCGACGCATGATCTTGCCCGACCGGGTCTTGGGCAGCGCGGGGGTGAACTGGATGGCGTCGGGCGTGGCAATGGGGCCGATTTCCTGCCGCACCCACGCGACAAGCTCCTTGCGCAGCGCCTCGTCTGGCTCTTCGCCCACATTCAGCGTCACATAGGCATAGATGCCCTGGCCTTTGATCTCATGCGGCATGCCGACAACCGCGGCTTCGGCCACCTTGGCATGGAGGACCAGCGCGCTTTCGACTTCGGCCGTGCCCATGCGGTGGCCCGAAACATTGATGACGTCGTCGACCCGGCCGGTGATCCAGTAATAGCCGTCCGCGTCCCGCCGCGCGCCGTCGCCGGTGAAATATTTGCCGGGAAAGGTCGAGAAATAGGTCTGGAAGAAGCGTTCATGATCGCCATAGACGGTGCGCATCTGCCCCGGCCAGCTCCGCGCAATCACCAGATTGCCTTCGCATGCGCCTTCCAGAACATGGCCCTCGCCATCGACGATCTGCGGCTCCACGCCCAGCAGCGGCTTGGTCGCGCTGCCGGGCTTCAGGTCGGTCGCGCCAGGCAGGGGCGCGATCAACGCCGCCCCGGTTTCGGTCTGCCACCAGGTGTCGATGATCGGGCAGCGGCCTTCGCCGGGCACCTCATGATACCAGCGCCATGCCTCCGGATTGATCGGTTCGCCGACCGACCCCAGCAGGCGCAGGCTCTGGCGGCTGGTCCGGGTCACAAAGTCGTCGCCCTCCCGCATCAGAGCACGCAGCACGGTGGGCGCGGTGTAGAGGATGTTGACCTGATGCCGGTCCACCACTTCCCAGATGCGCGACGGGCTCGGCCAGTTGGGCACGCCTTCATACATCAGCGTCGTCGCGCCATTGGCCAGCGGGCCGTATACGATATAGCTGTGCCCCGTCACCCAGCCGACGTCGGCGGCGCACCAGTAAATCTCGCCGCGCTTGTAATCGAAGCACAGCTCGTGGGTCAGGCTGGCCCAGAGGAGATAGCCGCCCGAGGTGTGCAGCACGCCCTTGGGCTTCCCCGTGGAGCCGGAGGTGTAGAGGATGAAGAGCGGGTCCTCGGCATTCATCGGTTCGGGATCGCATTGCGTGTCCGCCTTGGCGGCAAGTTCGTGATACCAATGATCGCGGCCGTCCTGCATCGCCACTTCGCCGCCCGTCGCCTTCACCACGATCATCGTCCTGAGCGCGGGGGCCAGTTTCGCCGCGGCGTCGGCATTGGCCTTCAACGGCACCGTCTTGCCGCCGCGCCGGCCCTCATCGGCGGTGATGAGAAATTCGCTGTCGCAGTCGGTAATGCGGCCGGCCAGCGCGTCGGGCGAAAAGCCGCCAAAGACGATGGAATGCACCGCGCCCAGCCGCGCGCACGCCAGCATGGCGAACGTCGCCTCCGGGATCATCGGCATATAGAGCGTCACGCGGTCGCCCTTGGCGACGCCGACGCCCTTCAGAACATTGGCGAAGCGGCAGACTTCGGTATGCAATTCCCGATAGGTGAAGCGCCGCGCATCTTCCTTGGGATCGTCCGGTTCCCAGATCAGCGCGATGTCGTCGCCGCGCTCGGGCAGATGCCGGTCCAGGCAATTGGCCGAAACATTGAGGACGCCGTCGCCAAACCAGCGCACGCCGAAATCGGCTTCGGCAAAACTGCTCTCGTTCGCTTTCGTGGGGGCCTTGACCCAATCCAGACGGCCCGCCTGCTCCAGCCAATAGGCCTCGCCATCGACAAGCGAACGGGCATAGGTGCCAGCATAGGCGGCGGCATCCATCGCGGTGCGCTCGCGCCAGCTCTGGGGAACGGGGTAGATGTCCTGCATGATGGGCTCTCCTCTATGCCACAATGATTCCCTTGGCGGGCGGCAGTTTCAAGCGTCAAAGACGGGGACTGGCCCAATATTTCGGGCGTGTGGGGGCGCGCTTCCGGCATGAACGGCCGTTTGGGGGGAGGGGACATAGTCTCCCTCTCCACTTCAGGGGAGAGGGGCGGGGAGAGGAGTCTGCGGGTTACCCTCTCAACGACGGAATCCCGCACTTCCCCTCTCCCGGTTCGGCTTCGCCTCACCACCCTCTCCCCTGAAGGGGAGAGGGAATCTATGTCCGTTTCAACCAAAAACGGAAACTACTCCGCCACCCGCATCTTGATGATCTTGCCGGGATTTGCGGGCGGTTCGCCCTTGGGCAGGGCATCGACATGCTCCATGCCCTCGATCACTTCGCCCCACACCGTATATTGCCGGTCGAGGAAGGTCGCATCGTCGAAGCAGATGAAGAACTGGCTGTTGGCGCTGTTCGGATTGGCCGAGCGCGCCATGGAGCAGACGCCGCGCACATGCGGTTCCGAATTGAACTCAGCTGGAAGGTTGGGCCGCTGCGATCCGCTCATGCCAGTGCCGGTCGGGTCGCCGCCCTGCGCCATGAAGCCGGGGATCACGCGGTGGAAGACAACGCCGTCATAAAAGCCCTCATTGGCGAGGCCGCTGATCTGCTCGACATGCTTGGGCGCGAGGTCGGGACGCAGCTTGATGACGACATCGCCGCCTTCCAGGGTCATGATGAGGGTATCGCCGGCCATGATCGTCTCCTGCTTGAGAGATGGAGTAAGGAATGCTCGCCGATATAGGGCCTGCGCACCGGGATGGAAGCCCTAATCGGCGGCCGGACACCGCCTCGCCGCTGGTCTGGATTGAACAAAGCCCAGCCATTGCAATTATATGCTGCATGGGCGAAAGGGATGGCGGTTATAGGCGCGCGAAAGGGAGGCGGCGATGGGCGAAACCGGCACGACGCAGCCGCACCCCGAAATCGAGGAAGAACTGGGCCACGACACAAGGCTGGACGAGGACGATCGGCTGAAGCCTGAATTCGTCTCCTCCGTGCTCGACCATGTGGAGGAAGGGAAGGACGAAGAGGCGCGGGACCTTGTCCGCCCCCTGCACCCGGCCGACATCGCCGACCTGTTCGAACTGACGCCGTCGGACCGCCGCGCCGCGCTCGCCGCCGCGCTCGGCGAACTCGTGACGGCGGAGGTGTTGTCCGAACTCAATGACTATGTGCGCGATGACCTGATCGGCGCTCTGGCGCCCGAACAGGTGGCGGAAATCGCGACCCAGCTCGATACCGACGACGCGGTCGCGATTATCGAGGATATGGAGGAGGAGCACCAGCAGGCCGTCCTTGAGGCGCTGGACCCCGAAGATCGCGCCGCGATCGAGGACGCGCTCTCCTACCCCGAAGAATCCGCCGGGCGGTTGATGCAGCGCGATCTGGTCGCGGTGCCTGAATATATGACGGTGGGACAGGTCATCGATTATCTGCGCGAGCATGGCGACCTGACCACCGATTTCTGGGAAATCTTCATCGTCGATGCGCAGCACAAGCCGATCGGCACCTGCCAGCTTTCCTGGATTCTCCGCTGTCCGCGCAACATCCCGCTCTCCGACGTCATGAAGCGGGAACAGACGCTGATCCCGGTCGATATGGACCAGGAGGAAGTCGCGCTTCGTTTCCAGAAATATGCCCTCATCTCCGCCGCGGTCGTGGATGGCAGCGGCCGCCTGGTCGGCATGATCACGGTCGATGACGTGGTCCACATCATTCAGGAAGAAGCGGGCGAGGACATTCTCCGCCTGTCGGGTGCCGGCGAAGGCGACATCAACGAGCCGATCCGCGACAGCTACAAAAGCCGTGTGCGCTGGCTGGTCGCCAATCTGGGCACGGCGCTGGTCGCCTCCACGATCATCGCCTTCTTTGAAGGGGCTATCGAACAGATGGTGGCGCTTGCCATTTTGATGCCCATCGTCGCATCCATCGGCGGCAATGCCGGGACGCAGACGATGGCGGTCGCCGTCCGGGCGCTCGCCATGAACCAGCTGACCCAATCCAACACTTGGCGAATCGTCTGGCGCGAAATCCGCGTCGCGGTGCTGAACGGTTTCACCATCGCGCTGCTGATCGGCCTGGGCGTGGGCCTGGTGTTCGCCAATGCCGAGCTGGGCGTCGTCGTTGCCTGTGCGATGCTAGTCAACATCGTTGTTGCCGGTTGCGTTGGCGTCATGGTGCCGGTGCTGTTGGAACGTTTCGATCAGGACCCGGCGGTCGCTTCATCGGTCTTTGTCACCATGATCACCGATTCCATGGGCTTTTTCGCCTTCCTCGGCCTTGCCGTCGCCAGCGGCATGGTCAGCATGGGCTGATTGATCTGTCCGCACCTTGATTGCCGCCTGCCGGACGCCATCTCTCCCTTATGCCCGTCCATCTTACCAAGATCGCCTTTCGATGCGAAAGCGCCGTGGAACTCAGGGCTTGGCTGGAATCCCACGCCGATGCGGGGGAGGCGCATCTCACCACCCGCTATCTGCCGAAACGCCATGCCGAAATGGCGGGCGGATCGCTTTACTGGATCTTGAACCACCGCCTGATCGGCCGCAGCCCGCTATTGGGCTTTGCCGACGCGCCCGATGGCCGCGTGTGGATCAGGCTGGAGCCGCGACTGATCCCCGTCCGCTCAACCCCGAAACGCGCGCATCAGGGCTGGCGCTATCTGAGCCAGCAGGACGCGCCGCCCGATCTGGATGGCGGCGCGGACGATGTAGCGGAGATGCCGGCCCAGATGCTCGGCGACCTCACCCGGCTCGGGCTGGTCTGACCCAGGTCTAAAGCGTCGCGTTAGAACGGCAGCCAGTCCTGCTTTTCCGTAAACTTCATATAGCCGACATTGGCGCCCAGCCGGTATCCGACACCCAGGCGGATCGGGATAAGAACGACATCCCCGCGCCGCAAATAGCTGGCGGTAAATCCGCCGACCAGATAGGCGGCACCTTCTCCCGCCGGATAGCGTTGGAAGATGTCCTGCGTATCATAGAGATTGTAGACCAGAACAAAGCTTTTGGACGCATTGCCGCCGACATCGAAGCCGACCGATGGTCCTGTCCAATAGACCTCCCGCTGCCCCTCGACCTTGTGAAATAGCGTGCCCGAGCCATAGCGCAGGCCGACAACGAACGCGCCGCTTGCTTCCCGTCCCGCGACATAGGCGTTGGGCTCGCCCTGGTCCTTCAGGATCTTTTCAATGATGCCGGCCAGCCCCTCGGCGCCCTTGCCGAACACGCCCTCCGCCGCACCAATCAGGTCGTCCTTTTGATACACGGCGCTTTCTGCCGCAGCCGGCTCCGTCGTTGCGGGAGCAGCGCCGCCGGTGACCGCGCCCTGCGTTCCGGCCTGCTCGTTATAAACGTCGCTATCGACCGGCACGTCCGGTGCGGACGAGGCCGGCTGTCCCGAAGAAGCGGTCGGCGCGCCTGCATTGTCCTGGGGCGGGAGCGGGGCAAGGTCGGCATCGATCGCGCTGTTCGGATCGATCGCGCGCATCTGCGCATGAACAGGCGCCATGCCAAGCGCCAGGAGGGCAAACATGCCGATAAGGCCGTTGGTCATTGAGCGCATCACAATCCATCCCCCGCAAAAAACAGTCCGGCCGGATTATCGCTTCGCCACATGAAACAGCAATGAACGGGCGGTGACCCGAGTCGATTTTGCGCCCGATGGGGCAAAATCGGACTTGAATCGGGGGAAAACCGCATGTCGGCCTTGCCTCAGGCGAAAATAATCCATCGCTGGACGATAAGCCGGCAAAGCCCGGTTGATAAGGGCCTCGCGCCCCGCTATAGCCCCAATCCTTGAAAGCCGCCGCGCCTTGGTCGCGCGTGCCAGCGCGGAGACGTGGGTGAGTGGCTGAAACCAGCGGTTTGCTAAACCGCCGTGCTGAGAATTCGGCACCGAGGGTTCGAATCCCTCCGTCTCCGCCATTTCATTGTTTTCCTCCATTCGCGAACGTCTTTTGAAGCCAATATTTTGGCTGATTTACGTGCCTTTCTGTCCTTGATCGTTTGCGATCATCCGCCTCCATCCGCGTCATGATGTGGGGCTGAGTGTGGGGCTGTGTGGGTCCGAGGACTTCCCCTGGGGCTTGTATGGAGCTAATGCGTGGGCATGGGATGCAGGTCAAGAACCTGACCGACCCCGGCCGCTATTCCGATGGCGAGGGGCTGATTCTGAAAATAGGGCCGACGGGCGGGAAAAGCTGGATCCTGCGGGTGCAGGTCAATGGCTGCCGGCGGGACATCGGCCTGGGGGACGCGAAAGCCGTGTCGCTGCGTGACGCGCGAGAGGCTGCTGGCGAGATGCGCAAACTGGCGCGATCGGGGATCGACCCGCTGGCGGCAAAGAAAAAGCAGGAGGTGGTGATCCCGACCTTCCGGGAAGCCTCCAGGCTGGTTCATGCCGAACTGTGCAAAGGCTGGAAGAACGGCAAGCATACCGACCAGTGGCTGACCACGATCGAGAAATATGCCTGGTCCAAATTGGGCGATCTCAAGGTCAACGAGATCGAGGGACCGGTCATTCGGGATGTGCTGGCCGAGATTTGGCTGGAGATCCCCGAGACCGCGCGGCGGGTAAAGCAGCGGATCGGAACGGTGCTCGACTGGTGCTATGCCAAAGGCTATCGCCCGTCAGAGGCGCCGATGCGTTCGCTCGCCCGGGGCCTGCCGCGCCAGCCGCGCAAGGACGGCCATTTTGCCGCCATGGATTATGGCGCAGTGCCGCCGTTCCTTGCCGACTTGCAGGAGCGCAAGCTCAGCATCAGCCGCCTGGCGCTGGAACTGCTGATCCTCACCGCGACCCGATCGGGCGAAGTGCGGGGCGCCCGCTGGGACGAACTCAATGAGAATTGCACCGTCTGGACCATTCCGGCCGGGCGGATGAAGGCGGGCAAGGCGCATAGCATCCCCCTCTCGTCCCAGGCGGTTGCTCTTTTCCGTCAGGCCTCCCGCTTCAGGATCGCCACTTGCGACCTCATCTTCCCGGGCCAGAGCGGCAAGACGCCCATGTCGGACATGACCCTGCTGCAACTGCTGAGGGGCATGAACGTGACGGCCACCGCGCACGGCTTCCGCTCGAGCTTTCGCGACTGGGTCGCCGACCAGACCGATTTCCCGCGCGAGGTCGCCGAAGCCGCGCTGGCCCATACGCTCGAGAACAAGGTCGAGGCGGCCTATCGCCGCACCGACTTTTTCGAGAAGCGCAAGGCGTCCATCCATATGGGCGCGTATCGGTGGCCATAAGCGGTTGCTTGCCCGGCCGGATGGACGAAGATTCGGGTGGCTGCCGAAAGTTTGGAAGGCGATTAGGCTGGTGCCTTGCGCACTGTCCGATCAGTCCGTCGGATACCGAAGCGTGCTGCGACGGATGATGAGCTCGACCCCATGCTCTATGCAGCGGGGCTCGTCGTGCGTGCGATCGAGCAGGAGCTGGGTGGCCGAATAGGCCTGGTCGACGATGGACTGCCGCACGGTAGTGAGCGGCGGCCAGATCAACCGCGAGATGTCGTTGTCATCAAACCCTGACACCGCGATTTCATCAGGCACCTTGATCCCGCCGTCTGCCAGCACGCTGATTACGCCGGCCGCCATTTCGTCGTTGGCGGCGCATATCGCTGTCGGCCAGGCGGCACGATCGCGTGCAAGCATGCGGTGGGTGGCCTCCACGCCCGACCCAAAGCCGTAGTCGCCCTGCTCGAACAGGACATCGGACCAGGGGACTGCGTGGTGATACAGCCGCTCCCTGAAGGCGGCGAGGCGGATCTGTGACGAGGCATGGTCCTCGATCCCCGAAATATAGCCGAACCTGCGATGACCCAGCCCGGCCAGATGATCGACCAGCGCGGCAATGCCGTCCTGGTCGCGCGAAACGACTGCGTCGCCGCGGCCGATGTCCCGGCTGGGAGACAGACGGACCGTCTTCACCCCGCGACGCTCCAGCATCTCGAGCAAGGCCGGATCGTCCGACAGGGGCGGCAGCAGGATCATCCCGGCAACGCCGAAGTTGTCGAGCAGGTTGGCAATGTTGTCGACGATCTTCCCGTCGTACAAGGAAAATTCCTCGAAGGTGAGGAAAGTCCCCGTCTCGCGGCAAGCCATCGACACCCCGCGTATCACCTCCGCGATGTAGTGGGGCCACGGGCTAACGTTGACGATCGCTACCAGCAGCGATCGGTCGCTCCGCAGCGCGCGCGCCGCGAGATTGGGCCGGAAATTCAGTTCGGCGATCGCCTGCCGTACCTTCGCCGCCGTGCGTTCCGACACACCGGGCTCGCGGTTGACGACCCGGGAGACCGTTCGCGCTGTAACGCCTGCGAGAGCCCCGACGTCATGGAGTGTGGGCCGATCCGACATGGTCCGTGTCTGTATTATCCCCGCATCCCTGTCAACGTCAGCCGCGTCCCAGATCGACCGGATCGCCGCCGATGTCAACGTTGAAGTCTCTCGTTGCCAACGTTGACATTCCGTGATAGGGGTTCGCCCCGCTGGCACCGGGGAGACCTTAAGATCGCCTGCATCAATTCAGGGAGGAATTGCATGAACAACCATAAGGCGCTGGTTTCCGTGGGGGCCATTTTAGCGAGCCTGCTTGCTGCGCTCCCCGCGCTGGCACAGGACGCGACGTCGGCCGACGTGCCCGATGGCGAGATTATCGTCACCGCGACACGCAACGAAACAGTGGCATCGAAGACGCCCGTCGCACTGACGGCCGTTACCGGCGACGCCTTGCTTTCCGCTGGCATCACCAATCCCACCACACTGGGTGAGCAGGTCCCCAACCTGTCGATCGATCGCAGCAACGGTCTGCAGATCACGATCCGCGGTGTCAGCAGTTCCGACGGCACCGAAAAGGGCGACCCTTCAGCTGCCTTCATGGTCGATGGCATCTACATCGCGCGGCCCCAGGCGCAGGAAGTCAGCTTCTATGACCTGCAGCGGGTCGAAGTCCTGCGCGGCCCGCAAGGGACCCTGTTCGGCCGCAACACGACGGCCGGTCTCGTCAACCTCATCACCAGCAAACCCAAGCTGGGCGAGTTCAGCGGTTCGCTCGACGGCTCCTACGGCAATTACAACACCGCGCAGGTCACCGGCGTCGTCAACATCCCGCTCGGCGAGCGTATCGCCATTCGCGCGGCGGCCAATTACGATCGCCGCGACAACTACCTAATCGCCGGGCCCACCTGGAAATCGCCGCTCGATCCATTCAAGAAAAACGTCTCGGGTCGCGTATCCGCCCTATTCGACCTCGGTAGCGGGGAACTTGTGGTGCGCGGCGATTACACGTCGATGAAGGGCACCATCTTCAACACCGTGCCGCTCGGCAATATCTATGCTGGCTTCGACACGCCGGGAGTCGATCCCACGTACATCGGCCAGAACGCGACGCAGATGCGCACGATCACCGACGCCTATAGCGGTGCAGTCGGCGCCAACAACTCGACCTGGGGTGTGCTTGCCGATTTCGAATATGATCTGGGCGGAATCACGGTCAACTATCTCGGCTCTTACCGCGAGTTCAAGCGGCACGAAGACAGCGGGGCAATCGTTGGCGCCGGGGTCGGTTTCGGCTCCCTCTATGACGGGTCTTACTGGCAGAACAGCCAGGAACTGAGGCTGTCGACCAGTGACAATGGCCCGCTCAAGGCCCAGGCCGGCGTCTACTATTTCAAGGAACAGTCCGCGATCGCCGCCTACCTGCTGGGTCTGCTGAACCCCACGCCGGGCCAGCCCGGCTATGTCTTCGGCTTCCCGCAGGATCCCACCATTTCCGAGAGCTGGGCGGCCTTCGGACAGATGACCTACAGCATCACTCCCGAACTGCGGGTGACCGGCGGCCTGCGCTATTCCCACGATATGAAGTCGCGCAACGGCTTCGCCGTGGTGTGCGGGACTTCCGCCTGCGACCAGCCCGGGGATTCGAAGAGCTCCAACATCGCCAAGCGCAGTTTCTCGAAGACCACCTGGCGCGTCGGCTTGGACTACGACCTGAACAATGCGACCCTGCTCTACGGCGTCGTCGCGACCGGTTACAAGGCAGGCGGATTCAACGACGGTTGCGAAGCAGGAACGCAAGCCGGCTGCACGACCGCCGCCAGCGCGCTCTACTATCAGCCGGAAACGCTCACGTCCTATGAAGTGGGCCTCAAGACGCGGCTTATGGACAACAAGGTGCGGTTGAACGCTTCGGCGTTCCACTACGACTACAAGTCGATCCAGCTGACCACATTCTCGGCCACGGCCTGCGGCGGTCCCTGCCGCGTCACGACCAACGCCGCGTCCGCCAAGGTTGACGGCGTCGAACTGGAAAGCGTGATCGCGCCGGTCCCGACCAGCAAGTTCGACTTCTCGTTCTCGTGGCTCAATGCGCGGTACGGATCTTTCGTTCCGCAGCCCGGGTTCGTCTTCACGGGCAAGAAGCTGGATCGTTCGCCCGAGTTCGTCGTGACGGCTGGATATACCCAGACCTTCAACCTTTCGAACGGTGGCAATATCGAGGCAGGGGTGCGCACCCGGCTCTCGGCCGAGTACCAGCTCGCCGCGCTGAGCACGCTGAACCAGTTCCGCGTGCCCAGCAATACGCGGACCGATCTGCGCCTGGGCTACAATGCTCCGGGTGATCGCTGGTATCTCCAGGCCTTCGCACGCAATGTTGAGAACAGCACGGTCGTCACTTCGGTGGATGATTCCGGGTTCGTCGTTGCCCAGCTTGCCGACCCTCGTACCTACGGGGTCAGGGCCGGGGTGAAGTTCTGACCTTGTTGTCCCGCCGGGGTCGGTGCTTCC
>Ga0307414_10001335_pt1 | contig 12766 bp, 10 predicted proteins | sample DK1Ometagenome_FD_203804 | JGI IMG/M metagenome (GOLD analysis project Ga0307414, IMG submission 203804) | Maize rhizosphere microbial communities from greenhouse at UC Davis, California, United States - DK15-O-3 | ecosystem: Host-associated > Plants > Roots > Rhizosphere > Soil | place: USA... | reverse complement strand
CGCCCGTTGCCGGCCGTGGCGACGACCTCGACATCGTCGTGGGCCTCGAGCCGCAGCTGAAGGCCCTGCGTCGCAAGCGGCTCGTCGTCGACGAGCACGGTGCGGATGGTCATGAGTCTCTGTCTCCGGTTTCGTAGGGAATTTCTACAATAACGCTAAACCCCCCCTTGTCGTTCTCTCGCGTCGTAAAGCCATGGGCCGGGCCATAAGCCTGCGCCAAACGGTCCCGGATGTTCGCCAGTCCGACTCCGGTGGACGGACTGGCCGCGAGATCGTTCCCCTTCCCGTCGCCATTGTCGGCAACCTCGATGCGGACGCCCTGCCCCTGACGGCTGGCGGTGATCCAGATGTCGGCACCGTCCTCGCTCGGCGTTACCGCATATTTGATCGCATTCTCGATCAGCGGTTGTAGCAGGAGCGACGGCAGCCGCGCGCCGATCGTCTCGGCGTCGATCCGGAAGTGTGGGCGAAGCCGGTCCTCGAAGCGCATCTTCTCGATCTCGAGATAAAGCTTCAGCGTCTCCACCTCCTGCGCGAGCGTGACGTTCGCGGTCGGCTCGTTGGCGAGCGTATAGCGGAGGAAGGACGACAATCGTGCGAGCATCGCGTTTGCCCGCTCCGTCTGCTTCAGCAGCACCAGCGTGGAGATCGAGTTAAGCGTATTGAACAGGAAGTGCGGGTTGAGCTGGTAGCGCAGCATCGCGAGCTGCGCGGTCGACGCCTGGCTTTCCAGCCGCTCGCGCATACGGATCTCGTTCTCGAGCAGCAGGAAGTAATTGATCCCGTAATAGAGTGCGGCCCAGGCGGCGAGGAGCGCAAAGGTGAAGATGATGGCGCCGAAATAGGCGACGCCCACCGGTCTCAGGTCCGGGTTGAGGAAGGTGGAAACACTCCACGTCTCGATGATCGAGAAGATCGCCGAGGCGAGCACGACCACCGCCAGCGACAGGACGAGCGTCCAGATCGGCTTCATCGCGATCAGCCGCTTGAACAGCGAGCCCATCAGCAGGGTCAGCGAATAGCCCGTCGCGGTCAGCAGCGCCGTGTGGATAATGAAGACCGCGCCCATGCTGTTGGCGAAGCCGGACAGTGAGCGCAGGATGAAATAGCCCGTCCAGCCGGCCGTCTGAAGCAGCCAGAAGGCGCGGTTCTTGTCCTCGAAGAAAGGCTGATCGAGCCCGACGCCGACCATGATCGGCTGCGCGGGGAACGTGTCGACGGACAGCTCGGCGCGCGCCGAACCGCCGTCCATCATTCCACCCTGCTGCTTCAGTGCCGCGCTATCGGTCGCCATCGTCGGCTCCGATATAGTCAGGCAATTGCATCAATGCGAGCTAAGGCCGAACGAAGCGGTCCGCTCCGCCACTAGAGAGACACGGATGAACGAGCAGAATCCATCGCAATTCACGGGAGGGTGCCTGTGCGGCGATGTCCGCATCGTCGCGTCGGGCGATCCCTATCGCGTCGGTCTTTGCCATTGCCTCGATTGCCGCAAGCATCATGGCGCTCTGTTCTTTGCTGCGGCCATTTTCCCGGAGGATTCAGTCGCCATCAAAGGCGAGACAGGCGAATATCGCGGGCGGCATTTCTGCCAGCGCTGCGGCTCGTCCGTGTTCGCACGCTACGCCGACGAAGTCGAAGTGCACCTGGGAACGCTGGACGCGCCCGATCAACTGGTGCCGAGCTACGAGAACTGGATCATCCGCCGCGAATCCTGGCTGCCGCCGTTTTCGCTGAAGCGACACAATGAGCGCGACCGCGAGACGACGGGCCGCTTTGAAGAGTGAAGTCGTACGAGCTAAGTGAAGTCGTACGAGCTGAAGGCCAAAGGAGCGATCCGATCGCGACGGGAGAAACTCGGATGAACGAACATGCGCCGCGCGCAAAGTTCCGCAGCATGGACGAAGGCACGGCCGAAGACTGGGCCCTCATCGGCAGCCATTTCTTCCCTTATGCCCAAGGCCTCGCCGACCGCGTGATGACCCACCTGAAGCTGCTCGATGGCGACTATGGCGGCTTCCCCATCGACCGGCTCCAGCACTCGCTGCAGACCGCGACTCGTGCCCATCGTGGCGGGGAGTCGGAAGATTATGTCGTGATGGCCCTGCTCCACGACATCGGCGACACGCTCGGAACGCTCAACCATCCCGACGTCGCGGCCGCGATCATCAAGCCCTTCGTTGACGAGAAGCTGCACTGGATGTGCCAGAACCACGGCGTCTTCCAGGGCTACTACTTCTTCCATTATCTCGGGCTCGATCGGGACATGCGCGAGCAATTCCGCGGCCACCCGCACTTCGAGGACACCGCCCGTTTCTGCGAAACCTACGACCAGACCGCGTTCGACGAATCCTACGACACCGCGCCGCTCGACTTCTTCGAGCCTATGGTGAGGCGCGTTTTCTCGGCACCAAAAAGGTCGATCTACGTTAGCAGTACCGCCGAATAAGGACCCTTCATGACGTTGTTCCGTACTGCCGCCGTCGCGGCATCGCTGTTGCTTGCTGCCTGCCAGGCCTCCGAGACCAACACTGCCTCGCCCGCCGGCGAATCCGGCGACACCGCCCAGATCGCGCCGATCCTCTCGACACCGGACGCCAAGGACGACGCGAGCTTCGCCCGGCCGCTGGAGGCCCGCGTCCACCATGTCGCGCTGGACCTGACGGTCGATTTCGACGCCAAGCGCGTCGGCGGCACCGCCACTCTCGACATCGATCGCAAGGCGGACGCGAAGGAGATCGTGCTCGACGACAAAGGCCTTGAGATCGAGAGCATCACGGACGCCGACAAGCAGCCGCTTCAGTACAGGGTCGACGCGGCCGATCCGAAGCTGGGCGCACCGCTGACCGTCGCGCTCGGTCCGGACACCAAGCGCCTCATAATCAAGTACAAGAGCGCTCCCGATGCCGGCGCGCTGCAATGGCTCACGCCCGCGCAGACGGCAGGAAAGAAGAAACCTTATTTGTTCAGTCAGGGTCAGGCGATCGAGAACCGGAGCTGGATCCCGACGCAGGATTCACCCGGCATCCGTCAGACCTGGGAAGCCACCATTCGCGTTCCCGCCGGCCTCACCGCCATCATGAGCGCTCCCAAGTCCACCGAGCCGATCACCCAGGGCGGCGAGAGCGTCTTCAGCTACAAGATGAACCACAGCGTCGCGCCCTACATGATCGCGATTGCCGTGGGCGACCTCGCCTTCCGCGAGATCGGGCCGCGCACCGGCGTCTGGACCGAGCCCGTCATGCTAGACCGCGCGGCGGCCGAGCTATCCGACACCGAGAAAATGGTCGAGGCCGCGGAGAAGCTCTACGGCCCCTACCGTTGGGGCCGCTACGACGTGATCGTCCTCCCGCCCGCCTTTCCCTACGGCGGCATGGAAAACCCGACCCTCACTTTCCTCACTCCGACCTTCATCGCCGGCGACAAGAGCCTCGTCGGCCTCGTCGCTCACGAACTGGCGCACAGCTGGTCCGGCAACCTCGTCACCAACGCGACCTGGGCCGACAGCTGGCTCAACGAGGGCTTCACCTCCTATTTCGAGAACCGGATCATGGAGGCGATCTACGGTCCGAAGCGCGCCGCGCAGGAAGCCGCGCTGAGCTTCGACGACATGGAAAAGGCCTTCGACGAGGAAGGCCGCAACGCCCCCATCACACGCCTCAACCTGCCGAAGGAGGAAGCGATCGCCGACGGCGGCGCATCCGGCATCATTTACGACAAGGGCGCCGTCTTCCTCCGCACGATCGAGCGGACCGTCGGCCGCGACAAGTGGGACGCCTATCTCCGCTCCTACTTCGACCGGCATGCGTTTCAGCCGATGACATCGGGGCTGTTCCTGGCCGATCTTCGCTCAAATCTCATCAAGGGCGACAAGGCGCTGGAAGACAAGCTTCAGCTCGACCGCTGGGTCTATAAGCCCGGCCTCCCATCGAACGTAGCGCGGCCCGACCCGGCCGCATTTGCCGCCGTCGACAAGGCCGTCGGCGCCTTTTCCAACGGAGGCGCCGTCCCATCGGCGTTCGGGCAATGGACGACGGCCGAGAAGCTGCGTTTTCTCAACAAGGTACCGAGAAAGCTACCGACAAAGCGCCTCGACGAGCTGAACCGCAGCCTTAGGCTCAACGAAGCCGGCAACAACGAAGTGCTGTTCGCCTGGCTCGGTCTGGCGATTCGCAACCGCTACGACCCGGCGGTTCCGGCCCTGGAGCGCTTTTTGACCACCCAAGGCCGCCGCAAGTTCGTGCGGCCGTTAATCGAAACCTTGGCCGCCGACGCCCAGTGGGGCCGTCCGATCGCCACACGGGTCTACCGGGAGGCGAGAGCATCCTATCACCCCATCACGCAGCGCGATCTGGACAAACTAAAGTTAGGCATTTGAGCATCGGGTCTTAACTGCGTCTCAACCCTCTTCGGCTACCGCTCGCTTGACCAGATTTAGCGAGCATGAATGTACGAAGCTCCAGACCGTTTTAAGCGGATGACCGCGGCACGCCTGCCTGATGGCGAATCGCTGGGCATCACCAGCGATCCCGTCGAGGTGGCCAGCTCGCCTCTGAAGGACGTCCAGCTCATTTCACGCGCCCAGCTCGCTCCGTTCTTTGCAGCGGCGAACGTCGTGGCTGCAGGGATGATGATCGCCGCCTTGTGGAACGATGTGGCGCTGACATTCCTCCTGCCCTGGGCGGGGGTGGTCGCGGTCGCCAATTTCGTTGCCATGCAGGTCGCGCGGACCCAGGCAATCACGCATATCGGCCGCTCGGGCCGGCAGGTACCCGAATGGCTGATGGTCGGCGAAGTCCTCGGCCGCGGGCTGATCTGGCTCTCGCTTCCGATCTATCTCTTCCCATCGATGGCACCCGGGGCGCAGGTGATCTGCGCTTCGATCATGGCCGGCCTCGGCGTCGCCGGCCTCGGCCTGGTGGTCGTTCCGCGAGCCGCGATCGGCTGGATGTCGGCCTTCACCGCCGGCGTCGCCGCCGCATTGTTCATCGGCCGCGCATCGGTTCCCTTCCAGCACATGCTGTCGATCCTCTTCACGCTTGGAGTGTCGATCTTCGGTGTGCTCAACGTCGCCCGCTGGGCGTTCGAGCAGCTCAAGACCAACGCGGACTTCAGCGCACAGAGCGAGAGCGCGAGCCTGCTCCTTCAGGAATATGAGCAGCGCGGCGTGGGCTGGCTCTGGCAGGTCGATGGCGAGAACCGCGTGACCTACATCAGTTCGCGAATGACTGCGCTCCTTGGCCGTCCGGCGAGCCAGCTGCTGGGCCATTCACTACCCTCGCTCCTGGGCGGCAATGCCGAGCTCGGGCGCAAGCTTCTCGAGAAGCAGCCGTTCAATTCGCTCGACATGGAGCTTCAGACGGCGCGCGGTCCGCGGTGGATCTCGATTGCTGGCGACCCGATCATCGACACCGCCGGCCGCTTCGAAGGCTTCCGCGGCGTCGGCAGCGACATCACCGAGATGCGCCAGACGCAGGAGCGGCTGACCCACCTCGCCAACATGGACGTGCTGTCTGGCCTTCCGAACCGCGGCCGCGTGCGCCAGCTGCTCGGCGATTCCCTGCGCAACGCGACGGTCTCGAGCGTGCCTTGCGCGATCCTCTTCCTCGACCTCGACGGCTTCAAGCCGGTCAACGACACGTTCGGTCACCCGAAGGGCGACGCGGTGCTTCGCGCCGTCGCCAAGCGCCTCGTCGACGAAGTCGGCCAGGACGGTCACGTCGGGCGCATGGGCGGCGACGAGTTCGCGATCGTCATCACCGACGCGCAGAGCCGCAAGATGGTCGAGCAGCTCGCCGACCGGATCATCGTGGCGATCAAAGAACCCTACATGATCGACCAGACCGAAATCCGCATCGGCGTGTCGATCGGCTGCGCCTTCGGCCCCATCGACGGCGCCACGGTCGACGACCTGATCCTGAAGGCCGACCTCGCGCTTTACGAAGCCAAGGATTCCGGTCGCGGAGTGGCCCGGTACTTCTCGTCTGAGCTCCAGTCGGAGCAGGAGGATCGCGTCAGGCTCGAAACCGACCTCCGCCAGGCAGTCGCCGCAAAGCAGTTCCACCTCGTCTTCCAGCCGCTGGTCAGCGCGAAGACTCAGAAGCTGATCGGCTTCGAGGCCCTGATCCGCTGGAATCACCCGCAACGCGGCTTCGTCCCGCCGAACGTCTTCATCCCGGTCGCGGAAGAGAGCGGTCTCATGCCGGTGATCGGCGAATGGGTCATCGACGAGGCCTGCCGCGCCGTCGCGACTTGGCCGGATCCGATCACCCTCGCGCTGAACATCAGCCCGAAGCAGATCGTCATGGCTTCGCTGCCGAACCTCGTGAGCGAAGCCCTTTCGCGGTGGAAGGTGCCGGGCAACCGGATCGAGCTCGAAGTCACCGAAGGCATCTTCCTGGGCGACAACGGACCTACGCTAGACGTCATGAAGCGGCTGCGCGCGCTCGGCGTCGGCATCGCGCTCGACGACTTCGGCACCGGCTATTCTTCGATCGGCTATCTGAACAAGGCGATCTTCCACAAGCTGAAGATCGACGGCAGCTTTGTCCGCGAAGCGGGTACCCGGCCGGAAAACGTCGCGATCATCAAGTCGATCGTTCAGCTTGCGAAAAGCTTCCGGATGTCGGTCACCGCGGAGGGCGTCGAGACGGCCGAGGATTTCGAACGCATGCGCGAACTCGGTTGCGACACGATCCAGGGCTATCTGTTCGGCAAGCCACTGTCCTACGAGCGCGCGAACCAGATGGTGGTCGGGCTCGGATCGAAGCGGATCGCCGGTTAGGCGCGCTCAGTAGCGCGCGATGATGAACTCGCGCGCGCGCTCATATTCGTAAGGGGTCACTCGGCCGTCGGCGTCGGCGTCCGCGATCTCCTTGAACTTGAGCGCCGCCGGCTGCGCCTCCGCGACCGAGATGATCCCGTCTCCATTCGCGTCGAACTGACGCCTGGCCCACTGATTGAGCACCCAGTCCCGTTCGAACAACTCGACGGCGCGGGGATTGAAGGACGCGGCGGCGGCTGAGGGAAGCGCCTCCTGAGCGGCGATCACCATGGCGAAAAGGCCGATCATGCGCATCAAACGCGCAAGTCCGTCAGCCGTGCCGCGAACCTTTCTACCAACCGCCGCATCTGTCCTGCCGTTGGCCAAGTGCGAGCTTCAACTTCGCTCGCCATCATGCGACGAAGCTGCGCCGAGTGCTTTCCTTTGATGGAGGAGCCGTGCACCGCCGACGATCTGCTCTGCCAACGAGACGAGCGCTCATTGGCCTGCTTGCCGCCGGCGGCTTTATCACTCCCGCGATTGGTCAGCGGACCGGCGAGAATGCCGTCACGTCGGCGGACGACGCCTTCGGTACCAGCGTCGGCAACGAGACGATTGGGCTATACAGCACCGATGAAGTTCGCGGCTTCAGCCCGGTCGCGGCCGGCAACATCCGCATTGACGGCCTCTACATGGGCGGGATCGTCATCGGCAATCAGCGGATCCAGTCGGGCTCCACGGTCCGCGTCGGCCTTTCCGCGCAAGGCTATGCCTTCCCCGCGCCCACCGGAATCGTCGAACTTTCGCTGCGCCCGGTCGGAACGGAGCCTGTACTGTCAGGGGTGCTCTACGCCGGCCAGAGCCAGAACGGCATCGACCTTGACGCACAGCTGCCCATAAACAAGCAACTCGGCGTCGCGGCGGGCATTTCGTTCAACCAATACATCGACTTCCCGGGCGGAGATCAGGCGCGCTATCTCGACATCGGGATCGCCCCCGCATGGCGGCCGCGCGAAGGGACAGAGGTACGCGCATACTTCGGAGTGCAGGACGCGCCGGTCGATCGAAGCACGCCCTTCACCTTCGTCGAGGGGACAGAGCTTCCGCCCCACCTCCCCAACCGCTTCCACGGCCAGCACTGGGCTGCGTGGAAAAACCGCTTCAAGTCCATGGGCGCTTTCGGCCACACCACCTTCGACCAGTGGCGGCTGAGTGGCGGACTTTTCCGCCATGTCGTCGACAGCAAGCGCAGCTACAACACGCTCTACGTGAACGCCCATGCCGACGGCAGCGCGCGGTACATCGTCAACATCCATCCTCCTCGCCTGACCGAGCAGAACGCGGGCGAGATCAGGCTATCCCGTCAGATCGACGAGGGCCCACGCCACCACGTGATCCATTTGTCCGCCCGCGGCGGAGCCCGCACCGGCGACTTCGGCGGCGAAGCGGTCGTCGATTTCGGGCCCGCCATCGTCGGCGACGTCCCTCCCGAATTCCCCGGACCGGACGTAACCTTTGGCGCGGAGATAAGGGACAAGGCCCGCCAGTATGGCGGAGGCATCGCCTATCACGGCCGCTGGCCCGGCGTCGGCGAATTCAGCGTCGGCGTTCAGAAGGTGCGCTACAAAAAGACGATCTCACCGCCGGGCGAAACGGAGATCGTCACGCGCGCCGGGCCCTGGCTGTGGAACGGCACGCTGGCGGTCAATCTATTCAAGGGAGTGGTGGCTTATGCCGGCTATACGAAGGGGCTCGAGGACAGCGGCGTGGCTCCGGAGATTGCCGTCAATCGCAGCGAGGCCCCGCCGGCCCTGCTCACTTCGCAGCGCGACATCGGCCTGCGCTACGCATTCGGTCCGATGCGCCTCGTCGTTGGCGCTTTCGACGTCCGCAAGCCCTACTTCAATCTCGGGCCGGACCTCGTCTACGCGCAGCTCGGCACCGTCCGTCATCGCGGCCTGGAAATCTCGCTGTCGGGCGAACCCGTAAAGGGCCTCAACATCGTGACCGGAGCGGTGCTGATGAAGCCGCGCGTCAGCGGAGAAGCGGCGGATCTCGGCCTTGTAGGCAAGATGCCGGTCGGGCAGGCCGAGCGGTCCGCGACCGCCTATGTGGACTATGTCCTGCCCTGGCTTCCGAACCTCTCCGTAAATTTCGGCATCCAGCACCTCGGCAAGCGGGCGGGAAGCGTCGACAATCTGCTGACGGTGCCTGGCCGGACGATGGTCAATGCGGGCGGCCGCTATCGCTTCGAGATCATGAAGGCGCCTGCCTCGCTGCGATTGCAGGTGAACAATCTGTTCGACGATTACGCCTGGAACGTGACGGGCGGAGGCGGCTTCCGTCGAGTCTTCCCGCGACGGGCCAACCTCACCTTGTCGGTCGACTTCTAGGCGCGGAGCAACGCCGTCCTGACGGCCTTGGACAGAGCCTCGGCCCGGAAAGGTTTGATCAGAAGCGGCGCATTGGGCGCGATCCGCCGGATCGAATCCGTCTCGCTGTAGCCGGAAACGAACAGGATAGGCTGTTCCGGGTGCGTGGACAGGATACGGCTCGCAACGTCCGCGCCGGTCAGGCCGGGCATGATGAAGTCGAGCACGACGAGGTCGGGCGCTTCGGCCGCGAAGGCGCTGAGGCCGGACTTGCCGTCGTTAGCCTGGTAGACGTCATAGCCCTGCTCGGCGAGGGCCTCGCTAATGAACTCGCGCACGTCCGGGTCGTCGTCGATGACTAGGATTCTCTCCGCTGCCGGCCCGAGGTGGACGTCCCCATCGTCCGCATCTGCCGCCGCCGAATGATCGCGCTGATGCGCCGGCGCGGCACGGAAGAAGAGGCTAACGGTGGTTCCCCTGCCCGGCTCGCTCTCGATGCGTGCAACGCCGCCCGATTGCCGCGCCATGCCGTAGACCATCGAAAGGCCAAGGCCGGTGCCCTTGCCGACCTCCTTGGTCGTGAAGAAGGGCTCAAACGCGCGCTCACGGACGCTCTCCGTCATTCCGACGCCGGTGTCGCTTATGCACAGCTCGATATAGTCGCCGGTCTCCAGGTCCGGATCATTGTCGACCCGCACCTTGCGCGTGACAAAGGTCAGCATGCCGCCATTGGGCATGGCGTCCCGCGCATTGATCGCGAGGTTCAGCACCGCGACCTCGACCTGCGTCGGATCGGCGAGCACCGGGAGCATTTCCTGGTCGAGATCGAACTTCTTCTCGATCCCGGGTCCGAGCACGTTGCGCAGCAGCGGCCGCATGTTCTCGATCAGAGGCGCGATGTTCGTCGCCCGAACCTCGAGCCGCTGGACACGGCTGAACGCCAGCAGCTGGCCGGTCAGCCGCGCTCCCCGCTCCGCCGCAGTCAGCGCATTGCCGGCGTAGCGCCGCAGCTTCTCGTCCTCGATCCTCTTGTTCAGCAGGTCGAGCCCGCCGACGACAACCGTCAGCAGATTGTTGAAGTCGTGCGCGATGCCACCCGTCAGCTGGCCCAGCGCCTCCATCTTCTGGCTCTGGCGGAGCTGCTCCTGCGCAGCCTTCAGCTCGGTGATGTCGCGCGCCTCGAACAGCAGGTAGACGATCTTGCCGTCCGGCTCCTTCACCGGCTGCACCGAAACGTCGAGGATCGCGGTCGGCACGCCCTCGCGCTCCATGCGCACTTCGGTCGTGAAGATATGGCCTTTCGCGGCGCGCTCGATGCCGTGCTTCATGACCGCGACGTGCTGCGGATAGTTCCTGAGCGTGGGCGCATCCCACAGCTTCTGGCCGATCGCGTCGTCGGGGTTTGAATGGCGCCAGCTCTCGCGCCGGTTGTTCACCGCCAGGACCGTCCCGTCCGGCTCCAGCAATACCATGACCTCGAGCGCGGCTTCGAAGACCGCGCGGAACTGGGCTTCGCGGCGGGCAAGCTCGGCCGTGCGTTCCTCAACCTGCCGCTTGAGGTCGAGCTGAGCTTCCTTGACGACGGTGATGTCCGTCGCGGTGCCGATGAAGCCCACAAGCTCCCCGTCCGGGCCGAAGCGGGGCGAGGAGGTGCTCTTCAGCCAGCGATATTCGCCCGCGCCGTTGAGGTAGCGGCCCTCGAGCGTGAATGTCTCCAGGGTCGCCTCGCCGGCGATGCTCTCCGCCACGATGCGGTCGAGGTCCTCCGGATGGATCCGGGTGCGCCAGTCAAGCGTGCACGCCTCTTCACGAGTCCCGCCGACAAACTGCATGTAGGCGTCGTTGACGAAGTCGCGCGTCCGATCGAGCCGGGTGACCCACATCAGGGTCGGCGCCTGGTTGGCGATGCGGCGGAAGCGCTCCTCGCTCTCGCGCAGCGCCCGCTCGGAAGCGCGCTGCTCGGTCACGTCCTGGACGAGGACGATGAGCCCGCGGACCGAGCCCGAGCTGTCCGCCCAGGGCATGTAGTTGGTCTGGACCGCAAGGCTTCCGCGCGTCGGGTGCTTGAAGTCCGCGGCGAAGAACGTGCGCTCGCCCGAGAACGCCGCCGCAATCAGCGGCTCGCGCATAGCCCAGGCTTCCTCACCCAGGAGCTCCCGCATCGTCAGCCCGAGAAGCTCTGCGCGCGGCCGTTCGAACCAGTCGGCCATCGGCTTGTTCATGAAGCGGTAGCGGCGATCCTCGTCGATGAAGGCGACCATCACCGGCAGCAAATCTGCGACGGCAAGCACGCTGGAGAAATCGAAGCCGGTCGCATCGCCGGCCATAGGCTGCGGCCGGGTCTCCCCGGGACCGACAGCGACCTTTGGCTTCAGTGACTTACCCCTGTCGGCCATGGCGAAGCATGCTGAAGACTTTCCCCCACAGAGTCACGCGCCAAGCACAGCGACGCGGTGGCCGCAATCAACATTGTCAGGACGGTGCGGGTTCCAGCGAATATCGGGGTCGCGGGGATCGTGGTAAACAGCCGTGGCGAGTCGCTGGGGGGCCTCGTGGGCCGGCCCCTGTGAATAGCGGACCGGTACCGTTGGTTTTACTCCAATGGGGGAAGTCACAATGCAAGGATTTGCTCTGGCCGCGCTCGGTGCGGTCGCGATTGCTTATGCGTCAGTGCCGGCGGCTGCAAAGCCGTACGTCGATTACACTCCGCAGAAGGGATATTGGGACATCAATGCAGTCGAGGTCGATCCCAACCACGTCGACGATTATCTGACCGGCCTCAGCAAGTCGCTCGTCCCGATCTATGAGACCCTGAAGCGGCGCGGGCTGATCGAGGAATATCGCTTCGTCAGCCGCATCGGCTACGTGAAGGGCTCACCCAACGTCCTCTTGATGACCCGTTCCAAGACGACCGGCGTCATGGATGCCGACCGCGAGCGAGACCAGTCGGTCGAAGCCGAGATCAATGCGGCGTTCAGCGAAGCTCAGCAGGACGCGGCGGTGGCCGGGTACGAGAAGTACCGAACCTTCATCGACAACGGGCAGTGGGTCGACATCAAGATGGGGAAATAGCGCCGCGGGTGAAGCCACCGGCGCGCTCATTGGCGTGCCGCGTGGCCTATGCGGCGTCCTCTGCCGGCGTGGGCGTTGGCCGGCGCAACAACCAATGGGCGGTCTGATGCTCCAGCGCCATGCGAACGCGGACGAGCGCGGCGGCCTGTCCCGGACCGTCGCCGATTTCGGGATCGACACGCGTGGCGTCGGCGTCGAACTGCTGGGCGACAGCCCTCAGCGCTTCCGATCCGCCGGCGGTCGAGGCGCCGAGCGCCAGTCTGCGGCACGACACAGCCTGAGCACGCAGATCGTCCGCGGCGTCGGACCGCGTCGGAAGCTCCACGTGCGGTTCGCGGTTGTCCCTCTCGTCGGTGATGAGCACGCCATAAGCGTTCGCCATCACCTGGTGGGCGTTGCGGGCGCTGTCATCGCCGGCATTGTCCGCGTTGAACTGCGACACCTGCTGCCGGAAGAAGAGGTAATTCAGGTCCATGAGGCGCTCCTGGCGTAAGCGGGAGCGCGATGGTCTCTCAGCCGCGCGAGCCTACGGAAATTGTCTCCGCGCGATGATGGGCTT
>Ga0307414_10001334_pt1 | contig 12767 bp, 12 predicted proteins | sample DK1Ometagenome_FD_203804 | JGI IMG/M metagenome (GOLD analysis project Ga0307414, IMG submission 203804) | Maize rhizosphere microbial communities from greenhouse at UC Davis, California, United States - DK15-O-3 | ecosystem: Host-associated > Plants > Roots > Rhizosphere > Soil | place: USA... | reverse complement strand
TCATCGTTCGAGCGAGAACAGCCGCAACCCCGATTATTTCACCAAATGGGATGAGAATGGCAGCGAGCGCGGGCTGCTGCCGCACGAGCTGACGCACAGCTGGAACGGCAAATATCGCCGGCCGGACAAGCTGTGGACCCCCGACTATCGCACCCCGATGCAGGGCAATCTGCTCTGGGTCTATGAAGGCCAGACGAGCTTCTGGGACCTCGTGCTCGCCGCGCGGTCGGGGATGCAGTCGAAGGAGATGGTGCTCGCCGAATGGGCGACCAACGCCGGTTACTACAGCGTCCAGCCGGGGCGCGAGTGGCGCGCGGTCGAGGACACGACGCTCGACCCGGTTATCGCGGCGCGTAAGCCCAAGCCCTTCTCGAGCTGGTCGCGCGGCGAGGATTATTACAACGAGGGATCGCTGATGTGGCTCGAGGCCGACATGCTGATCCGCGGCGCGACGAACAACGCCAAGAGCCTCGACGATTTTGCGCGCGCCTTCTTCGGCGGGCGCGAGGGCGACTGGGGACAGGACACCTATAATTTCGACGATGTCGTCGCCGCGCTGAATGCGGTTCATCCTTATGACTGGACCACTTTCCTGCACGAAAGAATGCGGACCAGCGGACGTCCCGCGCCCACCGGCGGGATCGAGCGCGCGGGTTACCGGCTCGTGTGGCGCGCGGCGCCCAACATCTTCGATCGCGACCGCATGGCGCAGGCCAAGAACGCCGATCTGACCCATTCGCTGGGAATGTCGGTCGACAAGGATGGCGTCGCGACGGGCATCCTGTGGAACGGCCCCGCCTTCAAGGCCGATATTATCAATGGCACGAAGATCGTCGCGGTCGACGGGCTCGCCTACAGCCGCGATCGGATCGAAGCCGCGGTGCAGGTGGCGGCGGACGGCAAGACGCCGGTGCGGCTGCTCGTGGAGCGCGGGGGACGCTATCGCAATATCGCGATCGACTATCACGGCGGGCTGCGTTGGCCGCACCTCGAAAAAAGCGGCAGCGGTCCCGACTGGTTCGACCGGCTATTGGCGCCGCGCCGGACGCTTTAAGCAACCTTTCAATCCGCTCGTATCGAACGCAGTCGAGACACCGGTCGTCGCCGCGCGGCTTCGCCGTGTCTCGACTTCGCGCAATGCAAGCGGCTAAGGGGCGCCCGAATCAAAAATAAAGGACTGACTTCTCCCATGCGCATCGATCTGATCCCCGCCGGCGACAGCCCGCCCGACAGCCTCAACGTCCTCATTGAAGTACCGATCGGCGGCGAGCCGGTGAAATATGAGTTCGACAAGGCGTCGGGCGCGCTGTTCGTCGACCGTTTCCTCCACACCCCGATGCGCTATCCCGCCAATTACGGCTTCGTCCCGCACACGCTGGGCGAGGATGGCGATCCCTTGGATGCGCTGGTCGTCGCGCGTTCGCCGATCGTCGCGGGCGCGGTGGTCAAGTGCCGACCGATCGGCGTGCTTTTGATGGAAGATGATGCCGGCGGCGACGAGAAATTGCTCTGTGTCCCCGTCAACAAGACCTTTCCCTATTATGCCGAGGTCGCAAGCTATACCGACATGCCGCCGATCGTGATGCAGCAGATCGAGCATTTCTTTACCCACTATAAGGACCTCGAACCCGGCAAATGGGCGAAGCTCAACGGCTGGGGCGATGTCGATGAAGCCAAGCGCATCATCGTCGAGTGCATCGAACGCGCGAAGAAGGCGGGCTTTTAAGTTAGTCCGTCATTGCGAGGAGCCGAAGGCGACGCGGCAATCCAGAGCGGTGCGAGGCCGCCCCTGGATTGCTTCGCTTCGCTCGCAATGATGAAGGCTTATGGCGCCGGAATGGCGCCCTCCTCCGGCGCCCCGACGATTCGCACATCGGTGCGCGGCCAGGGAATGCGGATTCCGGCTACCTTGAAGCGGTCCCATATGCCCAGAAACACCTCGCCCTGGATATTGCCAAGCCCCGCCTCGGGGTCCGAAATCCAGTAGCGCAGCTCATGCTCGACCGCGCGTTCGCCGAATGCCGTGATCCAGACCGCCGGCTCGGGTTCGCTCAGGATCCGCGCATTGCCGCTTGCTGTTTCGATCATCAGCCGCTGCGCGAGCCGAAGGTCACAGTCATAGCCGACGGGCACGCGCATCCGCACCCGCACCTCGGGGCTCGCATAGCTCCAATTCTCGACCGCCTGCGTCATCAGCAACTCGTTCGGAATCAGATGCTTCTTCCCGTCGCGGGTGATGATATTGACCGCGCGCACCCCGATCCGGGCAACGCGCCCGACATTGGGCACGCCGCCCGGCAACGCCGATCCGCCCATGCTGCTGCCGTCGCCGACGACGATGATGTCGCCCGGCTTGATCGAGCGGTCCATCAGCAGGATGATCCCCGCGATCAGATTGCCGACGGTCTTTTGCAGGCCAAAGCCGATCGCGAGCCCCGCCGCGCCCGAAAAGACGGCGAGCGCGGTCAGGTCGATGCCGAGCAGGTCGATACCGAACAGCAGGGCGAAGGTGAACAGCGCGATCGCGATCAGTTTTTCGCTCAGTAGCCGCTGCGTCTGGTCGATTCGGGTGTTGCGGCGGAGCAGCCATTTGGTCGCGCGCAGGATCAACCGAACCGCGATATAAAGGAAGATCGCGACGATGACGGTCGAAAAAAGGCTGTAGAGCGAGAGTCGGTAGGCGCCAACGTCGAGGCCGAGCGCCTTCATCGCCGCGATCGTGCCGCCGACACCCTCGCGAAGACCATCGCCGACGCTCATATCGCCGAGAATCCCCGTTCGAGGTCGGCGATCAGGTCGGCCGGATCCTCGAGCCCGATCGACAGGCGGACGAGCGGGTCGGGGTCGGCCCATGCGACGGCGGTGCGAATCGATTGCGGATCGCTCGGCACGACGAGGCTTTCATAACCACCCCAGCTGAAGCCGATCCCGAAATGCGTCAGCGAATCGATGAAGTGCGTCCGCGCGGCCTCGTCCACGCCCTTCAGGGTGAATCCGAACAGCCCGCTGGCGCCCGCAAAGTCGCGCGACCATATCGCATGGCCGGGATCGCCCGGCAGCGCGGGATACAGCACGCGGCCTACCTCGGCTCGGCCCGCGAGCCAGTTCGCGACGGCGAGGCCGTTCTCGCCCTGCCGCCGCATCCGCACATCGAGTGTGCGCAGACCGCGCAGCATCAGCGCGCAATCGTCGGGCGAGACCGACTGGCCGAGTTGATAGGTGGCGCTGCGCAGCTTCGGCCACACGGCCTTGGTCGCGGTGAGCGAGCCCATCATCACATCGCTGTGCCCGCCGACATATTTGGTGAGGCTCATCATCGTCACATCGACGCCGTGCGCCAGCGCGGGAAAGAGCATGGGCGTCGCCCAGGTGTTGTCGAGCATCGTCAGCACGCCGCGCGCGCGCGCAATCGCCGTGATCGCGGGAATATCCTGCACCTCGAAAGTCAGGCTGCCCGGCGATTCGAGGAAGATCAGCCGGGTTTCGGGCCGGATGAGGTCGGCGATCCCCGCCCCCACGAGCGGGTCGTAATAGGTCGTCTCGACCCCCAGGCGCGCAAGCATTCCGTCGCAGAAGGCCCGCGTCGGTTCATAGGCGCTATCGACCATCAGCAGGTGATCGCCCGGCGACAGTAGCGCGAGAAGCCCCGCCGAATTGGCGGCGACCCCCGATGGATAGAGCAAAGTGCCTTCGGCCCCCGCCTCCATCCCGGTCAACGCATCGGCGAGCGCCCACACCGTCGGCGTCCCGCGCCGGCCGTAATAAAGCCGATCGTGCGTTGCATGGCCCCGCGCCTTGAGGTCGGCGATATTGTCGTAAAGGATCGTCGAGGCGCGCCAGACCGGCGGATTGACGACGCCCCCGCCGAGCCGGGGGTCGCCGGTCCACTCGGGGCGCCGTCCGCCTTGCACGAGTTTGGTCGCGGGGCGGAGGCTATCGTCGTCGCTTTTGCTCATTTGCCCCTGTTAGCGGAGCACGGGCCAAAATCCAGCGATGCGAACGACGTGGAACAAACTAATCCGTTCGCACTGAGCTTGTCGAAGTGCCGTTTTTCTTTCGGCGGCGCAGAAGGAAGAACGGTGCTTCGACAGGCCCAGCACAAACGGTAAAGAAAGCCCGTCTGGACGCTTACGCCGCGCCGGTCGCCTTCGGCGTCGCCGCGTCGGCGCCCCATTCGAGCCAGCTGCCGTCATAGACCGCGACATCCTCCTTGCCGAGCAGATGCGCGCCAAAGGCGACGACGGTCGCGGTCATGCCGCTGCCGCAGGTGGTGATGAGCGGTTGGTCAAGATCGACCCCGGCGGCGTCGAATGCGGCCTTCAGATCGTCGCCACGCTTCCACGTGCCGTCGGCGTTGAACAGCTCGCCGTGCGGCAGGCTGCGCGAGTTCGGAATGTGGCCAGGCGCGAGGCCGGGGCGCGGATCGCGCTCTTCGCCGGTGAAGCGTGCCGCAGGGCGCGCATCGACCACCTGCTCGGCGCCGCTGCCGACGTTCGCGAGCATCTGTTCCTTGGTGCGCACCGCCTTTGCGTCGCGCCACACGGTGAAGTGGCGGTGGCGCAGCGTCTGCTTGCCCATTTCGAGCGCACGGCCCTCGGCCTTCCACTTGGCGAGCCCGCCATCGAGCAGCGCGACATCGTGCGCGCCGAACAGCTTCAAGAGCCACCAGGCGCGCGCCGCGCTCTTCAGCGGGCTGTCGTCGTAAAGCACGATGCGGCTGCCGTCGCCGAGTCCGAGCGATTGCATGCGGCTCGCGAATTTTTCGGCGGAGGGGGCCATGTTTTCAACCGCGTTCGAGGCGTCGGTCAGGTCGGCAAGATCCATGAATACCGCGCCCGGGATGTGGCCCGCTTCATATTCGGCGCGCGCATCGCGATCGGCTCCCAGAAATTTCGTCGCATCGACGACCCGCAGGTCCGATGCCCCCAGTTCGCGTTCCAGCCAGTCGGTTGAGACCAAGGCGTCCATGTCATGCTCCTGTTACGACCGGTCGGGAACCTGTTTGCCTGTCCCTCGCCCGGCCATCCTGCTGTGGCTCTTTGTCTTTCCGGGGATCGTCAGCCTATGCCCCCACCTGCTCTTTTTCAAGCGGGGTCCGTTCTGCCTCAGCCAATGTTGCACCGCAACAAAAACCTGTGCCGGTTTAAGGCGGATTATTGGCTGCGCTTGATCGCGGTCGCGCGCGCGCCGGGCCGGTCGACGGTATAGGACGCCCGGTCCAGCGGCAGCGGCGCGAGCTTTTCGCTGCCGCTCGCGCCCTGCTCGCGGCCGATGACGAAGCTGCCCGCATTCTGGCCGAACGCCTCGCCCTCGCCATCCCAATGATAGGTGACGTCGAACGCGATGACGGGGACGATCATCGGCTTGCCGCCGATCATCAGCGGCTCGATCGCGGTGCGAGGCAGCATCACCTCGGTCGACAATTCCTCGCCCGCGCCGACCGCCAGCGCGATGTCGTCGCGCAGCACGCTGCCCCCCGCCCCGTCGAAGAAGCGGCTGAGAACCGGCTCGGTCATCGCCGAGCCCTGATTGAGCGCGATGCGAACCATCAAGCCCGTCGCCGGGACGGTTCCCTGATTGAGCAGGTTGAGCGCGAAACCGACCGCGACATGATCGGGCGCGAAACGGATGCTGCGGATGTCGAGCGCCATGCCGACCACGGCGCGTTTCTCGCCCTCGGCGCGGGTGACGAGCGGGCGTGCGGAGGCCGGCTCGGGTCGCGATGCCGGTTGCGGTGGCGGTGCGGGAGCAGGCGCCGGACGCGGAGCGGGCGGAGCAGCAGGACGGCGCGGCGGGACGGCCGCACGCGTTGCCGGCCGCGGGGCTTCGTCAACCTCTTCGCCCGCCGGACCGGCGAGCGCGGTGCGGCGGCGCCAATACCAGAAAGCGGCGCCGGCAGCGGCCAGCGCGGCGAACGCCCAGGCCCAAATCGGCGTGCCCGAGGGCGTATCGGCCGGCGCGGCGACGACCGGCGTTTCGTCAGCCGGGCCCGGGGCTGCGCCAACCGTTGCGGCAGCCGGCGGTGCGACCGTATCGAGCGGCGGCAAGGGCGGATTGTCGGCGGTTGCGGGCTGCACCGCTTCCGGCGTTTCCGGCTGAGCCGGGCGCGGCGGCGCCGTTGCGGGCGAATCGCGCCGCGCGGGAGCCGGTGCGGGGGTTGATGTGGCCGGCTGCGTCGGCGTCACGCGCGGCGGTGCGACGGGCTGAACCGGCGCCGGCGCGGGGGTCGGGGTCGGGGTCGGCTGGCCCCGCCGCTCGCCCGGCGCCACCGGCGGCAAGCCATTGTCCGACGGACCCTGCACACCCGGTGCGCGGCCGTCGTTGGTGGGCGGCGGCAGGCGGAAATCGATCGGGGGGGACGACGTCGTCGTGTCCTGCGCGGCCACGGGGACGCCTGCCGCCAGCATTGCCGCCGCCAGCACCGACGCTCCCGCCTGTTGTCGCCCGAAGTTACGCACCGTCATCTTGTCCGCGATCCCACACTACCCATATGTCGCCCGCGCCGCTGAATTGGCGCTGAACCTCGCGGCCGGCGATTCCGGGGCATCGGCCCGGATGACATCGGCCGCGCTGCGCACTAGAGCCTTTCCATGACCGATTCCACCCCTACCCCGCTCGCGCCGAAACATCTCGGCCAATCGAGCGAACTTCCTGCCGCTCCCGAGGCGGCCGTCCTCGATTATGTGCCCAATCCGCGCGCGGGCGAGCTTTATCTCGTCCGCTTCGCCGTACCCGAATTCACCTCGCTGTGCCCGGTGACCGGCCAGCCCGATTTCGCGCACCTCGTCATCGACTACGCCCCCGGCGAAACGATCGTCGAATCGAAGAGCCTCAAGCTCTTCCTCGGCTCCTTCCGCAATCATGCGGGCTTTCACGAGGATTGCACCGTCGGGATCGGCCGCCGCCTGGTCGACGAGATGCGGCCCCGCTGGCTGCGTATCGGCGGCTACTGGTATCCACGCGGCGGCATCCCGATCGACGTCTTTTGGCAATCAGGGCCGCCACCCGAAGGGCTGTGGCTTCCCGATCAAGGCGTGGCGCCTTATCGCGGGCGGGGATGAAGATTCATCTTTCCGCCACAATATATTGACACTAGTGTCAACGATATGAACTCAACCGCCCTGCCCCACGACCATGATATCAAGGTCGGTCCCGACGTGATCGATTTCATGGGACATGTGAACAACGCCCATTATCTGAGCTGGGTGCAGGAAGCGGTGCTCGCGCACTGGCGTCATATCGCGCCGCCCGAGGCGGTCGCCGGGCATCTGTGGGTCGCGCTGAAGCACGAGATCACCTATCGCCGTCCCGCTTTCCTCGACGATCATGTCATCGCGACGGTGATCCTCGAGAAAGTGCAGGGCGCGCGCGCCTTTTACGAGACGATCATCAAGCGCGGCGAGGATGTGCTCGCCGAGGTCAAGTCGAGCTGGTGCTGCATCGACGCCGAAACACTCCGCCCCGCGCGGCTCGCGAGCGAGGTCGTCGCCCGCTTTTTCCCAGGCGAGAAGAACTAACACCCGTCCCGCTTTGTAGGGGACGGGCGCCGTAGGTCGAAGAATTTTACGGGCTGACCGGATCGTCGTTGTCGTCATCGACGACCAGCCAGATACCCCCGGCAACGATGGCGAGACCCAGCACGATCGCGATCCAGCTCGCGCCTTCGAGATTATTTTCGCCGCTGACAACCGAGGTTGCACGAGCCCCGTCGATTGCGGGCGCAGCCGAAGCCACCGGCGAAAGCACCATGGAAGCTGCCGCGATAGCGATCGCGCCTTTTTTCAATCTTTTCATCATATACTCCTCTAGCTGCCCCGAAACGCAGCCGAGAAGCGATTGTTCCATTTTCGAAAAAGACAGGCTGACGACGCGCTGCGGCTAAGCGAGCGTGAAGCGGATAGGCAGGCGCTTCAACCCGCCGACGAACACCGATTCGACGCGCGCAGGCTCGCCCGTGAGTTCAAGCCCCTCGAGGCGCGGCAGCAGTTCCTCCATCAAAATCCGCATCTCCATCCGCGCGAGATGCTGGCCGAGGCAGACGTGCGCGCCGAAGCCGAAGGCGATCTGCTGATTCCTTTCGCGGTCGGGGTCGAAGACGAAGGGGTCGCCGAACACATCTTCGTCGCGGTTGGCCGAAACATAGTTCAGCATCAGCCAGTCGCCCTCGCGGATCGTCTGGCCGCCGATTTCGACGTCTTCCCGCGCGCTGCGCATGAAATGCTGCACGGGCGTCGTCCAGCGGATCGCCTCCTCGATCAGTCCCGCCTTGTCGCTCTCCGCATCGCGGAAGCGGGCGAATAGCGCGGGATTCTTCGCCAGTTCCATGATCGCGCCCGCGGTCGAGGCGCTCGTCGTGTCATGGCCGGCGGTCGCGATGATCATATAATAGCCGGCGAGTTCACGGTCGGGAATCGGCTCGCCGCCGACCATGGCATTGGCGATCACCGTCGCGATATCCTCGCGCGGGCTGGCGCGGCGATCGGCGGTGAGCGCGCCGAAATATTGTTCGAAGTCGGCGATCACAAAATTGAGCATCGCGATCGCCTGTTCGGCGCTGGTGATCGCCTCACGGCTGCGGTTGAGGTCGGGATCGGTCGATCCGAACAATTGCTGCGTCAGCATCAGCATCCGCGGCTCGTCCTCGGGCGGGACGCCCAAAATGTCCATGATCACGCGCAGCGGATAATGCGCCGCGACGTCGCGCGCGAAATCGCATGTCCCGTCCGTCAACAGCATCTGCTCGACCGCGTTGCGCGCGTGGTGGCGGATACGGTCTTCGACGATCTTCAGATTTTTGGGCATGAACCAGCTCTGCGTCAGCAGCCGGTATTTCATATGATCGGGCGCATCCATCTGCACCAGCGAACGGATCAGGTGCCCGTCACCCCCCGGCGTCGCCGCGCGCGCGATCGCCTCGCCGTCGCGGTTGGTGAGCACGGTCGGCCGGAGGCCGTTCGCGAAGCGCTGCGGATCGCGGCTGATCGCCATGATGTCGGCATGCCGCGTCACCAGCCAGAAAGGATCGAGCTCGGGATTTTCCGCCACCGCGAGCGGCGCGTTCGCCCGCGCCCAGGCGAGTTGTTCGTGCAGCGGATCCCAATTGCCGTAAGCGACGGGGTCGACGACGGCGGCGGCTACCTCTCGGGGCAAAATAGGTTTTGTCATGCAACCAAGCTGCCGCGAATCGCGTCGTCTGTCGATAGGCTATGGCCGCCCGTCGAAGCGGCGCTCGCGCGAAGGCCGCGGGGACGTAGCGCAGCACAAAATAACCGGGGATCGCATCATGAAAACAACCGCACGTCATTTCCTTTTCGCCGCCGTCTCGTCGCTGAGCCTCGCGGCCTGCGCCGCGCAGCCGGGAGTCGCGCCGATCGCGGCGGCGCCTGCGCTCACCGGCGCCCCGCTCGATACCAGCATTCCGAGCCAGCTGCCGCGGATCGCCCGGCCGCTGCATTACGACATCAACGTCGTCCCCGACGCCGCGGCGCTGCGCTTCACCGGCGAGGCGGGGATCGACATCGAACTCTATGCGCCCTCGGCGGTGCTGACGCTGAACGCGCTCGACCTCAGCTTCGCGAGCGCCAGCCTCACCGGTGCCGATGGCGACGCCACCCCCCTGACCGCGACGACCGACGCCGCGACGCAGACGGTAACCTTCACCGCCTCCGCGCCGCTTGCGCCGGGCAAATATCGGTTGAGAACCAGCTACACCGGCACGATCAACACGCAGGCGAACGGGCTTTTCGCGCTCGATTATCCCGACAAGGTCAGCGGCAAGGAGGTGCGCGGGCTGTTCACCCAGTTCGAGGCACCCGACGCCCGCCGCTTCGTGCCCAGCTTCGACGAGCCGAGTTACAAGGCGACCTTCACCCTCGCGGCGACCGTGCCCGCGGGCGACCTTGCGGTGAGCAACATGCCGGTGGCGAGCGAGACCCCCGTCCCCGGTGGCAAGAAGAAGGTGACCTTCCAGATCTCGCCCAAAATGTCGTCCTATCTCCTCTTCTTCGCGACGGGGAATTTCGAGCGGCTCGCGGCGAAGAGCGACAGCGGCGCCGAGGTCGGCATCGTGTCGCCCAAGGGGTCGGGCGAGCAGGCGCGCTTCGCGCTCGACAGCCTCGGGCCGCTGCTCGGCTATTACGCCGATTATTTCGGCCAGCCTTATCCGCTGCCCAAGCTCGACAATGTCGCGGGGCCCGGCCAGTCGCAATTTTTCGGCGCGATGGAAAATTGGGGCGCGATCTTCACCTTCGAGCGCATCCTGCTCGACGACCCGAAGATCACGAGCGACGCGACGCGACAGGCGATCTATTCGGTTCAGGCGCATGAGGTCGCGCACCAATGGTTTGGCGATCTCGTCACCATGGCATGGTGGGACGACCTGTGGCTCAACGAAGGGTTTGCGAGCTGGATGGAAACCAAGGCGAGCGACCATTTCCATCCCGACTGGCTGCCCTTGCTCGACCGCGTCGACGGCCGCGAGCGCGCGATGGGGCTCGACGCCTTTGCGACGACCCACCCGATCGTCCAGACGATCCGCACCGTCGAGGACACCAACCAGGCGTTCGATGCGATCACCTATCAGAAGGGCGAAGCCGTCATCACGATGCTCGAATCCTACGCCGGCGAGGATGTGTGGAGACAGGGTCTGCGCAGCTACATGGAACAGCATAAATATGCCAACACGCGCACCGACGACCTGTGGAACGCGGTCGAGGCGGCGGGCGCCAAAGGACTGACCGCGATCGCGCATGATTTCACCAGCCAGCCGGGTATCCCGCTGCTGCGCGTCGGCGGCGTGACCTGCACCAGCGGCAACACCAAGGTCGAACTGAAGCAGGGCGAATTTTCGCGCGATCGCAAGGACGCGATCGAAGCCGAAGGCCGCCGCTGGCAGGTGCCCATCCTCGCGCGGGCGGGCAAAGGCACGGTCGCGCGGCAGGTGATTGCGGGCGGGACGGGCACGCTGAGCCTGCCCGGCTGCGGTCCGGTGCTGATCAATGCCGGGCAGGCGGGCTATTACCGCACCCTCTATTCGCCCGCCGCGCTCGGCGCGCTGCGCGGCGCGTTCGCCGCCTTGGCCCCGATCGACCAGCTCGGGCTGCTCGGCGACAATTTTGCGCTGGCCTATGCCGGATACCAGCCGATGGGCGCGGCGCTCGACCTGCTGGCGGCGGTGCCGCACGACGCGAACCAGAAGCTGCTCGGCGACGCCGCTGGGCGCTATGCCGCGCTCTACAAAATGTTCGACGGACAGCCGGCGGTGCAGAAGCAGCTTGCGGCGCGCGGCACCGCGGCGCTCGGCGCGGCGATGCGGCGGCTCGGCTTCGACCCGCGCGCGGGTGAGCCCGCGCTCGACAGCATCCTGCGTTCGGAATCGCTTGGCACTCTCGGGACGCTCGGCGATGCGAAGGTGCTCGCCGAAGCGCGGCGTCGCTTCGCGCTGACGGGCAGCGATCCCGCCGCGCTCGACGGCCCGCTGAAAGCGCGCTGGCTCGGCATCGTCGCGGCGAATGCGGGCGAGGCCGAATGGGACCGGCTGCGCACGATGGCAAAGGCATCGAAGTCGGCGGTCGAGCGCAGCACCTTCTATACGCTGCTCGGTTCGGCGAAGGACGAGGCGCTTGCCAAGCGCGCGCTCGCGCTCGCGCTGACCGACGAACCCGGCGAGACGGTCAGCGCCGCGATCATCGGCGCGGTCGCGGCGAATCACGCCGAAATGGCGGTCGATTTCGCACAGGCTAACCAGGCGGCGGTCGACCGGCTGATCGACGCCTCGGCACGCGCGCGCTTCCTCGCGGGGCTGGCCGCATCGTCGAATGATCCGGCGATGATCGCGAAGCTCGAACGGATCGCGGCGCCGCTGCCCGCCGACGCGCGCAAGCCCTATGACAAGGTGCTGGCGTCTTTGAAGGAACGCAGCGTCAGCCGTCCGCGTATCAAGCGCGAAACCGCCGGCTGGCTCGCGGGACGATAGACCGCCCTCCTCCGTCGTCCCGGCGAAGGCGGGGGTCCAGCTACGATGCGCATAGAAAGCTGGACCCCCGCCTTCGGGGGGTGGCGGATATCCTTATCCAGCAACTTTCGGCACGCCGGTCGGCATCGCGCTTTCCCATTCGGCGCGCGCCTTGCGAATCATCGCCTTCAAGGCATCGGCATGACGCTGCCACGCGGTCCCGGTTTCGGCCGTCCACGCCGCGCCCGCCGCGGTGCCCAGTTCCTCGACCGTCATGTCGATGAAGGCGTCATATTCCTTGATCGGTAGCGCCCCATAGGCGCGGTGGGTGAAGACGAGTTCGGCGACGAGCGGCCAGACCCAGCTTTCGCCCTTCGCCAGCCCGAGCATCATCTGCAATGTCTCGTCGGTCATCCGCCGGGACGAGGCATCGAGGATCATGAAGCTCGCGCGGCGGTCGGGAAAGGCGGCGAAGAAGCGGTCGAACAGCGCGTGGCGGATGTCGACGCCGGCATCGGCGACGGCGGCGAGACTTGCCTCCATCGCCGCGACGTCGCTCACTTGAACAGGCTGCCCAAAATGCCGCGCATCAGCTGGCCCCCGAGCTTGCCCGCGACTTGGCGTCCGAGGCTGGTCGCCGCCGAGCGCGCTGCGGACTGGACCATTTTTTCAGTCATCGACGGCTTCGCGGCTTCGCGCGCGGCGGCCTTTTCGAGCCGCAGCCGCTCGCGTTCCTCGGCCGCCATGCGCTTCGCCTCTTCCTTTGCGGCGATCGCCGCCGGGTTGTCGGCTTAGACCTGTGCCATGGGCTCGA
>Ga0307414_10001333_pt1 | contig 12767 bp, 11 predicted proteins | sample DK1Ometagenome_FD_203804 | JGI IMG/M metagenome (GOLD analysis project Ga0307414, IMG submission 203804) | Maize rhizosphere microbial communities from greenhouse at UC Davis, California, United States - DK15-O-3 | ecosystem: Host-associated > Plants > Roots > Rhizosphere > Soil | place: USA... | reverse complement strand
GCTGAAGGTTACAGAACATTTGGCAAAAGATATGCAACAAAAATGTTATCTTTATTAGGTTATAATAATATCAAAACCGACTAAATATTAAACCTGCCAACAAAAACCAACTAAACTAAAAAAGACCATTATGCAAAAATCGACTTACTTTTCCATATTTAAGCAATCGGTTGTTCTTGTAATTACAATTTTATTATTTCTGACATGTAAATTCACTCATGCTCAAGAAATAATTCAATTATATACTTCTAATATTCCAAATTCCAAAACATCAGACATCAAAGAATCTGGAGAAGGGATGTACAGGAATGTCACCAATCCTAGCTTAGAATATTTTAAACCTAACTCTGAAAAAGTTTCTGGAACAGCTATTATTATTGTTCCAGGTGGTGGTTACAGTGTGGTAGTTTACAATGGCGAAGGCGTTACAAATGCTAAAGCATTGGCAGAACAAGGCATCGCTGTATTTGTATTAAAATACCGTTTACCTAATGATGCGATTATGCAAGAAAGGAAAATCGGCCCCTTACAAGATGCACAACAAGCCATCAAATTAGTTAGGGAAAATGCTGAAAAATGGGGATTGGATAAAAATAAAATCGGTATCATGGGATTTTCAGCAGGAGGTCATTTAGCTTCAACAGCGGCGACTCATTTTGAAAAATCTTATATTGAAAACTCAAACAACACAAGTTTACGTCCCGATTTTCAAATTTTAGTTTATCCTGTCATTAGCATGACCGATAGTTTAACCCATGGTGGTTCTCGTGATGCTTTAATAGGTAAAAATCCAAGTCAGGAAGATATCCAACTTTTTTCAAATGAAATGCAAGTTAAGGCAAACACGCCGCCAGCATATTTAACCCATACTGCGGATGACAAAACGGTGGATGTGGATAACAGTATTATTTATTTTCAAAAACTAAGACATAGCAAAGTGGATGCAGAAATGCATATTTATCCAAAAGGCGACCACGGATTTATTTTTAGACACCCAGGTTGGATGAATCCATTATTTGAGTGGATGAAAAGAAACGATTGGATGAAAAAAGATTTATAAAACAACTAAATATTAATTACTAAATGAAAAACCAATTATTAAGCATTGTATTTCTATTTTTCCTTTATGGAAGTTTAGAAGCCCAACCTCCAAGAGGCCCGTTTGTTCGTTCTCCTCAAGTACACAAAGACAAAACCGTCACTTTTGAATATTTAGCGCCCAATGCACAAAAAGTCATGCTTAGCGGGCAATTTTTAAACAGTGCTGTTGAAATGACCAAAGGCGACCAAGGTATTTGGCGCGTTACTGTAGGTCCAGTTCAACCAGATATATATCCTTATAATTTTGTGGTTGATGGTACTTCCGTGATGGATCCAGGCAATGTGGATTATTTCCCTAATGAACGTTTTAAGGGAAGCATTTTATTAGTCCCAGGAGATGAACCACGCATGTATGAATTAAGGGATGTGCCTCATGGCTCTGTAAATTACGAATATTATCCTTCTATTGAAGGTTCTACAAGTTCGTTAGTGGTTTATACACCGCCCGGCTATGATGGTTCTCCAGATAAATCGTATCCTGTTTTCTATCTTATTAGCGGAACCACAGATACTGAAGAAACTTTTTTCAAGGTTGGAAGAACCAATTGGATTTTAGATAATCTTATTGCTGAAGGACTTGCAGAACCTATGATTGTAGTAATGCCAAATGGTAATACTGCTGCAAGGATAGCTGAGCAAACTGGTGGTGCCAAACCAGATGATCCTGCAAGAGATACTGAGGCAGCATTTGATAGAATGAAACAATTGGAAGATGATTTAATAAAACACATAATCCCTTATGTAGAGTCTAATTATAGAGCTATAAAAGACAGAGAAAGTAGAGCCATTGCTGGATTTTCGCGTGGTGGCGGACAAACTTTAAGAGTTGCTTATGGCAATATGGATACGTTTGCTTGGGTGTGTTCGTATGCGGCTTCGGCATCTCCAAAAGATATGGACACCGATTTTGTCTCTGTTAGTAGTAATCCAGAACAAACCAATAAAATGCTAAAATTAAATTGGGTAAGTGTTGGTAATTCAGATTTTATGTATCCTTCAACTATGGAGTACATTAAATATCTTGATGAACACAAAATTAAGTTTCAAAGCTTAATTACTGCGGGTGGACATACTTGGATGAATGTTAAAAAATATGTGACCGAATCAGCCCAATTACTATTTAAACAATAAGCATCATGAAAAAACTTATATATACAGCTTTCATCCTTTTTACCTCCATTCAAATGGTTAGTGCCCAAAGAGCACCTAGATTGAGTTCTCCTGATGTAGATAAAAATAATAACGTTACCTTCAGATATTATGCGCCTAACGCCAAAGAAGTGTTATTAAGCACTGAAATTCTTTCGGAACAACTTGCCATGAAAAAAGACGATCAAGGGGTATGGACAGCAACTATTTCAAAAGTAAAACCGGATATTTATCCGTACAGTTTTAAAGTGGACGGTGTAGAAGTTGCAGACCCAAACAATACGTACGTTTTTGCTAACGAACGCTTTAAAAGAAGCATTGTTGATGTTCCTGGTGATAAACCATTAGCGCATTCTTTAAGAAACGTGCCTCATGGTAAAATTAGTTATCGTTATTACAATTCTAAATCATTAGATACTACTAGAAGAGTATTGGTTTATACACCTCCCGGATTTAAAATGAATGACGGAAAAAAATATCCAGTGCTTTATTTAATCCACGGTGGTTCTGATACCGAAGAAACGTGGACAAAAGTTGGGAAAGCCAATTTAATTGCTGATAATTTAATGGCCGATGGAAAAGCCGTACCCATGATTATTGTGATGCCTTACGGAAATGTGCGTCCATCGCCCATGCCAGATTTTACAAAAGATGTTATGAATGATGTCATTCCTTTTATTGAAAGCAATTATCCTGTTTACACAGATACGGCAAATAGAGCTGTCGCCGGATTTTCTGTAGGTGGCGGACAAACATTAAACATCGGATTAACCAACACCGATAAATTCTCTTATATTTTTTCTTACGCGCCATATACGGCTACTGAAGAATTTGCTAAGAATTTCACTAATTGGAATCCTGATGCAAAAAAAATAAACGACCAATTAAAATTGTTTACAATAAGCGTTGGTACAGATGATTTTTTATATGAAAGTGTGAAAGGAAACTTAGCTATGTTCAAGGAAAAGAAAATTGAGGTGGAGCCTATAATAGTTTCTGGTGGCCACACTTGGATGAATTGTAAATTGTTTTTAGCCAATTCATTACAACAAGTTTTTAAATAATTAAGTAATCATGAAACGCACATTCAACAACATCAACTTAATTAAAAAAAACAGTTTTTTAATTGCTATAATAGTAACATTCAGCTCTTATTTAGCTATAGGTCAAAACAATACAAATTCAGCTTTTAAAAATGTCAAATACCGAAATTTATTTAAAGAAGCTGGTTACAAAAAAACTGATATTGATAAAAAACTTTCAAAAGCGTATTACGATATTTTTGAAGGTCCAAATCGTGTTTACTTTGAAGTCGGCGATTCTATGGCATATGTATCCGATGTCAAAAATAAAGATGCCAGAACAGAAGGCATGTCTTATGGCATGATGATCGCTGTTCAATTAGATAAAAAAGAAGTTTTTGACAAGATTTGGAGATTTTCCAAAACTTATTTACAGCACCAAACGGGTCCTAGAAAAGGCTATTTCGCATGGAGCTTTAACCCGGCGACAATGAAGCAAAATTCGCCAGGTTCAGCTTCAGATGGGGAATTATACTATATCACCAGTTTATTATTTGCTTCGAACAAATGGGGAAATGATACGGGTATTGATTATTATAAAGAAGCTAGATTCATATTGGATTCTATGTGGGAAAAAGATGGAACGGGAAACATATATAATTTAATTAATACCGAACATAAACAAATAACGTTTGTTCCTGAGGGAAATAATTACAATTGGACAGACCCATCGTATCATTTACCAGCGTTTTACGAAATATGGACGGTATATGCCAAAGATGGACACGAAAAATTTTATAAAGCTTGTGCGGATACGTCTCGTGTATTTTTACATAGGGCAACGCATCCTGTGACTGGTCTGAATTCCGATTATACCGAGTTTAGCGGTGAACCACATCCTACCCGTTGGATGCCTCCTGGATTTCGCTATGATTCTTGGCGTGTACCCATGAATATTGCTATGGATTATGTGTGGTTTGGCAAGGACAAGGAATGGCAAGAAGGCTATGCGAAACGCTTTCAAAATTTCTTAAGATCTAAAGGATTGGAAACTTACGAAGACCAATTTAATTTAGATGGCACGACTCCAGAGTTTATATTGAAGGCAGGCGATGTTCCTAAACTAAGACATTCCATTGGGCTAGTTTCTACAGCTGCAACAACCGCATTCCTGAATAAGGAAAAAGGCAGTATGGATTTTGTCCACGCTATTTGGAATGCCAAACTAGAACCTTATGAAGATGGCTATTTCGATCCTTATTATGATGGTATATTATATCTCTTTAGCCTAATGCATCTAAGTGGCAACTATCAAATTATTACACCCAATTAAATATATAATGAAGAAACTTCTTTTAATATTAATAACATTTATAGCATTTTTTGAAAGCAATGCTCAAGATAATGGCATACCTGCTTCAACAAATGTTGATGGAAGAGAATATCCAAAAATTTTACCTGATAACAGAGTCATTTTTCAAGTAAATGCGCCAGATGCTAAAAGTTTACAGATAGACTTGGGTAAAAAATATGATATGGTGAAAAATGATAAAGGCATTTGGACAGCAACCACCGAGCCTATTGTTGAAGGTTTTCATTATTATTCATTAATTGCCGACGGCGTTGCTACAACCGACCCAAATAGCAACACCTATTTTGGAATGAGTCGTTGGGCAAGTGGGATTGAAATTCCTGAAAAGAATATGGATTTTTACCTTCCAAAAAATGTTCCTCACGGTGATATTAGAATAAAATATTATTATTCAAACATTACCCAAGATTGGAGAAGGGCTTTTGTTTACACACCCCCTGGTTATGATACTAATTTAAACAAAAAATACCCAGTACTTTATCTTTTACATGGTGGTGGTGAAGATGAAACAGGATGGACACAACAAGGCAATGTGAATTTTATTTTAGACAATTTAATTGCTGAAGGTAAAGCAGACCCCATGATCATTGTTATGGATAAAGGTGCTGCAACCGACCCAAATGCACAACCAGTTGAAGGCCAAAGGCCTGGAGGTGGATTCAATTTTGAAACACTCGAAAAAGTTTTTATTAACGAAATCATTCCTATGGTCGAAAAAGACTTTAGAGTGATTGCCGATAGAGACCACAGAGCTATGGCTGGTTTGTCTCTAGGTGGATTTCAAACATTTCACACTACCATGAGTAACCTTGACAAATTTGCTTACATAGGCGGTTTTAGCGGTTCTGCATTAATGAGAGCTCCGGGAAGCACTATCGAAAATTTATATAATGGCGTGTATGCTGATGCAAAAACGTTCAACGAAAAGGCCAAATTAGTTTATATCAGTATCGGAACAGATGAACCAGCCGGCATGTATCAAAACGTGAACAATGTTCATAAAGAATTTGAAAAAGCTGACATAAAGCATATTTATTATGAATCCCCTGGCACCGCTCACGAATGGCTAACTTGGCGTAGATCGTTACATCAATTTGCCCAATTACTTTTTAAATAATAACAAACTAAATAAAATGAAAAGAATATCAGTATTTATAGTATCCTTTTTTGCGCTAATAAGTTCTTATGCTCAAGACAATGCTTATCCAGAAGGTACAAAACCCGCCTCAACAAACATCGCTGGTGCACAATACCCTAGAATTGATAGCGAAAGAAAAGCCTATTTTAGAATAGAGGCCCCATCAGCAGATAGTATTTCTATTAGTTTAGGCAATGTTCTTTTAACCAAAGATGCAAAGGGCGTTTGGACAGGCATTACAAAACCTCTTGACCCAGGATTCCATTATTACACATTAAAAATCAATGGTGTCAATGTGAATGACCCACTTAGCGAAACGTTCTATGGTATGAGTCGTATGGCAAGCGGTATTGAAGTACCAGAAGAAGGTGTTGATTTCTATGATATTAAAAATGTACCTCATGGTAAAATAGAATCTCATTGGTATGTGGCCAATTCTACTGGAGAAACACGTCTTGCTTATGTTTACACACCACCGGGATATGATAAAAATTCAACTGAACGTTACCCTGTTTTGTACTTACAACATGGTATGGGAGAAGATCGTCGTGCTTGGGCAAATCAAGGAAAAACCAACTTTATTTTAGACAATCTTATCGCTGAAGGCAAAGCCAAACCGATGATTATCGTTATGGAAGATGGTGGCATCGCACAAGCTTTCAACAGTCCGAAAAGACCTCAGGATAAAAATTTCTGGGATGGTTTTGAAGATATCATGATTAAAGATCTCATTCCGAATATTGATGCCAATTACCGCACAAAAAGTGATCGGTTAAATCGTGCTATAGCTGGTTTGTCTTTGGGAGGCACGCAAACCTATCAAATTTCACAAGCTAACCTTGATAAATTCTCTGGAATAGGGATATTTAGTGCCCCTTTTGGTTTTCCGGGTGTTGAAACAGGCTATAACGGATTGCTAAAAACTCCTGAAGAATTCGCAAAACAAGTAAAGTTGTTTTATGTTACCATGGGTTCAAAAGAAGGGGCTCGTGCCGGCAGAAGTACACATGAAGAATTAGAAAAAGCAGGTGTAAAACATGTTTATTATGAAGCTCCGGGAACGGCTCATGAATTCCAAACTTGGAGAAAAAGTCTCTATGGTTTCACCCAACTTCTTTTTCAAGAATAATTAAATATAACTTCTAAACTAAAAACATAATAAAATGAATTACAAATCTTTAGCAATTATTTTTTCTACTGTATTAACAAGCAGTATTTGCTTTGCGCAAACCACTGTAGTAGAAGATTTCAAAAAATCAGCAACCACCCAACAAGGGAAGGAGTATCCTCAAGTAAATTCTGAAGGACGAGTTCGCGTTCAAATTTCAGCGCCTGAAGCTAAAAAAGTACAATTAGACATTGGTGCCGTAAAATATGATTTGGTAAAAGATGATAAAGGCGTTTGGACTGGCGAATCTGCACCACAAGATGAAGGTTTTCATTATTACCAATTAAATATTGATGGTGCTTCTGTTCCGGATCCGGGCAGTTTATACTTTTATGGTGCTAGCCGTTGGGGCAGCGGTATTGAAGTCCCTGCAAAAGACCAAGATTTCTATGCTTTAAAGAATGTACCACATGGTGAAGTACGTGAGGTTACTTATTTCTCTAAAACTTCTAACAGTATGCGTCGTTGCTTTGTATATACCCCACCAGGCTATAACAGTAGTGATAAAAAATATCCTGTTCTATATTTACAACATGGAGGCGGTGAAAACGAAACGGGTTGGTCAAGCCAAGGTCATGCGAACCTTATTATGGACAACTTAATTGCTGAAGGTAAAGCCAATCCTTTCATTATTGTGATGGATAATGGAACTTGGGCAAGGCCAGCCCAACCGCGTCCTGCACAAAACGCACAAGGTGGTAGACCAGGTCTTCCTGAAGGCTGGGCGGATGAATTTAAAAACACGCTGCTAAATGATATTGTTCCTATGATTGATGCAAACTATCGTACATTGGCAAATCAAGAAAATAGAGCCATGGCAGGATTATCTATGGGCGGTATGCAAACACGCATCATTACCTTAGCGAATCCAGAGGTGTTTTCACATGTGGGCATGTTTAGTGGTGGCAGCATCAGTACAGAAGATATTAGCAAATCGCCTAATTTTAAAGAAAAAGTGAAATTATTATTTGTTAGTTACGGCAGTCGCGAATTAGAAAACCCTAGAGAAGGTAGCGCCAACCCTAAAACAAATACCGAAGCCCTTAAACAAGCTGGTATCAATACACATTTTTATGTATCTACACAAACGGCCCACGAATGGCAAAGTTGGAGACGTAGTCTAAAAGAGTTTGCACAATTAATATTCAAATAAAAACAACTAAAACAAACATTATGAAACAATTAGTATTATCACTCTTTTTGTCTTGTTCACTATTTTTAGTACAAGCACAAGAAATTAAAGAAGATTTTAAACCATCTACAAAAAATCAACCCGGACAAGAATATCCAATGGTAAATTCACAAGGTTATGCCCGCTTTAAAGTTATAGCACCTGCTGCAGACAGCGTTAGAGTAAGTCTTGGATTAGGTGGGCAAGGCGGTACGAAATTACAAAAGGCAGAAGACGGCTCATGGATGGGTACTACTGCAGGGCCTATGGATGAAGGCTTTCACTACTACAATCTAAATATTGATGGCGGGAAATTCAACGATCCAGGTGCTTTAAACTATTATGGCTCTACACGTTGGGAAAGTGGTATTGAAATCCCTGCTAAAGATCAGGATTTTTATGCTTTAAAAGATGTACCTCATGGCCATGTGCAACAAGTGCTTTTCCCATCGCCAAGTACACAAACATCAAGACGTGCTTATGTTTACACACCTCCTGGGTACTATGAAAATCCAACCAAACGTTATCCTGTACTTTACCTTCAACATGGTTGGGGTGAAGACGAAACCGCTTGGAGTAACCAAGGTCATGCAAACCTCATCATGGATAATATGATTGCAGAAGGAAAAACCAAACCTTTCATCATAGTTATGACCTACGGAATGACCAATGAAGTGAGAATGGGTGGCATGAGAAATTTCAAAATTGAACCTTTCCAAACTGTTTTAATAAATGAATTAATTCCGTATGTAGATTCTAAATTCCGTACGATTGCAGATCAAAAAAGTCGTGCTATGGGCGGACTTTCTATGGGAGGTATGGAAACCAAAACGATTACTTTAGGTAATCCTGACGTATTCTCTCACTATGCTCTTTTAAGCGGTGGAACTTATGCTCCTGATGATGTTAAAGCTAATAAAGATAAAATAAAACTTATTTTCTTAAGTGCTGGTAGCAAAGAAAGACCTGATGGTGTTAGAAATGCTGCTGCTGCTCTTAAAGAAGCTGGCTTTAATGCTGTTTCTTATGTTTCGGAAGGTACTGGTCACGAATTTCAAACATGGCGTAGAAGCTTACATGAATTAGCACCGCTTCTTTTCAAAGATTAAGAAATTCAACTAATTACATAAAACCCGTTGTGTGAAGCTTAATAGGCAAATTAAAATGCTCTAAATCTCTTCATATAACGGGTTCTATGTATAAAAAATGCCTTAATAGTGAACTGCCGATAAAAGTCAGACTCTATTTGAAGGCATTTTTTATTATACATTTGGAAAATAAAAATCTAAATCAACACAGAATAATTATAATCTTTGTTCCCTTTAATATTTAAAAAGTTTAATTTTAAGGATGCTGACGTCGTCAAGATAAACATCTGAAGCTATGTTATAGGGATTAGGAGGCAGGTTTATTCCAAACTCATCGCCATTCATTGTCCTCCTTTTCACCCATTTTCCATCAACAAATTTTCCTTCTTCAACTGAAAGGAGTTGGGAATTTGGTTTGCTGGAATCAACGGATTCATAACCAACATTACACGCATTTCCTGATACAATGTATTCATCTTCAGAAATCTGAATTATCAACCCATATCCTTTAATAAGGGTATCCTTTTGTATGTTATAGTTTGGTTTAAAGATAAAGCCTCCAAGCTGAAATGATGTTGGCGATACATCATCTCCTTCCATAAAACCATTTATTTTATCATCAACCTGCGCTTTGGTAATTAGCGGCATGAGATTATCAAGGACTTCATAAGCTTTCTTTATGGAATGCTTACTATGATACGTAGGATGATCAATACCAAATGGTGAAAATCCCATGGCTTTGAAATGTCCGAAACTAAAAAACGCTTTTGGAGCAGCACTTATAGTATCATTCATCCAAATGGCACAGGCTTCAGGAATAAGCAGAGGGTTATTTTTCCAATTTAAGTCTTCATTAATATTTACGGATTTTTCTGAAGAATTACCAAAGGATACTGATATGTTATGACCTCCTTTTTTGAATGGCAGCGCACTGTCAAAAAGCAGTTTTACTTTAACACTGTCTTGGGGCAGGTTTTATTCCTGTAACCCTTTCAATATCGGCTTGAAAATCTCCTATAGCTCTGATAACCCCTTCATAATCATTAGGGTCATGAAAAATATTTGTGCTTTTCTGCTGTAATGAAACTATGGGGAAATCATTGTTTGAAGTTGGTTTTTCTGAAATAACATCCATTGTTAATGCTCCAGTTTGTTGTGCATTTACAAAGTGTACTAAATTAATTGTTAGTAATAGAAAAATTCTAAAACAAACTAAATGTGATTTATAGTGTGATGATTCCATTTAAAAATTGTGCTTTATTCTTTTAAAATTTAAAAAAAAATTGGGGCTACACTTTCATGTAACCCCAATCAAACTAAATATAAAATACTAAATTAATTATAACCAGGATTTTGGTAAGCAGCTTTTTCGGCTTCAGACATATCTAAGTTATCCAAAGTACCTTGAGGTATTGGTCTTAAGTAATGAAAATTCTCAATAGTTCTATTAATTGTCACTGGTGAATGGTCAGTGTCATTAGTACCTGCTATTCTATAGCTAGATGCATATTCAGTCCATTTTTGAGTTCTAACTAAATCCAACCATCTGTAACCTTCTCCAAAGTACTCACGAGAACGTTCAGCTAATAAATAGTCAATATCAACAACGGCAGGTGTTGCTAACACCATTGCTGCACTATTATCTTCTATTCTTACAGTATTTGCACTACGATCAAAACGCCATTTCCCAGCACGAGCACGAATCACATTGATTAATTCACGTGCACCTAACCCACCTGCTGGTGTAGCACCTTTTATAGCAGCTTCAGCAGCTACAAAGTAAAATTCAGAGAATTTAGCAATTGGATAAGGTCGTGTTACAGCAGCATTTGGCTGACCTAAACCTCCGGCATTATCGGTACGATAGGTTCCTAATTTCCATAACCCAGGATAGTTTGTTCTATTAATTTGATTTAAATTAATAACATAATCTGCTCTTCCTGGTAATACACCTGCACCAATACCCGCATTACTACCATAAACTACGGCAGGATTGTAATCTATGTATGAAACCACAGGATCACCGGGAACTATTGTTAAACCATTTGCACCTGTTGTTGAAGGTGTAGCATCTCCTGTTTTATTCCAATTTGCTCTATATCGAGATACAAATGTACCATCGTAGCGAGAGTCTACAGTTTTATCTGCAAACGTCTCTTCAAATACATTGATAGTTGGCGCCATACGTGTCCATGGACGACCATAATCTTGTGCTGCTTCACGTTGTACAGCTTTACCACCTACATTTATACGAGTGTAGTTAGATGTTACCATCCAAACCGCTGCATTATCTTGACCACCAGCACCAGAGAAAGTTAAACTTGCTCCATTGTATTTTTCACTTGCTTCTGTATGATCTGCATACAACATCATTTCAGCATGGCGATCATTAGAACCTACATGCACATCATAAAAATAGTCTAATAATCTATAAGGACCTGGATTATTAATTCCATCAACTGCTAGATTATAAGCTTGTTGAAAATACCAAGCAGCATCATGTCCATCAGGGTCTGTTCTTGGAGTCTCTGGATAGGTTGGAATACCGTTTGGATTTTGCAACCACCACGCATAGGTTAAATAGGCTTTAGCCAAATACAATCGAGCAACATTTTGAGTTACTGTTCCTGTTAAACGAGGAGTAGTAGGCAAATCATTTACAGCGGCAACTAAATCAGGGAATATACCTATAGTATAAACCTCTGGTACTGTGTTTCTCACTGAAGTTCTTACAGCTGATGTATTAAATTTTAAGTTACCAGCACCTAAATCTAATGGTACGCCTCCATACGTTTGTACTATCAAAAAGTATTGGAAAGCTCGCATAAATCTAGCTTCTGCAATTAACGCATCACTAAGTCCAACTGCAGCGGCATTTTCAATAATCCCACTTGCTGTGTTAATGATTGGAAAAGCACTACCCCAAGGAATACTACTTGGAAAACTATTTGAATTGATAATACCTACACCCGATAAATCACTATCCTTAAAGTTTCCATCAGCACTTTGTGCATAGGTGTACTCATCAGTTCCTGTTTCAAGGGAATTGTAATAATACGCATTACCAAATACATACCTCATTTCTGAATATAAGTACGTAATACCACCTTGAACACCCAATTCTGTCTTGAAAAAGTCTGGTGTAAAAGTACTTCTTGGCGTTTCCTGCAAGATGTCTTGCGTACAGGAACCCATTAATAATGACACAGCAATTAATACCGTGGCAATAAATTTAAATTTAAATCTACTTTTCATATTTTTTTTTTTAGAATGTTAAGTTTAACCCTATCATATAGTTACGTGTACTTGGTGTGTTAACACCAATCGTAGGAATATTTTGAGAATAAGGACCTCCTCCCACTGCTGCATTTTGACCTCCTTGAGAGTTTGTTTCTGGATCCATTCCAGATTCTTTTTGGTATGGTGAAAACAAAACAAATGGATTTTGAACCGTAGCATATAAACGAAGTCTTTCTAAACCAATTTTACTAAGAATATCTTGATCAAAGTTATACCCAAAAGTTATGGTACGAACTTTAAGATAAGAAGCATCAAAAT
>Ga0307414_10001332_pt1 | contig 12767 bp, 12 predicted proteins | sample DK1Ometagenome_FD_203804 | JGI IMG/M metagenome (GOLD analysis project Ga0307414, IMG submission 203804) | Maize rhizosphere microbial communities from greenhouse at UC Davis, California, United States - DK15-O-3 | ecosystem: Host-associated > Plants > Roots > Rhizosphere > Soil | place: USA... | reverse complement strand
GCTTTCAATACCATCTGAGATCACCCTGGTAATTCTGTCCTGGGTGTCTTTGATCGTTTTGCTTACCGCCTGTTTGATCACCGGGTTGGTGTCGTCTGCCTCCGTTCCGAAATTGAGAACCGGGCAGCCCCCTCTGTCACTGTACAGAAGGGCATCTTCGTAAAAATCCAGTAATGCGTACAGTTTATCCTTCGCGCTGTCCTTGCTGTTGAGCGCAGCATCAATCAGGCCAAGCAGGTTTTTGGAAAGGTATTTGAAAACTTCCAGACAGATCTCTTCCTTGTTTTCAAAATTCCCATATATACCTCCTTTGGCAAGATTTGCAGCCTGCATGATGTCGTTAATGGAAGTTCCGGCCATCCCTTTCTTATTGAAAAGCACGGCTGCTTTTTCAATAATGTGCTGGCGGGTTTTTTCTGCTTTCGTTAACATGGTTCAAAGATAAGACCGATCGGTCTTATCTTGCAAATATTTACTGTCATCTCTCTGACATAATCAAAATTGGGGGTGTTGAAGTAAATTTGGTGTGACCCGCATATTGTAAACGTTGTTTTTGTTCCAAAATTAATTATGTTTGCCTTTGTAGAGCTAAACAACTTATACTAACTAACTTTATACATACAAATGACTAAAATTTCAATGAAACCATTGTGGTTGGCTGCGGGCTTACTGCTTGGAACCAATGTAGGGTTCGCACAGGACAATCTGGTTAATTCACTTAAAGACAATCAAAGTGAGGCAAGCAAGAACAGCTTCACTTTTACGGAAGTAATGAATGCAGAAGCGACTTCTGTGAAAAATCAAAAATCGTCAGGTACTTGCTGGAGTTACAGTACCAATTCTTTTCTTGAATCGGAGATGATCCGCATGGGCAAAAAACCAGTTGATCTAGCGGATCTTTTTTCCGCGCGGAATGTTTACGTGGAAAAAGGAATCAATTATGTGCGCATGCACGGCGCCCTGACACTTGGTGACGGTGGTGCATGCCATGATGTGATCAATATGTTTGCAAAATATGGCGCGATGCCGCAGGACGTTTATACCGGAAATGATTATGGCGGTAAGACTTCATCAGATAAAATGAACAAGCTAACGGAAGCTATTCTTAAAAAGGCGGTACAGGGTGATTTTGATCCGAACTGGAAGACGAAATACATCGGGACTATTGATTCCTGTATGGGCGCGGTTCCCGAAAAGTTCACTTATGAGGGGAAAGAATATACGCCGAAGACTTTTGCAAAAGAGGTAGTCGGTATCAATCCGGCTGATTATGTAGAACTTTCTTCTTTCAATACTTCTCCTTATTACCAAAAAACAGTATTGATGGTGCCGGATAACTGGTCTTATGATCAGGTGTATAATGTTCAGATGGACGACATCATAAAGATCATTGACAATGCACTGAAAGGTGGCTTTACCGTTGCCTGGGCTACTGACGTAAGCGAGAAAGGCTTTAGCTGGAAAAACGGAGTGGCATATGTACCTCAGACGGATTTTGAAAGCATGAGTGCTGAGGAGAAAAAGGCAATGTTTAACGGACCAAAACCTGAGAAGGAAATTACAGTTGAGCTGCGCCAGGCTGCGTTTGACGATTATCAGACTACTGACGATCACGGGATGCAGATTACGGGAATGGCGAAGGACCAGAATGGTAAAGAGTACTACATCGTGAAAAATTCATGGGGTGCTACCAATGATTATAAAGGTTATTTATACGTAACCAAGAATTTTGTGAAGTATAAAACCACTGCGTTTTTGCTGCACAAGAAAGGGATCCCGTCTGACATCAGGAAGAAACTGGATTTATAGGTTTTAAGCAATTCGCATAATCATATCGTCATGGCGAGGCACGAAGCAATCTCAGACAGGATAATCAAGATGAGATCGCTTTGTGCCTCGCAATGACTTTTTTAGGGCTGGTCGCAAGTTTGTTTATTCAGTTATAACAACTTTTAAAACCCATATGTAAGCCTGAACCCGTGATCCACCCGCCTTTTGCCATCATATGCAAAACCATAAGCTGCCCGGAAGATCAGTCGCTGCAAACCAAAATAGAACTCTGTGTAGTTTCTCTTAACTGGTTGGGTCAGGTAGCTGACACCTACCAGTTCCTCAAGTTTTAACTTGCGCAGCAGGGGGACCTTATTGGTCATGAAACCTGAGAAATTATGTTCATAATGGAATTCCGCATATTCCCGGTTGGTGCTGAACAGGTAAAAATCAAGGAACAGGAACTTCCTGAGGTCAGGTTTGCTTAACAATGAATTGTTGCCCCGGAAGTGTTTTTGTTCGGGGTAATAGACTACATCATTGTTCAGGTATTTACCTGCTCCGGCAACGAATGAGGAATAGCCCAGCATGCCCATGCTGATCCTGTCCTCTGATACTTCGAGTGAGACGCGGTCGTAATCAACATCACTATTTAACAATCCGCTGATTCCTTTTTTATAATTCAGTTTGATCACGGGATATTTCGAAGGCTGATAAAACTTCCCGTCCGGACGGGTGATATAGGTCTGTCCAATGGTGTAGGTAAGTGTTGCGTCTACAGTCAGGGCCCGATAGGTAGGGAACAATTCCTTTTCAGTTTCGGGATTGAAAGGGTTGTTTGAGGTAAATGTTTCTCCTTTAAGGTCTTTTATCTTGAAGTGTGTGGTGTTTACCAAGTTTGTGTTTCTGGAATAACCGGCTATTATTTGCCCCTGAAGACCATTGGCCAGTTCTCTTGCGGTTCCGATGTTCGCAAATTCCTTTTTGTAGAATTTGGAAAAATTGGTTTCAAAAAACAGGGAATTGATGGAGTTGCCCAGTAAACTCATGGAACCATAGTTATTGAGATCGAAAATACCTGAACCCGCACTAAAGCTGACGTTTGCCCTTTTTACCGGGTCGTAAAAATAATTGGCGCTGAGGCTTCCTGTAAATGTCTTGTTAGAAAAACCATATCTTGCTTCAGGCCTGATATTGTAGTACTTTCTGTCCTCCAGGTATTTTGTATAGGTAATCCCGTATTTCAAAGCAAAACCTTCTACAGTATTGTAAAATACCGATCTGTATAAGGGGTCGAAGGCATAAGATTTTTTAGCATAACGGTTGTTTATGGTGTAACCGGTGACCAGTAATTTCACAATGCCAAATTTATTATTCGCCCGTTCTACTGAGTCCAGATAATGTCTGGAGGTTTTGAGCACAGCTACGCTGTCCTTTCTGATGTAATCCCGGCTTTCTTCTGCAGTAAGCGGAATGGGGCGGTTGTTGAGCCAAAAAAGGGAATCTTTTTTATTTACTGCTTTGGTGATCTTAAGGATCTCGCCGTTGAAATGATTTTTTGGAAAATCAGGGTGGATGTTGTAATTGCTGTAAACCCCGACATAGTACCCTTCAAATTTGAATCCAAACACATTTCCATTGAACTGGAAATTGATGTTGGAAGGCATATATGTATTTTCCACCTTCAGGAATTGCTGAGAAATATTTAAGGTGTCCAGCAGGTTTATTCCTGTGTTTTTGGTCAGGTAAACCTCCGCATTGAGCAGGTGATAACTGTCATCACTGATGTAGATTGTGCCCCTGAAAGCGGGGTCATGTTCCCTTTTTGGAATAATTTGGATTTTGTTGACCGTTTGTCCGTTTTCAGTGGCTGTACCGATGAGCTTATAACGGTAATAAAGAAACGCGCCGTCTGATATCGGCGAAACAAAACCACGTGTGCTCAGTGTATTTTCCAGCAGTATATTCTCGTAAAAATTGATGATGAGATCGGAAGCCTTGTTGAAACTAAAGGCATTGTTGCGGCCGGCAACTTTGGAGGAAATCATTTCTTCATGGATCTTGCCCGGTCGCTCAAATGAAAACTTAGAAGTAGACTCTGATAAATACAAAATGCCTTTTCGATTGGTATCCAGATCAAGTGTCTTCTGGATGTCCCGCCCAAAGAATTTCTTTGGCGCACCAACCAGCTTCTGAACTCCTTTGATATAGACGTCTGTGGTATAAGCGTCGACTTCGGTCAGGTGCCTGCTTCTGCTTTTGATTGCTTGTCTGATGATCTCATTGGCGGGGTCTTCGCCATTACCTCTGATGGTCACTCCCTGCAGTGTGTAATTCTCGGATGTCAGCACCGCGTTTTCTATGGTGTTTTCTGACAGGGTAATGGTTTTCTCCAGTAGTTTATAGCCAATCGCCTTATAAACTATGGTGACAGTGCCTTTATCTAATGCAAAAGCATAAACTCCATCAATATTGGCGGAAGTTCCGGTTGTCGTATTTTTGATGTAAACTGAAGCGAACGGCACGATTTGTCCTTCGTTGTCTTTTATAGTCCCGCTTAATTTAATTTGTTGTGCTTTGCAAAGAAATGCGCAAATAAGTAACGTTAGCGTCAGTGTGGTGTTCTTCATTAAAGAGGATTATGGGCTAAATATCCGATTAGTTATTAAAGTTAACAGAAATATCTTGTTAAAGTTTGTTAAGTGTATTTTATTGGATTACCTATCTAAGACGATATTTATATAACTTTGGCTGCAACAACTAGATTATTATTATGTACAAAACATTACAGCCGGTGCTCCAGCAAGAACTGGCACAAATAGAAAAGGACGGATTATATAAACGTGAACGTATCATTGTAACCCCTCAGGGTGCTGACATCAAGGTAAGTACAGGTCAGGAAGTGGTAAATTTTTGCGCTAACAATTATCTGGGACTGTCGTCGCATCCTTTAGTGATAGCAGCGGCAAAAAAAGCGGTGGATAAATATGGATATGGGATGTCTTCTGTACGGTTTATCTGTGGTACGCAGGATGTGCATAAGGAACTGGAGGAAAAGATCTCAAAATTCCTGGGAACGGAAGACACTATTTTATATGCAGCAGCGTTTGATGCCAATGGCGGTGTTTTTGAGCCTTTGTTTAATGACCAGGATGCCATAATATCTGATGAACTGAACCATGCGTCTATTATTGATGGTGTGCGTCTGTGCAAGGCAAAGCGTTTCAGGTATAAAAATGCGGATATGGCGGATCTGGAACAGCAGCTGATCGCTGCCAGGGATTCCAGGCACCGGATCATCGTTACCGATGGTGCTTTTTCTATGGACGGTGTAGTGGCACCTTTGGATAAAATCTGTGACCTGGCGGATAAATACGAAGCTTTAGTCATGATCGATGAGTCACATTGTACAGGTTTTATCGGTAAGACTGGCCGAGGCACGCATGAGCACTTTAATGTAATGGATAGGGTTGACATCATTACGGGTACTCTGGGTAAGGCATTGGGTGGCGCTTCAGGAGGTTTTACCTCTGGTAAAAAGGAAATCATCGACATGTTGCGCCAAAGATCCCGACCTTATCTTTTCTCTAATACCCTGGCGCCTGCTATTGCAGGGGCATCAGTGGCAGTTCTTGACTTGTTGAGTGAAACTACGGACCTGAGGGATAAACTGGAGCAGAATACTGCTTATTTTCGTAAGAAGATGACTGAAGCTGGTTTTGACATTAAGGAGGGGGTGCACCCTATTGTGCCGGTCATGTTGTATGATGCGAAGCTGGCGCAGGAGTTTGCCGCAAAAATGCTGGAGGAGGGTATTTATGTGATCGGGTTTTATTATCCGGTAGTGGCCCAGGGCAAGGCAAGGATCCGTGTACAGCTTTCTGCGGGGCATGAACAGCACCACCTGGATAAGGCTATTGCTGCATTTACAAAAGTAGGTAAGGCATTGGGTGTAATATAAAATTGTATAAATAGCTGTATATTTGACCCCATGCTACAAGATAAGATAACACAGTATGCTGCGGAAGTAAATGCATTTTCCACAGATAAAGCAGATGAGTTAGAGCAGTTTCGTATTAAGTTCCTGGGAACTAAGGGAATTATCAAAGATATTTTTGATGAGTTTAAAGCGGTTTCACCTGAGGAGAAAAGATCCCTGGGCAAGATTTTAAATGAATTTAAACAGCTGGCCGAAGCAAAATACCAGACTTTAAAAGATCAGGGTGGGGTAACGGAAGCTGCCGCTGATTCTGGTCTGGACCTGACCCTGCCTGGTGAGGGTTTTGAAGTAGGAGCACGCCATCCGCTGGCCCTGGTGAGAAGAGAGATTATTGAGATTTTTAACAAGCTGGGTTTTGTAGTAGCAGAGGGTCCGGAAATAGAGGATGACTGGCATAATTTCTCCGCATTGAACTTCCCGGAAGAACATCCGGCAAGAGATATGCAGGACACTTTCTTTATTAAAAAAGGTGGTGAAAAAGGTGATATAGCACTTCGTACGCACACTTCATCTGTACAGGTGAGAATGATGGAAGCCGGTCAGCCACCTTTCAGGGCAATCATGCCCGGCAGGGTATACCGCAATGAAGCGATCTCTGCAAGGGCGCATTGTTTCTTTCACCAGGTTGAAGGACTTTATGTGGATGAGAACGTATCGTTTGCGGATTTAAAGCAGACGCTGTTTTATTTCGTACAGGAGCTGTACGGGGAAGGAACGAAAGTTCGTTTCCGCCCTTCTTATTTTCCGTTTACCGAACCTTCTGCAGAAATGGATATCTCATGTACGATCTGCAAAGGCGCAGGATGTCCGATGTGTAAATATAGCGGTTGGGTAGAGATTCTGGGCTGCGGCATGGTGGATCCGAATGTTTTGGAAAACTGTGGTATTGACAGTAAAAAATACAGCGGATTTGCTTTTGGAATGGGCATCGAACGTATCGCCAACTTAAAATTTGAGATCAAAGACCTTCGCTTGTTCTCAGAAAATGATGCACGGTTTTTAAAACAGTACAAAACCTCGTTGATATAATGAAAAAGATAGCCGGAATTTGGATATTACTTTGGATGATGTGTGCCGCCTGCGGCAAGGCAGATATAGCAATTCCTAATGTTCCGGTGAATTTTAGTGCGCTCCTGACAGATCCGAGGCTTCTGAGGCTAAGCAGTCCCGGACAGGGGGTATTGATTAAGGATCACGGTGTGGCAGGCCTGATCATTTACCACAAACTGGACGGCAGTTACGTGTCTTATGACCGTTGCAGCACAGTAAATCCGGAGGAAAAGTGCGCTGTTGTACTGGATGAGTCAAATTTTGCGGTCACTGATAAATGCACGGGTGCAAAATTTTCCCTGGAAGATGGCAGTCCGGTTAAGGCCCCTGCGAAAAGGGCCTTAAAGATGTACACTACATCTATACAGGGAAATACTATACATGTAACGAATTGATGGAACCGGAAAAAATTAAAGAAAGCATAATCAAGGCTGCAAAAGAGCTTTTTAGAAAATACGGTTATCATAAGACCAGTGTCAACGAAATCGCTAAGAAAGCCAGGATCGCAAAAGCGACCATTTATAAATATTTTGAAAGCAAGGAACAAATACTGGACGCTATTCTGATGAATTATCTGGATTTGAACCTTCATGAGATATTAAAAAATAAAGCCCAGTTTGCAGACGAAGAGGAGCATCTGAAAGCACTGGTCATGAAGACCTGCAGGTTGACCTATACCGTGTGTAATGAGTTTATCGGCTGGGATTTTGTCCGGGAAAATGCCAATTCCCAGGAGTTTCTTAAACATTTATCTGATCAGCTGGAATCTTTACTTTTGTCTGCTTACCTGGAACTCGACCACTTTAAGAATAATCCATCGCGCAAGGAAGGGTTGGCTTTTTTGCTCAAAGCGAGTAAAAGCATTGTATTCTCATTTGCATTTACATCTGTAAGTGATTCTGATGTACGCAAGAACTTTGTCAGTTTCCAAAAAGAACTGCTTCCTTTTTTGGTTAAAGCTGCCTTATAGTTGTTCGTTGTACCGTTTTGGTATTTGGTATAGAAACACTTATATTTGGTAATATATCAATATAACGGCCATGAGTAATGAAATTTTGGAAATTTCTGTTTCGGTAGAGGAAAAATTTGATATGAGTTTTAATTGGCTAAGTGGCCTTTTTGGTTTTATCCTTAAGGTTTTAGGTAAATAAAGCTTGATCTGATGATTTCCTGGTAAAAGGGTGCTGTCTGCGTCTTTAAGAAATCTTGCGCCGTAATAAAATTTAAACTATTATTCGCATCTTTGCATTTTTTGCTGTACGGGATTATTGCCGTTGCAGTTTTATATTAAGTTATGCCGCACAATGAGTAGAAATAGAAAACCGGGAACTGTAAGCATTATTCCAAATCTAAATATAATTGACATTGCCGAAGAGGGTAAGGGTGTAGGCAAGGCGGATGAGCTGGTGATATTTGTCGATAAAGCGGTTCCGGGAGATGTGGCAGACGTGCGTATAGTTAAAAAGAAAAAGAACTTTGCGGAGGCCGTCATTGAAAATCTAAATAAAGCTTCAGTGTTAAGAACAGACCCTTTTTGTCAGCATTTTGGCACTTGTGGCGGTTGCAAATGGCAACATATGGAATATGATGCCCAGTTGAAGTTTAAACATAAGAACGTAGAGGCGGCACTGCAGCGCCTCGCAAAGATCGATACCTCAGGTATGGAGCCTATTTTAGGTTCTGCTGAGAATAAGTATTACAGGAATAAACTGGAGTATACTTTTTCAAATAAACGCTGGTTAAATAAAGAGGACATTATAGAACGCGGGGTACTTGAGGACGAGCCTGGTGCCGAAGGGCCTGATTCTGCTCTTGAAATGAATGCGCTGGGCTTTCATGTTCCTTTACGGTTTGACAAGATACTTGACATTCAGCACTGCTACCTGCAGGCTGAACCGTCAAATACGATAAGAAATTCGGTCCGCGCTTATGCGTTGGAAAACAGCATGAGCTTTTATGACCTCCGCAATCATGAGGGTAGTTTGAGGAACCTCATCATACGTACTTCTTCTACTGGTGAAGTAATGGTTGTGGTGGTTTTTGCCTATGTGAGCCAGGAACAGGCTGACGGACTGATGGAGCATCTGAAACTAAATTTTCCGGCAATTACTTCTCTACTGTATATTATCAACCAAAAAAAGAACGATACTATATTTGACCAGGAGGTAATTACCTATTCGGGAAGGGATTACATTTTTGAAGAAATGGATGGTCTGAAATTTAAGATTGGCCCAAAGTCATTTTACCAGACCAATTCTGATCAGGCGCATGAATTGTATAAAATTACGAAGGAGTTTGCAGGCTTTTCCGGGAATGAACTGGTTTATGACCTTTATACCGGGGCCGGGACGATTGCAAATTTTGTATCAGGGAATGTTAAGCAGGTGATCGGGATTGAATATGTCCCGACAGCTATTGAAGATGCAAAGTTCAATTCGCAGCTTAATAAAATCGACAATACGATTTTCTATGCCGGTGATATGAAAGACATTCTGACAAGAGAATTTATTGCTGCGCATGGCAAGCCTGATGTGGTCATCACTGATCCGCCGAGAGCCGGAATGCATGCGGATGTGGTAGCACGGTTGCTGGAAATGGAAGCTGATAAAATTGTATATGTCAGCTGTAATGCGGCTACACAGGCTAGAGACCTCGCCCTCCTGAAAGATAAATATGAAGTGCTGAGGATCAAGCCGGTTGACATGTTTCCTCATACTCAGCATGTTGAGAACGTTGTTTTGTTGAAATTTGCTGGCAGCGCGGTGTAGCGCTTTTGAAAATTAATTATAATGGATATAGAAGAATTATTGCCGCAGCAGCCGGAAGGTGAGAAACCTGAAACTAAAAAACAAAGTCCGCTGATCAGTCTCGAAAAAGATCTGGAATTGTACGCCGGCTCTATTAAAGAGGTTGCAGTTGAGATTATAGCAGAGGGCATTTCTGCTAATCCTATATTTATTGCCCATCAGTATACGGTCAGTATTGGGGAAGTGATCCTGGACCGCAAGGACTTGAATACGGAATGGACAATTCAGGCATCTACATTTGAAGAATTTGTAGAGAAGGGGATTATTCAGCCTGATAAAAAGACCTTATTCCTGAAAAATTATAAAAAGCCTGAAGATTTTATGTGTGTGTTTGTGATCGTTCCGGAAGGGGCTAACTTTATTTTCTATCCCTACAAGGATAACGGTTAGGTTATGGTACAAAAAATCCCTAACGGCCTCCACCGGTAGGGATTCACTAAAAACTAAACTTAAATATTAATTTATCTTGTTGACTTCTCCGCTTTTGCCTGAGGATTTTTTTACAGCAGGGTTTCCTTTATAGTTTACATCACTACCGCCGCTTGCTGTTACATCAAGTGCTTTAGTGACATGAATATTGGCGTCAGAACCGCCGCTTGCCGTCACCCGGGCATTTTCTACCACAAAGCCAAGTGCATCTATATCGCTTCCGCCGCTGCTGCTGGCCTCCATATTTGTCGCATTTCCTTTTATATTTACATCAGAACCACCACTGGTCTGAATTTGGATATCCTTGGCCGCAACATTTAAATCAATGTCCGAACCACCAGATGCGCTTATAGATAATTTATCTGTTTTTAAAGTGTTTTGTGAATACACGTCACTACCGCCACTGGCGGAAATGGCATGCAGCGTTTTATAGTTCACATATACTTTGATGCTTTGACCTTTAAACAATCTGCCCCAGCTGATGTTGTCTTTATATCTGATGTTCAGGTTATTTCCTTTTTTTTCAACAACTACGTTTTTTAACAGATCGGCATGCGCACTGACCCTGATGTTTTCAGAACTGCTTTGTGTAAGATAAAGATCTATACCGCTTGACACGGAAACTTCCGTAAAATTGGTAATGGCTATGTCTTTATTCTCCTGAGCTTTGATCGCTCTTGAATTCGCAGAAAGTGCGATGAAAACAATTGCAATTAAAGTGAAACTGGAATTTTTCATAATCGGTTAGGTTAGGGGTTCATGAATTAGACGCAGACCAGCACAAAACGTTGCATTATTTGTAAATTATTTTTAAATATATTTTTTCACCGGTCATTTTTGTGCGGGAGGAGGAAGGATAAAATAAAATTTTAGCTAAGTTTGATTTTCAACCTTAAAATGGTTCTTTTTGTAGGACGTAAACAATGTGACACCAATGGCAGAATCTCAGTTACTTATTCTCAATAAAGAACAGATACAACAAAAAATTAACAGGATTGCTTACCAGATTTTGGAAGACAACCTGGATGAACAGGAAATTGTACTGGCGGGGATATGGGACCGCGGATATAAACTTGCTTTACGTTTGAAATCGGTATTGTCTAAAATCTCTGATCTTAAAATCACAATGCTCAGGATAGACCTGGACAGGCTCAACAGTAAGCTGGTTGCGAATACTGATCTGGACGAATCACAATGGAAAAATAAGGTAGTGATATTGGTAGATGATGTATTGAATAGCGGCAAGACCCTTGCATACGGCCTTGGCGTGTTTCTGAACACACCACATAAAAAAATAAGGACTGTGGTTCTTGTAGACAGAAGTCATAAAATATTTCCTATAGCAACTGACTTTGTAGGGCTGCAGCTGGCAACTATACTAAAGGAACACGTGGACGTGGTGATGGATGTGGAAGGCGAAGAGGATCGGGTGTATTTAAGCTAAAACTTGCATTTGAGCGGAATTATTCCCATTTTAGGGGGATGCACCGGTTCAAAAAAAATCCTTTTGTCCTTCATTTTTTTTCCTGGTATATAGCTCATTTGCTCAGGAAGGACTTCGCCGGTTATCGTTTTAACAAACTGGAAATTAACACGGACAAAGCTGTACTGCTGCTCGCCAATCATTTTAGCTGGTGGGATGGTTTTTTAATGTTTCAGTTAAACAGACTGCTTTTTAAAAAGCAATTTCATGTTTTAATCAATCATCAGGACTACAGCCGGCACTGGTACCTGAAGTACCTTGGCGCATTTGCCGCTGAAAATAGTAAAAAAGACGTGATTGAAACATTGATCTATGCCGGAAAATTGCTGGATGATCCAAACAACCTGGTGCTCCTATTCCCTCAGGGCAGATCTTATACAAGTCACGTTACAGGTATTAATTTCGAAAAGGGCATAATGCAGGTGATCAATTCTTCAAAAAAGCAATTTCAAATCGTCTTTTCTGTGAGTCTTTCAGATTATTATGGAAGGCGTAAACCTACAATGGACACTTATCTGAGGTCCTGGGAAGCGGAAGAGTATATGAGCCTGCAGTTGCTTAAGAGCGAGTATAATAAGCATTATGATGATGCGGTTAAAGATCAAAATAAAAAGGAAGTATGATTTTGTTCGTTTATGCGGGTCTCATCTTCCTGGTATTAAGATTTTCAGTTACGCTGTTTAACTTTCTGTCGAATCCTAAACTGGGATATTATGGAAAACACTATACGGACAAAGTCTCCATTGTTATATTCAGCGATATTGAAGGCGATGATCACAGTCAATTACTGGCATCGATAAAAGAGCAGGATTATAAGGAGGTCGAAATCCTGGTTAAGGAACCGGGAGAAAAGATAAGTGACATTGCGGATCTGGCCAATGGTAAGTATCTTTTGTTTTTAAAGGGGAGGCTGAGTATCAGCAAAGGACTGATCAATAATTTGATTTACCGGACTAAAGTATACGATCTTGCACTAATCAGTTTGGTGCCGAACAGAAAGTTTAATGGGTTTTTTGACTGGTGTGTTTATCCGTTGAACGACTTTGTGCTGATGAATATATTCCCCATGAGACTGATCAGGTTGGTTAATATGCCCGCGTTTTCTGTAGCCAGTCAGCCATGTATGTTTTTTAATGCGGACAAGTACAGACAAAACTTAATCAGTGGAAACCAGGCTAAAGCGAAAATGGAGCTCCTGCAGGCAAATGGATTTGTTTATTTGGAAGAT
>Ga0307414_10001330_pt1 | contig 12773 bp, 14 predicted proteins | sample DK1Ometagenome_FD_203804 | JGI IMG/M metagenome (GOLD analysis project Ga0307414, IMG submission 203804) | Maize rhizosphere microbial communities from greenhouse at UC Davis, California, United States - DK15-O-3 | ecosystem: Host-associated > Plants > Roots > Rhizosphere > Soil | place: USA... | reverse complement strand
GCGGGGCGGCCGCGGCCCGGCACGCCCCTGGCAACGCTCGCGGGGCGGCGGGCGCGCCGGGCCGGCCGCCACGCCCACCCCTGGCGGAACGTCGTAAAGCCGATAGCTTCATTCGGGAAACGTGCCGCGCCGCGTAACGGTTGTGGCGCCGGTGATTTCGGCGGGCTCGCGCGACTTGGCGGGAACCGGTGCGGTGGTATATCGTTGTTGCACACGATTGAGAATCATTCTCAACTCACTCGAGCGCGCGTGCTTAGCTTCCTGACCCGACGCAAGACTGCCCGAACGCCGCAGTCCACCACCGGTGGCGCATGCGCCCTCGCCTCGTGCCAGACGGGCGCCCGCGCGACCATCCTCACGATGGCCTGCGGCGACGCCGACGCCTGCCGGCTGCGCGCCCTCGGCGTCTGCGAAGGGGCGAGCGTGAGCGTCGTCGAGAAGCGTCATTGCATGCTCCTCGAGGTGCGCGGCGCGCGCCTCGCCCTCGGCGCTGCCATCACCGCGGGCATCACCGTCCTCCCCGCGCAGAGCTGACCGTGCCGCCGGTGCCGTTCGCGCCCCGCTGGCGCGCGCGGGCTTCCCGGCTGTCGTGCTCGGCCGCCCGGGCCCGCAGATGACGGTCGTCGGCAGAGAGCCATCGGAGCGCGGCCTCGGCGCCGCCCCCGCGCGTCCCGCCCCGGGGCGGCCGCTCCGCGTCGCCCTCATCGGGAACCCGAACACCGGCAAGAGCACGCTCTTCAACGCGCTCACCGGCATGCGGCAGAAGGTGGGCAACTTCGCCGGCGTCACCGTGGAGCGCGTCGAGGGCGCCTACCGCGACGCATCCGGCGCCCGAGTCGCCGTGCTCGACCTGCCCGGGAGCTACAGCCTCTCCGCCGGCTCCCCGGACGAGGAGATCGCCCTCTCCGTGCTTCTCGGGCGCGACCGTGACGAGCCGCGCCCGGACGTCGTGGTCGTGGTCGCCGACGCGCTGCACCTCGAGCGCAACCTGTTCCTCACGAGCCAGGTCCTCGAGCTCGGCATCCCCACCGTCGTCGCGCTCAACCAGATCGACGCCGCGGCCGCCGCCGGCGTGCAGGTGGACGCGGTGGAGCTCATCCACGAGCTCGGCGTCACCGTGGTCCCCATGGTCGCAAAGCGCGGCGAGGGGATCGACCAGCTTCGCCACGCCTGCGCGGCGGCGGTGTCGCTTCCGCGGCCGGCGCGGCGCTTCGCGCTCCCCGCGGCTGCCGCGACGGCGCTCGCGCCCGTCGAGTCCGCGCTCGTGGCGGCGGGCTTCGCGCCCGGGCCGGCGGGCATGGAGGCGCTGCGCCTCCTCTCCGTCTCCGCGCCGGAGGCGCACCTCGCGCACGTGGACGGGCTGGCGGCCGAGGTGCGCGAGGCGCGCGCGGCGCTCACCCGCGCCGGCATCGCCCCGCACAGCCTCGAGGCGGAGCTGCGCTACGCCTGGATCTCCGGCATCGTGGCGCGCACCGTCACGCGCACCCAGCGCGGCCCGCGCACCTTCAGCGACCGCATCGACGCCGTCGTGCTGCACCGCGTGCTCGGCCCGGTGATCTTCCTCCTCGTGATGGCGGTGGTCTTCCAGTCGATCTTCGCCTGGGCGGAGCCGCTGATGGACGCGGTGGAGGGCGCCGTCGCCGGCGTGGGGACGCTGATCGCCGGCGCGCTCCCCGAGGGCGACCTGCGCAGCCTCGTCGTGGACGGCGTGATCGGCGGCGTCGGCAGCGTGCTCGTCTTCCTGCCGCAGATCAGCATCCTCTTCCTCTTCATCGGCATCCTGGAAGACAGCGGCTACATGGCGCGCGCCGCGTTCCTGATGGACCGGCTCATGCGGCGCGTGGGGCTGCACGGCAAGAGCTTCATCCCCATGCTCTCCGGCTACGCCTGCGCGGTGCCCGGCATCATGGCCACGCGCACGATCGAGAACCCCAAGGACCGCCTGGCGACGATCATGGTGGTGCCGCTCATGAGCTGCTCGGCGCGCCTGCCCATCTACACCCTGCTCATCGGCAGCTTCGTGCCCCCCGTGGCCGTCCTCGGCGGCTTCGGCCTCCAGGGCGCGACGATGCTCGCCATGTACCTGCTCGGCACGCTGTCGGCGCTGCTCGTCGCGGCGCTCTTCCGCCGCACGCTGCTGCGCGGGCCGGTGCGGCCGATGATCCTCGAGCTCCCGCCCTACCGGCTGCCGAGCGTGCGCACCCTCGCCATCTCGGTCGCGCAGCGCGCCAAGCTGTTCGTGCGGCGCGCCGGAACGGTGATCCTCGCGCTCAGCGTCGTGCTCTGGGCGATGGCGACGTACCCCAAGACGTCCGCGCCCGCCGGCGCGACGCCGGAGGCGCAGCAGGAGGCGCAGCTCGAGCACAGCGCCCTCGGGCGCGTGGGGCACGCCATCGAGCCGCTCGTGCGCCCGCTCGGCTACGACTGGAAGATCGGCGTCTCCATCGCCGCGTCGTTCGCCGCGCGCGAGGTGTTCGTCGCCACCATGGGGACGATCTACGGCGTGGGCGAGGTGGACGAGCAGAGCGCGGCACTGCGCGAGAGGCTGCGCACCGACCGCGACGCGCGCACCGGCCGCCTCACGTACACGCCGCTCATCGCCGTGGGGCTGATGGTGTTCTACGTCTACGCGCTGATGTGCATGAGCACCGTCGCCGTCACGGTGCGCGAGACGGGCGGCGGCCGCGCCGGCTGGCGGTGGGCGGGGCTCCAGTTCGGCTACATGCTGGCCCTCGCCTACGGCGCGGCGTGGCTGGTGTACCGCGCGGGCCTCGCGCTGGGGTTCCCCGGATGAGCGCGGCCGCGGTGCAGACGCTCCTGGTCGCGCTCGTCGTCCTGGGCGCGCTCGCCTACCTGGGCCGCCGCGCCTGGCGCTCGCTCGTCGCGACCCGCCGCCCGGCGGGCGCCGCCGGCGGGGCCGGGTGCGCGAGCGGCTGCGGCTGCGGGAGCGGCGAGGCCGCGCCGGTGACGCCGGTGCGCGGCGACGCCGCCCGCCGGGCGCGATTCTAGCGACGCGTCCGGCGCATGCCTCCGGAAGTGGTCTCGATCTTCGGCACGCCGCTCGGCGCGCTGCTCATCTTCGGGCTGCGCATCGTGGACGTCTCGTGCGACACGATGCGCGTGATCTTCGCGATCCGCGGCAAGCGCGGCATCGCCACGGTGCTCGGCTTCTTCCAGGCGCTCATCTGGATCTTCGCCGTCGGCAACGCGGTGAAGTACCTGGACAGCTGGCTGCACATCCTCGGCTACGCGGGCGGCTACGCGATGGGGACGATGGTCGGGATCACCATCGAGCGCGCCGTGGCGTACGGGCTGAGCGCGGTGCGCATCGTCTCGCGCCACGGCGGCGTGGAGATGGCCGAGGCGCTGCGCGAGCGCGGCTACGGCGTGACGGAGTACGCCGGCTACGGCCGCGAGGGCGGCGTGGAGATCGTGAGCTCGGTCGTCCAGCGCGCCCACCTGGACGAGGTGATGGAGATCGTCGACCGCTACGACCCGCAGGCCTTCGTGACGGTGGAGGAGCCGAAGATCCTGCGCGGCGGCAGCTTCGCCGCCCGCGACTGGCGCAGCGGGACGCCGCTGGAGCGCTTCAGCCTGCGCAGCCGTCAGCGCGCGTGAGGGCGCCGCCGGCACCCTGAACGCAGCGAAGGACCCACTCTCGTTCGAGTGGATCCCTCGTCGCGTCGCTCCTCGGGGCTGAACCGCCCACTACGCGCTGGCCGCCACCTGCCGCACCGGGACCCCCTCGGCGTAGATGCCGGGCTTCCCCGGCCCAGTGCTCCGCCGCATGTACATCCACACCGCCCCCGCCACGCCGATCGTGATCGCGATCACCTGCGCGGCGGTGAACGGGCCGAAGAAGCGGTCATCCTTCGCGCGGAAGAACTCGACGATGAAGCGCTCGAGCCCCGCGAGCACGCAGTAGAGGCCGAACAGCCACCCCTCGGCGTGCTTGTGCCCGCGCAGGCGCCAGAGGATCGCGAACATCGCCATCCCCATCACCGTCTCGTAGAGCTGCGTGGGGTGCACCGCGATCACCTGGTCGGGGGGCGTGCCCGGCGGGAACGTCATGCCGAAGAGCTCCGTCATGTTCGCCGCCGTCGACGGCGGGGCGCCCTCGGGGAACGTCGTCGCGAGCGGGCCGCTCCACGGGCGGCCGTAGTCGTCGCCCACCGCCCAGCAGCCGGTGCGCCCCACCGCGTAGCCGGCCGCGATGCAGATGCCCGCGACGTCGCTGATGCGGGTGAAGGGGAGCTTCTTCCACCGGATGTACAGCCAGCAGAGGGCCACCGAGCCGATGAAGCCGCCCCAGAAGACGAAGCCGCCGCGGCTGAAGACGTCGCGGAAGTCGCGCGAGATGAACGCCACGTAGTAGAGCTTCGCGCCGATCAGCGTGCCGAGCACCGCCGCGAAGATCAGGTCGGAGATCGGGGAGGGGTCGTGACCGCGGCGGGCCAGCTCCCGCTCGGCGATGATCTGCGAGATGACGAAGGCGAGGAGCACGGCGAGCCCGAAGCCCGTGAGCTGCAGCGGGCCGAGCTCGAAGCTCACCGGGTGGTGGATGATGGGGGCCTGGATCATCGCGATAAGATAAGGGGGCGGGGGAGCGCGCGGGGCGCTCAGCGCAGCCCGGGGATGGGCAGGGCGGCGTGGGCGTTCGCGCCGAGGTCCGCCCGCTCGCCGCGCTCGAAGCGGAACAGGCCGGCGCGCGCGATCATCGCCGCGTTGTCGGTGGCCAGGCGCGGGCTCGGCGCGTGGACCGTCGCGCCCAGGTCCGCGAGCCGCGTGCGCATCGCCCGCGCGAGCGCGCGGTTGCACGCCACCCCGCCGCCGAGCACCACGCGGCGCCGCCCGTGCTCGCGCGCCGCGCGGAACGTCTTCTCCACGAGCGTGTCGACCAGCGCGTCCTGGAAGCCGCGGGCGATGTTCGCCTTCAGGTCGTCGGGCGCGGCGTCGCCGCCGCCGGCGCGCACCGCCTGCAGCACCGCCGTCTTGAGGCCGCTGAACGACACGTCGTAGTAGTCCGCGTCGCCGGGCGCCTGGTCGCGCCGCACCATCGGGCGGCTGAAGCGCACGGCCAGCGGGTCGCCGCGCTCCGCCAGCGCCTCCACGTGGCGCCCGCCGGGGTAGGGGAGGCCGAGCAGCTTCGCCACCTTGTCGAACGCCTCGCCGGCCGCGTCGTCGCGCGTGGCGCCGAGCAGGCGGTAGTCGCCCCACGCCGGCACGTCGAGCAGCAGCGTGTGTCCGCCGGAGACGAGGAGGGCGGTGAAGGGCGGCACCGCCTCGGGCGCGTCGAGCGCGGTGGCGAACAGGTGCCCCTCCATGTGGTGCACGGCCACCAGCGGCAGGTCGGCCGCGAAGGCGAGCGCCTTCGCGTAGCTCACCCCCACGAGCAGCGCGCCCACGAGCCCGGGCGCGTGCGTGACCGCCACGGCGTCCACGTCGGCGAGCGTGGCGCCGGCGTCGTCGAGCGCGCGGCGCACGACGGGGACGATGCTCGTGAGGTGGGCGCGGCTCGCGATCTCCGGCACCACGCCCCCGAAGACGCGGTGCACGTCCTGCGAGAGGATCACCAGCGACCGGAGCGCGACGTCGTCCCCCGCGCCGTCGAGCACGGCCGCCGACGTCTCGTCGCACGACGTCTCGATGCCGAGGACGCGCGTCACGGCCGCGCGGTGCGGGCGGGCGCGCCGGGCGGCGCGGCCGCGGGCGCCGCCGGCGCGCCGGGGAGCGCGGCGGGCAGGGTGTCCGGCGGCGGCAGCACCTCCACCGGCACGGTGAACGTGACGCGCGTCGGGCGCACGCGGCCGCGCACGCGCGCCGTGTCGATGCGCACCGTGCGCGGCAGCGAGTCGGCGATGGTCACCGTGTCGCCCACCGTCCACACCCCCTCAACCTGCCGCAGCGACCGGCGCGGCCCCACGACCGTGACGCTCTCGGGCGAGAACGAGGGCACGCCGGTGACGCGCACCCCCTCGGCGGCGCGCACCGACAGCGCCGAGCGCACCGGGAAGCGGCGCTCCGCCGTGCTGCTGAAGCGGAGGACGAACATGCGCGGCTGCACGTCGCGCACGATCGCGTCGATCCCCTCGGGGAGGTCGACGTCCACGGGGCGCAGGTCGAAGCGCACGGAGTCGTCCACGTCGGCGGGGAGCACGCGGCGCACCACCGGCGGCGTGGCGTACAGCTTGAGCAGCTCGCGCCCGCGCCCCACCACCAGCGCCTGCACCACCGGGCGCGGCGACACCAGCGTGAGCGAGCTGTCGAGGAGGAGCGCGACGCGCACCGGGACGAGGTCCTCCGTGGGCTCCTCCGCGCTCACCACCAGCCAGAGCACGAGCGCGAGGAAGAGCGCCGCCGCCTTGTACGGCAGCCGCTCCGTGACCGCCGACACGAGCCAGCGGCGGGGCTGCCAGCGCGGGCGGTCGAGCGGCGCCACTCAGCCCCCCGGCCGCGCCGCGTCCACCTCGACGGCGGCGGCGCTGTCGCGCGGCGCCGCCCCGCCCCGCGGCTCCGGCGCCGGCGCGCCCGCCGGCACGCCGAGGAGCTGCGCGACGAGCGCGCGGTTGCTGGTCGAGTTCCAGTCGGCGGCGCCGATGACCTTCTTGCGGATGACGCGGTCGGCGCCGATGACGAACGTCTCCGGCACGCCGGTCGTCTGGTACGCGCGCTGGATGGCGCCCGGCGCGTCGTGCAGGATCTCGAACGTCAGCCCGTACTCGCGCGCGAAGTCGCGGATGCCGTCCTCCGCCCCGGGGTCGTCGATGCTCACCGCCACGACCTTGAGGCCGTGCGGGCCGTACGCCTCGTGCAGCGCCTGGATGGCCGGCATCTCCACGCGGCAGGGCCCGCACCAGGTGGCCCAGACGTTGAGCAGGACCACCTGCCCCTCGTAGTCCGCCATCGTCTTGGTGCGCGGCGCGGCGTCGAGCGTGCGCGCGCTGAAGTCCGGCGCCTCGGAGCCCACGCTCACCGGGAAGAGCTCGTCGCCGAGCGCGCGCGTCGCCACGAACAGGCCGCCGGCGAGCAGGGCGACGATCCCCGCGACCACGGCCCACTGCTGCTTGAGCGTCATGCGACCTCCTGGCAGCGCGCGCGGAGCGCGCCGATCTCCGCGCGCGGGTCCGCCGCCGCGAACACGGCGTTGCCGGCCACGAAGGTGTCCGCGCCGGCCCGCCAGCACTGCACGATCGTCTCGCGGTTGATCCCGCCGTCCACCTGGAGCGCGGCGCGGCTCCCCGCCGCGTCCAGCAGCGCGCGCGCCCGGCGGATCTTGTCGAGCGCCGCCGGGATGAACTGCTGCCCGCCGAAGCCGGGGTTCACGCTCATGATGAGCAGCAGGTCGAGCTCCGCGGCCACCTCGCCCACCGCGGCCAGCGGCGTGCCCGGGTTCATCACCGCGCCGGCCAGGCAGCCCAGCTCGCGGATGCGCGCGAGCTGCCGGTGCAGGTGCGGCGCCGCCTCCGTGTGGATCGTCAGCGTCGTCGCCCCCGCCTTCGCGAAGCTGTCGAAGTACTTCTCCGGCTCGACGACCATGAGGTGCACGTCGAGCGGGAGCGCGGTGAGCCGGCGCACCGACTCGATGACCTTGGCGCCGAAGGTGAGGTTCGGCACGAACACGCCGTCCATCACGTCCACGTGGATCCAGTCCGCGCCGCCGGCCTCGCACATCGCGATGTCGTCGGCGAGGCGGGCGAAGTCGGCGCTGAGGATCGAGGGGGCGATGCGGACGGGCATGGAGAGGGGGGCTGGGTCAGGTCGGAGCGAGCGCCGGCGCGGCGTCGCGTCACGCGCGGCGCATCAGGGCGGCGCGCCGGACACCGTGACGCGGACGCGGCTGCCGTTCGGCACCGCGCTCCCGGCGGCCGGCGACTGCGCGACGATCACGTCCGCCGGGAAGGCGGAGAGCGAGTCCACGGTCGGCGGCATGGCCGCGAGCCCCACCTGCTCGAGCATCGCCCGCGCCTCCGGGAGCGGGCGGCCGACGAGGTCCGGCACCGTGACCGCGCTCGGCCCGCTGCTCACCACCAGCGTCACCGGCGCCGGGATGGTGAGCGTCGTCGCCGCCGCGGGCGACGTCCCGATCACCGCGCCGCGCGGCGAGTTGCTGCCGCGCTCCACCACCTCGCCCACGTCGAAGCCGGCGGACGTGAGCGCCGCCTCGGCCTCGGGGCGCGTCATGCCGACCACGTCCGGCACGCTCGCCGAGCGCTGGCCGGCGCTCACGTCGAGGATCACCTTCGTCCCCTTCGGCTCCACGCCGCCGGGCCCGGGGTCCTGGCGGAGCACCGTCGTCTTCGGCGCCGCGGCGTGGAACACCTCCTCGCCGCGCGCCGCCTCGAAGCCGGCCGCCCGCAGCCGCCGCGCCGCGTCGTCGCGCAGCAGCCCCACCACGTTCGGCACCTTCGCGTCGTCGGGCACGAGTGAGGTGGGGAAGACGAAGAAGAACACGACCAGGTAGGCGAGCAGGAACCCGCCCGCGGCCGCCACCAGGTAGGGGAAGAGGCGGCGCATACGCACGCGCCACCGCATCGACGCCACCTAGGCCGCCCTCCGGAGGCGCGCCGCGAACGCCCCGTCCGCCCCGTGCCGCTGCGGCAGCACGCGCAGCCGGCCGGCGTCGAGCACCTGCGCGGGAACGGCGCCCTCCGGCGGCGGCTCGAGCCGCCACTCCGGGTGCTCGGCGAGGAAGCTCTCCACCTGGACGTCGTTCTCCTCGGGCTCGAGCGAGCAGGTGCTGTAGACCAGCAGCCCGCCCGGCGTCACCACCCGGGCCGCGGCGCGGAAGATCGCCCGCTGCAGCGCCGCCATCACCGCGAGGTCCGAGATGCGCAGCCGCCAGCGCGCGTCGGGGTGGCGGCGGAAGGTCCCGGTGCCGGTGCAGGGGACGTCGATCAGCACGAGGTCCACCGGCGCGATGGCCGGCTCGCGCGCGTCGGCGACGAGCGCGTGGATGTTCCGCGCCTCCAGCCGCCGCACGTTGCCGAGCATGCGCTGCAGCCGCGCGAACGAGCGGTCCGCCGTGAACACCTCGGCGGCGACCCGCGAGAGCTCGAGCGACTTGCCTCCCGGCGCCGCGCACAGGTCCGCCACGCGCGAGCCGGGCGCCGCCGCCGCGTACTTGGTGACGAGCGTCGCCGCCGGGTCCTGCACGTAGAGCAGCCCCTGGCGGAAGGCGCCGAGCTCGGCGAGCGACACGCCGGGCGGCAGGAGGATGGAGTCGCGGACGAGCGGCGCCTCCTCCACCCGCACCCCCGCGCTCTCGAGCGTGGCCTCGAGCTGCTCGTGCACGATGTTGTACGGCCGCACGATGAGCGGCGCCTCGCGGTTGTTGGCCGCCAGCAGCCGCTCCGTCTCCTCGGCGCCCCAGCGCCCCACCCACCGCGCGACGAGCCAGCGCGGGTGCGAGTGCGCGAGCGCCAGGGCGTCGATCGGGTCGGTGCGCGACAGCTCGCGCACGAGCGGGTCGCCGGGCGCCGCCTCGAGCGAGATCGCCTCGCGCTCGCGGTCGATGCGCCGCAGGACGGCGTTCGCGAGCTTGCTCGCCCCCATCCCGTGGCGCCGCTTCGCGAGCTCCACCGTCTGCGCGATGGCCGCGTACGCCGGCACGCTCCCCATGTACAGGAGCTGGTAGATGCCCAGCCGCAGCAGGTCGGTGAGGTCGGGGTCGAGGCGCGCGAGCCCCCCGCGCACGCGCTCCGAGAGGTGCGCGTCGAGCCAGGCGCGACGGCGGAGCATGCCGTAGAGCAGCTCCTGCGTCCACCGCCGGTCGCGCGCGTCGAGCACGCTCGCCCGCCGCTCGAAGCTCGGGTCGAGCAGCTCGCCGCCGCGCAGGTCGGCGCAGACGTCCGCGGCCACCACGCGCGCGCCGGTGACGCCGCCGCGCACGGCGAAGGCGCTCTCGCCGCCGCGTCGCTCGTCGCTCACCGTCGGGTCCCCCCGCGCGTCTCCCACGCCCGCTCGCTCATGGGGCGAAAGATAGTGGGCGGAATGGAGTTCGGCATCGAGGGGCGCGACTTTCCCGACGCTCGCGGCGTCCCCTTCCAGCCGACCTCGCGCGCGGCCGCTCGCCGCGCTACTCCAGCCGGTCGCCGACCCCCACGCCGCGCCCCTGGGCCCAGTCGAGCGCGGCCAGCCGCCGCTTCCCGGCGGGATGGACGTAGGCCACGCGCACCCCGCCCGTGCCGCAGGCCACCAGCATCCCGCTCTCGTCCACCGCCAGCACCTCTCCCGGGTCGCCGCTCGCGTCCGACGCGGGGCGCGCGCCGTAGAGCTTCACGTCGGCCTCGCGCAGCGTGGTCCAGGCGCCGGGCTTCGGGTCGTAGGCGCGGACGCCGCGCGCCACCGCCTCGCCGCTCTCCGTCCAGCGCACGCGCGCGTCCTCGCGCTCCACCTTGGGCGCGTAGGTGGCCAGCGCCTCGTCCTGCGGCTCCTCGCGCGCGTCCCCCAGCCCGATGAGCGTGAGCGCCTCGATCAGCGTCTGGGCGCCGAGCTCGGAGAGGCGGAGCTGCAGCTCGCCGTAGGTCTCGTCGTCGGCGATCGGCGTGCGCGCCTGCAGCACCACCGGGCCCGCGTCGAGCTGCGGCACCATGCGCATGATCGTCACGCCCGTCTCCGCGAGCCCCTGCCGGACGGCCGCCTGAATCGGCGCCGCGCCGCGCAGCGTCGGGAGGAGCGAGGCGTGGATGTTGAGGGTGCCGAGCGGCGGGAGGTCGATCACCGACTGCGGCAGGATGTGGCCGTACGCCACCACGACGCTCACGTCCGGCGCGAGCGCGCCCACGGCGCTCAGGAAGTCCGCCCCGCGCGGCCGCTCCGGCTGCAGCACCGGGAGCCCCTCCTCCAGCGCGATCTCCTTCACCGGCGACGGGACGAGCGTGGACCGCGAGCGCCCCTGCGGCCGGTCGGGCTGCGTGACCACCCCCACGACGTCGAACCCCTCGCCGAGCAGCGCGCGCAGGGGCGGCGTGGCGAAGGCGGGGGTGCCCCAGAAGAGGACCTTCATGCGAGGGACGAGGCACGCGGTGAGCGGGACGAGGGAACGGCGGCCGCAGTGGCCGGCACCTCGTGCCTCCTCCCTCGTGCCTCGTGCCTCAAAGCTCGCCTCCCGGGTTGTGCTGCGCGATCTCCCCCGCCGTCAGGCGGCGGATGTTGTCGCCGAACTGCTTGCGCTCCTTCTCCCACTTGGCCAGCGCGGAGCGCCGCTTGAGGACGCTCAGGTAGTCGATGAAGAGCTTGCCGTGCAGGTGGTCGATCTCGTGCTGCAGGCAGCGCGAGAGGAGGTCGTTCGCCTCGATCTCGAACGCCCGCCCGTCGCGGTCGAGGGCGCGGACGACGACGCGCGCCGCGCGCTCCACGTCGCCGTACACCTCGGGGATCGAGAGGCACCCCTCCTCGCCCTTCACCGTCCCCTCGCGCCGGAGGATCTCCGGGTTGACGATGGCGAGCGGCTGGTCGTCCACGTCCACCACGGCGATGCGCTCCAGTCGCCCCACCTGCGGCGCGGCGAGCCCGATCCCCTTGGCCGCGTACATCGTCTCGAACATGTCGTCGATCAGCCGCCGGTGCTCGTCGGTCACGCCCGCGACGGGCTGCGTCTCCTGGCGGAGGATCGGCGAGCCGAGGACGTGGATGTCGAGCAGGCTCACGCGGCCCCGGTGGGCGCCGCCGCCCCGGCAGTGGAGGCGATGCGGGCGATGCGCCCGCGCTCGACGACGAGCCGCGCGTCGCCGCTCTTGATCGTCACCTCGTCCTCCGGCGTCGTCTTCCCCTCGGCGCCGAGCACCTTGATGTGCAGCACGTCGCCGATCACGCCGCCGGCGGTGACGACGCGGTCCCCCTTCTTCAGGTTCTGGATCGTCGCCTCGTGCTGCTTCCGCTGCCGCTGCTGCGGGCGGATGAGGAGCAGGTAGAAGATCGCGAAGATGGCCGCGTACATGAACAGCGGCCCGAACAGGGAGTTGCCTCCCGTCGGGAACTGCAGCAGCGCGGCCGTCGCGAGCAGGGGAGTGGGGCTCATGGAGCGCCTGTCTTGGACTTGGAGAGGTAGCGCGCGAGCCACTCGCGGCTCCACGCGTCGAAGGCGCGCGCGTCGATCGCCGCGCGCGCGTCGCGCATCAGCGCGACGAGGAAATGTACATTGTGCAGCGAGAGAAGTCGCAAGCCTAGGATCTCGTCGCTCGTGAAGAGGTGCCGCACGTAGGCGCGCGAGAAGCGGGCGCACGCCGCGCACCCGCACCCCGGCATGAGCGGCCGCTCGTCGCGCCGGAACTCCGTGCGCTTGATGTTCAGCCGCCCGTCGAGCGTGAACGCCGCGCCGTTGCGCCCCATCCGCGTGGGCGCCACGCAGTCGAACAGGTCCACGCCCCGCCGCACCCCCTCCACCAGGTCCTCCGGGAAGCCGACGCCCATCAGGTAGCGCGGCCGGTCGCGCGGCAGCGCCTCGTCCACCACGTCGAGCATGGCGTACATGTCTGGCTTCGCCTCGCCCACGGACAGCCCCCCCACGCCGAACCCCGCCCAGTCGTGCAGCCCGACGATCGCCGCCGCCGACTCGCGCCGGAGGTGGGGGTGGATGCCGCCCTGGACGATGGGGAAGAGCGCCTGAGGCGAGGGACGAGGCACGAGGTTAGAGGCACGAGGTGCGTGCCCGGCGCCGAAACCACCTCTTCCCTCTTCCCTCGTCCCTCCCTCGTGCCTTTCGTCTCGTTCCTCGTGCCTCAGCCTTTCGAACTCCGCCAGGCACCGCTCCAGCCACCGCACGCTCCGCTCCA
>Ga0307414_10001329_pt1 | contig 12774 bp, 12 predicted proteins | sample DK1Ometagenome_FD_203804 | JGI IMG/M metagenome (GOLD analysis project Ga0307414, IMG submission 203804) | Maize rhizosphere microbial communities from greenhouse at UC Davis, California, United States - DK15-O-3 | ecosystem: Host-associated > Plants > Roots > Rhizosphere > Soil | place: USA... | reverse complement strand
TGCGATTGCTTTCCGGATCATCGAGAATGATATAAAGCCGAATTTTCGTCGCAGTGCATACTATGCTGGACTAAATTCGGCGACTAATTCTATAATTTCGTATACCAAAGGAGAATATAAGGCTGATCCCAAAGCGGATGAAAATTCGGGCGGAAAAGGCAGCGGCTTGCTATTTGTTATTATTATCTTTATTGTTATCGCACTCATCTCAAAAGGTGGCGGTGGAGGAAAGAATAAAGGTGGGCGTATGATGAATGGTAAGGGGTCTTCCGACTTATTCTGGTGGGCTTTGTTGCATGGACTAGCCGGCGGAGGCGGTCGATCTAGTGGATCAGGTGGTTTTGGAGGTGGCGACTTCGGCGGCGGAAGTGGTGGCTTTGGAGGCTTCGGTGGAGGAGGCTTCGGCGGAGGTGGCGCAAGTGGTAGATGGTAACACAATAAATAATAAAAAAAGACATTTAAATAATATGAAGAATTTAATTTTACTGGGGGCGGCTTTAGCCCCGTCTCTATTGTTCGCTCAAGAAGACTATACTATCAAAGGTAAGATAGGAGCTTTTAATTCGCCAGCTAAGGTATATATGCAATATGCTGATCAAGGGCAACGCCTGCTAGATTCAGCAATTATCACGAACGGTGAGTTTAAGTTTAATGGCACAGTACAGGAGCCTACGCAGGCTTATTTGATCCTTTCCTTGGAGGGACTTCCACTTCGCGAATTGCAAAATCCCGATGTTAATTCAATATACCTTTCTAAGGGCGTTATCAACATAACGGGGGCTGAACTAAAAACGGCTACCATTTCTGGGAACGCGTTAAATGAAGAGATGACTGTGTATAAATCGAAGATGAAACCGGTGGAAGAAGGTCTAAAGAGCCTTAACGATGAGTATGCAGCTTCTTCGGCGGAGAAAAAAGAGGATGAAGCTTATATCGCAGACTTGCAAGCGCGCGCAGCAGATTTCTTTAAATTGCAAGCTACCCTTACTGAGCAGTTTATTAATGAAAATCCCAATAGTTATATTTCGTTAAATCTTGTTGATGAAACGCTCAGTCCAGCAAATATCACGACATTTGAGGCTGCTTTTCAAAATTTATCTGCCAACCTGAGAAATTCCACTAAAGGAAAATCGATAGCAGAAAAAATTGAAGGTATGCGCAAATTAGCGGTAGGAGCTACTGCTCCAGACTTTACATTGCCTGATACGAGCGGTAATGATCTATCTCTTTCTTCCTTACGTGGGAAATATGTACTGGTTGATTTTTGGGCAAGTTGGTGCGGGCCTTGTAGACATGAAAATCCATTTGTTGTGGCAGCTTACAATAAGTATAAAGATAAGGGATTTACAATTCTAGGTGTATCTTTGGATAATCCAGGGAAAAAAGATGCGTGGATGAAAGCGATTGAAGACGATCAATTGGCGCAATGGACTCATGTGTCTGATCTTCAAGGTTGGCAATCTGATGTGGTAAAATTATATTCTATTCGCGGAATTCCACAAAACTATCTATTAGATCAAGATGGGAAAATTGTTGCTTCCAATTTGCGGGGAGCAGCTTTGGATGAAAAGTTGGCTGAATTATTAAATTAATTGTTTTACGTAAAAAAACGAAAGGGACTTAAATTTTAAGGCCCTTTCGTTCTTTATAAAGATAATATCTCCACTATTCGTGTGAGGTTTGTATTTATTTTGTTGATGTGTTTTATAGCCTTGTTGAAAGGTGTGAACTGCACGTTTCCACATATTAACCCCGCCATTTCCCCTCGCCGACCTTCTAGAAGGCCTTCTACTGCCGCGACACCTAGACGACTTGCCAACACCCGATCCATACAAGTAGGTTTTCCGCCACGTTGAATATGCCCTAATATTGATACTCTCACGTCGTAATGCGGAAAGTTGGATGTGATTTTTTCCGCTACAACTAATCCACCTTCTTTATCACCTTCAGCAACGATGATAATCCGCGAGGATTTATTTTTTCGTGATTTGTCAAGACGCTTCATAATGGCATCATAATCCACTTCCAATTCGGGAATAAGCACAGCTTCTGCTCCCGTGCTAATGCCGGATCGCAAAGCGATCAACCCGGAGTCACGTCCCATTACTTCTACGACAAATAAACGGTCATGAGATTCTGCTGTATCTCTAATTTTGTCTACTGCATCTACTACTGTATTAATTGCCGTATCGTAACCAATCGTGAAGTCGGTGCCCGCCAAATCATTATCGATCGTCCCTGGCATACCAATTATAGGAATGTCAAACTCTTCGATAAACTTCGATGCGCCAGTGAAAGTGCCATCACCTCCAATTACCACTAAGGCATCAATATCTAGTTTTTTAATGTTTTCGTAAGCCTTTTTACGACCTTCGTAATCTCTAAATTCTTCGCTTCTAGCTGTCTTTAATACAGTGCCACCGCGTTGAATGATATTTGCAACAGATTTAGCATCCATGGGAATTATTTCTCCATTTACCAAACCATCATACCCTCTTTTTATTCCAAAAACATTTAATCCGTGATATATTCCTGTTCTTACTACCGCACGTATGCCTGCATTCATACCTGGTGCATCTCCCCCTGATGTTAGAACTGCTATATTTTTTATTTTACTCATATGTTCAAACTTAGATAATTTACTTATATATACAAAACAATATAATTGGATTATTATTTCGTCGCTTTATACGCTTCGATTCCAGATTTTAAGTAATTCGCATATTTTTCGATATCGTAATTTGCTCCACTGGTGGGTACTAGAAGTTCTCCTTTACAATCAACGATCGCATATAAGGGCTGCGAATTACTGCGAAATTGAGTAATTTGAAAATCCGTGTTCTTTTTTCCAACCGTATTTATTTTTTTTCCAGTTTGAGGTGACACGTACTGCTCCGATTCCGGAAGGCTTAGGTCGTGTTCATCGACATATAATTCCACCAGAATAAACTCATTGTTGATAAGGTTTTTTACCTCCTGATTTGACCATACATCTGCTTCCATTTTTCGACAATTTACGCAGGTCCACCCCGTAAAATCGATTAACAAAGGTTTTTGCTGCTCTTGGGCAGCTGCTAAGGCCTCATTGTAGTCGTAGTATGGATCGAATCCTTTTATGGTAGCTCGGCTATGGAAATGCGTGTAGTGTTTTCTATTAACGGCATCCGCATTATGATTATTACTTGTTCCAATTCCAGCAGAAACATCAAAATCTTGTGTACCAATTGGAGGTAAGAAAGCTGCTATTGACCGCAAGGGGGCTCCCCACAATCCCGGAATCATGTATACAACAAATGAAAATACAATAATGGCTAACATCGTGCGCGGAACCGACAGATATGCTAACGGACTATCGTGGGAGAATCTAATTTTTCCGATCAAATACAAGCCCATCAAACCAAAAATTACGATCCAAAGGGAGAGGAAAACTTCCCGATCAAGCAGTTGCCAATTATAAGCTAAATCGACATTTGATAAAAATTTCAAGGCTAATGCTAATTCCAGGAACCCCAAAACAACTTTAACACTATTCAACCAGCCTCCTGATTTAGGTAAAGATTTAAGCATGGAGGGAAACATCGCAAACAGCACGAATGGAATAGCTAAAGCTAGTGAAAAACCAAACATACCGATGGCAGGCCCTAAACGCTCACCTTTTGTAGCCGCTTCGACTAGTAAAGTTCCTATGATAGGCCCTGTACAGGAAAATGACACCACTGCAAGGCTTGCCGACATAAAGAATAGACCTAACAATCCACCTTTATCTGAGTTGGAATCTATCTTATTAACGAAAGAGCTCGGTAGTGTAATTTCAAAAGCGCCAAAGAATGATGCGGCGAAAACGACAAGAAGTAGAAAAAATAGGAAATTGAATACACCATTGGTCGAAATTTGATTCATGGCCTCTGGGCCAAAGGCTATCGTAATAAGCATCCCCAGAGCTACATAAATAACAATGATAAAGATACCGTATAATAGGGCTTGTGTCACCGCTTGCGTTTTGTTGCCAGATTTTTTTGTAAAAAAACTTACGGTCAAGGGTACCATTGGAAAAATACAAGGCATCAAAAATGCGGCGAATCCCCCAATCAAGCCAGCTATAAAAATACCCCAAAGCGACTCGCTGTTTTCGTTTGAGTTTTCTATTGAAAACGATTTTACTTCGGTATCTATAACCTGTTGATCAATACTATCTGTGCCCTCCGAAAAAACAATGTCGTCAGAGACTTCCAATAAGGAGCTGGTATCGGAGACTGTACCATCGCTAAATTCAATATCATCAAAAGAAAGAAGTGTGTCCTCTTGGGCGAAGGAGAGTTTAAATGAAAAAGCCAATACAATTAATGTAAGTAATAGAAGGTACTTATAATTTTTCATGAACGAGAAATAAATTGGGTAAAAATAAAAAAAAGGCAGTGTAAAACTGCCTTTTTCAGAATTTTTAGCGTTGTGATTATTTTATTGTGACTGTAAAATTATATTCATCAGGAGGAAGGCATTGTGTTTTATCACAGACCATAAATTCTACCGTTCCACTCACCGAAGTGGGTTTTGACGTGTTTAATTTTACCTTTTGCTGAAATACCACTTCCGTACTAAAGTAAGGCACATCCATCTTGAATACGTCTTCGAATTTGGTCTTTGGTTTCGGTTCTGCAGTCTTTCCGTTTAAAGTAAAATCTTTAGAGGCTTTGTAGGTAAAGGAAGTAGGGACTGGTCCGCCTTCTCCTACAGTTTGCGAGTATATGTGCCAGCCATTTTGAATAGTTGCTTTAATAAATATTACTCCTTCTTTACTGTTCAGTTTTTTTGAAGCCACAGACCATTTTACCGGGTTGTGAATTTGGGCAACAGCTCCAGTTATTGTTAATAAAACAGCAGCGATAAATAAGCTAAATTTTTTCATCTATAAATTTGTTTTTAAGTTGTAATGAAGCTATCAGGTTATTCCGCCTTACGGTGTGGTTTGAAATCCTGATGGTTTCATAGTCATTTTTGTATCGTAAATCTTAAATTAAGACTTTACATATGCTTAAAAGTTTAACGCTAAATTACACTTATACCTTTCCTTCGGCAAGTAATTTTTTTGTTATAGCTGATACGCGATGTCTTTTAGACGGTATTTTACTTTTTCCTGATTATATTGTACTTCAAGCAAGCCGTCTTCTCCTACTTTTAGTATCCGAGCTTTTACTGTCTTCCCTTCCAATGTAAATAATGCATCCACGTTTCTGCGAAATAGAAGTTGATTATAACGTGCTAATAATTCCTCATATCGCTCTTTCAATAACATTTCATTGTAAAATTTTATCTTAGATTGAATTTCAGTTACTAATGACAGTATGGGCGTTTGTAGGGATAGGTTTTCATTCTGGAGAGAAGTCGTTTTAAATGAGATTTCTGTGGGAAACTGGGTCTGGAATACATTTAATCCTATTCCAATGATCGCGTGTTTTATCCGTGCGTGCAAAATTTTACTCTCTATCAATATGCCCCCAATTTTTTTATTGCGCACCATGATGTCATTTGGCCATTTGATACTAGCTTTCGCAGAAGTATGTTGGGAAACAGTATCATAAACGGCTAAGCTTGAGATGATTGATAAATAGAATTGCCTTTGAGGAGTTAGTTTTTGAGGGAACACGATAAAGCTTGCTGTTAAACTTTCGCCTGGTTGATCAATCCAAGTGGTGCCCCGCTGTCCCCTACCTGCTGTTTGTTTTGTTGCCATAATGGCAGTGTATTCTTCTAGTGGCGTGAAATTTGACAATAGTTGTTTTGCATAATCATTCGTAGAAGTTGTTTCGGCTAGAACAATTACGTTCTGAGCGCTAGAATGTCCAAAAAATGTGTTATTTTGCAAAAGAATATATTTAAATGAATGAATAAAGCTATAATAATTCTTAATGAGTAGAAAGAAAAATTTAGAATTGTCTGCAAAACTGGCGGAAATTGTAGTTCATGGGATGCAGGAAAAGAAGGGTAATGAGATTGTGAGGTTGGATATGAGAGAAATAAATGCCACAATTTCGGATTATTTTGTTATCTGTCACGCAGATTCTAATATACAGGTCAATGCAATTGCAAAAAGCGTGGAGGATGAGGTTTTTAAAACCTTGGGCCAAGATCCTTGGCATAAGGAGGGGCATGGAAATGGAGAGTGGGTGTTATTGGATTTTGTGGACGTCGTGGTACATATTTTCAAAACAGATAAACGGTCTCATTATCGGATTGAAGATTTGTGGGGAGACGCAGAAGTACAATCTTACCAGAGTGCTTAGTTAATTAATAAATAGAGACGGATAGATACATAATGAAGAAAATTCCAAATAAAAAAGTAACGCCTATTCCACCGAAGTTTAACATGATGTGGCTTTATATCGCAATGATATTAGGCTTTTTCGCACTTCAATACGTTTTCAGTGGTACTAGTGCGAAGGAAACAACATACGAAAACTTCGAAAAAAATATGCTTTTGACAGGTGATGTCGAAAAGTTAGTAGCCCTCAAAGGTAACGATTTATTAGAAGTGCAGATTTATATCAAAAAAGATAGATTAAAAGAGGATAAATACAAAGATGTAGCTCCGTCGGAGAACAATTTAATGGTTTCTCAATCGTCAGGACCTCAGTATATTTTTACACTGGGATCGGATCAGATATTTGAGTCAAAATTAAATGCATCTCAAGAAAAATTACCCGAAGGAATAAATAAGGTGACGGTAGAATATGGAAGTAAAAATAGTCCATGGAGTGGCTTTTTCCTTTCTTTCATATTGCCATTAGTCATCATTGTTGCACTTTGGATGTTTCTAATGCGTCGAATGAATGGTGGTGGCGGCGGTGCAGGAGGCCAAATTTTTAATATAGGTAAATCGAAAGCGCAGTTGTTCGATAAAGAATCGCAGATAAATATTACCTTCAACGACGTCGCGGGGTTGGAAGAAGCTAAACAGGAGGTGATGGAAATTGTAGATTTCCTGAAGAATCCAAAGAAGTATACCGATTTAGGAGGTAAGATTCCTAAAGGTGCATTACTTGTAGGTCCTCCGGGAACAGGTAAAACATTGTTAGCAAAGGCTGTAGCAGGTGAGGCACAAGTTCCTTTTTTCTCTTTATCCGGATCAGATTTCGTAGAAATGTTTGTTGGTGTGGGCGCCTCACGAGTACGTGACTTATTCAAACAAGCTAAGGAGAAAGCTCCCTGTATTATTTTTATTGATGAGATTGATGCAATCGGTCGGGCACGCGGGAAGAATTCAGTAATGGGAGGCAATGATGAGCGTGAAAATACTTTAAATCAATTGTTGGTAGAGATGGATGGGTTCGGCACAAACGTCGGGGTCATTATATTAGCAGCTACGAATCGGTTAGATGTATTAGACTCTGCATTATTGCGCCCAGGTCGTTTTGATAGACAGGTTTCCATAGATAAGCCAGATTTAATTGGTCGTGAACAGATATTCAATGTTCACCTTAAGCCATTAAAATTAGCAGAAGAGGTGGATGCTAAAAAGCTTTCGGCTCAAACGCCTGGTTTTGCAGGAGCGGAAATTGCGAATGTTTGTAATGAAGCTGCTTTAATTGCTGCCCGTAAAGGGAAATCGGCAATTGATATGCAAGATTTTCAAGATGCCGTGGATAGAGTAATTGGTGGCTTAGAAAAGAAAAACAAGATCATATCTCCCGAGGAGAAGAAAATTGTAGCATATCACGAAGCAGGGCATGCTATTGCGGGCTGGTTTTTGGAGCACGCAGATCCTTTAGTGAAAGTGTCAATTGTTCCGCGTGGTGTAGCTGCGTTGGGCTATGCTCAATATTTACCAAAAGAACAATTCCTCTATACGACGGAGCAGCTATTGGACAGTATGAGTATGACGATGGGCGGTCGTGTAGCTGAAGATATTACTTTTGGTCGCATTAGTACTGGCGCCCAAAATGATTTGGAACGTATCACTAAATTAGCTTATGCAATGACGGCTGTATATGGTATGAATTCAAAAGTGGGAAATGTTTCCTTTAGAGATAGCGGAGCTGAATCGCAGTTTCAAAAGCCTTATTCGGATCAAACGGCTGAACTTATTGATGAAGAGGTTCGTATTTTAATAGCGAGTGTATACGATCGTACTAAAACATTACTATTAGACAAACAGGAGGGTTTGATTAAGATTGCTGAAAAATTACTGGAAAAGGAGATCCTTTTTCAAGCAGATTTAGAAGAAATATTAGGTAAGCGTCCTTTTTCTAATCGTACGACCTATGATGAATTTGTAAATGGAGGTGCGGATGGGGGAGGTGTTCCTCCCACGGAATTACCCTTACCACCGATACCGGAAGATACGGTAAAACCAGAGGTGCCAAAAATAAACGAAGAAAATAGTTAAAATGAGGTGCACTGTGATAACAGTGCACTTGTTTTTTAAGTCATGAATATCAGAAATACGACCGCTAAGGAGCGAATGCTTAAGCAGATAAGGCAAGCTTTGTTGCAGAAGCGAGATAATCCCCATCCTGACTTTGAAGATGCTCCTCTTTATAAAGATGAAGATGAACCATTGGATGTTACATTCGCTAAGGAATTTACAGCAGCAGCGGGGAATTTTATTTATTGTGATGGCGAAATTTCCATTATTGAAAATTTGATTGCGCTAGTGGAACAGTTGAATATTACTAAAATACATGTTTGGGAACCTGAGATACAAAAATTATTGGGACATTATGGCTTTCCAATAATAACTTCAGATAGTAATTTTGAAGAGGCCGAAGCGAGTATAACCACATGTGAATCTCTAATAGCTCGAAATGGAAGCATTATGATTTCCAATGGAAATGCCGGAGGCCGCCGATTGAGTATCTACCCGCCTATTCATATTGTCTTTGCGAAAACCTCACAGTTAGTGATGGATCTTAAACATGCTTTTTCGCACATTAAAGGAAAATATGGTACTGAATTGCCATCGATGATTACCACTATTACTGGACCCAGCCGTACTGCAGATATTCAGAAGATGCTCGTGCTTGGTGCACATGGACCAAAAGAGTTATATGTATTTCTAGTTGAAGACCGATTTTAATATATGATTTTAGAATATTTATATGCTACACCTGTAGCCAGTGTTATATTTGCTATTACAATAGCGACGAGCATCTATGTTTTTTCAAATCCGCACATGTACCGAACAATGATGTTACATCCTTATAGCATACATCGTGATAAAACAAAGGTCTATACCATATTTACAAGTGGAATAATTCATGCCGACTGGGGACATTTGCTGTTCAATATGTTTACATTCTACTTTTTCGGATTTGCCTTAGAGCATTTATTTGTTTTAGCAAATGGTTCTATTGGTCACCTCTATTTTGCGCTTCTGTATATTATAAGTTTGATATTAAGTGACATCCCTACTATTGTTCAGCAAAAAAATAACGTAGGGTATAATAGTTTAGGTGCTTCAGGCGCTATTTCTGCCGTGCTCTTTAGTTATATTTTATTTCAACCGAAAGCAATGCTTGGTATTTTTATGATCATACCTATGCCCGCGTATGTATTTGCTGTTTTATATATAATATATTGTATTTGGGCGTCAAGGAATTCAAATGATCGTATTAATCATGATGCACATCTATTTGGAGCCCTATCAGGTTTGTTGATTACAATTTTGTTGCATCCTTGGATAATAAGGCACTTTATTGAACAATTTTAACCCATCCAGTTTTCCCGATCTAAGCTTCTAAATTGGATCGCTTCTGCGATATGAGCAGTTTGAATCTTTTCGGAGCCCTCCATGTCGGCTATCGTACGCGCGACTTTCAGAATTCGGTCGTACGCTCTCGCAGATAGATTAAGGCGTTCCATTGCTGTTTCAAGTAGTTTCTTACCCATATCATCAAGAAAACAGATCTCACGTACAGACTTGGAGTTCATCTGTGCATTATTATGCACACGCGTATTGTTTTCGAAACGTTTTTCCTGAATTTTTCTCGCCCCCATAACGCGTTGACGAATAGCGCTACTATCTTCCGTTGATCGCCCATTTGATAATTCTTTAAATTCGACCGGAGTGACTTCCACATGCAAATCAATACGATCAAGAAGGGGACCGGAAATTTTACTGAGGTAGCGTTGCACGACGGTGTTACCACAGATACATTCTCGCTCAGGATGATTGAAATATCCGCATGGGCACGGATTCATTGCCGCAATTAACATAAAGCTTGCAGGATATTCCACTGTAAATTTAGCCCTGGAAATGCTAATGTTTCGGGATTCTAATGGTTGTCGCATGACTTCCAGCACTGTTCTCTTGAACTCGGGTAATTCGTCTAAAAATAAAACTCCGTTATGTGCCAAAGAAATTTCACCGGGTTGTGGGTTTGCACCTCCCCCTACCAATGCGACATCCGAGATAGTATGGTGCGGATAGCGAAAGGGCCGTGTTGTCATCAATGCTTCAGAAGGAGAGAACTTCCCGGCGACGGAATGGATCTTTGTCGTCTCCAGCGATTCTTCTACAGATAAGGGTGGTAAGATGGTAGGCAATCTTTTAGCCAACATTGTTTTACCCGCCCCCGGAGGGCCTATCAAAATGACGTTGTGTCCTCCAGATGCCGCAATCTCTAAGGCTCGCTTGATATTTTCCTGTCCCTTTACATCCGCAAAATCTACCTCGTAATTGTTTATTTTATTGACAAACTCATCATAGATGTTAACGATTGTCGATGGAAGTTGCTCCTTCCCTTCAAAAAAGCCGACAACCTGACTTAACCTTTCCACGCCTAGGATGTTCAGTTCAGATACGATCGCTGCTTCTCTTGCATTGGCGCTAGGTAAAATAATACCTTTAAAACCATCTGCTTTCGCTTGAATCGCAATAGGTAACGCTCCTTTTATGGGTTGGATAGACCCATCCAACGAGAGCTCTCCCAAGATAATATAATCCGCTATTTCTTCGTTCAGAATTTGTCCCGATGCCGCTAATATTCCGATCGCAATACTCAGATCGTAAGCTGAGCCCTCTTTACGGATATCAGCCGGGGCTAAGTTGACTACTATTTTCTGACGCGGCATTCGAAATCCTATTGCCATAATGGCACTTTCAATACGTTGCCAACTCTCTTTGACAGTGTTATCAGGTAAACCTACTATATAATATTTGGTTCCTGTAGAGATATTTACCTCTACATTAATTGTAGTCGCTTGAATTCCATAAACAGCACTTCCAAAGGTTTTCACTAACATGTAGCTAATAAATTGGTTTCTTAAAAGTAATGAAAATATTTTACTCTAAATAATTTCTTACAATAAGTTTTGTTTTTGGACTTATCTTTGATGACTTTCAATAAAATTCGTAACTTAAGGCAGTGATCAGTGAAAATGCAGATAAACTAAACGATTTTGGATTTTAGTTGTTTAATAGATATAGGAATAGATTAATAGAAATAAATTTAGATAGTAATGAACGATAGCGGAAAAATTGTAGCAGCTTTGCTAGCAGGACTTGCTGCGGGAGCTGTGCTAGGAGTGTTGTTTGCGCCGGAGAAGGGCGCTGAAACCAGAGAAAAAATCAATGAATCTTTAGCTGACTTGGGGGAAGCTTTGAAGGAAAGGGCTGAAGAGCAACTTGATCAGTTGAATGACCTTAAAGAAAAAATTGTTTCTGCAATGAAGTCTAAGCTCTCGAAAACCGAAGAGATCTTAGAGGATGAAATAGAGGAGCATGCTTAAATAAAAAGACGAAAGCCGTCGAGCGTGAATTTTAATCTAAAGGGCTGTGTCATAAACATGGCTCTTTGTAAAAAGTAAAAGCATGGAAGAGCAAAAGTTTTCCTTTTCGGGGAGTTTTCAAAAAATCAGAGAATACGTAGATACTCGGATAGATTTAGTGAAGCTAAAAGTAATTGCGAAATCTTCGCGAATCATAGGTGCGCTGATAGTAGATATAAGTAAATTAGTTTTACTATTGATGATTGTTTTCTTCTTCTCGTTGGCTTTAGGTTTTTATTTGGGCGAAGTTTTAGGTAGTTATTCGGCTGGCTTTTTGGCGACTGGTGGTATCTTTTTGCTTCTTTTTTTGTCAATTAAACTCTTTGAACCTAAGTTAGAAGCCAAAATGATGGAGATTACAATTCAAAAAATTATGGGAAAATGGAACGAAGATGAAGATGATATGGAAGAAGAAGCTATCGATCGAGAATTAACGGATCTAGCGGAAAAGGTTGAAAAGGATGTTAAAGAGACTATCAAAAAGGATTTGAACCATGAGTACGAAAATAAATAATATTGACGAGTTAAGAGCTGAAATAGCTCGCCTGAAACGATTGAAAGAAGAACAAGAGCTATATTTAGGTGTTCAGTATACGTTGCTTAATAACAAGTTGAGCGCGCCTTACCGCGTGATTAGCTCCATTATATCACGTATGCCGGGGTACGAGCTTGTAAAAGGATTGGTTTCTTCGTCCTCTCAGGGAGGATCGGATAACCATAAAAAAAATGAGAACAGCTCTGATTGGTTGACTCGTACTTTGCAGTTGGGCTTACCACTTGTATTGAATAGAACTCTTCTTAAGAAGTCGGGATGGCTGAATAAATCATTAGTGTTATTTGCTTCAGAGGCTGCAGCCGGACAAATCAATCAGAACAGTGTGACATCCGCGATATCTAAATTAACGGAGTTCGTAAAACCTAAAAAGAAAAAAAAGCAACATAAAGATGTTCCTCCGTTGGAAGAAGGATCAGATGTTATTAATTTTGGTATCCCGCCAGGTAGTGAAA
>Ga0307414_10001328_pt1 | contig 12778 bp, 14 predicted proteins | sample DK1Ometagenome_FD_203804 | JGI IMG/M metagenome (GOLD analysis project Ga0307414, IMG submission 203804) | Maize rhizosphere microbial communities from greenhouse at UC Davis, California, United States - DK15-O-3 | ecosystem: Host-associated > Plants > Roots > Rhizosphere > Soil | place: USA... | reverse complement strand
GCCTTCTTCCTTGGCGGTCGCCTCGGCAATCCGCCGTTCGTTCTCTACGAGCTCCGCCGGAACATCGTCACGACTGACGTACTGCGGGCGCATCGCTGCAATCTGCATGGCGGCGCCTCGCGCTGCAGTCGAATCAGACCCCTCGTATTCGACCAGCACCCCCACCTGCGGAGGGAGATCCGAGGCTCGGCGGTGGAGATACACCGCGGTCTGGCCGTCGAAGTAGGCAGCCGCGCTCACCTCGAGCTTCTCGCCGATCTTGGCCGCCAGCTCATCAACCGCCTCCCGGACGGTCTGTCCGGACGGCAGGACTGCCGCGTTCGCGGCTTCGATGCTGTCGGCCCTACTCGCCGCGACTGCTTTTACCGCGTTGGACGCCAACGCCTGGAACTCCTGGTTCTTGGCCACGAAGTCGGTCTCTGCCCCGAGCTGGAGCAACGCACCGTCGACGGAGGCGACAAGTCCGTTGGTTGCCGACCGCTCGGCGCCACGCTTGGTGGCCTTGGCCTGGCCGCTAACCCGCAGAATCTCAATGGCCTTGTCAAAGTCGCCATCAGATTCGGTCAGCGCGCGCTTGCAATCCATCATTCCTGCGCCGGTCGCGTCACGAAGCTTCTTTACTTCAGCAGCGGAAATCGTTGCCATGTGTTGGATGGTCCTCGTTCTCGTGTTGGTAGGACGTGTCAGCCGTGGGTCGACCCTGTGGCCGGGTTATAGACGTTTTCCGGGTCCGGATTGTCCGACTGCAGCTCTAGATCGATTTCGTGGTCGGCCTCCTCTTCGGCCTCGATTGCCGCTTCCTCCGGCTGCTCGTCACCTGGCACCGGAGCTGCGTCGGGCGCTGGCTCCTCGTGCGGAGTCGACGGTGCCGGCTCCTGGGAGGCGACAAGCAGCTCACGTTCCCAGTCCGGCATTGGCTCGAGCTCAGCCTCAGCTCCGGTCTGGGCACCCGAGCGTGCCATGAGGCCATCAGCCACGGCATCAGCGATCACCCGGGTGAGCAGCGAGACCGACCGAATGGCGTCATCGTTGCCTGGAATAGCGAAGTCAACCTCGTCGGGGTCACAGTTGGTATCCAAGATGCCGATCACCGGAATCCGCAGCTTGCGCGCCTCGTCGACTGCCAGGTGCTCTTTCTTGGTGTCAACAATCCAGACTGCTTGCGGAGGCCTGGTCATGTCTCGGATGCCGCCAAGAGTCCGCTCGAGTTTCTCTTTCTCGCGGCGCAGTCCAAGCAGTTCCTTCTTGGTAAGCCCTGATGCCGCAATGTCGTCGAAGTCCAGTCCTTCCAGCTCCTTGAGCCGCTGGATGCGCTTGATGACGGTGTGAAAGTTCGTCAGCATCCCGCCTAGCCATCGCTGGTTGACATAGGGCATGCCGACGCGGGTGGCCTGCTCGGCGATAGCCTCCTGGGCCTGCTTCTTGGTGCCGACAAAGAGCACCTGGCCGCCCCGGGCGACGGTATCCTTGACGAACGCGTACGCACGGTCGATGTAGGTCAGGGATTGCTGCAGATCGATGATGTAGATGCCGTTGCGTTCTGTGAAGATGAACCGCTTCATCTTCGGATTCCAACGGCGGGTTTGGTGTCCGAAGTGGACGCCGCTCTCAAGGAGCTGTCGCGTAGTGACGACGGCCATGGCCGCGTTCCCTCCTTGCCGGCGTGTAGTTGCGCCGGCGTCCGGTTGTTCAGCACCGAGCCTTTCGGCGCTGCCTGATGCTTGCCCGACACGCACCCGACTTGGTTTGGTCAAGGTCGAGACCGATGGTGCCGCCCGGTCCGGAGACCGGCACGCAAGCATGCGAAGTCAGACCCGATCGCAGGTCTGCCTAAGTGAGTCTATGCGAGCGTCGCGGGTCACGCACGTTGCAGCCACCGGACCAAGAGCTCGCTCTGCTTGCCGTTGTCCACAGCTGAGGTGGACCTTGGAGGAGCATCCACAGATTTGCGAACGGCCGCACGATTAGCATCGGCATCCGAAGACTCCGAACATGCGAGCGCTTCGCCCATATCTTGGGCGCCAATTTCTCGGGCGCCAATTTCTCGGGCGCCAATATCTCGGGCGCCAATTTCTCGGGCGCCAATTTCTCGGGCGCCAATTTCTCGGGCGCCAATTTCTCGGGCAGTTGCCATTCCTCGTTGTGGTCTGTCTTTGTCTACTCTCCCTTTCAACTCCTGCCGCGGCGGCTTCTCAACTGCCAACGCCCGCTGGCTGGCCGCTGAGCGGCTTCCCTGTGGTACGGCGAGGGTTCGATCCCCCGACGGTCGTCTGGGGATCCGGCCATCGCGGTGTTGATCTTGTCGCTAAGCCTGGTCAGGCAATCGTTGCGGCTGCGAGCGGCTCAGTGGCCTTCGTGGGCTCGATCGGGAGCAAGCCGGTGATCAGCATTGACCACGGCGGCGTCAGCACCACATACGAGCCGGTAATCAGCAGAATGCATGTAGGCGAACGGGTGACGTTGGGGCAAAAGATCGGCGTGCTCGGTAGGGGCGGACATTGTCACGGCTGCCTGCACTGGGGATTGCGTGACGGCAAGAAATATCTTGACCCGCTGCTGCTGCTTGCAGATCCAGGAGGCGGGCTGCGCCTGGTGGCGGAGGCTCAAAGGGAGGTTGTCAAGCGCGAGGCTGAGGCGCGGGCGGCGGCCGCTCAGCCTGCGGTGATCACGAGCTCAGGTGGGCGGTCGGGAAGTCACGGGTTCCTTTATCCGGTTACGGGTCCGGTGACCTCTGCATTCGGGATGCGACTGCATCCACTGCTCAAGATCTGGAAGCTTCACGACGGGACTGACTTCGGCGCCTCGTGCGGCACTGCAATACGAGCGCCATACGCAGGAGTCGTCACCCGGGCCTACTTCAACCGGGCATACGGTAATCGGCTGTTCCTCAGCCATGGCAGCGTCGACGGGGTCAAGGTGGAGACCGCCTTCAACCATGCTTCGCGCTATCTGGTCCGGCCGGGTCAGCGGGTCAGCCGCGGACAGCTGATCGGTGCGGTCGGAAGTACCGGTTTCTCGACGGGCTGTCATTTGCACCTCATGGTGTGGCTCAACGGACGGCTCAGTAACCCGATGAGCTGGCTGTGACTCAGCTGTGAGGGTCGGCAATCGCGCGCCGCCATGCGGAGGAGGAGCGAGCAGACGCGTCGTTTCGTCAGCGAATGACGACGACCTCGGCGATTCCAAGCGTGATGCGCGAGCAGCTCCAATGAAAGGGCCGGTTAGGCGCGTGGGTGAGCCTGTTCAAAGGCCGAGCGCAGCCGTTCGTTCGTTATGTGGGTGTAGATCTGCGTTGTTGCCAGCGATGCGTGACCGAGCATCTCCTGCACGCTGCGCAGGTCGGCACCGCCCTCCAGCAGATGGGTTGCCATCGCATGACGGAGCCCGTGGGGCCCGAGGTCGGGCGCCCCCTCGGTCATCCTGAGTGAGCGGTGGACGATCCGGCGTACCACTCGAGGGTCGATCCGCTTACCGCGGTCACCGATGAACATGGCCTGGCCAGACTGATCAGTCATGAGCTGCGATCGGGCCTTTTCGAGCCAGGTTTCGACGGCACGCAGCGCTGGCCCACCGAGGGGAACGGTTCTCTCCTTGCTGCCCTTGCCCAAGACCCTGATCACGCTGCGTTCCCTATCAAGATCATTTAGGTCAAGACCGCACAACTCGGAGACCCGGATTCCGGTGGAGTACAAGACTTCCAAGACGGCAACGTCACGGGTCGCGGACGGTCCCCCGGTTTCTCGAGCCGTGGCGATGCCCTCATCCAGCATCTGAGCTGCCGTTGCCCGGTCCAGGGTTGGCGGCAGTACCCGGGTGGTCTTGGGAGAGCGCAGGTTGGCCGCCGGATCTGTGCTCAAGTGGCCGTTCTGGTGCGCCCAGGCGAAGAACACTCGGGTAGCAGCCGCTCGCCGCTGCAACGTGGTGCGGGCGTGCCCGACGGTGTGCTGCTTCGCGAGCCAGCTGCGCAGCGCCCTCAAGTCGACTTTGTCTACTGTGTCGATACCGAGCCGATCGAGATGAGTGAACAGATTGAGCAGGTCGGCGCGGTAGGCGCGTACGGTGTGCTCAGCCAGATTGCGCTGGCCTCGTAAATGGCGAAGGTAGCCGACCAGCAGCTCCTCGAACTGTGCTGGTAATCCGCTCTCGGCCACATGACCACTCTCAAACACGTGTGCAGGCATTCCAAGCCCGCCACGCGGTAGCCTCACCGGCGTGCCATCTCAGACCAGCACCGTCGACGAGTTGCGGACCGGCGGCACGATCTTGCCGATCGTCCGCTGGGGAAAATCAATCTTGCACCGACCCACTCGTCCCGTGACCGCGTTCGACGACGAACTGCTGAACCTCGTTCGTAACATGTTTGCCACCATGTACGCCGCTGAAGGCGTCGGCCTTGCCGCCACTCAGGTAGGCGTCGATCTCGCAGTGTTCGTCTACGACTGCCCCGACGATGAGCAGGTCAGGCATGTCGGGGTGATGTGCAACGCCGATGTGGTCTTGCCGGAGGGCAAGGAACGCAAACTGCATTCTGCCGATGAGGGGTGCCTCTCGCTACCTGGCGCATATATCGAGCTAGCTCGGCCTGACAACGCCATCTGTCGCGGCCTTGACCAGAACGGCGAAAAGGTTGAAGTAGTGGGTACGGGCCTGCTGGCTCGTTGCCTGCAGCACGAGACCGATCACCTAAACGGCATCGTGTTCGGGGACCGGCTCTCGGGCCGCGCCCGCAAGAAGCTCTACGCGTTGCATGAAGATGCAGCTGATCTCTATCCCGACGACTGGCCGGTAACTCCCCGAGGAGACAGTACGTAGCACGCGATCGCCGTCGCCGCGGCCACGTTGAGTGAGTCAATGCCGGCGAACATAGGGATGCGAGCTCGTAAGGCGGCGCCGTCGGACCAGCGCTTGGAAAGACCGGCCCCCTCGGTGCCCAACATGACCGCGACCCGGGTGTCCAGCGTGATCCTTGCGGCCAGCTGACTGAGCTCGATGGCGTCCGCCGCCAGACTGAGCGCCACGGTCATGAAGCCGGCAGTGGTCAACAGCTCCGGCGTGCCGTGCCAATCCTCAAGTCGCGCCCAAGGCAGCGAGAAGACTGCGCCCATGCTGACCTTGATCGATCGGCGATAAAGCGGATCGGCCGTCCGCGGTGACAACAGGGCGCCATCCCATCCCAAGCCGGCCGCGCTGCGAAGGATTGCCCCGACATTGGTGTGGTCGACGATGTCCTCTAAGACGACGAGACGACGCATCGTGAGAATGTCTTCAATGCGATGCCGTTGCTCCCGGTGCAGCGAAGCCAACGCGCCTCGATGAACGTGGAATCCCGTTACCTGCTCGGCAAGCTGCTCTGTCACCACAAACACGGGCACCTCTGGCGACCGCTCCACAACATCCTGCAAGCTGCCGAGCCAGCGCTTCGTGAGCAGAAACGACCGTGGCCGAAAGCCGGCGCCAATGGCGCGGCGGATGACTTTCTCCCCCTCAGCGATAAAGAGCCCGCGCTCCGTCTCGAGGTGCCGACGAAGTGACGTCTCGCGGAGCCGGACATAGTCGTCCAGACGCGGGTCTTGCGGATCCGTGATGCTGAGCCTCATATGATCCTCCCCTGATGCACATCATCGGAACTCCTGATTGGCAACCTGCACTCGACCATCACGAACTCCTGGCCCGGCCCGTCAAGGACGCCATTGCCGAGCTCGGGCTGGAATGCTTCGTCGCTCCCATCGATCCCAACCGAGCGGACACGGCGGAGTTCTGTGCGGCGTACGAAGTGCCTCTGGAGTTTTCCGCGAACTGTGTTGTGGTGGCCGGCCGGCGCGCCGAGTTGTCAGTGATGGCCGCATGCCTGGTCCGCGCCACCGATAGGGCCGACGTCAACAGGGTGATCCGCAAGCGGCTCGATGTACGCAAGATCTCCTTTGCCGGGATGGACGACGCCGTACGCGAGACTGGCATGGAGTACGGCGGCATTACTCCGATCGGCCTTCCACCTACCTGGCCCATCCTGGTCGATGAAACGGTCGCACGGCTGGACATGATCGTTGTTGGCAGCGGAATTCGCGGGAGCAAGATCGCTATGCCGGGCTCATCGGCAGCAAGCCTCCCAAACGCGGAAATCTTGGCGCTAGCGCTCAGCTCAACAAGCTAACGATCGCGGCAATACCAACGGCAACGATGATCACGCGATAGATCGTCGGAGGGAGTTTGCGGCCCACCCTGCCACCCACCTGAGCTCCGAGCACCGATCCCACGGCAATCGAGATGGCTGCAGGCCAGTTCACGTCACTGACGATCACGAAAACCACACTCGCAATCGCATTGGCAATCAGTGCCAAGACGTTCTTGATCGCATTTACTTTGAGCAGGGGCTCTGCCAGTCCGATGCCCAAGATCGCAATCAACAACACTCCCTGTGCTGCTCCGAAGTATCCGCCATAGACGCCAACTAGTGCGACGGTCAGCCAGAGCAGAATCGGCCCATGGATTGTCGCAGCATCGGCACCAAGCCGTGCGCGCCTGATGGCCAATCTTTTTGAAATGATGGGCTGCAGGATGACTAACACGCAGCCAATGCCGATCAGGATGGGCACGATAGCGTCGAAGGCCGCCGACGGCAGCCATAACAGCAGAAGTGCACCGACGATGCCGCCCAACAACGAGGCGGCTCCCAACCCGAGCACCCGTCGGCGCTCACCGCTAAGTTCCCCTCGAGTGGCCAAGGCGCCCGAGAGCGAGCCGGGTGTCAGTCCCACAGTGTTGGAGATGTTGGCGATCACCGGCGGCACACCGAGCGCAAGCAGAGTCGGAAAGGTGATCAACGTCCCCGAGCCGACAACGGTATTGATGAAGCCTGCGAGCCCCCCGGCGCCGAGCAGCGCCAAAAGGTCCAGCCAGGTCACTGAGTCAAATTATGTTCGCTCTCCTGCTCATACTGGCCGTTCGGCGTAGCCGGGATCGAGGGCTGCTCGGGAATGCCTAGGGCCGCCTGCTTGTCCGGGCGCGCCGGACGCTCCAACTCATGAGCTTCTTGGATCGCCTCTTCGACAGTTCGCCGCGAGGCGGCCTCCTCTTCGGCTGTCTGCTTCTCGATTTCTCTCTGTACGTCGATCTTGGCTGGTGCACGGAACTCGCCCTCAGCAGCGGTTGGAATGGCAGAGCCGGCCGCCTTGCCGACGACGCTGCCCAAACCCTTCAGTGCGTCGTTCAGTTCGCTGGGCACGACCCAAACCTTGTTAGCGTCACCGCGTGCGATCGCGGGCAGCATCTGCATGTACTGGTAGGCAAGCAGCGCCTGGTCAGGCTGGCCCGCGTGAATGGCGTTGAAGACGGTGGTGATTGCCTGCGCCTCGCCCTCGGACCGGAGCATCGCAGCCTGTCGATCGGCCTGGGCCCGCAGCACCGCAGCCTCCCGGTCACCTTGCGCCCGCAGGATCGCCGACTCCTTCTCACCGCCGGCAGACAGAATTTGCGACTGCCGTTGACCTTCTGCGAGCAAGATCACTGCCCGCTTGTCCCGCTCTGCTCGAGCACCTTTCTCCATGGCATCGCGGATCGTGGCCGGAGGTTCGATCGCACGGAGCTCGACGCGATTGACCTTGATTCCCCACTTGCCTGTTGCCTCGTCGAGAACCACACGCAGTTTCTGGTTGATCTCCTCGCGACTGGTCAGCGCTTGTTCCAGATCTAGGCCGCCGATGATGTTGCGGAGGGTCGTCATCGTCAGCTGCTCGATCGCCTTGATGTAGTCCTGAGCCTCGTACGCCGCGCGCACGGGGTCGATGATCTGGAAGTAGATCACTGAGTCGATGCCAACCATCAGGTTGTCCTCGGTGATCACTCCCTGTGGCGGGAATGGTACGACGTTCTCCCGCATGTCCATGTTGTAGCGAACCTTGTCAAACAGCGGCACGACGAGATGCGGTCCAGGCTCCAACGTGCGCTTGAACTTGCCGAGCCGCTCGACGATACCGACCCGCTGCTGGCGGATCACACGAACCGCGTTACCTATGAAGAAGATCACCGCCAGCGCAATGGCTAAGACGACGATCAACGACGCGAGGTCCACGATCTTCCTTCTCTCTAGGGGAGTTGCCCATGTTTGGGGTAGACGACAGCGATGGCTCCGTCGATCTCGTAGACCTCGATCTCGGTGCCTTGCTCGATCACCACGTCTAAGGAGTAGGGTCGTGCCGTCCAGCTCTGTCCATCCACCTTGATCTCTCCGCCGGACTTGTCGATCTGCGAGACGGCCACGCCGCTGCTGCCGACCATCTTTGCGGTTGAGGAGCGATAGCCCGGCATGCTCCGCACCTTGGCGAGCAGCGTTGGCCTCAGCAGCAACAGCATGCTGATGCTGATCCCGGTCGCGACCAGGATCTGCAGCCACCACAGCGAAGGGGCTGCCAGTGCCACCACAGCGCCGCCCAGTGCTCCCACTGCGAGCATGATCAACACTAGGTCAAGCGACATGATCTCGGCGATCGCCAACAGGAAGGCGAGACTCAGCCAGATCGCCCAGGAATTCTCACCCAGCCAGTCGGTCAAGTTCACCTCCATCACAGTCTCCAGACGTGGTTATATCTGTACTTCCATGGTGCCAGTTGACTAAAGGGCGCGAGCCGTCCACCGACCGTCAGCCTCGTCAAGAGTCAGTTCGATATCGAACGTCTTCGTCAAGTTTTCTGCTGTCAGCGTTTCCCGCAGCGGACCAGCAGCCACAATGCTTCCCTCCTTCAGCAGCATGGCGTGCGTGATGCCGGAAGGAATCTCCTCCACGTGATGGGTGACCAGCACTGTGGCGGGGGCGTATTGATCTTGGGCCAGCTCGCTGAGGGTAGTCACCAGCGACTCGCGGCCAGCCAGATCGAGGCCTGCGGCGGGCTCATCGAGCAGCAGCAGTTCGGGATCTGTCATGAGGGCCCGAGCTATCTGGACCCGCTTCCGCTCACCCTCACTGAGAGTGCCGAAGGTGCGATCAGCGAGGCGCTCAATGTGTAGCTGAGCGAGTAGCTCATCGGCTCGTTCGTGGTCCAGCTCGTCATACTGCTCACGCCACCGGCCGACCACCGCGTACGAGGCCGAGACCACCACGTCATGAACCCGCTCGCTGCGTGGAATGCGCTCGGCCAGCGCGGCAGACGTCAGCCCGATCCGCGGCCGCAGTTCGAAGACGTCCACGGTGCCGAGCACCTCGCCCAGCAGCCCAGCTACCCCGCTCGTGGGATGAATCTCCGCCGAGATCACCTGCAGCAGCGTCGTTTTGCCGGCCCCGTTGGGCCCAATGATCACCCAGCGGTCGGATTCGTCCACCTCCCAATTGATGTCATTGATCAAGGTCGAACCGTTCCGGACGATGCCTACGCCAGCCAGATCCACAACAGCTGCCATGGCTTCAACCTACAGTTTTGATTGCTTCGCTCGCTGCGCTCGCTCAGCGCGGATCGCACCTTTTGTCCATCTACTTCGTCGCCGCTCGAGGACGAAAAGCATGTCCCCTCCCTCCTCGGCATGGCGGGGCGCGATCCGGGTTTGATTGCGGAGCGAGCGCAGCGAGTGACGCAATCAAATACGGCGACATACCTTAGGGCGATGGAGTCCATGCCCTCGGTCCGCATGACTGCGAACCTGAACTCGATGATCAGGGCGCAGCAATCCATTGAGCAAGCTGAGCGGGCGATCGTCGGCGGTGACGTCGCCCATCATGTGATCGATCCCGAGAGTGTGCTCGGCCTAGACCCGTTCGAAGCCTCGATCCTGGACGACACTTTGGAAGCACTGCTGACCGTGGAGCAGGACGGCTGGTTCCTCGCCCTACCGCTACCGGGATCTCTTGCACCGCTTCGCGGCCCAGCTGCTTTCAATCTCGCGGCGGTCGAGCAAGGTGAAGCCGTGGTCGCTAGTAGCGCTGGCATCGGTCTAGTACCGATACGGGTCGGCCAGGCCGTCCAGTGGCAGATCTTCAACGCAGAGCCACCACGTGCGCCGAGCAGTCCGTCTGAGGCCGAACGAGCCTTGAACGAAGTGGTTATCGATGCCGCTGCGACCCTGTCCCGACTGGACGTCGCATCGGGGACTTGGCCTGAACCACCGGCGGCAGCCGCGCTGCCGCCCGGCTACACGTCGCGCCAGCGAGCGACAGTCCAGCGAGCGGCCCGGCTGCTCGCCGCTTGCGATGCAGCCTTGCTGAACGACGGCGCCAGCATCTCCTCATTCGAGGCCAACCGCCGTGCCCAGGAGCTGCGTAGGGTACGCGCCAAGGCTGGCGATGCGCTCGGTTCGGCCGTCAGCTGGCTCGGGTGAGCGGAGCGAATAGCACCCTCTACTACGCTGCCCACATGTCCCTGCTCCCCGCATTGACGGGCTCGTTTTCCACTCCTGCAGCCGGAAACCCCACCGTCGCCATCATGGAGGCGGCGTACGCACACCATGGCATCGACGCCCGATACATCAACTGTGACGTCGCTGCTGAGAACTTGGCAGATGCGGTACGGGGCGCAACTGCCATGGGTTGGATCGGCTTCAACTGCTCGCTGCCGCATAAAGTGGCGGTAATCGAACTGCTTGATGAGCTCGCCGAGTCGGCCAGACTTATCGGCGCAGTGAATTGCGCAGTGCGTCGCGACGGCCGATGGATCGGGGAGAACACCGATGGCCAAGGCTTTCTAGGCTCCTTGGGCACCCTTGCCGAACCGGCGGGACAGCGGGTTCTCATTCTCGGCGCTGGAGGCGCGGCGCGCGCGATAGCCGTCGAGCTGGCACTTGCCGGAGCAGCTGAGATCTGGGTAGCCAATCGCAGCCTTGCTAAGGCAGCCGAGATTGCGGATTTGCTGATTGCTGAGACATCCACTGCCTGCACCGCCGTTGAGTGGCGTCAAGATCTCACCGTGCCGGCGTCCGCCACCGTCGTCGTGAATGCCACATCGCTGGGCCTGCCCGGTTCGGGTGATGTGCCCCTTTCCTTCGACGTAATCCCGATGGGCCTCGCGGTCTGTGACGTCATCCCCAATCCGCCCGACACGTCGTTTCTGCAGCGGGCGCGTCAGGCCGGCGCCAGAACTCTCGACGGCCGCGGCATGCTGCTCAACCAGGGAGCTATCAATATCGAGCTCTGGACCGGTGTCGACCCTGATCGTGTGGTCATGGGTAAGGCGCTTGACGAGGCCATCGCTGGCTGGGCGCACCCGTAACGCCGATGGTGGGGGCATTGTTTGCGATCGGCGGCGCCGAGGCCAAGGTTCGGCGCCGGACAGTGCTGGCGGCATTTGTTGCCGCCGCCGGCGGCACCAATGCGCGGATCGCGGTTGTTTCGTCGGCTTCCTCGCTGGGTGCAGAGGTAGTCGAGGTCTATAAGAGTGTCTTCGCCTCTCTGGGTGCGCGTGAAGTCATTTCGCTGCGCCCGGAGAGCCGCGCACAGGCGAGGAATCTCGATCTTGTTGAGCTGCTGGGAACGGCGAGCGCGATCTTCATGACCGGCGGTAATCAGCTCAAGCTCAGCTCCTTGATCACCGGCACCCCGTTCGGGGATGCGATCCAAGACGCCTATCACCGTGGCGCAGCCGTTGGCGGCACGTCGGCAGGCGCCAGCATTCTGTCCGAGCACATGATCGCGTTCGGCACCGGCGGGTCAACGCCGAAGCAGCGGATGAGCCAACTATCTGCTGGTCTTGGTCTGCTGCGCGGAGTCGTCATCGATCAGCATTTCGAGCAGCGGAACCGTTACGGGCGATTGCTCTCCCTGGTCGCCCAGTCACCGTCATTGCTTGGCATCGGTGTCGACGAGGACACCGCCGCAGTCATCGCCGACGGCCGCCGACTGGAGGTAATCGGCCGAGGTGCTGTCACAGTGGTCGACGGACAGCACTTGGTCTCCAACGCCTTCGCAGCCAAACGCACGGCACCGCTGCTGATATCCGGGGCGGTGATCCATGTGCTGCCGCCCGGTAGCCAATTTGATCTCACCAGTCGCAGCCTGCTGGCCCATCAAACGTTTGTTCCAGACCCCGAAGTGGTGGAGGCGCGAGCGGCCGAAGCCGACCTGCGGGAGGTTGCACGAGATATCGCTGCCCAAGGCGTGTCGCCAACCATCTACGCGCGTCGACTGCGCCGTAATTGAAGTCACTAAGACTGTGATCCCCTCAGCAGGTCAGGACATGTCGGCTGGGGCCAAGATCTCCTCCTCGCTGACCCGCGGCAACGGCTGACCGGTCTCCAGCAAGGTCTTCATGCTGTTCAAGATCCACACCCAACCGTCTTTGACATTTTCCCAAGTCAGAGGACTCTGTTCGAGGTTGCCGTGGACAAGCCGGACACGTGTCAGCCCTTCGCCGGCCTTCTCCACGGTCCACTCCACCCGGCTTGGTGGTTCATCCGCCAGCTGCGGGTCGTAGCGGGTGTGCCAACTCTGGACGAAGCGGCCCGGACGGCCCTCTGCCGGTGGCAGCATCTCCTCGATCATCCCATCGACGGCGGGACGCCCATCGACGGTGACTGTCAGATAAGGCTTTTCCCGCTGCGGGGGCTCGACGAACGCGACAGCATGGAAATAGCGGCGAGTCCACTCCGACTGGGTTATCGCCGCCCAAACCTGCTGAGGTGTTGCGCCGATATAGATCTGATAGACGTGTGCAATGTATTGATTGGCACTCTGACGTCGGTTCACTGAAGTCCGGCTCCTTCGTCGCTTTCGGTAGAACAAAGCTCGCGCAGGTATCTCAATTCAATATGTATCCGAAAGCTCCTGCAGTCGCCGGAGGCGAACCGACGTCATAGCGCGGAG
>Ga0307414_10001327_pt1 | contig 12783 bp, 15 predicted proteins | sample DK1Ometagenome_FD_203804 | JGI IMG/M metagenome (GOLD analysis project Ga0307414, IMG submission 203804) | Maize rhizosphere microbial communities from greenhouse at UC Davis, California, United States - DK15-O-3 | ecosystem: Host-associated > Plants > Roots > Rhizosphere > Soil | place: USA... | reverse complement strand
CGCAACCTTGCGAAGAGCGTGACCGTCGAATGAATACGAAGGAAATCTCCGACGAAATCGAGGTGATATATAATGAAGGTGACTTTCGGGCGCTTTACCGAGCAACCCGTCGACACAAGACAACCGCGATCCTTTTGCTTGTTGTGATTCCTGGATTTTTCGCAATCGTGTCGTTTCTCGACGGGGTGCGTGGTGTAGGGCTATTTTACCACGCGCTCCCATATATCTTCATAGTTCTGATAGTCCTTGTTTTCTTCTACTATTATCTCCCTTGGGCATCTGTTCGTGCGCGTCGCAAAACGGGCTGGGGGGAAGCGATGCGTTTGCGGCTCACGAACGAAGGCGTTGCTGTGCAGCACGCGACTCAGGATTCACTCTTCTTCTGGACCAAGATCGTGGACGTCGTGGTTCACAAGTCACGACTTTTTGTCTTCACGAGCCCAGGGTGCGCGATAATCTTGCCGCGTCGATTTTTCTCCGATGACGATCACTTCTTTAGCTGGGCCAAGCGGGCCAAGCAGCTTTGGCAGTCGGCAAAGGCCGGATCATGAAGCACATCGGTATCCTCGCTCACAGCTTCGAGGGCGCGACCTTGTGCTTTCACACGGCATGCATGGAAGGCGTCGCGAAGCTCGGCCCGCACATGCATCCCGAAATCACATTGACCTGCTCTCCAATGGCGCTCGTCCTGGACGCTTGGGAGAGGGGCGATAACGCCGAGTTGCGCGCCTTTTTCATGAGGGACGCGGAGCGGCTCGCAGCGGCGGGCGCGGACTTCTTCGTTCTGCCGGACAATACGGCGCACATCGCCATGGAATCGGACGGCGCGCCGTTTCCGCTACCGGGCCTGCACATCGGCGAGGTTGTCGCTTCGCAGGCGGCGAAGGAAGGCCGCCGGAAGGTCGGCATCCTCGGCACCAAATATACGATGAACGGACCCGTTTACCCGGGCGCGCTCGGCCGCCGGGGCATCGGCTGGGCGGTGCCCTCGCCGGAGTATCAGAAGATCGTCAATGACGTGATCTTCGACGAGCTCTGCCTCGGCGTATTCACCGATGCATCGCGTAATGCCTACCTCCGGATCATCGAAGAGCTGAAGCAGGAGGGCTGCGACGCGGTTGCTCTCGTCTGCACGGAAATCCCCCTGCTGGTGAAACCGGACGTATCACCACTGCCGACGCTGGATTCGACGCGGCTATTGGCAAAAGCGGCCGTCGAGGTTGCCATAGGGGAGCAGCCGACACCGGTCTGGCGCGGCGGCCCGATCGCCTGATCTATTCGGCCGCCTGCCGCATGGCCTCCAGCTGCCGTACATGCCGGCTAAGCCCTTCGTAGAGGAAGTCGACGACCATCCGCACCCGCGGCATGTGGCGCACGCGTTCATGCGTGAACAGCCAGAGCATTCGGTCGTGCTCGCTGCGCGGTGGAAGGCATTGGACGAGGTCCGGATCTCCATCCCCGACAACGCAGGGAAGCACCGCAATCCCAAAACCCGAGCGCACACCCGATAGCAGTCCGCCGGATGTCGCGTGATGCATCGCAACCTGCTGCTCCAGCCCGAGCGACTGGAGCCACGCCTGGTAATGAATCCACAAATTGCCGCCGCCGCCGCCGATGAAGGGATGCTTCTTCAGCTGGGCACGATTCCTCGGCACCCCATTGCGGGCGGCATAGTCGCGGCTGCAGTATAGCGCCCAGTCGTCCACGCAGAGCTGCCGGCCAACAAGCCCCGCCGCCTGGTTCTGCCCCTTGGTGCTGCGGAGCGAAATGTCCGCCTCACCGGCGCCGAGATCGCGCACCGTCTGCGACGTATCGAGCTCGATCACAATGTCCGGATGGAGCCGGTGCAGTTCGGTCAGCAGCGGCGCAAGCAAGGTGATCGAATAGACCTCTTCGGTCGTGATCTTCACGTTGCCGCTTACGGTTCTTGATTGGGCCGCAGCCGCTTCGGAAAAGCCGCCGAGCGCCATTTCGACCTGTTCGGCTCGCGACAGGAGTTCCTGCCCAACCGGGGTTAGCGCGTACCCAGCCTGCCTCTTCTCGAACAGGTGAATGCCAAGCGCTTCCTCCAGCGCTGCAATCCGCCGCGCGACGGTTGTCTGGCTGACCCGAAGCGCTCGCGCGGCCGCAAGAGTGCTCCCGTCGCGCGCGACGGCCAAGAAGTAGCGGAGGTCGTTCCAGTCGAGCATATGCGGCCGTTTTAGCGCCTTTAGGCGCTACGAAGGTTCTGCAATTTTGCAGAACCATAGCACGATATCGTTGCTTACACGAACCGGCTTTGAGGACTAGTTGGAGTGTCGCGCCGGAAAGCCCCGGACCCAAAAACAGGGATAGCGACCATGAAGAACCCATATGCCATCGCCATTGCTTCGGCCCTGATCACCGCTGGTGCGCTCAAAGCCGCGCCGGCTCTTGCCGAGCCCGTAACCGCCGAAGCCCGCACCTACGTCAGCTATGTGCAGACTTCGGACCTCAACCTTTCCAGCCAGGGTGGCCAGCGAGCTCTCGATCGCCGGCTCGCCCAAGCGGCCCGCGAAGTTTGCGGGACTCCGTCGGACTCGGACCTGGTTGGGCTGAACAAGGCCCGCGATTGCCGCGCCGACGCGATCGCCCGCGCTGGATCCGAACGTGAAGAGTTGCTCGCCGCAGCGAACCGCGGAGCGATTGTGGCGGTTACCGCCAGCCGCTGATTGAATATAAGCTCCCAAGAAGGGCGTTCTGGTCTCCCCGGGGCGCCCTTCGCCTTGTCCGGCTAAAGCGATGCACCTAGGGGCGGAGGCATGATCGAAGTCTCAGGGGGCTGCCACTGCGGCGCCGTTCGCTTCTCCGCCAGCATGCCGGATCCGCCGGTGCCCGCGCTCGCCTGCAATTGCTCGATCTGCTCGATGACCGGTTTCCTGCACGTCATGGTGTCGCATGATCGGTTCGAGCTGCTGACGGGACGGGATTCCCTGACAAGCTATCGGTTCGGGAGCGGCGCAGCGGACCATCTTTTCTGTTCGAATTGCGGCGTGAAGAGCTTCTACCAGCCGCGCTCGCACCCGGACGCGTGGAGCGTGAACGTCAACTGCCTGGACGAGGCGCCCGAGCTTTCGGTGGAGCAGTTTGACGGCCGGAATTGGGAGCAGGCGAAGGCGCGCCTCGACGGCGAACAGGCCGCCAGCTAGTCCGCATTTGATGCACCGTCCGCTCCGCCTGACCGTCAACAGCGCCGCGCTCGTCAGTAACTGGCGTGCGCTCGCTCAGCAGGCGGGGGTCCCGGCCGGCGCGGCGATCAAGGCGGACGGCTATGGGCTCGGCGCACGCGAGGCAATGAATGCGCTCCATGCTGCAGGCTGCCGCGACTTCTTCGTTTCGATCTGGGCCGAGGCCGAGGAACTTGGAGAGATTCCGGAAGGGGCCAGACTTGCCGTGCTTCACGGCGTGGGGCCGGATGATGTGAATGCCGCCCTGCAGTCCACTGTAACGCCAGTGCTCAACTCGATCGAGCAGGTCGCGCGGTGGAAGGAAGCGGCTCCGGGCCGGCCGTGCGACTTGATGATCGACACGGGCATGAACCGCCTTGGGCTTAGGCCGGATGAAGTCTCGGCGCTCGACGGACTCTCGATCGAAACGCTTCACAGCCATCTCGCCTGCGCCGACGAGAATGAAGACCTCAACGCCACGCAATTGCAGCGCTTTCGGGAAGTCGCTTCGGCTGTTCCGGCAAAGCGCTACAGCCTCGCCAATTCCGCGGGCATCTTCCTCGGCCGCGACTACAGCTTCGATCTCGTGCGCCCCGGATTGGCGCTTTACGGCGGCATTCCGCGGCCGGAGGCTCAGGGCCGCATCCAGCAGGTCGCGCGTGTCGAGGCGCAGGTCGTGCAAAGGCGCACCATCCACGCCGGCGAAAGCTGCGGCTACGGTGCGACGTTCGTTGCCGAGGCCGATACCGAGGCCGCCATCCTCAACATCGGCTATGCCGACGGGTATTTGCGTGGCTTTTCCTCGAAGGGTGCCGCCTTCGCTGGCGAATATGCGCTGCCCGTGCTGGGCCGGGTATCAATGGATCTGATCGCGGTCGGCTGCGACGCCGCACGGGATCTCAGGGAAGGCGACTGGGTCGAGATCGACTACGATTTGCCGACGGCGTCCGAGGCGTCGGGGCTTTCGCAGTACGAGCTGTTGACGGCGCTCGGCTCGCGGTTCGAGCGGCGGTGGGTGTAGTCCCCGGCGCCGGCGTCTTCGGCTTGTAGCGGCAGAGGTCGACCACCGGGCAGCGCCAGCACTCCGGCTTCCGCGCCTTGCACACGTACCGACCGTGCAGGATCAGCCAGTGGTGCGCGTTCAGCCGGAAGGGCTGCGGCACGATCTTCTCCAGCTTCAGCTCGACCTGCAGCACGTCCTTGCCGGGCGCGAGCCCGGTGCGGTTGCCGACGCGGAAGATGTGCGTGTCGACCGCGAAGGTCTCCTGATGGAATGCGGTGTTGAGGACGACGTTCGCCGTCTTTCGACCGACGCCGGGAAGCTTCTCCAACTCCTCACGCGTGCCGGGAACCTGGCTCCCATGATCGCGGATCAACGCTTCCGACAAAGCGATGATGTTCTTCGCCTTGGTGTTGAACAGCCCGATCGTCTTGATCGCGTCGCGAACGCCCTCTTCGCCGAGCGCCACCATCTGCTCCGGCGTCTGCACGCGCTGGAATAGGGGTCGCGCCGCGATATTCACGCCCGCATCGGTCGCCTGTGCCGACAGGACCACGGCCACCAGCAAGGTGTACGTGTTCACATATTCGAGCTCGGTGGTCGGGGCAGGGTTGTCCTCCGCCAGCCGGCGGAAGAATTCGAAAACCTGGTCCCGAGTCACAATGCGTCGATGACGTCGCGCATCGTGTAGACGGCCGCCGGCTTGCCGACGAGGAAGCTGGCGGCAGCCAAGGCGCCCCGCGCAAAGATCATCCGGTTCTCCGCGCGATGCGACAGGATCAGCCGCTCCTCGGGTCCGGCGAAAATGACGTCATGGTCGCCGGCAACCGTCCCGCCACGCAGCGAAGCGAAGCCGATGGCGCCTTCCTCGCGCTTGAGGCCTGTGCCGTCCCGGCCGCGTTCGGCCTTCAGCTTCGACTTTCGGCCGCGCGCAACAGCGTCCCCAAGCGCCAGCGACGTTCCCGACGGCGCATCCGCCTTCAACCGATGGTGCATCTCGACGATCTCGACGTCCCAGGCGGGTCCGAGAACCTCGGCCGCCCGCTCGACCAGGTCGGCGAGCAGGGCCACGCCGAGCGACGTATTGGCCGCCCGCAGAACGGGAATATCCTTTGCGGCGGTCGCAATCCGGCGGCCGGCGAAATCGTCGAGTCCGGTCGTCCCGACCAGGATCGGGACACCCGCGGCGATGGCGCTATCTAGGCTGGCCTGAAGTGCGGACGGGGCGGAAAAATCCACGAGGATGTCGCCCCGGTCCTGATCGATCTCGAACCCGGGATCCTCGGCGACGGCGGCAGCGATCGCTTTCCCCATCCGGCCGTTCGGAGCGAACAGGCTGATCCGGATCGGTTGCTCGTCGGTGCGCATGACGCCGGGCTTAGGTGGAGGGCCGAACGATGCCAAGTCGCTGCTGCATGGCGAGGGCGGCCGCAGGCGCGCGGACTTTCGCCCCGTTGATCATGAAGACGTGGACGTCGCGGCCGCCTTGCGCCCAGTTGCGCGCGCGCTCGGCGAAGCCATCCAGTGCCGCATCATCATAGCCGGTGAGGATGTCCTCGTTCATTCGCTGAAGCCGTGCATAAGCGAAGTCCGCGGTGTCTGCTTCGATGCACGGATAATCGTCCGAATCCTCGAACACGATCGCGATGTTCCTCGCGCGGCAGAGATCGAAGAAGCGCTCGTCGCGAAAGCTTTCGTGCCGCGGCTCGATCACGTGGCGGACTTTTGTTCCCTCGAACTCGACTGGAAGGTGGTCGATGAAGGCGGCGATGTCGTCCGCGTCGAACTTCCGCCGGCCTGCAAACTGCCAAAGGATTGGACCGAGCTTCGGTCCTAGCGCCGCAAATCCCTGCGCGAAGAAATTGCCGATCCCCTCGCCGGATTCCGCCAGCTTCGACTTCATCACGCAGTAGCGCGAGCCCTTGATCGCGAACTGGAAATCGTCCGGAGCGACCTTCGCCCAATTCTCCCAGCTTTTCGGGCTCTGCCGGCCGTAAAAGGTCGCGTTGATCTCGATCGCGCTGAGTTGCTGCGAAGCATATTCGAGCTCGCGCTTCTGCGAGAGCCCCTGCGGATAAAAGACGCCGCGCCACGGCTCGTAAGTCCAGCCGCCGATACCGACTCGGATGTTGCCCTCACTCACGCTCCGACACATGCCGCAGCGCCGTCCGGATGCAAGTCAGGCGACCTCGGAAATGACGATATCGTGCCTGGTGCCCGCTTCGGACGACGTGATCTCGTGCTTCGCTCCGAGCTGCCTGGCGAAGCTGTCGACGAGCTTTGTGCCCAGTCCGCCGCGCTTTGACCGGCCGCCCGACTTCATCCCGACGCCGTTGTCGGCCACGGTCAGCTTCAGCACGCCGTTCATGTGCCCCGTCACCAGAACGCGGCCATCGGTTCGGCCGTCGAATGCGTGCTTGAGGGCGTTGGTGATAAGCTCGTTGACGATGATCGCGACCATGACGGCCCGGTCGGCCGTCATCGTGATCTCGTCGAACTTGCACTCGATCTGGACATGCTGGGTCGACAGGCCGCGCTCGATCTGTTCGCACAGGCTGCGCAAATGATCGTCCAGGCGGACCCGATCGAGATCGCCGCTGCGAAGCGCCAGCTTCTCCGTGGCATGGGCAATCGCCTGGATACGATCCGCGACCTGGTGGAGCGCCTCCTTCACGCCGTCGTTGGTAGCTCGCTGCGCCTGCAGGTGGATGAGGGCGAGCACCGTCTGATGATTGTTGCGAGTCCGGTGATCGATCTCGTTCAGCGCGTGGTCCAGCAGGGCCAGATGCCGCTCCCTCTCCGAAATGCCCTTGTCGACCTCCCTTTGGTAAAGGGCGATGATGATCAAAAGAATTGCCTGTGAGACGGTTGCCACGGCCAGGCCGATGCGGCGCGTCTGACCCGACACGTCGAGTGACCCGGCAGGCTCGAGGATGAAGATCCAGAAAAGGATCTGGCCGACGATCATGGCCACCAGGCCCGCACGCCAGCCAGCCAGCACGGCCGCCAGGGCAACCGCGACAAATCCGGTAGCATAGGGCGCCACGTCGCCCATCATCGGCGACAGGGATTTTCGGATGATCACTGCCGCAGACGCGAGCAAGCAGCCGGCGGCGACCTCGACCACAATGGGCGGCACCCGGTGAGCCCAGCGCTCAGGCAGCCGTGAGTGAATGATCCTGCGAATGTTTGCCCCCGGCCGCCTTCACCAGAACTCCCCGCGAGCCCGGAAAAAACCTTCCAAATCAGTCAGCAAGCCTACGTCATCGAGTCGGTGTCGGCACTAACTTCGGTCAATCTTAGCAGATCGGGGTGTTTTCATTTGCGACGGACGGCAGGGAGGACACCGCGTCGCAAATGCCCGATGTCAGCTTTCGACCCATTGCGGACATTCGTTCGCTATGAGATTTCCAATACATGCAGATTACCGACCTTCGGGCTGGCGATATCTACCGGCCGAAAGACGAACGCCATGGATGCCTTCTCGCGCAAGTCGGTGAGGGCAGCGACGTGGGATTTTTCCGGCTGGCTTCGGCGGTCGCTGTTAGCTTGCAAGACCCGCTGTTCCGGGTGGTGATGAGCCAATCTGACTTCAAGAAGGGTTGGCGGAGGATCGGCAACTTCCCGCTTAGCAAGTCGCTTCAGGAACTTGCATGGTACGGCGACTCCGACATCGGGCATGATCAAAAATACAAGGTTCGTATCAACAACGTCGATCACAGAGTGGCTGTGGATGAGGCGACCTACCAAGCGTTGGAACGCCTTGCCGTTTGGGAAACCGTTCACGTAATCAAGCGATATGAGGCGGCCTGAATTGGGTTGACGCTTATGTCCGCTTCCACCCATAGCGGACATTAGCCTGGCGCCTTAAATCACCCGCATGGCCGACATCCGCAGCATCGTCATCCTGACCGGCGCGGGGATATCCGCCGAAAGCGGCCTCGCTACTTTTCGCGCTGCCGACGGACTGTGGGAAGGCCACCGCGTCGAGGACGTAGCTACGCCCGAGGCCTTCAGTCGGAATCCCCGGCTAGTCCACGAATTCTACGACGCCCGTCGCGCGCGCCTCGGCGAGGTCGAGCCGAACGCCGCCCACAATGCGCTCGCTCGACTGGATTTCGAGTGGGACGGAGACCTGTTGCTCGTCACGCAGAATGTCGACGACCTGCACGAGCGGGCCGGCTCGAAGCGGCTGCTGCACATGCACGGCGAACTGACCAAGGGCTGGTGCCTCGCCTGTGACGAGCGTCAGCCCTGGTTGGGAGACATGGGTGAGGGCGCCGGCTGCAAATTGTGCGGTGAGAATGGCCGAGTTCGGCCCGACATCGTCTGGTTCGGGGAGATGCCGTACGAAATGGACCGTATCGAGGAAGCGCTCCGCAACGCCGACCTGTTCGTTTCGATCGGTACGTCCGGAGCGGTCTACCCGGCGGCAGGCTTCGTCCAGACCGCGCGCTACTGCGGCGCGAGGACGCTCGAAATGAACTTAGACCCGAGCCTCGGCAGCACCTTCTTCGACGAAAGCCGCATCGGACCGGCGGGAAAGCTCGTCCCCGAATGGGTCGACGAGCTACTCGGCTAGTCCGCCCATTCGAGCCCGATGTCCTTGTAAAGCCCGCGGTCCTCGTCCCAGCGCGGATTGACCTTTACGTGCAGATACAGATGCACCTTGCGGCCGAGGTGCTGGGCGATTTCCTCGCGTGCAAGCTGGCCGATCGTGCGCAGGCGCGTCCCGCCCTTGCCGATGACGATCGCCTTCTGGCTGTCGCGGGCGACGAGGATCTGCTGGTGGATGACGGTCGATCCGTCGGGCCGGTCCTCCCACGTCTCCGTCTCGACCGCCGTCGCATAGGGCAGTTCCTGGTGTAGCTGGTTGACGATCTGCTCGCGGGTCAGCTCGGCCGCGATCATGCGGTCGGTCGCGTCGGACACTTCGTCTTCCGGGTAGAGCCAGGGCCCCTCGGGCACGGCATCGGCCAGCGCGTCCTTGATGTCGGACACGCCTTCACCCCTCGTTGCGCTGATCATGAACACCTTGTCGGGGTTCAGCCTCTGGGTGAGCTCCGCCGATAGGGCCAGAAGCTGCGGCTTCTTGATCCGGTCGATCTTGTTCAGGGCGATCCACAAAGGATGCTCGCGCGTCTCAAGACTAGCGATGATCTCATTGACTCCGCGAGTGATTCCGGTGTCGGCGTCGATCACCAGCAGGATGAGGTCCGCGTCGCCCGCGCCGCCCCACGCCGCCGCGACCATGGCCCGGTCGAGCCGCCTCTTGGGCTGGAAGATGCCGGGTGTATCGACGAGCAGGATCTGCGAGCTGCCGAGGATGGCGATGCCCATCAGGCGTGCCCGCGTCGTCTGCGCCTTGGGGCTGACGATCGCGACCTTCTGCCCGACCAGGGCATTGACGAGGGTGGACTTGCCGGCGTTGGGGGCGCCGATCACGGCCACGAAGCCGGCGCGCCTATTCTGTTCGGTCATTGTGATTGTTCCAACAGCGCAGTGGCCGCCGCGGTTTCAGCCTCCTGTTTGCTGGAACCCTCCGCGGTCGCTTCGCCGATATTCTTGATGGAAACCCTTACGGTGAACCGCGGAGCATGGTGAGCGCCGCTCTTTTGGGACACCTCATATTCCGGGGCGGCCCAATTTCGCGCAGCCGCGAGCTCCTGCAGCGCCGACTTAGGATGCTTCGGCGCCTTGCCCTGCGAATCCAGGTAGGGCGCCCAGACCTTCCGGACGAACGCCTCGGCCTTTTCGAGACCCGCATCGATCAGGAGCGCGCCCATCAGGGATTCCACGACGTCGCCGACGACATTGTCGCTCCAGTTCGCGCCATCCTCACGGGCCTGCTTGCCCAGGCGGATCAGCGCTGGAAGGCCTAGCTGTCGCCCGATTTCCCCGCACGTCTCGCGGGAAACGAGGACGTTATAGCGGCGCGACAATTTACCCTCGGGCTCATTCTCGAAACGCTCGTAGAGCCAACGTGCCATTGCGAGCCCGATCACGCGGTCGCCGAGGAACTCGAGCCGTTCGTAGCTGGCCTTGCCGACGCTCGAATGCGTCAGCGCGCGCTCGAACAGGCCGAGGTCTTTCGGCTCATGATCGAGAACGTCGCGCAGGAATTCGCGAAGTTCGCTCATCTTTCCGGACCGTCGAAACCGGTGGCGATCCGGTTGCCGCGAAGGGCGCTGAACCAGGTCCACGGCTTGGCATAGTCCGCCGTGCCGTCGGTCGACCAGAAGATGAAGGTCGCCCTGCCGATCAGATTTTCGACCGGTACGAAGCCGATGCCGCCTTCTTGCACGGAAAAGCGGCTGTCGAGGCTGTCGTCGCGATTGTCGCCCATCAGGAACAGATGTCCGGCGGGAACGACCGTCGTCGGGACCTCGTCCGCTCGCGGGTTTTCGACTTGGTCGATGACCTGGTAGGTGCGGCCGCCGGGCAACGTCTCGCTGTAGACGGGATAAAGGCAGGCCGGTTTCGCGTCGTCGCCCTGGATGATCATCTGGGAGGCGCCGCCGACGACCCGGCAGGGACTGTTGGGGGAGATCGGCATGTCGAACGTGCCCTGCGCTTGGCGAGGAACCGGCCGGCCGTTGATGATCAACATCCCGCTCTGCACCGCGATCCTGTCTCCCGGCAGGCCAATGACGCGCTTCACGAAATCCTCGTCGGTTCCCGGCGCTCGGAACACAACGACATCACCGCGTTCCGGAATATTGCCGAACAGCCTGCCGTCGAACGAGGGAAATCCCCAGGGAAAACTGTAGCGGGAAAAGCCGTAGGGCCACTTGGCGACCATCACATAGTCGCCGATGAACAGGGTCGGCAGCATCGAGCCCGATGGAATGCTGAACGGCGCGAAGACGAAGCTCCGGATCACCCAAGCAATGAGGAGAACGGACAGGACAAGGCGCAGCAGCCCTCCTGGGCCCTGCTTCTTGTCGGATGAGGCGCCCTGTCGGCGAGCATATCGAAGTGCCATTGGGGGCGCTTGTTTCGGGCGGGGCGCGGCGCGTCAAGCGGGGATGGTTTTTGGCGGCTGCCCGACTAAGAGGCGGGACATGGCAGGCCAGGATTGGGACGCGGTCGACGCGTACGACGTGCAACCGCTCGAAACCTTGTTCGAGCGCGACAGTGACCGGCTCTCCGCGATGTCGCTGGAGCTGAGTGGACTCTATTTCGACTGGTCGAAGACTCATCTCGACGCGGATCTGCTTGGCCGGTTCGTGAAGGTGGCGGATGCGGCCGGGTTCGCGGCGGCTCGCGAGGCTTTATTCTCGGGCGCGATCGTCAACCCGACCGAGGGCCGAGCCGCCGAGCATGTCGTCGAGCGCGGAACGGGCGAGGCGGTCGCCGTCGAGCTTTCGGCCTCTCGCCGGTCGCGCATGCGCGCCTTGGTCGATGCGATCGAGGCCGGAGCGTTCGGCGATGTGACCGGCGTCCTGCACATCGGCATCGGCGGATCGGTCCTCGGGCCGGCCTTGCTCGTCGATGCGCTGGGCAGGCGCGGATCGAGGCTCGACGTCCGGTTCTTGTCGAACATCGACGGAGAGGCCTTCGACGATGCCGTGAAGACCCTCGATCCAACGACGACACTCGTTGTGACTGCGTCGAAGACCTTCACGACGGCGGAGACGCTGTCCAACATGAACGCCGCGCTCGACTGGCTGCGGGCCGCGGGCGTCGATGATCCCTTCGGCCGGGTGATCGCCGTGACGGCCCGGCCCGAGGCCGCGCTCGAGGCCGGCATCGACGAGACTCGCATCCTCCAGTTCAGCGAGGGCGTAGGGGGACGTTACTCCTTGTGGAGCGCTGTCGGCCTGTCCGCAGCGCTGGCGCTCGGCTGGAGCGCGTTCGAGGAACTGCTCGAAGGTGCGGCCGAGATGGACCGCCACTTCCGATATGCCGAGCCAGCGAAGAACGCGCCGCTGATCTCGGCTTTCATCGACCGCCTCTACGTCCGCAAGTTCGGCTGCCAGACGCGCGCGGCGTTTGCCTATGACGAGCGCCTGCGGCTGCTGCCGTTCTACCTCCAGCAACTCGAGATGGAGTCCAACGGCAAGTCGGTGAAGATCGACGGTTCGCCGGTCGGCCAGCCGAGCGCTCCGGTCACTTGGGGCGGGACGGGTACCGACGCGCAGCACGCCGTGTTCCAGCTTTTGCATCAGGGCACCGTCCTCGTGCCCGTCGAATTCGTCGCGGTGACCGAAGCCGAGGACAGCCTGCCGCCCGATCATCATCGCCAACTGCTTCTGAACGCCTTCGCGCAGGGCGCAGCTCTGATGCGCGGCCGCCGGAGTGACGATCCGCACCGCAACTATCCGGGCAATCGCCCCAGTTCGACCATCCTGCTCGACCGGCTCGATGCGCGGACGCTCGGCGCGCTTATCGCTTTCTACGAGCACCGCACGTTCGCCAACGCCGTGCTGTTGGGAATTAACCCATTCGATCAGTTCGGCGTGGAACTTGGCAAGGACATCGCCCGCAAGCTCGACGATTCCGCCGACGACGAAAGCTTCGACCCGTCCACGAGGGCGCTGATCGAACGCGCCGGCCTGTAGCTCGCAACGCATCGCGCCGATGCCTAGATGACAT
>Ga0307414_10001326_pt1 | contig 12784 bp, 11 predicted proteins | sample DK1Ometagenome_FD_203804 | JGI IMG/M metagenome (GOLD analysis project Ga0307414, IMG submission 203804) | Maize rhizosphere microbial communities from greenhouse at UC Davis, California, United States - DK15-O-3 | ecosystem: Host-associated > Plants > Roots > Rhizosphere > Soil | place: USA... | reverse complement strand
AACCTGTCACTGAATCAACAAGAGCTTGCAGTCGGCCGAACCAAGCTGACCGGTTGCCCTATCGACCGACTGGACGGAGCCGGCTCCGCGCTACCCATCGCCACCTGCCCGCTTAATAGCGCTGGCTCGGTCATCGACCCAGGTAACGAGGCGTTCCGCGAACCCCCGAGCGTGGCCGATCCAGCAGTGCTCGCGAGCCATGTTCAGCGTGCCAATCATCACATCGGTCCCACGAACAGAGACGTCTCTCAGCGCATCTTCCGGCAGGGATATGAATTCATCGATCCGCCAGCGCCAGGCCAAGCATTGCGCCAAGGCCTAAACTTCGTGTCATTCCAAGATAATATCCGCCGCCTCTTCTTCATGCTGACGCAGCCCGGCTGGCTCGGGAACACCAACTTCGGAGGCTCAAACGACGCCCTGAACATGCCGCTACTTCGGGTCCTCGCCGCAGGCGCATATCTTTGCCCTCCCAAAAACTCGGGCGAGACTTACCCTGGACAATCGATATTCACTTGAAGCTCCGCATTCCAAAAGCGCCCGCCATTGTCGCCAAAAGTCCTTCGTTTCAAAAGGCCACAGTGGCCGCTTGAAGACAGTCCGCTATTAGGTGCCAAACAAAGGAAGCGGACGTTGTGTGGCGACGAGTGCGGTTTTTCTCAGCATTTCCGGCCGATTTCCACCGCGGTGGCCATTTGTTCGAGTGCCGCGCCGTTGCAGCCCAAATCGAGTCAGGTCTTCCTCTCAAAGCAGATGAGCTAGACAAAAGGGGGCTTGGGGAGTCATCGCTCTTTTCGACTAGCGAGCGCGGCAGCCAACTTGGCGTTGACCTCTTCAAGCGCAGCCTTCCACTCTGAATTACCGCGATCCACGGTTACGGCCTGCGCAAGCGATTGCTGCGCAGACTGCAAGGCTTTGCCAGCTTCTGCCGCCTGACCTCGAGCCGTCAGCATATTGCCGGTTTCCAGCCAGTACAGACCTTCGTAACCGATAGAATAAGGCGTCGGCTCGGCCATTTGGATTCCGGCACGTGCGCGGTCGAGGGCCGAGGCGGCTTCGTCGGTTTTACCCGCAAGGATCGCCGCCTTCGCATACGGAATGAGGACCCAATAGGGTTCCGGGGCCACCTGACCTTCTTGCGACGTGGCGGCGCTAATTTTTTGCTCCAAAAGGGTGCTCTCCAATGCGCCCTGAAAGGCCGACATTGCGCCCAAGGGGTCACCTGCAGCGAGAAGGATGCGCCCCAGCGTCAAAGCGCTCCCTGCGGCAGAAGCGCTGTTGACGGCGGACGGCTTGCCGTTTCCGCGCGCCTGATCTGCTGCAATCAAACGCCGCTGATTAAAGCTTTCGCGCGCGGCTTCCTCGGCCTCAGCGTAATTCCCGCGCTGCTGTTCGATGAGAGCAAGTGTATGTAGCGGGATTGCGAGCCACTCTCGGCCGCCCTGCTCGATCATCCAAGCTGGCTCGGTCGCTTTCGGGTGGAGCATGCGCCACGTCTTGTAAGGCATGGCTAGATATTCGCGATAAATGGCAATCGATTGCCTTGCAAATTGCGATGCGGCCGCAAGATTTCCTTCCTGCGAAGCTGCAACTGCCCGTTGATGAAGCAAGCTGGCTTTCGCCTGCGGGGCGCTGGCGAAATCATATCGCGCTTCGATCTGCTCGAGTTTGTCCAGGATTGGACGTGCGCGTTGGGGCTGGCCCGCCAGAAGGTAAAGGCCAGGCAGCTGGCTTAGCGCAAGATAATCATTGGGATTGATCCGTAAGACAGCCTCATATGCTGCGATCGCGTCGGCCTCGCTCCTTTCCTTCTTTGCGGCAGCGTCGACGACCAGCGTCGCGAATGCATGCTGGTCGACCAAGCGCTGCATCGGCGTAGCGTCCGAAAGCTCAATCCGCTTTTGGAGTTCCGCCAGCGCTTTGGAATCGCCCTCGCCGTAGCGACGAAGCAGATCAAGTATGACAGGATCTTTCTGTTCGAAGAGCGCGCCGATAGACGCTGTAAAACGCGCTCGTTCGACGGCAAAGGCTGCGTCGGAGTCGGCCAGACGGCGAACCATTTCACTCTCGGCTGCCGCAAGATCGCGGCGAATGCGCGCCAGATCGCCTTTTCCCGCATTCAATTGCTGTGTGAGCGCGTTGACCTTCCCCCGAAGCGTTCGCACTGTCGCGTCCTGACTGCGGGCCTCGGCCTCCATGGTGATCGCGGCGCGGTAGACTACCTTGTCCCGAACCGCGCTTGTCTGAACATAGCTCGCCGACGGGCGGGCGGGTGCTGCGCTAGCCATGCTGCTTGTGCTGATGATAAAGAAACCTGCCGCAATCGCGGCGATGCTCCTGAAGCGTGAACGCGTCACGGCGCGGTCGAAATGCATACATCTTCCAGTTCGGGTTGATTGACAACACATTTGGAATGCCCTTCGAGGCTGCAAGCGCCATCGGCACACTGCCATTGATCGGCTATCGGGGTTGCCTGAACATACGCGCCGCTCACATCGGTCGCATAGAGTTGGCATTGGCGCTTTGCTGTTGCCGCCCCGCGAGCCAATGCGCGGCGCTTCGACGCCTCCTCACTGCCATCGATGACCGCGTCGACGGGAACGTAAAGCGGCAGGACATGGGTAACTGACACCGACTTGCCTGTTACCACGCTTCTTTTTGTTGCGAGGAGTGCGGTAGCGGCACCGGCAAACTTCCCCTCCGGAAACGCTCTGATATGGTCTTCGAGCGCTTTACACGAGCGCTTGTCCCATGTTTCCCAAGCGATCCGTTCTTCTCGAGTGGGTCTATCCCCCATGCCGGCAAAACCGCAGAAGTCGGAAATCCCCGGCTGGAGATTGGGTATTCGGCAAAACTGCTCTTGGGCATTGAGCAAATCGAAGCCCGTGATCGCCACAGTCACCGTAAACAAGCTCGCAAAACCGGCGCCAATGCGGAACCACCAGCGTCTACGACGCGGAAGAGTTGCGCCCAATTTTTCAGCGCATGCAGACGCAAGCGAATCTATCACGCCGGGCTTTATTCGGGTGGCCATAAAGTCCAGAGGCGGATGATCGCTGAAGCCGAGGGGCGGCTCGGCATCTGGAAAACTGACTGTGACGAGCTGGCCCCGAGCCTTCGCACGGTGCGCAATCTCTCGCAGGACGTCTTGTGCAGGACCTTTGGCACTCCACGCGACAACGAGGCATTTGGCGCCTCTGGCCTGATCTTCCGTTGTATTGAGGGACGCCGGGGCGGTATCAACTTCGCAGGCGCTCATCGGGATTCCTCGGTCGCGGAGGCGCGCCACAATTGCCTTCGCCCGCCGGGCATCAGCGCGCGCGTGAAACAGCACCGCGTTCCCGTCTTCAGCCGTTCGACGAAATAGCCCCATATTGTCCTCCCCAGCACGTGCTAGTCATTCAGGCTAGGGCACACAATCTGGAATAACGTTCGCAATCTGGCCGGTTGCTGTCAGGCAGGTTTCAGGCAGGAAACTTCGGAAGCGGACAATCGCCGTCAATGACCCGCTACGACGGATCGATCGATGGAAAGCGCAAAGTGGCCGTTTTCTATACTCATCTCGAGGAGGCGAACCAACTCGTCGATATTGCTTACCTCGTCCGCTCCGATCTTCAAGTGCGGAACTGGGCGTCCTCGGGCAAATAGGCGCCCGAACCGCGACGCAATCCGAGAAACCCGCGAGCCGAGAGGCGGGAATAGGCTTAGCACGCAACTGTCTGGCTCGCGCCGGAGGCTTCGCATATCGCCACTACAGTCGGAAAGCGCGCACCTGGCGCCATATCACCTGAAGAAATTCGCTCTTCGAAGCGCAGGACGAGATCGTCCGCAAGAAAGGTTGCCTTGGTCGCCGCCTTGGCCGGAGCGAATATCATCGCTAAATTGTGCTGGCCAGCGCAACAAATATCGGAAATTCGGGACAACGAAGCGCGGCAGTCATTCCTCAACCACCGGTAGCAGGCCCGTCGAGACGGGCGCTAATCGTGAGGCGATTTGGCAGCCATAGAGAGATAGAGTGAAGAATCGGCCTTGAAAAGCCCGAGTATTGTCGGGTAGCCAATTGGTATCGGCGGAGTCGGGGGGCAACGCATGCGGTTCTGGGTAATTTTGGCATTTCTTCTCGTGTGGCTTCCCACACAAGCAAGCGCGCAGTCTTCAGATGTTCACTACGCGATCAAACCGAACCGGGAGATCGCGGCGATTTGCGCAGCCGAAGACGGCCTGGCGCAAATGTGGGCGCGCGAAAAAGAGTGGAACAAGGCCGATATTCGTTTCCAATGGGAAGGCTTGAAGATGCAGGCGGAAGCGGCAGAAAATCCGCCGCCCGGCAATCCGCAAAACACGACTATTCCCCTTCCGGCGGTCCCGCCGACATTCGAGGAGTATCGCGACGCCATGATGGCGAACCAATGCAAGATCGCGCGCGACGGCCTTGTCGAGACCTTCGCTTACGCGACACCCTATTTCGGCTACAATTGGTGGGAATGCGACGCCGATTGGGACGAGGATTGCGACGACGAAAAGCGGATCCGCGCACCTGCCGGACAGCAGATCTGCAACGTCTCCTATCGCACAGCCAAGCAGCGCGGCGACAGCGACTTCAAGATAACGCCGGACGGCTTCCTACCCGACAAGCGAAACCAGGTTGCACGCTTCTCTGAGTATCGAGCAAAGCTATACGCGCACGGAAGCCACTCGCTCTTCGACAAGGAAGGTGCACGGATCCGTCTCGAAAATTTCCTCGTCACGACCATCCCGCGCGATTGGCCGGACGAGGCACGCCGCAAACTCAAATGCGCGATGCCAGCCAGACCGGCTCCGCCGCCGCCGACACCGACGGCAACGCCGGCACCCAAGCCCGTTCCCCCGACCTTCGGCGAAGGCTTTGCCGATGAACGGCGTTCGTATCGCTTCTCGCTAGCCAACGTCGGCAAAGTGCCGATCCGCGTCGAATATCTGGTAGAACGGCAAGACAGCGGAAGCGATAAATGGAAGCAGGCGGGCTATGGCGTCGTCCAGGTCGAACCGAACACGACCTATTACAGCAACGGATATCATGGGTGGGACGCCGTTAACTGGCGCACCCGCTACGGACTTATTCAGTAGGAGCAGACGATGACCGAAGTAGCCCGTGTGACGATCAAGCTCGACCAGATTCGCGAAGGTTTGAAGATTGCTTCCGGCAATCCCCTCGCCTCGCTCATCGAGCGAGCAGTCGAGGGCCTCGACGACGAAACAAAGCAAAAGCTCTTCGCCTCCGGGGAATGCACCGTTGTCTATCATGGGTGCGGCACCTGCGCGGGCGGCGGTGCCCTCGTCGAATATTTCTGCAGCGGCGGCAACGGCCAACCCGACTATACGCGGTGCGAAAGCTGCGACTGACGAGTGAGTACGGCAGCTTCGGACGGCGCGTCGGAATGGCAAGGGCGGGTGCACAGCGCCCGTCCTTGGCTGAACCCGACCTGCTCCTCAGAAGAGGCGAGAAATCAATGCGACGAGTTCCGGCTGCCGCGAAATTCCGATCTTTCCGAACACGGCCTTCAAATGCTGTTTCACCGTATACTCACCGATAGCAAGCGTCCGAGCCACCTTGGCCGTCGACAAGCCTTCGCTCACGAGCGCCGCGACTTCTGCCTCTCGGGCAGTGAGATCGAATAGCTCTACCAGTTCCCCACGCCTGACTCGTCCCGGCGTGTCGAGATCGGTTAGCGTGATCAGTGCAACCGGGCGCAGAACGTCGAAAACATTGTTGGACGGCTCAAGCGGTACCGCACGAAGTATAAGGCCGAGCGGACAAAAGGGGCCCGCCAATCGCACGGGGAATATTGGCTCCAGCATCGCGGTATTGTCGGCGGCCGATCGCACGAAACGATCGACCTTGTTGCGATGCCGCGCATGAACAGCCCTCAGCTTCCGATCACGGGCAGTAAGTACAGAGCTGCATCGCAAGGCTGTCTCGAAACCGGCCGAACATTCGACGAGGCGCCCCGATCGATCGAGCAATGCGAACGGCGACGAGCTCTCGATCTGTTCGATTGTTACCGCCTCGTTTGTGAGCCGGTTCCCCGAAAGCGATCGACCGGCCGCGACGAAATTCACGAGATGAGGTGTGATACGACGATGCACTTCGAGGTGCGACCGCTTCGGGGGACCGTGGTCGGCAGCGAAATAGGAACCGAAATAGATTTCATGGCCTCCGCCCTGGAACAGCTTTCCTCCCTGAACGTAGCGGTTTGGCGTCTTCTCCAACCAATCCATGAACTCCGCCATGTCGGGGTCGCCGTCGACAAGAAGGGCCCGGTCATCCACCACCACGCCGACGGGCAACGCGCGGGCCCGCCGAACACGGGGATTTATGTGATAGATGCGCTCTTCATATTGCTCGATGACGCGGTCATCGAGGGGGCATGTACAGTTGATGGACGCAAGCCCGGTGTTGAGATCGGCCAGCTCGAGCGAACATGAGGCCGATCCAATGGTCTCGCTCATCAGCTTGAGCGCGGGCATCCACTCGGCGGGATCGATAACTGCCCGGGCAAAGCCTCCGATGATTGTGGCAACGATTTCGTCGGCAGATGACACGGCCACCTCCTGGCCCGAGGCATATCGCCTCGAACAACTACACTATCTTTCCATATCCCTCAATTGAGGGATGCGTGGCGACATCATCCGCCGCAATTTTCTTCCGGAATTTACTCCGATGGCAGCGTTTCATCCAGAGCAGCTGCCCGATGCCGGTCCGCTTATACAGTAATTGACGGCCCGAAACGTGTCGAAGGAGTTGCAAGCAGGGGACGATGGGATGCCGAATACGAACGAACTCTTGCCCAACATGTTGGCGAATTCGGCGACGACGATCCCGAACTCCGACGTCACCGCCAAGCCGGAGAAAGAGCCGCCGCCCGAGACAGGCGTCACCGCCAATCTCGGATCCGGCCGCTTTACCCTGGCGGACGGCGAAGCCAAGGGTCTCGTCGTCGATGCGCCGGACAGCATCGATGCGCTCGCGCCCGAGGCAATCGCAAAGACGCTATGGCAGATCGAGAAGATCGAGACGCGTGAACAACTCCGCACCAGCCTGTCACTAAGTGCCAGCGCCTCGGCAGATTTCGGCGCAATGGGAGGCGGAGCCTCGCTGTCTTTGTACAGGGAATCGCAATTCGACGAATATACTCTGGCGATTCTGGCCAGTTGCTCGGTCGTGACAAACGCGCTGCGGATTCCGCTTGACCGGCAAATTGCCGATACGAAAATGCTTGCCGACCTGAAGGAAGGGAAACGGTCCGCCTTCTACCGGAAATATGGCAATCGATATGTCGATGGTTATGTGAGTGGCGGTCAGATTCTCGTATATCTCAGCTTCAGAACACAGACCCTGCGCGAATATGAGGCCACGTCGGCGGCAATCGATGGCTCGTCGGGGAAGTTCAGCGCAAGCGTCGATTTTCATCAGGCGTTCGAACGGATACGCAACCTCTCCGTCGAGCAAAGCCGAATGGTTATCCAGGGCAAGCTCATGCCCATCCCGACCTGGACCGACCTCGATAAAACATTGCGCGAGTTCCCGATCTCGATCGGGGCGGGCACGCCGATGTTCTTTTCGACAAAGGCGCTGGAAACACTGATTGACTGGCCGATCACGGATGAGCTGCGGCTGATCGACGAGGAAGAGCGCCTGCGCGCCATTGAAGCCGATGCGATCCGGCTCGGGATCGCAAAGAGTAGGTGGGAACGTATCGGAAGAAGCCGCGGCGCGTTCAAGCATGTCACCGAAGCGCATGTGAAAAAGCAAATCGAGATCGCCACGCAGAAATCCGAACGCCTGCGAGTTGAGGCACAAAAACTGATCGCCGATGCAGGCAGCGGGCCATTTCCGCCGCGCGAGGCTTTCGATTTCAATGCAATGGAAACTTACCCCGAGCTACGCGAGACCCGGCGGCCGGCGATCATCGGTTATCTCGGACCAACGACAGAGACGACGAATGGCTGGTCCGGTAACAATGGCAACGTCGAAGATCAAAATCAGAACTGGATCCGATCGAGGAGCGGCAATGCGGCAAGTTTCGGCGAGGGCGGGGCGAAACTCGTCGGCGACGACGTGGGACTTGAGCTTTGGATGCGCCTGCGGGGGGGCGTCGGCGACAAATTTGTGGATTCAGACCCCGAACCGGCGCTGGGAGCCGCGAAAACACCGAACGGGCACGTTCTCACCGGTCTCGCCTTCGAGCTTCGTGGTCCGATGGCCGGCTTCTACCACATTGCCTATCAGATACATGCGAACGAGGTGGGCGATTCAGCAATCTATGGCACCGTTGAAGGAGCAGCCGGCCCTCCCGGAACGATCGCAGCCAACGGACAATATCCCGTACAAGGCTTTCGCCTGGTTATTTGGCCCCAGACCTAGTTGAAGCGCCCAAACTCGCGCCTCGCAGTCAGACAGTTTTTGAGTTTGAAAACGACATGGGGTCGCGCCTCGCGCCTGGCGTATTGCCGGTCAGCCCCACCGCATCCGTCTGCCGACCTGCGCTCGGCAGGGCCAAGAGGCGAAAACATTCTCCAGGGTCGTGAACGCGCCTAATGCAATCCGTCGAGCAATTGCGCCGAAATCGATGTATCTCCGCGCTTTTCGATCGCTCCGTTACTAGAATTCAGCCAATGGCCGAGAGCGGATGGTCTCCTTTCAGCGCCCGAGCCCTAAAAAGGTGACACCGGATAAACTTCCACGCTGACCTCTGGGGGCGGCCCCGCTCTCCGACGTCCGCCGCGAAAATGCGAACGCCGGGGTGTTAACTCAGACGGTCGGAACGGTGCCGCCGTCGATGACGAACTCGGCACCATGTACCGCGGCGGCACGATTCGAGGCTAGATAGGCGATAAGGTCTGCGACCTCATTGGGGTCCGCCGGACGCCCGATCGGGATTCCGCCCAAGCCGTCGAGGACGAACTGCCTCGCCTCGTCGATCGTTCCGCCATTGGCAGCCTGCAGCCGCCTCAACAGCGCTTCGGATGCTTCGGTCATGATCCACCCCGGGGAGACGACATTGACCCGAACGCCCTTCGGTCCGAGCTCCTTGGAGATGGATTTGCTGTATGTCCTGAGCGCGGCTTTGGCGGCCGCATAAGCAGTGGTCGACTCCGGAAGCGGCAGAACCGACTGGATAGATGTCACATGCACCACAGCGCCGCCCCCCCCTTCGATCATGTGTGGGACCAAGAGACGATCGAGGCGAACCGTGGCGAGCAGGTTCAGGTTCAACTCGGCGAGCCAGTGGTCGTCGGTCAACGCGGCAAAGCCGCCGCCAAGCGCGGATGAGCCGCCGATCACATGCGCGATAATATCGACGCCGCCCATCTGCGCGAGCGCAGCGGCAGCCAGCATTTCACTTCCCGCGGCCGTCGTCAGATCGGCCCGGACGAACTCGGCACCGGCAACGGGCTCGGGGTTTCCGCGCGCGGCGGTGATGACCCGAGCGCCGCCGGCCAGAAATCGTTCGACGGTGGCGCGGCCCAGACCCTTGGTGCCGCCACTGACGACCACGCGCTTGCCCGCGAACTCGGTCGGATCAGCCTGGATGCTCATAGCGTGATCTCCAGCATCCTGATCGCGTCCTTCTCCAGCGTGAAGGCATAGGTGAAGCGGATCGGGCTGCCCTTGAAGTCGCCATGGGCGGGGCCTTCGACCACGATCTTTCCGTTCTCCTGGCGAACGCCATCCGGCGTGAAGATCGCCTTCACGGCCACGACCTCCTCCTCGAACAAGGTCCTGAGTTCGGCGTGGCCTTCGAGGCGGCGATTGAGGTCGAAGAGGACCGCATCGGCCGCGAAGGGTGCCAACATGCCATCGACATCGAGCCGTGCGTTGGCCTCGATATAGTCGGCTATCGGCTTGGGAAAGGCTTTGACGAGCGCGTCCGCGTCTGGGCGCTGATTGGCGGGGGTATCGGTCTGCATGACAAGTCTCCTTCGGTGTGGCTTGCCCCTCACATAGAGATCGGCCACTATTTCAAGAAGTGGGCCAATACGGCATGCGATGATGAAGGATTCAGGATAATGTCACGACTGGCGCTTCGGGACTTTGACGCGGTCCTCGCTGTCGCGCGGCGCACCTCCTTCCGGCAGGCGGCCATCGATCTCGGCATGTCGACGACCGCGCTCAGTCATATGATCGCACGGATCGAATCCGAGCTTGGCGTGCGCCTGTTCAACCGGAAGACGCGTAGTGTCGCACTGACCGATGCGGGACGGATCTTCGTCGATCGCCTCGGCCCCTCGCTTCAAGATGTGCGCGAAGCCATTGAGATCGTTCGCGAGCGCCGCGCGACGCCGACGGGCACGCTGCGCATCAACGCCCCGCCCTTTGCCGCACGTTCGCCTGCCTTCATCGATCTTCTCCTGGAATATTCCCGCCGCTACCCTGACATGCATGTCGACCTGGTGACCGAGGGGCAGCTGCGCGACATCGTCGCCGAAGGCTTCGATCTCGGCGTTCGCGTCGCGTCCCTTATTCCGTCCGACATGATCGCGCTGTCGCTTGGCGAGTCTCAGCGCTTCGCAGTCGTCGCCTCACCCACCTATCTGGCGACGCGTCCCCGTCCGCTGGTACCGACCGACCTGCTCAGCCACGCCTGCGTTCGCATCCGCTTGCCCGATGGCGCGCTATACCGCTGGCATTTCGAAAAGAGCGGAGACACGGCGCAGGTTGAGGTGAGCGGCCCGATGACATTCGACGAGGTCAACCTGTCGCGTGCCGCAGTACTGGCAGGTTTCGGGGTGGGCTTCTTCTTCGAACAGGACATAATTGCGGACCTCGAGAACGGAAGCCTCGTCCGCTTGCTCGAAGATTGGACACCGCCCTTCCCCGGCCTTTGCCTCTACTATCCTGGGCGAAGGCATCCGTCCGCAGGTCTCGCGGCCTTTCTGGCACTAGCGCGTCAAAAAGCGTCGGCCGTCGGCGGCCGCTCATAAGCATGCCGCCCTTGTCGGATTCGCTACGGGTTTGAAGGCTGCGTAAGCGGCGTGGCAGATCATGGCCGGTTGGAGAAAGGCGGCTTTTGGTGAATAGTTTGTAGGTGCCGACGATTGGCGGCGGATCGACGGCGGCGCTGTATCATCCACGCTCAGCAACCGGGAAGCCGTGCGCGCGCGCAGCCCAAGCAACCAAGAGTGTCGCCGCTAGCAGGGCGAGCAGCGTAAACGGGAAGGCACCGGCTCCCACGGTTTCCAGCAGCAGTCCACCGACTATGCCGCCGCCGGCGATAGCAAGGTTCCAGGTCGTGACGAGCATCGACTGGGCAACATCAGCCGCCGTACCAGCCGCCTTGGCAGACGCGGTCTGGAACAGTGTCGCGGCGCCGCCGAAGGCCAATCCCCAGATGGCAATCGCCGTGTAGATTACCGCCGGTACTTTGCCAGCTATACCGAGGCTCAGCGCTGCAAGACCAAATAATAGGACGCTGACAAGGACCAGTTCACGCAGCCAGCGATCGATCAAGGCACCAACTATCCAGATACTAAATAGCGATGCCACCCCGAACACCAGCAAAGCGACGTCGACCCTGTCCGTAAGGCCAGCCCGCGCGAGAAAAGGCGCGATATAGGTGTAGAGAATATTGTGCGCGAACACATAGGTGAAAATGACGAACAACACCGAACGAATTCCGGGCAAAGTGAACACCGTCTTGATTGAGAATTCCTGCCCGTGAGGCTGCCCTGGAAAATCGGGTACCTTTTTCATGACCCAGAACACCAGAATGATTGTCAGGCCGCTCATCAAGCCGAAGGTCCAGCGCCAGCCGAACATTGTACCAAGCAGTGTACCCGCCGGAATTCCGAGAGAAAGGGCAAGCGGTGCGCCGACCATGGCAACGGCAATTGCACGGCCCTGCAGATGTTCGGGCACCATCCGCGCAGCGTATCCCGCCGCCAAAGCCCAAAGCAGCCCCGCGCTTACCCCGGCGAAGAAACGCGCCACCAGCGTAACAACATAGCTATCGGAGATAGACGTCACCGTGTTGACCACGGCGAAACCGCCAATGGCGATTAACAGCAGGGTGCGTCGCCGCCAATTCTGGGTCGCAATCGTCAGGGGAATAGCTGCGACGAGCGAGCCGATAGCGTAGATCGTGACGAGTTGACCGATTAACGCCTCGGATTTTCCAAGGCTCTTCGCCATCTGCGGGAGCAGCCCCGAAGGCAGGATTTCGGTCAGAAGCTTAATGAAAGCTGCCATAGCGATTGCCAGCAAACCGCCGAGCGGCAGCTTGTCGCCGGTCGAACCGCGGACAGATGTGATCGTCGTGGATGTCATGGGCTCAACGCATTCCAGAAATTAGGGAAAATTCGCGACGACATCACCGTCCCCGCTTGCACGTTGGAAATAGACAGCTCGTAACGAGCGAAAAATGGGCGTTAGTGCAAAACACTTTGGACTATTTGTCGGGCAATGTTAGGTTTCACCATGGACAGCCTGGGGGCACTTCACGCATTTGTGCAGGCGGCTGATGCCGGGGGTTTTACGGAAGCCGGTCGAAAGCTTGGCCTGTCGGCGTCAGCGATCAGCAAAGCCGTCGCACGGCTTGAAGACCGGCTTGGTGCTCGCCTGTTCCATCGCTCGACGCGCAGCATCACGCTGACGCCCGAGGGTTCGATGTTTCTCGAGCGGTGTCGGCGCATAATTTGCGAATATGAAGCTGCCGAACTGGAGCTGGCGCAGGTCCAGTCGGTCCCACAAGGCCGACTACGTATCAGCTTGCCTTCGATGAACATGGTGTCGATCCCAAAGCTC
>Ga0307414_10001325_pt1 | contig 12788 bp, 24 predicted proteins | sample DK1Ometagenome_FD_203804 | JGI IMG/M metagenome (GOLD analysis project Ga0307414, IMG submission 203804) | Maize rhizosphere microbial communities from greenhouse at UC Davis, California, United States - DK15-O-3 | ecosystem: Host-associated > Plants > Roots > Rhizosphere > Soil | place: USA... | reverse complement strand
CACCGCCACCACCCCCGCCAAGACCCGCCGCGCGACGCCCGCCACGATGCGAGCCGCGCTGGTCCGGTCGGGCAGCCACACCAAGGCCGAAGCCGCCGCGCTCGCGCCGAAGGCGCTCGTCGAGGCCCACGCCGCGCTCGCCAACACCCCCGCCCCCGCACCCGCACCCACCGCCAAGGAGACCCCGATGTCCAAGCCCGCCAAGACCCCCGCCAAGGCCAAGAAGGCCCCCGCCAAGCCCGCCCCCGCGACGCCCGCCGCGTCCAAGCCCGCCGCGACCCCCCGCAACTGCGGCTGCGGTTGCAACGCGCCGACGATCACCGAGAAGGCGTCCTTCCTCCCCGGCCACGACGCCCGATTCGCGGGCCTCGTCGGTCGCGGCGAGATCACCCCCGCCGACTGGCAGACCGCGCTGGTCACCCCCGCGCTCGCCAAGAAGATCGACGGCATCCGCGAGACGGCCAAGAAGAAGCAGGCGGTCAAGGCCGCTCGCGAGGCCGCCAAGGCCGCCGCCAAGGCCGCGTTCGACGCCGCGATGGCCTGATCGCAACCCGCCCCGCCCCCCAACCGGGGGCGGGTGTGGGGTTGGACCCCGGGACCGACGCCCGTGGTCTTGCCCGACACCCGCCACACCCAAACCGCCACCCACAGGAGGCCCGCAATGCCGCTCAAGGCCCGATTCCAGCCCGCAATCATCGACTGGGAGCCGTACGAAGACCCGACTGATCCCGGCTTCCCCGCTTTCGCTCCCGTCTCGATGATGGGGACCTGCCCCGACCACGGCTTCGAGCGGATCACCGCCGAGTCCACGACCCCGGGACCCGACCCGAGCGCCTACTTCAAGTTCCAGTGCGGCGCGGTCGATGTGGAGCGCTTCTAATGCTCGCCGTCGTCCTTGCCCTGCTGGACTCGCCGCTTGTGTGGTTTGGCCTGCTCGTGCTGTCCTTGACTACGGCGGGTGCCCTGATCGTGGTCGTGGTCGGCAACCGCAAGCCGACCCCGATCCAGCCCAAGCCCGACTTCGACTCCCCTGCCGCTCGCCGGTTCCACGGCGACAACTCGATTGGACGATGACATGCACGCCGCAATCCGCGAGATCGCCTCGACCGCCACCCACAAGACGCTCAACCGCATGCTGTCGCTGCTGCTCTTCGCGATCGCCTTCTTTGGCGTGCAGCACCTGATGCCGAACACGCTGGAGTACGCGCCTCCGGCCACGACGCCCGCGCAGGTCGAGCCGGTCAACCCGCTCATCGCGGTTGCGGAGGAGCACCGGTGCTGGACTGGCGACCAGCGTCCTCTGGTCGATGGCTTCCCGGGTCACGTCCTGCTCGCGGATGGCTCGGTTGGCGGTCCCCGCCTCGTCGGCAAGGCGCTTGAGCAGATCTTCGACGGCAAGGACCACGGGCTGACGATCTACGCGTTTTGCGTATGACTTGCGCTGACGCCAACCGTGGTGTAGACTAGTCCTATGACGACCTCCCCCGCCTGCCCCGTGTGCGGATCGCCGACCCGCCGCGCGTTCCCCAACTCCACCGCCTATGTGACCTGCATTCGCGCAGGCCACGTCTCCAACCCGTCCTGAGAGGACCCGCAATGATCACCGTCACCGTCCTGTTCCGCCGAGTCGACTCGACCACGCTCGTCAACATCGGCGCGATCGACCCGGCCACCAACGTCGCCACGTGGTACGAGGCCAGTCCGATCACGGGCCTGCACACGTTCAACGAGTGGGAGGAAATCGTCCGACCGAGCGTCGTGCGATTCGCCAACACGCTCGACCTCGGAGGCCTCCACGGCGGTCGCCTCGCCTACGTCGGCGAGATCCACTCGATGATGGAGTTCGACTTCGACAGCCCGACCGACGAGTCCGACGACGAGACGCTCGGTCCGTGTGGTTGCACCGACTACCACATGAGCGACTGCCCGACCCGCACCGACAGCCACACGTTCCGCGAGTACGAGCCGTACCCCGAGGACGACGACCACGACGGCTACACCGACTGATGTCGTCCGCTCCCCTGCTGGAGGCGGGGAACCTGCTAGGCGCTGCCTTGCTCGATCCCCGCCTCTCGGCGAAAGCCAAGCGTCACGTTCACGACGCCATGAACGAACTCACCAAGGCCGTCATCGACATCGAGATGGCTCCGCTCACCGATCAAAGGATCCCGCTATGAACAACGTCCAGACCCGCCGCGTCATCTTCGCGATCTTCTTCGCGCTCCTGATGACCACGCTGCTCCTGATGGCCGTCAAGGCCTCCGCCGTGGTCGTGGAGCAGCCCGACCGCACCGTCAAGCACCTCGAACTCCGCTACGCGGAGCCGGTGCCGACCAAGCGCCACCCACACCGGGTCTACTTCGAGTTGAACGACGGCTCAGCCTACCGGTACCTCAACTCGCGGGTCTGCCTGCAGGCCAACGACGTCCCGAACTGGATCTGCGCCGACGTCTACTGGTACGCCCGATGAGCGCCAACACGCCCCGCGAGCCGGAGCCCGCCCGGGTCTACGACCTCGGCCACTTCGAGGCGATGCAGATCAGCCTCGCGCTGGGCTTCGTGATGGACACCATCGGGCAGGTCAGTTCCGCTGACCTCCCGCCTGACTTCGAACTCCTCGAAGTCGACTACATCCGCCAACTCGCGCCGATGTTCCAGAACGGCGTGGTCACCGTGATCAACAGGGAGAACCCATGAGCGAGATTCCGATCGTGACGGTCACGGTCGACGATGACAACGTGGTCGTGGTGACCACGTTCGTCGACAACGCGCACGAACTCCACCGCGAGGTGATCGACTTCGACCCTCGTCCGACGTGGGCGAGTCCCGAGGAGCAGGCCGATCAGGTCGCCAAGGCGGTCAAGGAAGCGTGGCTCCGGCAACACGAGTACTACGCGGGTTAGCCGACATTGTGCGGTGGCCAATGCCCTGATACAATGGGGGTATGGCCACCGCACCACCCGGCCACCGCACCGCCCCAACTCAACAACGGAGCCCGCACATGGCAATCGACCCGACCAACCCCACCCCCGCTACCGGCGACGACAGCGCCGATCGATGCTACGACTGCGGTCGGCAACACCCCCAGTGGTTCGCCGACTACCTCACCGCACTGTGGGAGTCCGACAACGCGTCGGTCACCCCCGAACTCGACGCCGCCGCACTCCAGTTCAGCGAGACTGAACACCCGAACTGCTTCCTGTAACCGGAGGGAACGATCAACCACCCGACCCAGCGTCGGGTGGCTGGTCGAGCAACCCGGCTCACCGTCCCGAGAGGACCCGCAATGTCTGACCCAACCTACGGCAGCCCGACCCGCGCATCACTGGAGCGCGGCGAGTTGGCCGACGACCCCAACATCCCGATCGATGTCCGCGCGGCTCGCGCGTGGCACCGGGCCATGGTCCAGCGAGGCACCGCCCGTAACGACACCGCCCGCAGCCTGCGCATGTCGGTGCGTCACGCGGTCGAGCAGGGTGATCTGACCGAGGCCGAGCACCGGCTGGCTGCGCTCAACGCGTACGCCGATGCCCCGGTCGTGGTCGAGGTCGACCGAGGCCCGATCCCGGAGATGGACGCCTCGTGGAAGGTCGTCCGCAACCTCGCCGACGCGATGTACACGTGCGTCGACGATGCCGTCGAACTCCTGTCCGAGGAGTACGACCTCGATGGAGACGAGGAGACGCAATCGCGTCTCGCTGACCGCCTGTTCAACCTCGCACACGGATTGGCTGAGTGACATGTTCGACAACGGAACCCTGATGCCCTCGTACACCGACGACGTGATCCGGTACCTGCTCAACGACGGACCGCCCGACTACGCCGATGGCGAGGTCGACGCGCCGACCGGCTGGTTCGCGATCCTGACGCCGACTCGCGAGGAGATCGCACACGCCGTGTCCATCACGGGGTCGCCGCGAGCAGGCGAAGCGGGCGTGTTCCGGCTCGGAGCCTCCTACGGCGTCCGCCAGAACAGCGACGGCATCGTGTGGGCCTACGAGTACGTCGACGTCGACCCCCAGTCGGACGAGTCGGTCTACCACGACTTCGACCGAGCGGTCGACGAGTACGCCTCGTGGTCGATGGACCCCGAGGACATCAACGCCGCAGCGGGTTGGACGGACACGCCGGTCGTGGACTACGACGAGAACGGCAACGTCATCCCCGAGGACGGCGACGAGAGACGGTCGTCCATCCAGCCGAGGAACTTCCCGCACTGAGGTGGAGTTCTACCTCATCGGCCTCGGAATCGGACTCCTGAAAGGACTACCTCGTGCGAAACGCCACCCGCCCCAGCGTCCCGCTCAAGTTCAAGCCCGTCGAGTGGAAGGTGTTCGATGCCAAGGGCACGCTTGTCCACATCGGCACGTCGTTCTCCGGGATGCACGAGTGGTTTGCCTCGCACCCCGAGGTTGAGTACGACTACTGCACGATAAGGCGCAACGGCAGCGTGGTCCATCACGCATTGCGCACTCCGTAAACCCGTGGTAGACTTGCGTTAGCAAGCCACCCGCCCCCTGCTCGTAAAGGAGCCCGCAATGAGTCTCGACTGGGACACCACCCGCATCAAGGACAAGGAAGTCCACTTCCCCGGTGAAGCGGACGGCACAATGAGCAACACGCTCCACGTGCTGATCTGGAACTCGCTCGCCATCGACATCGGCGAGATCACCGAGGCCAACATCGACGAGGTCTGGTACCGCACGGACATGTGGCAACGCCTCATCGGTGCGCAGTTCCAGACCTACGTCGCACCCGAGCCCTACCGCGTGGTCGTCAACAGCGACGGCAGCGGCAACCTCGAACCGACCGACGAGAGCGACGGCCACTGGGAGCCGATCTTGCTCACCAAGCAGGACATCGCGAACGCAGTCGGCCTCCGCACCAATGTCAGCAACTCGACCCGTCACCAGTACATCAAGAAGGTGACTGGCCGCTTCCACGCCTGATCCGGCTCGCTAAGCCGGGGACACGACCCCACGTGGGGTGTCGGGTCGTGTCCCCTATGAGCAATCCGGCTCACCAACCGAGGCACCGTGCCTCCCGCACAGAAAGGCCAGACCATGGCCAAGAGCACCAAGACCCAGCCCGTGAACGTCGACGTCGCCGACCTCAAGAAGGTCTACCTGCACACGTTCGACTCGTTCGCCACCGACCCGAGCGTCATCGAGGAAGAGGTCGACGGGATCAACGCCAAGTACGCGCGCCAGTTGCTCAAGGTCCTCACCGACGCGAGCATCGTCGCGATGAGCGACGTCAACGGCGAGGCGGACGTCTGGCAGACGTTCCCGCAGACGAGCGACGAGATCACCCGCGAGGAGGCTGAGGCCCGGTTCGACGAGTGGGCAGTCGAGGCCGACCTGCACGCCGTGACCCCCACCAAGGAGCCCAAGGCCAAGCGCAACGACGTCGGCGTTCACCCGTGCTACTGCGGGTGCGGCGAGAACGTCCCGGGAACCTCGTTCTACCGCCCGGGTCACGACGCTCGGCACGCCGGAGTCATCGGTCGCCTCGTCGCCAGCACCGGCAACAAGGACCACCTGAACGAGTTGCCCTCGGCGAAGTTGACCGAGAAGGCGCAGGGCATCGCGACCAAGGCGCTCGCCAAGGCGGACGCGAAGCGCAAGGCCGAGCACGAGCGCGCGGAGGCCAAGGCCGCGAAGAACCGCGACAAGGCCAACGCCACCAAACAGGAGGTCAAGGCCCCGGCCAGCGAGTCCGGGTTCATCCGGGTCGGTCGCAATGACAACATCCCGGCGATCCGCATCGGCGACAAGGTGACCTACGTGGACGCCAAGGGCACCGAGAAGGTGGCCAGCAAGTCCGCCGCCGCGTCCTTCAAGGTCGCGTCCTGATGGCTGAGGAACTGACCATCAAGGTTACCGGCCCCAGCATCGTGATCGAGTGCCTGCGCCTCGGCCTCGCCGACAGCAGCACAGTCACCATGACTCCGGACGCGATCTTCCCGGGATACGTGGTCGACGTGGTGGAGGTCATCTGATGCGCGAGACGAAGTTCAAGGTGGGTGATCTGGTCACGCGTGGTCGTGGCCGGGTCACCCTCCGGGTGGTGGCAATCACCGCCGAACCCGGGTACATCACGTACTACGGGACCAACGACGTCAAGGACGAGCGGAAGAGGCCGCGCATGTCGTGGCACGCCGAGTCCAACCTGCGACTGGCCGAGGAGGCCGACAATGAGTGAACACGACCAGACCCGACTCCGGGTCGACGGGGCCAACGTCCCCGTCATCTCGGACACGCAGGTCTACCAAGACGGGGACGGCTACGAGCGGCTGGTCCTCGTCCACCTCAACGACAACACGCTCTATCAGGCGCATGTCCGGGTTGACAAGGCACCGGACAAGTCGTACGCGGTGGGCGAGGTGTGGGTCCCGACCTCCGGCTGGAACCGGCTGGTCACCCTCCCCGCCAACGACTGGTGGAGGCAGGTGCCCGGTTACCTGCGGTGGGCCAACGACAGCAGCGACATCGCCACCTACCGCCTGATCGTCCAGATCTTCGAGGCGGTCGTCAAGGTCCCGATCTCCTAGCCGGGACAAGCCAAGACCCCCCAACCTTCGCGGTTGGGGGGTCTTGCTGTATCTCAGGATGGCCACTCCGCGTTGAGGACCTCGGCTGCGTGGCACGGGCAGAGCATGCCAAGCGGTCGGTGGATCGCGGATGACGCCACCACGTGTGCGGGCAGCGATTCCCTCGAACACGGCTCGTACTTACCGGCCCAGCCGGGTTGGCTGGTGTCCGGTCCGAGCCGGTGGTCGCAGTCCTTGATCAGGCAGGGTCGCTTCCACACGTGGGTTTCATGCTCCATCGCGAACGACCCGATGAGCAACCCGTCTGTCGAGTCGACGGTCCTGCGCGTAGGCTCGCGACCCGGCAACCTAGGCACCGGAACTCCCGAACCCGTTGGTCCCACGCGGAGACGGCGAGAGTTCCCGCACCTCGATCGGATCGACCAGTCGGGTCGCGTTGTGCATGATGATGAACTGCGCCACCCGCTCTCCGACCTCGAGGGTTACCGGCTGGTCCGTCAGGTTGAATGCCCCGGCGAACAGCGGGCCTCGGTAACCCGGATCGATAACTCCTGTGTGAGCCAGCAGGCCCCTCTCCCTGAGCGCGGAGGACCGCCCCGTCACTAGGCCCCACTGGTGGTCCGGGAGTTCGACGGAGATACCTGCGGGGACGTCCCGGAACCCACCGGGAGGCACTACCGTCTGCTCGCTCACGTACAGGTCCAGCCCAGCATCCGTTGCGTAGGCCCGCGTCGGCATACGCCCTTCGCCACTAAGCACAACCGGCATCGGGTCGCGGCGAAAGTCCTGCGGCATTGGCTCCGGCGACTCGATCCGCAACCAGTCGGCCATCGCCAACAGGTGCTCGGGGTCCCAGCCCGGGAGGTTGAGGTAGCGCCTGCGGTTGCCGTATTCCAGCATCCACGAGTTCGTGTCCGACATGACGACCACGACCTTACCTTGGCTGACGGCCCGGTCGATCTCCATCGGGACCCCGACCGTGGTCACGTCGCGGGGCAGAAACGCCACCACCAACTCGGCCTCGTTCAGCGCGTGCCGGTTGATCCGAGCGAGCCGGTCATCCGGTCGCTTCCCCACCCGGAACGCGTCACCCGGATCGAAGCACCACGACGCGAGGTCCTCGCCGATCAGCCACCCCTTGACGTTCTCGATCTGGTCGTACATGTACTGCGATGACGCCGACCGCACGGCGTTGTCGATCGGGTACGCGATGTAACAGCCCTCGTACTTAGCCACGGTAAACCTCCGGCTCCACGCGGTTGCGCTCCATCTTGATCGAGATCTGGCGGTCGAGCCAGTGCAGCAACTCGGTCACCTGCTCCTCGGTCGTGGCTCGCTGAGCCGGTCCCTGCTGGCGCGAGTGGCTCCACGCCGTGACCGTGATCTCGCGGTACTGCGTGCCGATCTTGAACCGCAGGCTCGGGTCCGTCCCGAACTGGAAGTCGGTGGGATCAGAATCGCGCTGCCTCCACCCGTGATCGCTCAGCGTCTTGACGATCCGCTGCCTCTGCTCGTAAACGTCCATGTCAGTTCTCCTCTTCGTGTCCGACGGGGAAGGGCCAGCCCCCCACGTCGCGGTTGCGTTCAGCCATGGTCGCGTAGACCTTGATGTCGTAGATCGTGTCGAGCGAGACGCGTCGTCCGTCCTTGATCGCGTCCCGCCAGCGGCTGAACTTGCCCAGCATGTACATGTAGATGCCGAGTTCGGTCAACTCCTCGTGGCTCATACCGTCGCGGTTCATCAGCATCGCCAGATCGCGACCCAGTTCGGCCAGATCCGTCGACCCGTACTCGGCTGCCTTCGGTGAGACGGCCTCGATGGCCTGCCTCGCGTTCTCCAGCCACCAGTCCGCGATGGCTTCCTTCGCCTTCTCAATCTCAGGCTGTGTCACTTTGAACTCCTTGATCCGTGTGTCGATGACGAAGGCTGAGCCTTCAAGGTGTTGCGGGGGACAGGGGGCTGGTGCCTCGACCAGCCCCCTGATCGGACAGCAGGAGGCCAAGCACGGCCCCTGCCCGTCCGCGTGACACGGCTCCATCAGATGAAGGTGGCCGTGTTCGGGCCGGTCGTGACGAGGCTGACCTTGGCGTCGGTCTTGGCCTCGATCAGGCTGATGTAGTCCATGACCTCCTGATCGTCCGCCGCGACCAGCCGGTCGCGCATCGACGGCATGATCTGGTCCAGCATCGTGACTGCGAGACGCACGGTCGGCGAGCCGCCGTTGGCGATCACCGCGTCGCGGACCAGATCCCAGTCCTCGCCACCCACACGCCGGACCTTCTTGGTTACCGTCGTCCGCTCCTCGGGGAGCCCGAGTTCCTGCCACGTCGTCTCGTCCTTGAGCGGACCCGAGTTGCCCGCCACTCGGATCGGAAAGATGCGAGCCACGGCCCACACCTCGACCGTCTCGAACTCCCACGCGTGGACCCCGGCCATGGCCATGAAGTCGACCGCGCGGCAGTCGCTGGACGTGCACTGGGGGTAGAACCCGGCGTGCAGGCCGAGCCCGTAGCCCTGCGTCCCCTCGATGATGGTGTGCACGGCCATGAACCTCGGGCTGATGACCTTGCCGATGATGACGTTGTACTTGGTCGCCAGTTCATCGATCAGGTCCGTGTTGTCCTTGAGCCGCATCGCATTGCGCCAGATGCGGTGAGCCCGCGCTGCGCCGATGCCCTTGCCGGTCGAGCCGATCTTCTTGCTCATCGACCCCGCCGATTCCTCCTCGGCGTGCTGCGGCTCGATGATGGTCGCCTCCTCGTGGATCCAGACCACCTTGTTTTCCAGCAGACCGGCCTTCTGCAGCCGGTCCAACTCGTCGATCAGGACGGGCGGGTCGATCTCCGAGCCCGCCGCGATGCCGAGCGTGATGGGCCCGTCCACGACCGCCGCGACCGGCACCTGCCTCAGGGCCCACGGGTTCCCGTGCGCGTCGTACCCGGTGTGTCCTGCGTTCGGACCGGCCACGCGGATCACCTGCACCCCGCCACCCAGCAGGAGCGCTCGCTCCGCCAGTCGCTGCACGACGTGACCCTTCGCCTCCGAGCCGAACTGTGCGCCTACAACAACCTGCAACGTGCTCATCATGCTGCTCGCTTCCACTGGTGATAGTCAACGTCCCCCGGAACGCCGGGGAACATCTGGGTCCACAGGTCGCGGCCCAGTTGCGCGCAACGCTCAGCGAGCGCCGCACCCTTCTCGTCATCCGGCAGCAACAGCACCTGCGCGTCGTGGATGGTGAGCACCAACCCCGCCTCGCCGATCCCTTGCTTGAATGCTTGCCTGCGAACGTCCTTGTTGCGCATGATGAGACGTTCGCTCATCCGCATCCAGTCCTGCGCGAACTGGCCGAGGTTGGCCTGCACACGCTGGTTGAACGCCTTGTGTGCCTCCTCGTCGCCGAGGAACCACCTGCGCTCCTTGGTCACCGTGTCGATCCACGCGTGACCGAACTTGGCCTGCCTGCGCTCGACCACCCGCTGGTGCTTGGCGATCGCTTGGCTGTACTCGGGGTAGAGCGCGTTCCAGTCCCTGACGATGCGGTTGGCCTCTGCCTCGTCGAGGATGATGCCGGTTTCCTTGCTCACCATCGCACGGAACGTGGCACCCTGCGAGCCGAACTGCAGCGAGAAGTTGCCTCGCTTGCCGACCTGCCGCCACTTGTCCTTGAACAGCGGGTCGTCCTCCGGCACGTCGGGGAACAGCGCACGGGTCGTGAACGTGTGCAGGTCCTCGTCGTTGGCGATCATGTCGAGCATCCGCCTGCAGCCCGCGAACATCGCACCGATCCGCAACTCGGCCTGCGCGAGGTCGAGTTCGAACAAACGCCACCCATCAGGGACGGCTCCGGCAATGATCTCACGCGGCGTGGGGATCCCGTCAAGGATCGCGAACTCCGACAGCCGGTAGTTCTGCGGGATCGCCTGCAGGTTGACCCGCTCCACCGAGTAACGCGTGCTGCGCGTCCCGTTCTGCCTGAACGCACACCGGAGACGACCGTCCGTACCAGCCGCCTCGGCGTAACCGCGATACCACATGCTGGCCGCGTTGGTGACCTTCTTGAACTCGGCCCACTTGTCGGCGTACGGGATCCGGTCGTTCACCATCCGACCGCTGATCTCCGCCGTCAACTGCGGCGAGCCCTTGTCGGTCACCGAGTAGGGCACGTGGTCGAGCCCCTCGACTCCCTTGCTCGTCACCTTGTCGGTGAAGAAGAAGTCCTTGGCGTTGTCCAGCGTCGGCGGTGCGAACGGTAGCGCCTCCGCCACGGTGCGGGCACGAGACTCGCACTCGAACGCAGCCTCGAACGAAGCCACCTCGTCGTACGGCAGACCTCGGCGCTCCTTGCGGTAGAGGATCTTGGTGACGTCGAGACGACGGTCGATTGCAGCCCACACGCCGTCGACTCCCTTGTGCAGGACGCCGGTGATCGGATCCTCGAAGTCGTAAAGCCAGTTGCCCGCGTGGTTCTTCTCGATCTCCCACCGCTGTCGCAGTTCGAGGATCTTGGTGATGCGGCTGTCGATCTCGGCGTACTCACCGATCACGGACCACGGCATCAGGTCCCACCGGCCAGCAGGCAACTTCGCCTTCGCGAGGTACCGCTTGACCGCATCACCCTCGTCGGCCCAGTGCTTCTCGGGGTAGAGCCGCTTCATGGTCGGCTTGAGGCTCGTCCCTTCCAGCCGCCACAGCAGGTCGCACACGTTCTGCGTGTCGAAGCGCAGCCGGTGCTCCAACTCGGCACCGACCCCGGGCCAGCGCCTCACGCCGACGCGGTACTTCTCCATGTCGAACTTGGCGTTGTGGTAGGTGAGGCCGTCGCCTGCGGTGAGCAGGAATTCGAGGAACGCGCGCCACTCGTACGAGTCGAGGTTCGGAGCCTCCGGCCACAGCATGCCTTGGCCGGTGTCCTCCTCCTTGCCCTCGACCCCTTGGTCGAACGGCCACGCCGCGCTGACGATGTTGACCTCGTAGCCGGGGACGATCTCCTCGCGACGCCACACCACGTTGTCGTAGCGCTCCGCGAACTCGCGCCACACCTCGTACTCGTCGGTGAAGGCGAACGAGGCGGTCGACACCCGGGCTCCGTCGTCAGCGAACAACCCGCTCGTCTCCGTGTCCGTGGACACGTTGCCTCTGATGGGGTTGGTGCCTGCGAAGTGAAGGAAGTCAGAGGGCTTGGCATCGAAGCCGGTCACCGGGCAGCCCGCCTTGCCTTGCGAGCAGCCTTGTTGCGGCGACGGTTGGTCGCCTTCTTCTTGGCGTCACCGCCTTGGAAGATCTCGCCGCGCTGCTTCGCCTTCGCGTTGAGGGTGGTCAGCATCCCCGCGTTGTTGCGCTCGCGGGTGTCCTGATCGAACAGGGGAGGGAGCCATCGCATGATGTTGCCTTTCGTGTAGCGGTGCTTGCAGGGGGATGGATCAGCCGAGCGACATGGTTGCGTAGTGCTCGACGTTCGCGGGGTCGGTGAAGTCGGGCTCGTAGAGGTCGACCGGCGCTGCGCCGAGGACCCCCAACTGCGCCTGCATCGCCTCGATGCGACGCTGCGACTGGGCCCACACCTGAACCCGCCAGTCGTGGGCCTTGTCGATCTTCTTCTTGAGCGCCTCGATCTTGCGCTCCTCGTTGCTCTGCTTGAGCGCCTGCGCCTGCTGCGTTTCGGACATGTCGTGCCTTTCTCAATGGGTGTCGTACCGGAGGACTGCAGCCCCTATCCTACCATGGCTCTTGGCTGTAGCACAACCGGAGTGTTGCATTACGAGAGGTGCCAGCCTAGCCGGTCTGGCCGCGCCGGATACCCGGCCCTCGCGGCACACGCGTTACGTGTACACGCGTGTGCAGACGTGCACACGTGGGGCCCGCACTGGGGAGTATGTCCGGAAACGCCAGACCGGGTAGACCGGGTAGACTCTACGCGTAGAGAGAAAAGAGAGAGAGAGTAGACCGTCTAGTCCGTCTAGTACTTGATTTAGGGAGTTCTTCATCCTAGATCCCATGGGGTGCCACACCGTGCCGGGAGAGAGTGTAGCAACGGGGTAGGCACCCCATGGGAAGTATCGGTCTAGCCTGCCGGTCTAGCCAGCGGTCTAGCGCCCGTTGACCCTGCCGCACCAACCGCACCGATCCTGCTTGGTTTGGTAGTGTGGTAGTCAACATTGACATCACTGGCCGAGAGAGCGCTTGACGGTCGTGCTGGCCACTGAGCCGGTGATCATCCAGTATGAAGCCCGC
>Ga0307414_10001324_pt1 | contig 12790 bp, 7 predicted proteins | sample DK1Ometagenome_FD_203804 | JGI IMG/M metagenome (GOLD analysis project Ga0307414, IMG submission 203804) | Maize rhizosphere microbial communities from greenhouse at UC Davis, California, United States - DK15-O-3 | ecosystem: Host-associated > Plants > Roots > Rhizosphere > Soil | place: USA... | reverse complement strand
AATATGAAACTCATGAACTTAAATATAAAGACAATTGGAATATGGGTCGTAACTGCGCTGTTCTTCTCCTCATGTAACGAAGATTTTCTGGATCGTGCATCGGAGGATCGGGTAGAGGCTCCTTATTTTTTCAATACGGCGAAAGATCTGGAAGTCGCGACAAATGACTTTTACGCCATGCTGCCCGGTACAGAAAGTTACACCGATGATGCAAAATCGGACAACCTCATGCCGCTGAATCCGGATCCACGTATCCGTGGTGCACGGGTAGTTCCGGTTACAGGGGGTGGCTGGTCATGGACTAGTCTACGTAAAATAAATTATTTCTTAGCAAACTATCATAAAGTACAGGATGAAGCAGCAAGAGCCAAATATAGTGGTATTGCACGCTTTTTTCGGGCATACTTCTATTACGACAAGGTAAAGACTTTTGGCGATGTGCCTTGGTATGGGAAAGTGCTTGATGCTAAGGACCCTGAACTATACAAAGCGAGAGATTCGCGTACGTTGGTGATGGATTCGGTAATGGCCGATTTAGACTATGCCATCACAAATATTCCTGCCGAAAAGCAATTGAATCTGATCACGAGGTATACAGCAATGTTGCTAAAGGCAAGAGTAGCGCTATTCGAAGGAACCTTCCGAAAATATCATGGCCTTGCAGATGCGGATAAATATTTGGCGCTTGCTGCTGAGGCTTCGAATGCGTTGATCAGTACGGGGGCATATACACTGTATACCGAAGGTGGGGCGGAGTCGGCTTATCGAAATTTATTTTCCTTAATTAATCAGAATAACACCGAAACCATATTAGCGGTTGATTATGAACTAGGAATCAAAATACATTCTTTGGGATACTCTTTTACCTCAGCTACCGCTGGATCTTATGGGTTACCCAAGGATCTCATCAATAGTTATTTGATGCGCGACGGTTCGCGATTTACCGATAAAGTCAACTATAACACGATGGGATTTTATGAGGAAATGCAAAACAGAGATCCTCGCCTTACGCAGACTACAGCTGGGCCCGACTTTCGGGTGAATGGCGAAACGAGAAATGAGCCTGTCAATTTGACCATTACGACGACCGGCTACCGGTTGGTCAAGGCTTTGCCGGAGCGTAGTCAATGGGCTACCTCAGCTGGTTATTTTGATATCATTCTCTTCCGCTACGCTGAGGCGCTGCTCATATTTGCTGAAGCAAGGGCTGAATTAGGTTTACTGACACAAGCTGATCTGAATCTGACGATTAATAAATTGCGTGCGCGTGCAGGTATGCCTAATCTCGATTTGATACAAGCGAATGCAAATGCGGATCCATATTTAGAGGTTATGTATCCCAACGTGGACAAGGGGGCTTTTAAGGGTGCGATTTTGGAAATACGAAGAGAAAGACGTGCTGAGCTATTTAACGAAGGTTTCCGTTGGGATGACCTGATGCGTTGGAAAGAGGGACTGAAGATTACGCAACCTATTGTAGGGGTGTATTTCCCAGGAGTAGGGGCTTATGATTTTACCGGCGACGGCGCGGCTGATGTATTTGTACATACCGGTAGTACTTCGGGAGCACCCTCGTCCGTAACATCGATGATCAATATCAACCAACGTACGCTACGCAATCCCATAACAGGTGCACAGAATGCGTCAGCAGGAAATATAGATCCTTTTCCGCAAGATGGAAAATTTAGGGAAGATAGGGACTATTTTGCGCCACTGCCTACCGAGGATCTGCTACTGAATGATAACCTGAAACAAAATCCGAAATGGGACGAATAATGAGAAATGTTATCCATATAGCTATTTGGCTGTGGCTAATCGTTCCTTTCTCCGGTACTGCGCAACCAAGAAAGACGTATGAAATAGGCTATGCCCTGGATTTTCAAAAGATATCGCTGGAACGCATGCAATATGCCAAATCTTTGGGTATCAATTATATCGAACTATCTGGTGTATCCGCCATACTCGACAAGGATTTGAGCATCAAGGATTCTGCAATTTCCTGGACTCAAAAGATAGACAGCTTAAAAGATATATTGGATGCTTCAGGAATGAAGGTTTGGTCTATCCATATGCCTTTTTCAAAGCAAATGGATTTGTCCATCTTGGATGAAGATACCCGACAAAAAGTGATAGAGGCACATCTACAAGTTGTAGCGTTATTCCGGCCGTTGAAACCGAAAATTGTGCTGTTCCATCCCTCATATTACCTCGAAAAAGGCGAGCGCGGGCATCGAGTAACACAGTTAATCAAGTCGGTAAAAGAACTGTATAAAGGTGTGCGTGGCCACGGAGCAGAAATGGTGGTGGAGAATATGCTGGGACCACAACTCACAGTAGGCGTAGATATGTGTCATATCGCACAACCGGAGAAATTGTTGCTGGCATTCGGCAAACGGGTGAAGACCCTGCACGTATCGAATGGGAACGGGCAGGCCGAGCACCACTATCTGCCTTGTGATAGTCGCGGAGAAAACAATTGGGTAGCAATTTTTAAAGCCTTAGATCAAATCGGCTATAGCGGTGTATTTATGCATGAGTGTAAATATGCGGACGAGCAGGAACTGGTGGATTGCTATCAGACTTTATGGAATCAATATTTAAATACTTTATAGTTAAGAATTTAAAAAAATAAACCGAGTGTAAAATGTGAACGCATATTGTTGAAACGCTTACACTCTTAGAAAACTATTCCAATGAACAATATGAATTATATACTGCTTGCTGCGCTCATATTACTGGGCTTGAGCAGCTGTAAAAAGGATAAGGACCCATTTGTAGAAAAGCTTCTGATGGGCACAGACTATATGGAGGTAGGTAGTAAGTCCAATGCCTACAATTTTGAAGTACTGTCGAACCAGACCATTTCGGTCGAATCGGATGTGGATTGGATACAGCTAGACACAGTGGCCTATGGCAAGGGAAAACAGCGTGTGGGATTTACAGTAGTGACTAATGCCGATGACGAGCGTACAGGAGTTATTCAGGTACGGATTAACGAAACAGATGTCAAACAGGTGCTCGTAGTACAGGAATCGGGTAAAGTTCCTGTTTTCTATGTAACGGTAGACGGTACGGGAGATGGGAAGTCTTGGAATTCGCCGACCGACTTGAATACGGCATTGGAGCAAACGACAACAGGTAGTACGATCTATCTGGCGGAGGGGGTGTATACACCTTCGAAGACCATCCGTAACGGAGATGCCAATGAAGAATCGGATATGACCTTTGAAATTTCGAAGAATATTTCGCTGATCGGAGGTTTTGCCGCGGATGCCCTGCCGGGTGCTACACCAGATGCAGCTCGTTACAAGACGATATTGGATGGGAAAATGACATCAGGCAAAGAGGCCTTCCACACCGTAGCGGTAACAGCTGTATTGGAGAACGAATCCAAGGTGTATCTCGAAGGACTCACGATTCGTGGTGGAAATGCAACCGACAGGACCGCCAATACCACTATCAATGGAACACGCTACAGTCGTGGGCAGGGTGGGGGCATTGTCATAGCAAATGCTATAGTACACCTGAAGCAGGTAGAGATTATGGATAATAAAGCGACGGCAGACAAGGGGACTGCAGGTTTTGCAGCTGGTATGTATGTGTTCGCAGGAGCGAAGGTGACGATGGAAGATTCGAAAGTAAATAATAATTCGAACAATAATAACAATGGTGGCGGCACCTGGGTCGCTGATGCGAGTTTAACAGCATACCGATCGCAATTTAATAACAACTACGCACGAGGTACGGCTGCAGGAATACATGGTTATCCGAATGCAACGATCCATCTATATAATTCGGAAGTGCTAAATAACAGTAACACGTCATTTGGTGCAGGCATATATATGCGGGAAAAATCGGAAGCGATCCTTGTCAATTGTCTGATCATCGGCAATAAGAGCACGTCGCCTAATGGAGGTGGGGGGGTGATGCTGTATGCAGGAAGTAAGGCGGATATCATCAGTTGTACAATAACTGGAAACGAGATTGCCGGGCCTGGCGGAGGGGTATTCCGACAGTCTTTGGTGAATAATCTATCCATTGTCAATTCAATCATCTCGGGAAATACGCAGCGCAGTGGCTCTACGGATGTGGATGCCCATGCCGATAATGCTGCAGTGGTTCCGAATATCAAGAATTCTGCTATCACAGCGACGGTCTACGGAGATGCAGGTTCTATTGTGACCGGCGTATCGTTTTCTCCGACCACGATGCTGAATAGTGCTTTCTTGCCAGTAGGGGACAATAACCCGGCACTGTCCTATGGATTGGATGGTACGCAATTGAGGGCGTTGGCGCAGACCTATAATCCGGTACTGGATGATGCGATAGCCGCAGATATCCACGCAGAAAACAGATCTTCGGCTATCATGGGGGCTAAAGTGAAATAAGATGAAGAAAATACTGTGGATATCCGTGTATTGGATACTAGGAATAAACCTAGGGATAGCTGCTAACCCCAAGACCGTTATGTTAGTCTTGGGGTCGGCAGATCCAACGACATTAGAAGAACGAATCGAAATCGCTGCTCGACTATATCGTACCCAACCTATCGATAAGATTATCGTCAGTGGTGGATGCGGTGCGCATGGCTCGGGTATATGCGAGGCGACGAGCATGCAACAGGGACTGCAAGCTAAGGGTGTCAAAGTAGAAAAGATCTATAAAGAAGAGAATGCCAAGACTACGGTGCAGAATTATATCTTTAGTAGAGTTTTGCGGGATGAGTACGGTCAGCAAATTATACAGCCTGGCGATACCGTATTTGTCGTGTCTAATCATTGGCATGCCATTTCGGTAGCGGCTAGGTTGCAGCAGTATGATCAAGTAATAGCCCGCTTCTATATCGAAGGTAATCTGATACCCAAGGAAACGGATAAAGTAGACTATGTTTCCATTTTTAATGGACAGCCCGATAATGACAAGTTTGTGTTGCGCGGAACATGGCTAACTCCTGAAGCGGTCTGGTCATCGTCGGATTCACTGTACTACCTTTCGGGCAATCTGATTTATGCGACTGACGCGGGTAACAGTTCGTTTACTTTGCAACAAAGTAAACAGGTTTTTCCTTTTTTGAACACATTGTGCCCCGACTGTTCGCGAGCTTTTATAGATGCCGGTGAGTTTTGGTGGATACGAAGTGGTAATCACCTGTTGAAAGTTGACAAAAGCTCAAAACAGATCGTCGGCGAGGAAGCATGGGAAGAATGGATTGAGGGTATACCCAACTCTTGGAAAAAGGCGGCATTTTCGACAGGTGTGATTTGGAATGAGACACTACTATTGTTTGCTCCGGAAAAGATCTTGATTGCTAAAGAGGAGAAAGGGAGGTTTGTTTTTGTGGAAGAAACTGTAGCAGGTAATTATTTTAAGGATTGGCCTTTTTCCTGGGGAAATAGCAATGTGGCGTCGGCCACCGCCGATAAGGATAGCGGAACGCTAAAGCTTTTTCGTAATAGGGAGACCGTTCGCATAGGCAAGGATTTGAGGTTGCAAGGCAAGCCTGAAATTTTAAAATTGAAATGGATTGATGATTTAGATCATAGATAATATACACGCATAAATAAATAAGCGCATGAAAAAGAATGTTTTATATAGTTTGATGCTACTATTCCTTTTTATCTCTTGTAGTAAAAAGGATGAAGGAACCCAGCTCCCTTATGATTATTCTCAGGAACAGCAGGTAGACCTGACGGAATTATTGGCAAAGGCGGAATGGAAGAAAAAGGAGGTTTCGGCAGGAGTAGTTTGGAAGTATTTTCAGTTTCCGCAGATTTTTGAATCCAAGCAGTATGTCAACATATTTGAAATCGACTTGAGCAAGGGTTTTCAGATTGAAATACCGTACGTAACGTCGGGTTTTTTGAAAACAAGTGATGCCGCTGCGGCTAAGAATGCGCTGGTTGCTTTTAACGGCAGTTATTTCAATACGACTAGCGGTGGATCTACGGTCTTTTTAAAATATGGAGGACAGATTATTAATCAAACGATAAATGGATTTAACAGCTATAGGGAAAACGGAGCTCTGGTATTGAGTAATGCCGGTCAACCTCGTATCGTGACCAAGCCATCGGCGGGCTGGTCTTCGCTTACCGAACCAATCGCTTTGGCGGGGGGGCCTTTATTGATTTCGGAAGGAAAACAGCTGACCCAATTAGAAGTAGTCTTCAACCAGAATAGACACCCACGTACTGCGGTCGGAGTTACTGCAGATAATAAAATGATTGTTGTGGTCGTGGATGGTCGGTCTTCTCAATCACAGGGTTTGACCATTCCACAGCTCTCCGAACTGATGGCTGCGCTAGGTTGCACAGATGCGCTCAACCTAGATGGGGGAGGTTCTTCAACAGCTTGGGTGAAGGACGAGGGGGTCGTGAATTTTCCATCTGATAATGGTAAGTTCGACCATGAAGGCGAACGTGGCGTAGCAACTGTATTTACCGTAAAGAATAAACAATAGTTGAACGATGTGCTATAAAAAAACAGGAGATGGGCGCTAGCCATCTCCTGTTTTCAATTAAAACTACATCAAACCATTTTGCTGAAAAGGCCTAGGCTATTAAATATTCTGTCGCTAATTTGATTTCCCAATGACGATTCTATTTTTTATCAAAATAGTCTATTTGAAAAAACAATGGTATAAATTTAAAAATATCCTGCAATCCTATCATTGTTTCCTATTTTTGGAAAAACGTAAACTTCGTGAATAGACTTTTCATTGTACTCTGCTTTTTAGTAACGATTCAAGCCACATTTGCGCAAAACTCAAAACTTTTGGGCATTATTAAAGACTCGCTGTCAACTAGGCCAATCCCTTACGCTAGTATTGGTTTATTGGACGCCAGTAATAGGGTGGTCGACGGTATGATCGCCGATACAGCTGGCAATTTTAGTTTTTCCAATTTAAAGAATGGGAAATACAATCTAACAATAAAATTTATCGGTTATAATCAAAAGAAAACTGCAGTAGAAATCAAGGAGCAAAAGATAATAGATCTTGGAACCATCCTTATTTCCAGTGCCGATAATAGTTTAGAACAAGTTACGGTTACCGCCAATGTAGCGGGACAAAAACACAGTAGCGACAGACAAACCTATCAAGCTAGCCAATATAAAAATGCCATAGGTGGTACGGCATTGGACATCGTTAAGAATTTACCTTCAGCATCGGTAGATGCCACTGGAAATATCAGTATGCGGGGCAATACTGGCGTAATCGTGTTGATCAACGGAAAGCCATCATTCCTGGATCCAGTGACCATATTAAGTCAAATAGCTGCCAATGATGTTGCTGAGGTAGAATATATCACTAGTCCTACCGCCCAATTTGACCCGGATGGAAAAGGGGGCATCATTAACTTAAAAACTAAGAAATCTGCAGTTAATGGATTTGCTTGGATACTTAACCTTCAAGGTGGACTTCCAAGTATGGACGATTATGATAACCGCGAAAGCCAAACGCGTTTTGGTGGTGACATTGCTTTCCAATATAGAAAAGACAAATTGGAATTAAATGGTTCCGCTAACTACTTAAGGAACGACAATGCGGGATTTAGAGAAGGAGACGTAAATACCATTATCGGGGATCGTCAGACCTTTTTTCCTTCTAAAGGTGAACGAAGCTTTGATAAATACAATTTCGGAATCAGACTAAATAGCGCCTATGAAATATCCGACAAACATTCCGTGAATTTAGGTGTACTGGCATCTAGAAGGTTTCAAGATCGTGTTGCCGATATCCATTATACCAATAGGACGATTCAACCATCTACAGGCCAAGAAATATCCAGAACCAACTACTTTAATCCTAACCTTCAAAATAAACAGGGAGAATTTTATTTACTGGATTTCTCTTATCAATACAAAATCAGTGCTGCTCATTCCCTGCAATTGGGTGCCATATACGAATATGCCGACATTTATGGTTCCACAAAAAATGCCAATATTGAGAATGGAGTCGACACGGTGCAATGGACGCATAACAGGTATACTAATCCATTGCGAGGTTTAAGGCTTTCTTTACAACATAGTTGGGCACTAGGAAATGCAGAATTATTAACAGGCTATCAATTAAGGAACGACAAACAGAAAGGTGATTTTGAGTACCTTGCATCAGAAAATGGAACGAATAGCCTTGAATTGATTCCAGAGTTTACCGGCAAATTGGATGCAACCAATAACGTTCATGCTCTTTTTACGCAATATGACCGTAAATTCACGAATACAGCGCTTTCATTAGGTCTACGTTATGAGTATTATCAGCGTGATCTACTCTTGCTACAAACCAACCAAGAATACCCCTATTCCATTCATCAACTATACCCTACTTTCAATTTAATGCATAATTTAGGCTCAGGTTGGTCATGGAAATTAGCAGCAACGAGAAGAGTACAACGAAACAATAACTTTGAATTAAACCCTATTCCTGAACGTGAACACTCCGAAACGCTTGAGCAAGGAGATCCAGCGTTGCTACCTGAATTCACCACCAATGCAGAAACAGGATTGGTAAAAAAATTAAAAGCCGGGAGTGTCTTTTTGAATGCCTATTATCAACATACTAAAAACCCAATTCAAAGGGTAAATTCCGTTTATACAGACACCATCCTTCGTCGCGTTTTCACGAATGCAGATTATGCCTCCCGCTATGGACTGGAATTGGGAGGAGAGGGGAACGCATTGTCGTGGTTGAAAGTCAACGGTGGCCTTAACGTATATAACTATAAAATTTCAGGACAGGTATTGGATTACCAAGAACCGAGGGAAAATCAAGAATGGGTGTATTCCATCAATGCCGGTATCCAAGCGGATTTCCCAAAAAACTGGAGTACTGGACTACAGGTGAATTATCTTTCAGAAAGACCAACTGTACAAGGTATGGACTCAAGATTTGTCACCCCGCACTTCAACCTAAGCAAGGCTTTCCTGAAAGGAGCAATGACTGCTCAATTACAATGGCAATTTATGGAGCTTGGTCAGTGGGGCGTGAATGAACAACGAATCACAACATTCTCCAATGATTTCTATACCACTACCAATTATATTTATGAAAAGAACGTGTTTTTAGTTAATCTGAATTTTAATCTCCATAAGTTAAATCAGGTCTTAAAACTACCCAAGAGTGAATTTGGAGAAAAGGAGTTTTAGGATAAATTTACGCCCGTTGCTCAAAAGTTCAGAGGGCTTTTGATGGCATAAAAATGCGCTCAAAAGCTGATATTATGTAACTTTTTGAGCATAGCAGATCAATTTCTTTATATATTTGCACAACTGTTCGACGTACGTACAGGAATTATTTATGAAATATTCATGGCAAAATACAAATGAATATTCCATATGGACATTAAACGTCAAAGCGAGCATAGCGAGCTCACGACAAGATTTTTTATATATATGAAATTTTTAGTTACCGGAGGTACAGGATTTATTGGAGCACGTGTAGTGGTCAATCTGTGGGAACGTAAAATACCGGTGGTGGTTGCCGATTTGAACCTGAATATTGAATGGACGAAGCAAATTGCTCTTTTAAAATATGACAAAAATACGGCTGAGCTCGCCGAGATTCAGGAGCAGATAGATCAGACCTCATTTATTAACTTAGATGTATCGAATAGGGAACAGGTCAACGATGTGTTTCTCAAATTTCCGGATATTACCCATGTGGTTCATTTAGCCTACCTGATGAGTGCTGAAGTGGAAGCCGATCATCACCGAGGAGCTTCCGTCAATATTTTGGGAATGATCAATATGTTTGACATGGTGGTCGAACATAGGTTGTCACGCCTTGTGTTTGCCAGCAGTGAAACCATCTATGGAGCCAATCATAGTGCATACGGTGATGAAAATTATGCGGTCAAGGAAACGGATTTCTGTTCCCTTGACGACCATTTTTTTACCTATGGTGTGATGAAAATGCTCAATGAATTTACCGCCCAGAAGTACATAAAAACCAAAGGAGTCAGCATCGCCGCTATGCGCCCACCAATAGTATATGGTGATGGGCGGATGAGAGGCTCAGTCCTGTGGGCCTGTGAGTTTGCCACAAACCCTGCACTCGGTAAGAAAGTAAAATTGCCATTCTCAAAAGATTCCCGCGACTGCTGGATCTATGTAGACGATGTAGCCGAGCAGTTTGTTCTCCTTTCCCTAAAGCCAAAACTCAACCATTTTGCATACAATAATGGAGGGCATTCCGTCACGGCCGAAGAACTAATGCAGACGGTTAAAAGCATTGTTCCTGATGCAAAATATGAATTTGACGAGAGCATACCGCGTACTGCGCTGGTGGATCGCTGCGATAGCACTCTTCTGGAAGATGAGATCGGGTTTATCCCCCGTTCATTGGAGGATGGGGTAAGGATGCAAATTGAGGAAGCCCGCAACAGGGAGATGCAGATCAATTACTAAAAAAGGTCTATATTTATTGATATTTAAGAACGATAGTAAAACCAATATATATGTCAGGATTTCGTAATACAGTAGTAGGTAGTTATCCCCGCCCGGAAAAACTGGAGGATACAATGAAACGACCTGTGATGAACCGTGAAGAAGTGGAGGATTACATCAAGTGGGCGGCAAATGACCAGGCCAAACTGGGACTGGACACGATCACCGATGGCGAAGGATACCGGGAAAACATGTATTATTTCTACCAAAAACGTATTGACGGTATCACCTTTGAGGATATGCCTAAGGTTTCATTTGGTACTGCCGGTTTTGGGATTGAATGCCCTAGAGTGATTGGTGAACTTAAGAATCCACGCTTTGATACAGCCCGCAACTGGAAAATAGCCCGTGATGCAGCTCCTGCCGATGTAGAGGTAAAGCTGACCGTAACGGGCCCCCATGTGTTGTATCGCTTTAGTGTCAACGAGCGTAAAGACCTTTACCCCGATGCGCAGGCCCTATGCCGAGCGTGGGCAAATGTTTTGAGAGATGAAATATCTGAAGCCATAGCGCTGGGATGCGAGCATGTGCAGTTTGATGAACCGATGTGGACAGAGTCTCCAGAGGAAAGTGTATGGGCGGCCGAGATACTCGCCGAGCTGATCGAATCGCTGCCTACCAAGGTGCGTATAGGATTACATGTATGTGGTGGCAATCCGAGGCGGAAGCGAGTTTACTTCACCAAATACACCGATTTAGTTGAAGCATTTAAAAGGATTCCTATTGATGAAGTCATGCTTGAACACTGTACGCTCAGCTACAATATGCTGGAATTGTTTGATATCTGGGATTTCAAAGGAGATCTGGCTATAGGCGTGATAGACCAGCGTAGTGATGAACTGGAATCTGTAGAGGAAATACGTGCGCGGATAAAGCCAGCCTTGGATTATTTTCCTGCTAATCGTTTGATACTGACGAGTGAATGTGGATTTGGCCATGTACCCATTGAGATTACCCATGCCAAATTAAAACGACTAGTCGAGGCATCGAAGGCTTTATAAGAAGCGTTTCGACTCTTTATCTTCTTCATTCGGAGCAAACTATAATTTACCTTAAGTGTTAGACTACTGGATTAGTTTACCATCATACACTTAAAAAAAATTGAATGAACGCGTCAGACCTATTTGTAAAAGCTTTGGAGAATGAAGGGGTGGAGTTTATATTTGGGCTTCCAGGAGAAGAGAATATAGATTTCTTGAACGCGTTAACTAAGTCGAGTATTAAATTTATCGTTACTAGGCATGAACAGGCAGCGGGTTTTATGGCAGCGACCTATGGACGGTTGACCGGGTGTCCAGGTGTAGTACTGTCAACATTGGGCCCGGGGGCTACGAATTTGATGACAGCAGTAGCTTATGCCCATCTGGGGGGGATGCCAATTTTTATCCTTACCGGACAGAAGCCTATTCAAGAAAACGAGCAGATGCGTTTTCAGCTTATTGATGTGGTCGCTATGATGAAGCCTGTCACAAAATTTTCGAAGCAGGCGTCATTCAGTACCAGTATACCAGCGATGGTACGGGAGGCCTTTAAGATTTCAACCCAAGAACGACCCGGCGCAGTTCATGTGGAACTGCCAGAAGATGTAGCACAGGAGGAAGTCGAAGTGGAGATTTTTCCTGTAATATTTGATAGTCTTCCGGTAGCGAATGAAGATGCCATTCTGCAAGCTGTAGATTTAATTCGTAGCGCTAAAAATCCGTTGATATTAATTGGCGCCTCGGCTAATAGACCGGGGGTTCATGAGGCTTTAGAGAAATTTATTGCACTACACGGCTTCTATTTTTTTAATACACAGTTGGGAAAAGGTGTGGTAGACGAAAGATCTCCCTATTACCTAGGGACAGCTGCTTTGTCAAAGGATGATTTTATTCATGCAGCACTGTCGGAAGTTGATCTTATTATCAATGTAGGTCACGATGTTGTAGAAAAGCCTCCCTTTCTTATGGGACAAGGAGACCAAAAGGTAATACACCTCGATTATGGTCCTGCCAAGATTGATCAGGAATATTATCCCCAGCTAAGCGTTGTAGGTGATATCGCCACATCTATTGATCATGTATCCGCAGGTCTGGATTTGGGAGAAAAAAAATCTTTTCCCTCATTAAAAGCAGCCCGTGTTCAGATCAAGGAACTACTGAGCCGGTATGATGAAGATGACCGATTTCCTATCTTACCTCAGCGGCTAGTCAATATAGTTCGGAATATACTTGAGGCGGACGACGTGGTAACGCTGGACAATGGCATGTACAAACTGTGGTTTGCGCGCCATTACTGCACCTATAAGCCCAATACATTGCTGCTGGACAATGCATTAGCTTCCATGGGGGCAGGTCTGCCATCTGCT
>Ga0307414_10001323_pt1 | contig 12795 bp, 10 predicted proteins | sample DK1Ometagenome_FD_203804 | JGI IMG/M metagenome (GOLD analysis project Ga0307414, IMG submission 203804) | Maize rhizosphere microbial communities from greenhouse at UC Davis, California, United States - DK15-O-3 | ecosystem: Host-associated > Plants > Roots > Rhizosphere > Soil | place: USA... | reverse complement strand
CCCATCTCTCGCAATTGATGGGGCGGCCACGGAGTGCCGCCCCTACAGTCATCCAAGTAGAATCATAAATATGTTGGATAACCTCGGAAATTTGGAACGCACGCATTCGTGCGGAGATCTGCGTACTGATGATATCGGCAAGCAGGTAGTGTTGATGGGCTGGGTCGCGAAGCGTCGCGATTTTGGTGAACTCACTTTTATCGATCTACGCGATCGCGCCGGCATCACTCAAGTGGTCTTCAACGCTGAAGACGCGCCTGACGCTCACGCGAAGGCGAAGGAACTGCGGAACGAATACGTAATCGCCGTAATGGGCGACGTTGTCGCTCGTGATGAGAATACACGCAATCCAAAGCTGGCAACCGGCGATGTTGAAGTACACGCGCGGCAATTGCTCACGCTCAACGACGCGCGCACGCCGCCGTTTCAACTCGACGCGGATCCGGAAGCACTTGCGAGCGAAGATCTGCGTTTGAAGTATCGCTATCTCGACCTGCGCCGCCCGCAACTGCGAGCGAACCTGCACCTGCGCCATCGAGTCGTGAATGAGATCCGTCGCTACATGACCGCACAGGGTTTCACTGAGATCGAAACTCCGATACTGATCAAGTCAACACCCGAAGGCGCGCGTGACTACATCGTTCCGTCTCGCATCTTTCCGGGAAAATTCTTCGCGCTACCGCAGTCGCCGCAACTCTTCAAACAGTTGTGCATGATCGGCGGTCTGGATAAGTACTTTCAGATCGCACACTGTTTTCGTGACGAAGATCTGCGTGCCGATCGCCAGCCTGAGTTCACGCAACTCGACGTCGAGATGAGTTTCGCTACGCTCGACCAGGTTTACTCACTGATCGAGGGACTGTTTGCGTCAGTTTTCAAACTCATCAACGTGGATCTGCAGACGCCTTTTCCGCGCTTCACGTTCGCGGAAGTGATGCGCCGCTTTGGCTCTGACAAACCTGACCTGCGCATCAACGGGCTGGAGCTGCAGGATCTCGCGCACTCAGTGGAAGGCACTGACTTCGCTCCATTCGCTTCCGCGTCGAGCTCCGGCGGACAGATTAAAGGACTGGTTGTCCCCGGCGGCGCGAATCTCTCGCGCAAAACGTTGGATGAGTTGCAGGAGTTTGCGAAACGTTACGGCGCGGGCGCGCTTGCCTGGATCAAATTGGGCGACGAGACTTCGTCTTCATTACTGAAAGCGCTCGGCGCCGAGGTGGTTGCTCGCATGGCGGATCTCGCAGGCGCGCAAACAGGCGATGCGGTACTGATCGTCTCGGGCAAGCCGAAGGTCGTTGCCGCAAGCCTTGGCGCATTGCGAAATGAAATCGCAAAGCGCGAGAACCTGATCCCGGCAAACGTCTATGCGCCGCTTTGGGTAACTGACTTTCCAATGTTCGAGTTTCACGAAGAAGATGGTCGTTACTATTCAATGCATCATCCATTCACTTCACCGGTCGACGAAGATCTCGAACTACTCGAGCGAGCGGTTGAAGGTGGTGAAACAAACCTGCTCGGCCAGATTCGCACGAAAGCTTACGACCCTGTGATCAACGGCGTCGAGATGGCGAGCGGCTCGATTCGTATTCATCGTCGCGACGTGCAGCGCCTGGTCTTTAAAGCCCTCGGAATGACTACCGAAGAAGCACGTGAGCGTTTCGGATTCTTTCTCGACGCACTTGAGTACGGCACTCCACCGCACGGCGGCATTGCACCCGGAATCGATCGACTGATGATGGTCCTCGCCGGAACCGACAACATGCGCGACGTCATCGCGTTTCCGAAGACAGCGTCGGCCGCCGACCTGATGATTGACGCGCCCGGCGAAGTCGATCCAAAACAGCTGGAAGAACTGCATCTGCGAGTCGTTTCAGACTGACCATGTCACAGATTCAACTCCGTCGCGAACATGTTGAGGCGATGATCGCCCATGCTCGCGAAACGGCGCCGCAGGAGTGCTGCGGGTTGATCGGCGGAGTTTCTGAAATCAAAGCCGTCACGCTTTATCGTCTTCGCAACGTCACTCCGCGTCCCGAGTCAGCTTACGAGGCAGCCCCTGAAGATCTCTTTGCCGCGCAACGACAGATGCGCGAGCGCGGCGAGGAACTGCTGGCCATTTATCACTCCCACCCACGCTCGCCCGACCCACAGCCATCGGAGACCGACGTACGACTCGCGTACTATCCCTCAGCGAAATACCTGATTATCGGGCTCGGCGGCATGGAGGCCGTAGTCAAGGCGTTTTCGATTTCCGAGCGGGAGCAGCGCTGGCGACAGGTTGAGTATGAGATCGCGGACGAGTAATATTGAGCCACAAAGAGGCACATAAGGAACACAAAAGAAACCTGATGCCTTTGACTCGCGTTTATTGTTGAGGGATGGAGACGAAGAAGAGTAAATACGACACTAACCCGCTTGATCCGGACGTGGAACGGAAGGCGGAGGAAGTCTGGGGTGACCTCGGCGGCGCCGGCGGTACGCCGACACAGCAGGTTGGTGGTGCGACGCGCGAAGTGGACGACTCGCCCAACGAACATGCGCGACGTAACGTGTATTCCGAGGCGCCCACCCGTCGTTACGATAATCCGCCACTCGGAGCGCCATATCCATCAGTGTTCATACCGCCGACTTACGCACCGCCGGCACAGCAATATCAACAGCCCAATCAATTTCCCTATCAGGCGCCTGTCAACGCTTGTCGCACTATCGCGGGAGTCGGGATTCCTGAGCGATGGGCGTTGCTGTTAGCGTACGTGCCGTATATCGGACTCATTGCTTCACTCATCGAACTTTTGCTGGCTCCGCGACGGGAGATCAAAGTACGATTTCATGCGTCGCAGGCACTCGCACTACATGTTGCCATCCTCATTATTCAAACAGTGCTGGGAGCGATTGCAGCGATCAGCGACGGCGGCGGTTTCGGCAGTGGGTTATTCAAGACTGCTGCCTTCATTTTCCTGATCATCTCGATGATTCGGGTGTGGCGCGGCGAGGCGCATCGAATAGCGCCGTTGGAGGAAGCCGCAAAGTGGTTTAACCAACACATAGAGCCCCGAAATCAGACTTAGCCCCCACTACTGGCATTTTCATTGCATAGTAACCCTCTGGATAAGGTCAGTCCTCTGATTGGCCGAAATCTCGAAGTGAAACCAGTCTTTTCCGCGTGCATCTGCGTTTCGTTTTGGTGCATGAAGTTCGGAAAAGGTTTAGGATCGGCTAGTTATTGGTGGAGGTAACCATGATCAGTCAATTTAATCGAAGAACCTTGATTGCGTGGGTAGCGCTCGTGGCGATTACCGCGATGCCGTTCTCGGCTCTGGCGCAGACGCAAATCAAATATCACAGCAACAAATATAGTGCTCAGGACGACGTCAAACTCGGACGTCAGGCTGCACAGGAAGCTGAAGGCCAGTTTCCCCTGCTTCGCGACGAAACAGTGCGGAGCTATGTGGAGAATGTAGGGCGTCGGCTTGTGGGCGCCATTCCTTCTGAATTTCAACATCCCGAATTTCAGTATTACTTCAAAGTCATCAACGCGCGCGACATCAACGCCTTTGCGTTACCCGGTGGTCCAATGTACGTAAATCGCGGCATGATCGAAGCGGCGCGCAGTGAAGGCGAGATGGCGGGCGTTATGGCCCACGAGATCAGTCACGTTGCACTGCGACACGGCACGGCCCAGGCGACTAAAGGACAGAAGTACGGTTTGCTCGCCGGCATTGCCGGAATCGCCGGAACGATTTTCGGTGGTCCAGGTGTGGGCCAGTTGGCCCAGGCGCCGTTTGCCGTTTACCTGTTGAAGTTCAGTCGTGAATATGAAACTGAAGCGGACGTTCTGGGGGCGCAGATCATGGCCCGGGCGGGTTACGATCCGCGCGACCTCGCGAACATGTTTCGCACTATCGAACAGCAGGGTGGCGGCGGTGGCGGCTTCCTGAGCGACCACCCGAGCCCGAGCGATCGTTTTGCGCGCATCAATCGTGAAGCGCAAATGCTGCGCGTTACCGGCGGGCGTGGTGACTCGCGCGAGTTTGCTCGTATCCAGGAGAGACTGCGTGGTTACCAGCGCGCTCCAACGATGGCGGAGATCCAGCGCAGCGGACAGCGTTATCCAGTTGGTGAAACTACCGGCAACCAGCCGGACAATCTGCCCACCGGACGTGTTTCGTATCCGTCGTCACGTTACGAGAACGTTTCCATCTTCAATGGTGGCGTGCAGGTGAGTGTGCCTAACAACTGGCGGCAGATTAACGAGGGCAGCTCAGTGTGGTTCGTGCCGGAAGGTGCGTATGGCCAAGTCAACGGTCAGGCCGTTTACACTCATGGCGCGAGCTTCGGTGTGGCGCAGACGAATAGCCGCAACTTGCAGAGCGCGACGCAGGAGTTGATTAATGGCCTCGCGCAGGGAAACAACAATCTGCGCGCGAGTGGTGGTTATCAACGGACGACGATGTCGGGCCGCAACGCGCTCTTCACGACGCTGAGTAATACTAACGAAGCGACGGGTCGACCCGAGAATGTGCGTGTGATCACGACGCAATTACGCAACGGCCAAATCTTCTACATGATCGCCGTTGCGCCGCAGAACGAACGCAATTTCGAGAATGCGTTCCAGACGATCCTGCAATCAGTGAGGATCAACGACTAGTCAACAAAGCCATCCACAGATTACACAGATCTATTTGTGTAATCTGTGGATGCAGTTTTAGCCGCCTGCCAGAGTTCTTCCAGTTCATCAATCGACGTTTGATCAAACGCCTGCCCGCGTTCGTGTAGCGCATTTTCGATGTATTCAAAGCGCTGCCGAAACTTGCGGTTCGTGAGTTTCAGCGCAGCTTCAGGTTCGACTTGCATGTGCCGCGCAATATTCGTTGCCGCAAACAGCAGGTCACCCATCTCTTCTCGCACACGCGCGTGATTCGCTTCGTCTTTGAGTGCTGAATGATCCTTGATTGCAGTGCGCAGCTCTTCAATCTCTTCCTGTAGCTTGTCGAAGATATCGTCAACCGACTTCCAGTCGAAACCAACGCGCGCAGCCTTTGTCGACAATTGATGCGCTTCCATCAGCGCCGGTGCTTTTGAGGAGACGCCGACCAACAGAGACGTATTCGTGGTTTCACTTTTTCCTGCGGCTCGTCGCTCCTCAGCCTTCATCGTTTCCCAGTTCAACAGCACTGTCGCAGCATCATTTGCTTCGACATCACCAAATACGTGCGGGTGCCGGCGTACCATCTTGTCGTGAATCGCACTCGTAACGTCGTCAATCGTAAACTCGCCGCGCTCCTTCGCGACCTGTGCGTAGAACACGATCTGAAACAACAGATCACCGAGCTCGTCGCGGAGTTCTCGGGGCCGTCCTTCGCGCGCGTCCTCGACTGCTTCGAAAGCCTCGTAAGCTTCTTCAAGCAGCATCGGCGCGAGCGTGGCGTAGGTCTGTTCGCGGTCCCATGGACAACCGTTTGGCGAGCGCAGACGATCCATTAATGAAACTAAATCAGCGAATGTGGCAGGCATGCGGCTAGTCTAAGTTTTATGGTTTAATAAAGTCTATGGACGAGGAACAACCCAATTTCAAAGTTACTGACCGGCGTCTGTTCAATGCCGACGGAAGCCCGCGAGATCTGCCTCCGGAAGAGAAGCCGGAGCCTCAAGTTGCGGTAGCGGCGGAAGCTGCGGCAGCCGCCAAACCTGCGGAATCACAGGCAAAAACGGAGACTACTGCGGCGAGCGAAGCGGCTCTCGAGCCCGGAGGGGAGCCGGAAGAGGAGTTCACTGAAGAGGACCTGGCTGACGCGCGCGATCCGGCGAGTTTCGTGGCGTTTATCATGTCGATTGCGTCGAACGCAGCTTCGGCGCTCGGGATGATGGAGCACCCGGTAACACACCAGCGCGAAGTTGACGTCGAGTTGGGCAAACACTGGATCGACGTGCTCGGCATGTTACAGAAAAAGACTGCCGGCAACGTGACGCCGCAAGAGAAGCGAATGCTCGAAGGACTGCTCGCGGATCTGCGGATGCAGTACGTTTCGCTGGTCAACTCACCGCAACAGGCGCGCAAGTTCTCGGGAAGCGATATCACTGGGGGGAGATGAAGCTCACCTTTTTAGGTACTGGAACCTCCACCGGAGTCCCGTCAATCGGCTGTGAATGTGAGACCTGCACTTCAGACGATCCTCGCGATAAGCGTCTGAGAGTTTCGATCATTATCGAACACGCAGGGCAAACGGTTCTCGTCGATACGTCCGCCGATTTTCGACAACAGGCGTTACGCTACGGACTGAAGCACCTCGACGCCGTGCTCATCACTCACTGTCACGCGGATCATATCTTTGGTCTTGACGACATTCGCCCGCTGAACTTTCGTTTTGGCGCACTCGGCGTGTATGCCAATGAGCGCGCGTGGGTTGATATCAAACGCATTTTCAAATACATCTTCGAACCAACATACTACGGCGGCGGTCTGCCGGAAGTGATTCCAAACGTTATTACGCCCGGCGCGAGTTTTTGTATCGGCAGTGAATTGGAAATCACGCCGTTGGAAGTGATTCATGGTCGACTGCCGGTGATTGCTTATCGTTTCAACGATTTCGCTTACCTGACCGATCTCAGCGAGATTCCCCAGGCGACGATCGATGCGCTGCAAGGTTTGGACGTACTGGTGCTTGATTGTTTGCGTTTCCGAGAACACCCGACACATTTGTGGGTCGATAAGGCGCTGGAGTATGTCGAGCGAATAAAGCCGCGCCGCACTTTCTTTACTCACATCGCCCACGACATCAAACACGCGCGTGATTCAGCGCGGCTGCCCGCGGGCGTCCAGTTTGCTTACGACGGCTTAGTGCTCGAATCATGAACATTGCCGATTTCCGATTGCCAATTGCCAATTTGTTCAGGCGCTGCATCTCCAAAAATCGGCAATCGACAATTGGCAATCGGCAATAATTAGAATGCGTCTCTTTCACGGAACTGACAACGCAGAGATTCAACGGCCGACAGTGCTCACGCTCGGCGTGTTTGATGGTCTGCATCTCGGACACCAGTTGATCATGCAGACTGTGGTCGAACGCGCGCGCGTTACCGGCGCGGTGCCGACGGTGATCACCTTCGATCCGCATCCGCGTGCCGTTTTGCATCCCGAAACAGCGCCGCCGTTGTTGCAAACTTTCGATCAGAAGATCGAAGGCTTTGGCGTGCTCGGAATTGAACAGACGATCGTGGTCCGTTTTACGAAAGAGTTTTCAACGATTCGCGCTGAAGATTTTTTGAAAGATCTCGTCGTCGATCGTTTACACGCGAAGGAAGTCTATCTCGGCAAGGGCTTCGCTTTCGGCCATAATCGCGAAGGCAACATCGAGTTGCTCAAACGGATGGGAAGCGAGCTCGGCTTCGTCGCCGGCGAAGTGCCGGAAGTTAAATTGCGCGGCTGTCGCGTGAGTTCGAGCAAGATCCGGCAGCTGCTTGCATCCGGTCAGGTGAACCTCGCGCGTCGCATGTTGGGTCGTCCTTATGGCGTCGAAGGTCGCGTTGAGCGAGGCTCGGAACGGGGTCATAAGCTCGGTTTTCCAACGGCCAACCTCCACCCACATAACCGCGTCATACCCCGGAATGGTGTGTACGTGACCGGCACTTTGATTGACGGACAATGGCGGCGAAGTGTTACAAATGTAGGGCTTAGGCCGACGTTCGCAGACGCCACGGAACCTTCGGTGGAGACCTTCGTAATGAACTGGGCGGGCGATCTATATGGCGACGTGATACGGGTGCGTTTTTTGTATCGTTTGCGTGACGAGCGGAAGTTCAGCTCGATTGAAGAATTGAAAACACAGATCGCGAGAGACGTGCAGCGCGCGGATAGTTATTTTGAGCGAGCCGGCACGAAGCACATGCTTTCGGTCATATAAAATGAGTTCGAATCAGGCATTAATTAAAAGAAGCGATGTGAGCGTGGCGGCGAGTGTGCCGCAGAAACAGCCCGCGCAAGTGCAGCCGTTGACGGAGGAGTTGGTCGATCAACTGCTCGCCGGCCGAGGCTTGCGTGGCTGGTTGCGTGCGGCACGTGTCGCGCGTGTGTTAGGTCTCTTTTCGCTTTACCTCTTTCTCGACACTTACGACGTACGCGCGGATTTCAATCGTCGCACGATAACCAGACTTCGTGACCTCGCGCGCGAGCGCGGACGACGCGAGCAATTAAAAGCCTGGATCAAGGCGCAACTCTACGTTCTCTTTGATCGATTCATGCGAGTGTTGCGCTATGTAGTCTTCCGCGGAGCTGAAGGCTCAGCGCGCAAACAAGCTCGACTCGAGAAGCAGGCTGTTTGGATGCGCGAGTCGCTGATCGATCTTGGCCCAACGTTCATCAAGATCGGCCAGGCGCTCGGGACACGCGCGGATCTCCTGCCGCTCGAATACGTTAAAGAACTCGCGACGTTGCAGGACCAGGTGCCTGCGTTCCCCACGTCGGAAGCGTTTGCGATCGTCGAAGCGGAACTCGGCCGTCCGGTTTACGAAGCGTACGCGGAGATTGACGCTGAGCCCATCGCGGCGGCGTCACTCGGTCAGGTTTATCGCGCGCGTCTCGCGACGGGCGAAGAAGTGGCGGTGAAAGTTCAACGACCGGATCTCGAGTCGACGATCTCTTTCGATATTGCGATCCTGTTCCGGCTCGTGAAGTTGACCAATCGTTTCTTTCCGAAAGCGAATGAGAACGCTGATTGGGAAGGAATGCTGCGCGAGTTTCACACCACCATCTTCGAAGAGATGGATTACGTCAAAGAGGGACGTAACGCGGACAGATTTCGTTACAACTTCCGCACCTGGCGCGCGATTCGAGTGCCGAAGATCTACTGGTCGCACACGAATACGCGCGTGCTCACGCTCGACTTCATTCGCGGTACGAAGGTAGTTGACCTCGAAGGCTTGCGCGCGAATCGCATATCGCCGGTTAAAGTGAACCGCATGCTGATTCGTACGTACCTCAAGCAACTACTCGAGGACGGTTTCTTTCACGCTGACCCACATCCCGGCAATCTGCTCGTGATGGACAGCGGGCATCTGGCGTTCTTCGATTTCGGAATGGTCGGACGCATTAGCCCGCAGTTGCAGACGCAGATGATCGATGCGTTCTTCCACGTGGTCGCGCGTGACGTTCATGGCCTGGGACAGGACATCATCAATCTCAACTTCTTAAAGCCCGGTGTGGATCCGGAAACTGTGCGGCCGGTGGTTGAGAGTTTGTTTACCCACTATCTCAACCTGAAGCTCGGGGAAGTTAACTTTAAGGAGTTGACGTACGATCTTGCGGAAGTCATTTATGAGTATCCGTTCCGTCTGCCGTCAAATTTCACTTACATCATGCGGGCGTTGATGACGCTTGAAGGTATTGGTGTGGTGACGGATCCGGGGTTCAGCTTCTTCGAGACTGCGAAGCCGTTTGCGAAAGAGTTTATGCTTCGTCGCGAAGGCCGGATATTTAGAAAACTCATCTTCGACAAACTGACCGGACGCGAGAACGGTGACAATCGAATCGCGTGGTCCCGTGTCTGGAAACTCACCAAGATGGCCGCGCAGATGTACCTCGAGAAATAATTTAGCCACGGATTACACGGATGGTAAATCGCGATTTTTTATCCGTGTAATCCGTGGCTGTCTTTTACCGCGTCGTTACCTTTTCACCGTTGGGTGCAGGTATGTTCAAGCGATCGCGGAAGAGGTTGAGTAAGAGCAGCGTGCCGATACCGCCACCGGCCTCGCCACTGCCACCGCCGGTCGCCATCACATCCGGAGTGATGCGAACGCCCTTCTCGCCAATCACCTTCAACGTCTCAACCAGCGCCACACCCTGGGCTCCGAGCGCATTGACCTGCTCGCGATAAGCAACGCCCTGCGCCTCACCCATCAAACGCACCTTCTCAGCTTCAGCGCGTCCGGTCTGTTGGATGTAGTGGGCCTCGCCCTCGCCTTCCGCTTTGCGCTGTTCGGCGCGTTTGCTTGCAATCTCGACGCCCACGGTAGCGGCCATGAGGTCTTTCTGATTGTCAGCTTGCGACTTGGTCTTCTCGAGTTGGATACGTTTCTCTTCCGCCTCGCGCTGAGCGTTGTACATATTCTGACGCTGCTCGGCGAGGATCTTCTCCGTCTGCGTCTTCATCAACTCTTCCGGCAGATGAATGTGGCAGATGAGAACGTTCACCACGTCAACGTGATACTTCAGCAAGTGTGCCCGCACGCGAGCCTCAGCGCGTTCCTGTTCCTCATGCCGGTTTTGCAGGTACGCCATCGCCGATGATTCAGACGCCTGGTTACGGAAGATCGAGTCGATCAGCGGATGCATCACGTTTTGAATCAACCGTTCGATACCGCCAATCTTAGCCACCATGAACGGCGCATCTTCCGGCTTCACGCGAAAGACCACGCGCACTTCGAGTTGCATCGTGAAACCGTCTTTCGAGATCACCTCGAACGGATTGAACGTGTTGGCAACTTCGCCCGCGGTCCATTCCACCGTCTGGTTTGTGGTGGGAATAACAATCGGGGTGATGGCCAGTGTGTTGACGTAGTAACGTCCTGGTCCAACGACAGTTTCCTGAATACCACGATAACCTTCCGGCACGACATAAGCTTCGTGCGCACCTTCGTCGAGTCGTCGATCGGCGGGATCGCCGGTCAGCAGGTCCGCCTTAATCTGCTCAGCGGTGCGCTTTTCGTCCATCAGGTCGAGGCGAGCTGCCGATTCTTCAACCTGCTGCTGCTCCTCGCGCTCCATGCGCTGGCGCACCTTCGCAGCCATCTGACGTCTCACTTCTTCGGAAGGATCTTTACCGACGTTTGAGACCACCACCGCAACCTCGCCCGGTTTGATCTCTTTCGCTGTTTCCGGAATAACTTTGAACAACAACGGGTTGATGTAATAAGTTCCCGGCAGCAGGATGTCTTTCTGTGGTCCACGCTGGCCACCCTTACCGATGAACTCGTGTCCATCCTGGAAATTGTCGTGACCGGCAAACGACTCTGCTACGTAGTCGCGTGGGTTCAGAGGGGCACCGTCCAAAGCTTCAACCAAACCAATTTGGTTCTCATTAATGATAGTTGCGTCGAAGAGCCGGACATTGAAGAGACCGGGTTTCGCTTCACTAGTGCCTTCGATCGATCCCGATTGCACGAGGATGCGATAAACACCGGGCGTCAGGATGTCGACCTGTGGTCCTTTTTGTCCGCCCGACGCGATGAACTGCTCTGCGTCCTGGAAATTACGATGGTCGGAGATTGCTTTGCCAAGCAGTCGGCCGGGATCGAGTGGAGAACCGTCCGCGGCTGTGATGACACCGACCTTGCCCTGCGGCACCAGCGTCGCCTTCGCCACTGAAACGCGGAACAGGTAAGGGTGTATGGGCCATAGACCCGGAGGTAGCGTCCGCAACTGAATTCCCTTAACGCCGCCGCGTTTGATAAACGCGATCGGATCCTGAAAGTTGTTATGAGCGTTTTGAGCGCGGTCAGGTGCGAAGATGCGGCCGGCCGGCATGGGCTCGCCGTCGACGGCTTCGATGATACCCATCTCGTCGGCGCCAATTTCAATCAGGGGCACTTTGCGAACGACTTTCTCAAACGGAAACTTGATGAGATGCAAGCCGGGCTTCAGCACGTCCGCTTGAATACCGACCTCACCTTCAGTAGCGACCACTCTTCCCGGCGGCATTTTTGCACCCAGGTATCTGCGTTCTTTGATTGCGATCTCGCGTGCGCCGACGTTCACGAAGATGCGATTCACGACGATGAGGAAGATGATCAGAAGAACGAATGCTCCGAAGAGCATGGGCAACACAGATGTGATGTCAAAGTTTTGCATGGTATGTCTCTTTCAGTTCAACTGGAGGCAGTTGATCGTTAGATCGGGTTGTTTGTAGGTTCGAGTTCACGAGTCGCGGTGGACAACGTTTGTTTCAAAACGAAGCCGGCGCCGGAAGTTCGAGTGCGCGATGACAGCACCCAGTATTCACTATTGAATAACGACTGAAGCTCTTTTCCCGAAACATCAGACAGGCTGCCGTCTCGCCAGGACATGAGCACAAGTTCTATGGCTCTTTCGTAATTCTTCGCATTGTCGGAAAGGGCTGCGGCATGAAGCAGTTTCACCGTGGTGTATTTGTTAGGAGATTTCTGGTACTCGCGAATCGCCTGGATTGCTTGTTCGAAAGTCTCTCTATCGACTTTCTGTGTCTCTTCCGGAACCGGATTCTCCGCCGGGGATATGAGTTGATTAACGCGGAAATCGGAGAACAAGGTGCTCGGCTGCGGCGGAAAAGGCAGCTCGGCGGTTTGCGATGTGTTGACTGACTTTACCCTTAAGAAAATTACCAGGACAGCGATTAAGCCTACGACGAAAAGCGAAGTATATAGAAGGGTGACCATCAGGGTCCGGCAAGGTTTTGAAGTGCGTTTTGCAACCTCGCCAAGCAATTAAGTTATACGCTTGTCCATACTAAAAGTTCAAGGATCTGATGGGTCCTGTTTGTCCTGTAGGACCTATTTCGAACTCAAAGCATTGAAGAATAACGGGTACGTGGCGAGGGATTGGGCGCGGTACTGCGGGCGGAAGCCGAAGAGAATTACGCGCCCTTTGCCCATCGTCACTTCCACCAGCGCTGCCTTGCCTTTGATCAAGTCACCGCCGAGCAGCCACCCTGAAAGCAGCGGATCTTTATCGACCGGGTATGACGCAATCACATGCACGTTCGACGCCGGTACACTGGCGTTCGGATCATTTGTGACTTCGAACACCGGTGAATCTTCAGCCCA
>Ga0307414_10001322_pt1 | contig 12801 bp, 13 predicted proteins | sample DK1Ometagenome_FD_203804 | JGI IMG/M metagenome (GOLD analysis project Ga0307414, IMG submission 203804) | Maize rhizosphere microbial communities from greenhouse at UC Davis, California, United States - DK15-O-3 | ecosystem: Host-associated > Plants > Roots > Rhizosphere > Soil | place: USA... | reverse complement strand
GCCAAATCCGGCATTGGCATTGACGAGATTCTGGAGGCCATCGTCCAGCGCATCCCCCCGCCCAAGGGCGACCGCGATGCGCCGCTTGAGGCGATGCTGGTCGATAGCTGGTATGACCCTTATCTTGGCGTCGTCATTCTCGTGCGCGTGATGAACGGCGTGCTGAAAAAGGGCCAGCAGATCAAGTTCATGATCGGCGGCACCGAGCATCTGGTGGATCGGGTGGGCTGTATGCGCCCCAAGATCGAGCAATTGCCGGAGATTGCGGCGGGCGAAATCGGCTTCATCACCGCGCAGATCAAGGACATTACCGAGACGCGCGTGGGCGACACGATCACCACGGTGAAGAATGGCGCGGCAAAGCCGCTGCCGGGCTTCAAGGAAGTGCAGCCGGTGGTGTTCTGCGGCCTCTTCCCGGTCGATGCCAATGATTTTGAGAAGCTGCGCGACAGCATCAGCAAGCTGCGCCTCAACGATGCCTCCTTCAGCTTCGAGATGGAGACGAGCGCGGCGCTGGGCTTTGGCTTCCGCTGCGGGTTCCTGGGTCTGCTGCATCTGGAGATCATTCAGGAGCGGCTGACCCGCGAATATGATCTTGATCTCATCACGACCGCGCCGAGCGTGGTCTACAAGATCCAGCTTTCCTACGGCGCTGGCGACATGGACCTGCACAATCCGGCCGATATGCCGGACGCCAGCCGCATCGACTTCATCGAGGAGCCCTGGATCGAAGCGGTCATCTATGTGCCGGACGAGCATCTGGGTTCAATCCTGAAGCTGTGTCAGGATCGGCGCGGCATCCAGAAGAACCTCACCTATGTGGGTGGTCGCGCGCAGGTCACTTATGAGCTGCCGCTCAACGAGGTGGTGTTCGACTTTTACGACCGGCTCAAGTCCATCTCACGCGGCTATGCGAGCTTTGACTATCATCAGATTGGCTATCGCGAGGGCGATCTGGTCAAGATGAACATCATGGTCAACGCCGAGCCTGTCGATGCGCTCTCCATGATCGTCCATCGCGGCACGGCGGAAGCGCGCGGGCGCGGCATGTGCGAGCGCTTGAAGGATCTGATCCCGCGCCACCTGTTCAAGATCCCCATTCAGGCGGCCATTGGCGGCAAGGTGATCGCGCGCGAAACCATCGCCGCGATGCGCAAGGATGTGACCGCGAAATGCTATGGCGGCGACATCTCCCGCAAGAAGAAGCTGCTCGACAAGCAGAAAGAGGGCAAGAAGCGGATGCGCGAATATGGCAGCGTGCAAATCCCGCAGGAAGCCTTCATCGCCGCGCTGCGCATGGGTGACGAGGCGTAAGGCATGGACCTTGACGACCAGTTCCGCCGCTACTTCGGCACTGCGGACCTCGCCGAGGTGCCGCCTGCTGCGGTGAGCGCGGGCATCGAGCATATGCGCGTGGATTTCGGCATGGAGACAGACCCCGGCCGCCGTTTCGCGCTCTGGTCGATGATGTATATGCTCGGCGATGCGCCTGATCTGGATGTGGCGTTCAAGGATCCCAAGGAGCGCGATTATGCGCGGAACTTCATGGACTTGATTGCGGCGAGCGAGAACGAGAGCCCAGCATAATCACGACGTCACCCCGGACTTGATCCGGGGTCCAGCCACCACCGGCCCACCCCTCAAGAAAAGGTGGATCCCGCGTCAAGCGCGGGATGAAGTGGTCGGAGTGGCGATGTTGTTCGCAGTCTGGCGCGCAGGCGCTCAGATGCGCATTCGCTCAAACGGCTTCCTGCGTCTCGCTCAATAAGTCGAGTTCAGGCAGAAATCCTTCAGCGCCCGCGCGTCATGTAGCGCATTATGCGGCGTCTTGCTGTTCGCCGCCGCGCTGAAACCAGCGCCGTTGATGAGTTCCAGCCGCATGCCGTTGATGCCGATCATCTGGGCAGGCGCTGGCACCAGCAAGTGGCAGAAATAGCCGAGATCATCGGGCCAATCCGCCACGATCAGCGGATCGCTATCGTTGATCAGATACGTCTCGATATGTTGCGCCGCCTGCACGGCATCGAGCTGCAGGTCCACGCCCTGCGGGACGAAGCGCAGATAGGGGATGACATTGAGCTGCACCCAGGGGTGGATCACCTCGGGCAGCGGCAGGGAGACGTAAAATTCCTGATCGCCATATTCCGGGACGAGGGCGAGGCTGATGAGCTCGCCGCCATGGCCATTAAACTCGGTATCTAGAAAATATCGCAAAACGCGGCGCTTCTTTCAATCTGCGGGGATTTGTTCTGGCCGCTATGGCGCTGCGCTCCCTGCGCATCAACCCTCCATCGCGCAATCGCTTGGCGGCGAGCGCTGAGGTGCCTTAGAGGGGGGATGATCGGTGGGCCGCTACTTATGGCCCCAAGCAAGGTGATGTCAGCATGCAGCCCCGCGAATTTATTGGATCGGCACAGGTGCCCGGCGGGGAATTGCTCACACTCTACCGGCGCGGCAGGGATTATATGATCGTGCTGGATCGCAATGAGCTGATGAGCAGCCGGATGAGCGGATCGGAAGAGGCACTGGCGAATATGAGCTGCGATCGGCTCAAGGGGCGCCCCTCCCCGCATCTGCTGATCGGCGGCTATGGCATGGGCTTCACCCTGCGCGCGGCGCTGGCGGCGCTGGATGGCAAGGCACGGGTGACGGTGGCCGAGCTGGTGCCGGAGATTATCGAGTGGGCGCGCGGGCCTATGGTAGAGCTGGCGGCAGGCTGCCTGGATGATCCGCGGGTGACGCTGGTGAGCGCCGATGTGGCGGATGTGATCGCGCAGAATCCGGACACATATGACGCGATTTTGCTGGATGTGGACAATGGCCCGGATGGGCTGGTGCGAGCCGAGAATGACCGGCTCTATTCCATGCAGGGCCTGCGCGCCTCGATTGCGGCGTTGAAGCCGGGCGGCGTGCTGGCGATCTGGTCGGCAGGCGCCGATGCGGCCTTCACCAAACGGCTCGGGCAGACCGGGCTGCCAGTCGATGAAGTGAAGGTCCGCGCCCGCAGCAATGGCAAGGGGCCCCAGCATGTCATCTGGTTTGTGACGAAATCCAGCCGCTAAGCGCGATCAGGGTCGCCCGACGCCGCTCATCGCATTGGATGCGGTCATGAATATGTCACTCAGGTTGAGCCCGATCGACGTAAAGGCGATAATGCAGGCCACCGCGATAAGGGCCGCGATCAGGCCATATTCGATGGCTGTCGCGCCGCTCTCATTATTGATCAATTTGCCCAGCATCACCAATTCCCAATGAGCGGCCTGCGGGCTGCTACTCGGTCAATCTACAGCCAAGTCGTTTTCGATTTGCTGGCCGATGTGGTGAACAAAAGAACAATTACGGTGAGGCAATTAAGCGGGCGACGGCTCAGGTCGCGCGAACTTGGGCCATCAGCAATCCGTCGGGATCAGCCGAGCCAGACTGAGAGGGCCGCGATGATGCCAGCTGCGCCGACAAGGGCCGATATGATAGCGATTTCAAGAATTTGAGCGCCGCGTTCGCTGCTCAATATCCGCGATAACATGTCTTCCTCCTTTGTTGGAGTGACCTTAGCGCTTGCAGCATTTACGCCGCCTTAACATGCCCGGATGACGCATCAGTCGCCGCTGCCGATTGACGCGAGCGCCAAGTCGCGGCAGGAGCAGGCATGGCCGACCACTCCCAGATTGCCGCGGTTGATCCGCTCGCCCAGCCCGCCTCCTTCAAGCGCCGTGGCTTGCTCTTCGTCCTCTCCTCCCCATCGGGCGCAGGCAAATCGACGATTTCGCGCAAGCTGCTGGCCGATGATGCCGGGCTCACCATGTCCGTCTCCGCGACCACGCGCCCGCCGCGCCCCGGCGAGGTAGATGGCAAGGATTATCATTTCGTCGATCTCGAGCGGTTCCGCGACATGGTCTCGCGCAACGAGTTCCTCGAATGGGCGCATGTGTTCGATCATCGCTATGGCACGCCGCGCACGCCGGTGGATGGCATGCTGGAAGCCGGGCATGATGTGCTGTTCGATATCGACTGGCAGGGCGCGCAGCAGCTCCACCAGCTGGCGGGCGGTGATGTGGTGCGCGTGTTCATCCTCCCCCCCTCCATGACCGAGCTGGAAGCGCGCCTGCGCGGTCGCCGCACCGATGCCGACGATGTGATCGACCGCCGCATGGCCCGCGCCCACGGCGAAATCGCGCATTGGGACGGCTATGATTATGTGCTGGTGAATGACGACGCCGACGCCTGCTTCGCCAAGGTGCGCACCATCCTGCAAGCCGAACGCCTCAAGCGCAGCCGCCAGACGGGGATTATCGGGTTTATCCGCAAGCTGGAGCGGGAGGAGACCTGAGGGGGGGGGGTGGCGTCAGTCCCAATTTGCATTGCTTGCTTACCATGCTCAGCGACAAATGATCGTGAACAGCCGCCATTTGGCTAGAAGCTTTTTGTGACTGACAGCTCCGAACGCAGGCGCTCGTAGCGAAACAACGGCAGAGAGCTCGCCGCCTTGACGAAGGTTACTTGGAGCTGCGGAGAAAGCCCAAGCACAGAAACGCGCCGGTAGATCAATCCTGCGTCGAGTCCGACGATACGGTCGTCGCGCGGCATACCGAAGAAGGCGTAGGCCGCATCCCCCTTCAAGACAGTGTAGGAACCTCGCGACCACACTGTCCAATGTCCTAAATCTCGGCTGACGGTGAGATCAGCTGAGAGGTTCTTCGTCGCGAATTGGGGATTGTTCGCCGTTGTTCGTGCCCCAGTGAGACTTGCCCGCACCGAGAGCCGTGCACTGAGAGCGCGATCGTAAGCTGCACCAAGGGTAAATGCTGGGCCGGATTGCTCGCGGCGAGGGAGGGCATAGTTGAACTTAACGAGAGTACCGTTGATTGTGAAGGCCGCGCGCCGCCCCGAAGCGAATTGGGCGACTGCCGAAAGACCGTAAAAGTCGTAAAGCCTGTCTGTCCCATATATGCGTCGACCGAGCATGAGAGCGGGACGAAACCGCGCCCCTCCACCCAATGAAAGCTCTGGCCCAATACCGCCGGAAAAGGTCACATCATTGAAACGGTTGTCGCGATAAATCCGTCCAGCCAAGCCGGCTTGCACGATAAACTGTCCGACATCGCTATCGGGTCGGCGCACATTTACGCTGCCATCGAACGTTAAGCCCAAACCACTTTTCGCCATTGCATCGTCGCTGAGCTGAAACGGAAGTCCGAAGAGCGTCACCGTATCAGATGATGTTGCGCTATTTATGTTTGTGTCTGGAGCGAGACCGACTGACAGGTCGACACCAAAGGGGCGCTTATTCCAGAAGATCGCACTGGCATTGTGGATCGTGCGGGAGACCTCTTGAGGCAGACCTATCGCCTCGGCCCGCCGCAATTCAGCAGCGGCAGCTCGCTCTTCGCCAAGAGAAGCCAGAAGCAGCGCGACCTCGATGCGCACCGCCGCTGCATTTGGCATCTCGTCCAGAAGCTCGCGATACCAGTGAAGAGCGCCGCGTTTGTCACCCCGTTCCAACAGAAGTCGGGCGATCCTTACTCGTGCTTCAGCGCGGTAATCCGCGTTGGCGTCTTGTGTAACCACTTTCAGCAATTCAAAGGATTGATCGCTTTTACCGTCTGCCGCTAATTGCTGCGCGAGATCAAAGACTTGCCCCGCAGACAACTGGGATTGAGCCTGCGCTGACGCAACCGTAGCAGTGCAAAACAGTAGCGCACCCACAAAGGCTGAGCTGGCTCGAATAAACATGTCCGAACTATGTCTGGAGGTTAGCGCTTGCCGAGCGCCAAACCGACGGCAAAAACCGTAGAGTTGGCAGATGTCGTGCCATTGCCAACCTGGAACGTATAACCAAACTCCTCCACGTTTGGGCCATAGAAACTTCCGGCAAAGCTGCCATTAAGACCGGCAACAGTGGCGCTGGACATATTTCCCGAATATTGAGCGCTGTTCGGATAGTTGGTCGGGAAGTTTGCAGAGCCATTGAATGTCTGGGACGCAAGACTAGGTCCGCTACCAGCAGTGTTTGCGCCTGTGAATGTGAGGCTAGTGACTAAAGACTTACCGGCGAAATTTGCGGTAAGGGCGGATGATCCAGCAATTCGGTACGTCCCAGTAGGATCGGTATAGAGGCCATCGACAATACCGGCGTAGCTTGCGCTGCCCGTCGTCGGGATGGCCGACACGGGTGTTGCAACACCGTAGAGGAAAGCAGTGTAATTGCTTGTTGGACTGGTGCCATTCATCCCGTTGAACACGTAAAAACCGTAGCTTGCGTAGGTGAGATTGGTAATACTGTTTGCAGGACCGACTTTGAAAAGACTGACGGTCAGATTCTTAGCGGCATTTGTTGGCTCAGCGGGGTCCGGGACGTTATAGCGCGTAAAGTTTGCTGCATCGCTCAGTTGCTGTGCGCCTCCGAACGTTAGCACCTGAGCATGGCCGTTGTTCGAACTGGTGTCTCTGCTCAAAAAATAACTGTTTGTGCCCGCGTCGTAACGCAACAGATTCTGCCCCGCGTGTGAGGAAATGTCCCCTGAGGTGGGGCTGTATTGGATGTCCACCACGCTGGCTGCGGCAAATCCGTCGCCCCGCGCCAAGGCGCTAGCTAGCGTCTGGTCGATCGGGTTGGCAGCGAAGCTCTGCTGCGTGCCGACGGCCACGCCGCTAAATCCGTCGTAAGGGGTCGTTGAAAAAATATCAGTCGATGATGCCTGCAAGGTAAAACTCAGGCCAAATTCGCTGCTGTTCGGTCCATAAAGCCCTCCGGAAAAGCGCCCATTTAAGCTTCCGTCACTATTCACCAACGAACCAGTGATAGATGAAAGGGAATATGTATCTAGGTAACCTACGCCGTTCAAAGTCAGCGGCGCAAATTGTTGGTAGCCGGTCGGTGCCGAAGAAGTCATCGCCAGTTGTGTGGTCAGTGCTCCGGTCTGGAAATTCATTGTCAGCGTTGATGTACCGCTAAGTTTGATGCCACAAGTCACTGAACAACCGTCGACGATGCCGCTGTAGGAGGCAACACCACCCGTTGCTATCGCAGTGGGCATTTGCCCAAAATTAAAATAGCGAGTGGTCAGGAGAGAGGACATGGGTGCTTCGGCATATGATCCATATCCCGAATAAGTTAGCTGAATCTTGCTGTTATCGACACCGGGTTTGGAAAGCGCCAACCGAACAATGTTACTCACATTATTCGCATCAGGCCGTTGATAAGTTGTAAAATTGTTCTCACCCGTCACGATGTCGTCGACACTAAACGTCACGGACGGAGGCGCACTGCCATAGGACGTGGCAAGCGTGTAAGTCTTTGCTGCCGCATCATAGGACAGAGTTTTGGAATCCGGTGTAACAACCGAAAAGGAAATGCTGCCGCTTTGGCCTGCCGTTGGTGGCAGAACGACCGGTGCTGGCGTCGGCGTTGGGCTTGGAGTAGGCGTCGGACTTGGCGTAGGCGTAGGACTTGGCGCAGGTGTTGGTCCAGGAGTTGGAGAAGGTGTCGAGTTGACGCCGCCGCCGCCGCACGCGGACAGTTGCAGTGCCAGCATGGACACTGCAGCGATATGCTGAACCTTCATGGATCCCCCTGTTTGCCAGCAACTGCCAGCAACTGCCAGCATTCCCCTCGAACTTCATTTCGATACGAAGACATTTGAAAAAACACAATATCTGGGTGCGACTGAGTCAGTTCGCCGTCATCCAGATTAAAATATTCCTTGGCCAGCTAACGTATAAATCGCTATTTCAGCAGCGCTTAACCTCACCCCTCGGCCAGCGCCGCTACCAACGCCTTGACCTTCTTCTGCCGCCATTGGGGCAAGGGGGCGATCAGCCAATAGCCTTGCCCTGCGCTATCATCCCCAACCGTCGTGACACGCCCGGCGGCGATGTCTGCGCGGGTGAGGAGTTCGGGCACGCTGGCCTGGCCGAAGCCGTCTGCGGCGGCATCGATCGCGAGGCCTGCATCGGCGACGCGGACGATGGCTTTGTTGTCATCAACGGGTGCGCCGGGCCATGCAATGGGGGCGTCGGCGCTACTGCCATTGGCAGCGATTACGGTGACGAAGCGGGGGTCGCCCAGCGGCACGCCTTCATGCTCGCCGGGGCCATCGGCCAGCCGGATTGCGAGATCGAGATTGGCCTCGGTGAAGTCCAGCGCTTCATCGGTGGCGATGAGGAAGAACTGGATGCCGGGTTCGCGCTGCGCATAGGCTGCAAGGCGCGGGCTGAGCCATTTCGCTGTAAAATCGCGCGGGGCGGCGATGGTGAGATGCTGGGAGCTTTGCCCGGCCTGCATCGCGCGGACGGATTCTTCAAGCTCGAGGAAGGCACTGCGCAGCGCGGGCAAGCCAGCCTCGGCCTCGGGCGTCAGCTCCAGTCCACGCGGCGTGCGGCGGAAGAGGACGACGCCGAGCATATCCTCCAGCGCACGGATCTGCTGGCCAACGGCGGCGGGCGTGACCGCCAGCTCATCGGCTGCGCGGGTGAAGGAGAGGTGCCGGGCCGCCGCATCAAATACGCGCAGGCCGTTGAGGGGCAGATGTGTGCGCTTCATCCGGAGACTGCCGGGGCCTGCAAGGCAAAGCGGGGGATGCGCACCTCAATGGTTCCGCCTGCGGAATCGAGCATCTGATAGCTGCCTTCCATCCAGCCGGTCGGCGTGGAAAGCGGGCATCCGGAGACATAATCATAAGCCGAGCCGGGGCGGATCACCGGCTCTTCGCCCACGACGCCCTTGCCCTCGCGACGGTAGAGCGCGCCGCGCCCATCCGCGATGGTCCAGTGGCGGGTGAGCAATTGCACCGGCGCCGCGCGGCCATTTTCGATGCGGATATGATAGGCCCAGAACCATTTGCCGAGGTCCGGCTCGGACTGATCGGCAAGGAAGTTCACACCGACCCGGATGGTGATATCATGGGTCGTTTCTTCATAGGCAAATAGCGCGTTCATCAAGGCGTTCATGATCCGACCAGTCCTGTACCCGCGACGATGCCCCGCCAGCCCATGAACCTAGTCAAAGCCCGACGGCGGTCAATGCCTGATCCAGATCGGCGATCACATCGCGCGCATCTTCCAGCCCCACATTGATGCGCACCATGCCCTCGCCAACGCCTGCCGCAGCGCGGCCCTCGGCACCCATATTATTGTGGGTGGTCGAGGCCGGGTGGCACAGCAAGGTGCGCGAATCGCCGATATTGTTGGAGATGTCGCACAGCTGCATGGCATTGAGCATCGCCATGGCTTGCGCGCGATCTTCCAGCAGGAAGGAGAAGATGGGGCCAGCGGCGTCCATCTGGCTCATGGCGAGATTGTGCTGCGGGTGGCTCGGCAGGCCGGGGTAAAGCACCTTCACGCCCCGCGCCTCAATGGCCCCCGCGACCTTGAGCGCATTCTCCGACTGGCGATGGGCGCGCAGGTCCAGCGTCTCCAGCCCCTTGAGCACCACCCAGGCATTGAAGGGCGAGCAGACCGGTCCAGTGTTGCGCTGATAGGGCGAGAGCGTGCCGTTGATCCACTCATCCGAGCCGCAAATGGCGCCCGCGAGCACACGGCCCTGCCCGTCCATCAGCTTGGTAGCGCTATAGGCGACGACATCCGCGCCATATTCCATCGGGCGCTGGAGAACGGGCGAGGCGAAGGCATTGTCCACGATGGTGGTGATGTTGTTGCCGCGCGCCAGGCCGCAGACATAGCGCAGGTCCACCACGTCCATCGTCGGGTTGGCGGGCGTCTCGAAGAAGAATGCTTTGGTGTTAGACTGGATCGCCTTTTCCCACGCGTCATTGTCCGTCGCATCGACGATCGTGTGGGTGATGTCGAAGCGGTTGAGCACATTGTCCAAAATCCAGCGACAAGAGCCAAAGGCCGCGCGCCCGGCGACCACATGATCGCCCGCGCTCAGCATGCAGAGCAGCGCACTGGTCATTGCCGCCATGCCGCTCGATTGCACTTTGCAGGCTTCCGCGCCTTCCATCAGGGCGATGCGCTCCTCGAGCATCTGCACCGTGGGGTTCTGGAAGCGGCTATATTGCATGCCCGTGGATTCACCGGCGAAGCGCGCGGCGACTTCCTCGGCGCTTTCATAGGTATAGCCCGAGGTCAGGAAGAGCGCTTCGCTCGTCTCGCCCTGCGATGAGCGCCAGGTGCCGCCGCGCACGGCTTGGGTTGCGGGGCGCCATTGGCTGGTGATGGAGCGGTCTTGGCCAGTATCATTCTTCATGGCGCGCCTTCTAGAACTCGCGCCAAAAAGTGGGAACCGCTTTTTTCGGTCTAAATCCAAAACCAGAGATCAGCACTTTACGCAAACCGAGCAGCCGCCGCTTCACAATGCGTCGTTTTACGTATTCCATCTGCGCCCTTTGGAGCGCTGAACTGGGCGAGTTTCCGGCCCAGCTTCGGAGTGCCCAATGGATCAGCCCCTTCCCTCACGCCGTCAATTTCTGGCCGCCATCGGCAATCTGGCGAGCGCTGGGTGGATTGCCATGAACTGGCCACAGATTGCGCTCGCGGCGCAACCGATGAGCCATGCCGGGCATGATATGGCCGCCGCATCAGCGACTTTGAAGGTGCTCAACCCGCTTGAGGCGGCGCAAGTTGACGCCATCGCCAACCAGATCATTCCCGGCGGCGATATGCCGGGCGCGCGCGATGCCCGCGTGGTCTATTTCATCGACAATGCGCTGGGCAGCTTCTTCTCGGCGCAGCTGCCTGCTTTCCGGCAGGGGATGGCCGAGTTCACGAGCAGCTACGCAAAGAGCCATGGCGCCGACAAGCCATTCTCTGCGGCATCGGATGCAGATCAGATCGCATGGCTCAAGACGGTCGATGAAACGCCCTTCTTCCTGGCGGTGCGGCGGCTCAGCCTGCTCGGGCTTATCGCGATGCCCAAATATGGCGGCAATCATGAAGGGCTCGGCACCAAGCTGATCGGCGTGATCGACAGCCACTTCTGGGAGCCGCCCTTTGGCTATTACGACAAGGATTATCCGGGCTTCGAGCCCTTTCCCGGCACCAAGCCCTATACCGCCTGAGGGAGGCCGCACCCATGGATCGCAAGACTTATAAGACCAGCGAGACAGTCGATTTTATCGTTGTCGGCTCCGGCGCTGCGGGCGGCATCGTAGCGCGCGAGCTAGCGCGGGCGGGCAACAGCGTCGTCATCATGGAGCAGGGCCCGCGCATGGAGCCGGGGGAATTTGAGCATGACGAGCTGAAATATCGCATGCTCTCGGGCATCACCAACAATCCGACGACCAACCCGCAGAGCTTCCGGCGCGACCCCAGCGAGACGGCCAAAAATACAGGCCGCAACGCGCTTACTTATGCCCGCATCGTGGGCGGCAGCAGCGCGCATTTCAACGCCAATTTCTGGCGTCTGCACGAGATCGACTTCATCGAGGGGAGCCGGTGGGGGCCCGTCGAGGGCGCGAGCCTTGTCGACTGGCCCATCACTTATGCCGAGCTTGAGCCCTATTATACGATGGTGGAATGGGAAGTGGGCGTCTCCGGCCTTGCTGGCGCCAGCCCCTTCGATCCGCCACGCAGCAAGCCCTACCCGATGCCGCCGCTGCCGGTAAAATCATCGGGCGTGTTGTTCGAGCGGGGCGCGCGCAAGCTTGGCCTGCACCCCTTCCCTTCCTCGATGGCGATCAATTCCGTCATCTACAAGGATCGGCCACCCTGCGCGCAGTGCGGCTTGTGCGGCGGCTTTGGGTGCGAGGTGATGGCCAAATCATCCTCCGTGCACACCGTCATTCCCGAGGCGGAGGCAACGGGCCGCTGCGAAGTGCGCTCGGAAAGCTATGTCTATCGCATCGGCATGAATGCTGCTGGCCGCGCGACCGGCGTGCATTATTTCGATGCAGACAAGAAAGAGCAGTTCCAGAACGCCAAGGCCGTGGTGGTCTGCGCCAATGGCGCCGAAACGCCCAAGCTGCTGCTCAATTCCGCCACGCCTGCCTTCCCGGATGGGCTGGCCAATTCGAGCGGCAAGGTTGGCCGTTACCTGATGTTCAACAAGGGCGGCAGTGCGCAGGCCCGGTTCGAGCATCCGCTCAACGAATATAAGGGCGCCAACGTCACCCGCATCCTGCATGACTTCTATGATTCAGACCCCAAGCGCGGCTTTTACGGCGGCGGCGGTTACACGGCGCGCTCGGGCGGTCCGCTGACCTGGGGGCAGAGCGTGCCGGAAGGGACGCCGACCTGGGGGCCGGAATTCAAGGAATATCTCCAGTCCTACACCTATTGGATGAACTGCGCGGGGCATGGCACATCACTGGCGCAGGAGACCAACCGCGTCGACATCGACCCCGAGCTGAAGGACGCCTGGGGCGTCCCGTCGATCCGCGTGACCTACAAGGATCATCCCGACGACGTCAAACATGCCAATTGGCAAGCCGACCGCGCGGTTGAGATCATGGAAGCGGCGGGTGCCCAGCAGGTGGTGCGCAGCCATGTCGAGGAAGCCAATGGCGGTGTGCATCTGCTCGGCACATGCCGCATGGGCAATGATCCGGCGACATCCGTGATCGACAAATATCACCGCACCCATGATGTAAAGAACCTGTTCCTGTGCGATGGCTCCAGCATGGTGACATCGGGCCGGGGCCAGCCTACGCAGACGATCGAAGCGCTGGCCTTCCGTGCCGGGGAGCACATCGCGCGATTTGCGCGGTTGAACGAGATTTAGGGCGGGGAGTTCGCGGGGGACGATTGGGGTAACCTCGCCACCTCCCACGCCGTCACCCCGGACTTGATCCGGGGTCCAGCTTTTCTTGATGGGCTTCGCTAAAAGGCAGCGGGACCCGGATCGAG
>Ga0307414_10001321_pt1 | contig 12804 bp, 13 predicted proteins | sample DK1Ometagenome_FD_203804 | JGI IMG/M metagenome (GOLD analysis project Ga0307414, IMG submission 203804) | Maize rhizosphere microbial communities from greenhouse at UC Davis, California, United States - DK15-O-3 | ecosystem: Host-associated > Plants > Roots > Rhizosphere > Soil | place: USA... | reverse complement strand
TGCGGCCGACCCAGTGGGCTTGTCACTGGGGTTACGCGTTAGACCAACCCTATTTTTGTTTCGTTAATATTTTTTGGATCGGGTCAGTACAGGGAGCGGTAGCGACCTGGTCAGCGATCGCATCCAATATTCGCGAATGATTTTGGACCTCTGTTGGTTGGACCAGGTCGCTATCGCTCCCTGTACTGACCCGATCCAAGTGCGAGTCGTACTTTGAGGCAGAGCCACTCGGACGTCTCACTGCGGTGACGCGTTAGACCAACCCGATTTTTGTGTCGGAGATCATTGTTGGATCGGGTCAGTACAGGGAGCGGTAGCGACCTGGTCAGCGATCGCATCCCATATTCGCGAATGATTTTGGACCTCTGTTGGTTGGACCAGGTCACTACCGCTCCCTGTACTGACCCTCCAAGTGCGAGTCGTACTTTTGAGGCTAGACCAACACAAATCAGGAGCGGAGGGCAACCTTCTCGCCGTTAACGGCTTCCTCTTTGCGTCGTCGCGCCGGCCGCGCGAAAATGAGTCGACACGGAGATTCCATGAAACTGATTCTCGCAATCAGTGCGTTCATTACTACAGCTTTTGTTTTGAACGCCGGCAGTTATACGGCAACTGCTCAATCGCAGAAACAACCTCCGCCAGGCCAACAACGCGAAGACGTCGTTCGCGTTAACACCAATCTGGTTCAGACGGACGTCATGGTCTTTGACAAACAGGGCCATTTCGTCGATGGCTTGCAGCGCGATCAATTTGAGCTGCTCGTAGACGGCAAGCCACAGGCAATTTCGTTCTTTGAGCAGGTCAGGGCCGGAAGCGCTAAAGAGCAGTCACTGAAATTAAACGCCGCAACTATTCCCTCTGAGAAACCAACAACAGTCAATGAGAATCGAGGCCGAATCATCGTCTTCTTTTTGGACGACTTGCATCTTTCTTTAGACAGCCTCACGCGGACGCGCAAAATGCTCGCGCAGTTTATTCCATTTCGCTCGCGATTCGCGCCTTCGCTTCATAACGTTTATCTACAGTGCGTCTCGCGGCCAAACATCGCCGCCGAACATTTCGCTTCAAGCTCAGATTCTGCGGGCCGGCCAGGTAGTTAAGAGCAGTCCCATGCAACAAGTAACTGTCGAGACGCAGGATTTCGCGCGCATCCCTTACGGGGGTGAAATCTCACTCGACTCCCTGCCACTAGGCCAATACCTTTTAAAGATAACCGTAACGGATCAGATCACCAGGGCCAGCGCTTCAGAACAAGCCAGGATCACAATTGAATAAAACGTGCCGAAGCGTGTTGCGCCTCGTATTTAGCAAGATTGGATAAGAAAAAGTCAGGTGTTTAGGATACATAGATCGGCTCTGTGTTCCTGATAACTCACCTCCTGAGATTTTCTGCCAGACACCCGCGCGTCGTCGTCACGCTTGCCGGCGCCATCACTGTTTGCGCTCTATTCTTCATCCCGCGGATTCAACTGCGACTCGATGGGCGGTCGTTAATCCCTTCCGGACTTCCTGAGTTTGCCGAAGGCAACCAGGCGGCGTCGCGTTTCGAGTTGCGCGACCTGGTGTTGATAGGCGTCGGCAATGAAGAGTCGGGCGTGTACACTCCGGAGACACTGCAACGTATCGCTCGCTTGAGTGATGGACTCTCTCGAGTCAACGGAATCGTCGCAGGCTCCGTCGTCAGCCTCTCAACTGTGCCGCGCATCGCTCTCGTCGATGGCAAGGTCGACACAAGCCCGCTGTACCGCCCGCAGGATCAATTAAACAAAGTCGTCCGGAAAATAATTATTCAAGGGCGCAATTGTAGGGGCGGCCCTCTGTGGCCGCCCTCTGTGGCCGCCCTTTACTGGTAAGAACATATTTTCGACCGGCGGGCGGCCACAGAGGGCCGCCCCAACAGTTACTTCAACGTGTCAGCAAGCAAGAACGGAAGAGAGATGAGGAGTGGTGGGTCGGTCAGGGCCATCGGTCTTAGGGAGATATTGAAGCGACCGGTGGCTCGTCCCTGTCGCACGATCACTGGTCCATTCCACGCCCCGACTGAAAGGTTCGAACTATTAGGTAATAAATAGGCAAGCGTGTCAGCGAGGCGCGGCAGAGCGGCGGCAAGTAGGTGATAAATCCCGTCAGGAACTGGCCCGATACGAAAGTCGCCGGGCGAGGTGAGCAGAGCGCCACCAACAGGACGACTCTGCGGAATGTGGGCGCCGAAGAGACCGACGAAGATCGGTCCGCCGCATGGTTTGGGCACGTCGACGAAACCCTCAACCGACGGAAGAAGTGTTGCGCTCTCCGCCAGCTCCGCGTAGTGGGCGCAAAGTGACTCGACAGAAGCGGGCGTGATGCGTTCAGCGAGATACCGAAACTCACGCGGTCCTACTCCAACGCGTTGACTGAAAAGCCTGGTGAAAGTGCTGAGACTGTTGTAGCCAACTTCGAAGCAGATGTCTGTGATGCTCAGATTAGTATTGAGGAGCAGCCGCTTCGCCTCATCCAGCCGCATCGCCGAGATGAACTTCGCCGGCGGAAGACCCGTGATCTGATGAAACACGCGATTGAAGTGGAACGTGCTGATATAGGCGACCCGCGACATATCCTGCAACGAGATCGGTTCACACAGCCGCTCACGTGCAGACGTGATCACACGTTCGACTGCGCGGCGATGTGACGCAATGGTGTCAGTCTCTTGCATACTCCCTCAACGCCTCTCGCAACTGAGCGGGCACGGGGATGGGAACCACTTGCTCGCCCTCGCGCTGCATACACGCGACCTGTTGCTCGCCGCGCGCTACCAACTCTTCGCCGGTGGCGCTATGCCGCCAGTACTCGAAGTTCATCGGTGCGTCACCCGCTACGGTCCGCTCAGCGCTCGTCGGCAATTCAACTATCGGTGTAGTCGGTAACCCCGGACAGGAGTCTCCAAACCGTTTATTGTTTACGAACTAACGAGGAGGAGCTGCCGTTGGAGAAGGTAGTGCGTCAGGTTGAAATCTCTACACAAATACGCCGAAGGCGTTGGCTAATTTCAGCCCAGAGTTGGAGCGCAGCGACAACTCTGGGTTGGTCCATCAAATGTACATACCAACCCTGAAAGGGTTCGCCGCGAGAGGAACCCTTTCAGGGTTGACGGCGTCCTTATTCATTCGACCCCAGAGTTGTCGCTGCGCTCCAACTCTGGGCTGAAATTAGCCAACGCCTTCGGCGTATTTGTTCCACATTTTAAACTGACGCACTACTTACAGGAGGCGTATGTGCCAAGCCGTAGTGCAAAGTCGTCCGTCACATCCGGAAAAGAACCACGGCCGAAGAAGACGTGATGCGCGAGCCGCCTGAAGACAGGCAGTCGTAACAACGCGCATCCGAATTCGAGTAGTTGAGGTTGACGAAGAGTCGCAGCAATTCGACGCGCCCATAAACGCGATGCAAAGCGCGAGCGGAATAGTTCACCTGAGTACGCCTGCAACACCTGGACATCACCAGTCGACAAATACTCCGCAATAACGCGTGCGGCGAACGCGGAGAGTCGCATGCAAGGATCCAAACCGCCCGCGGTCAGTGGCGACACAGCGCCCGCGGCGTCGCCTATTAAAAGACCGGTCGAGTTAGCGATGTTTTCAAGCACGCCACCGACGGGAATGAGACCCGCGCGTGTTTCTATCTGCTTTGCGTTTCGCAAGTCGAGAATGTTTGCCACGCGCGAACGAAAGTCGTGTAGTGCCGCTGTCGGATCGAATAACGATGGATAGCCGCCGACGCCCAGGTGTGTCTCTTCGCCGTCGTGAGCAATCCACGCGATGTAACCGGGCGCCAGTTTCGGATCGAGAAAACAAAGCAGTCGCGGTGGACCATCAAGTACGGCTCCCTGGAAAACACTTTCCACACCGACAATCCATTCGCGGTTCAGTTCGAGTTTCAGATCGCGAGCCACACGCGAGCGCGCGCCATCCGCACCGATCAAGTAGCGCGTCGTTATCGAACCGGAGCTGAGTTGAACAGTTAATTTGCCGTTGGCTGCCGAATGACTGACGTAACTCGTTTGCGGAAGCCAATGTACACCGGAGTGTAAACACTGCTGCAAATAACGCTGGTAGAGTTGGCCCATGCGGCCGACGCGAAACTCGTCGTACTGGCTGACGAGTTCCAGCGGCCGGAGCGTGGGTGAGTAAAGCGTGACGTGCTTGATCGGTGGTCCAAGGCAGTCGTCCGTGATATCGAAATCGACGAGTGTGCGGCGCACGAAGATCCCGGTGGTATGGATCTTCTGGTCGAGAGTGTTTTTGCGATCGACGAGGAGAACGTTGAGGTTTTGCTTCGCGAGCAGGCGAGCACATTGAAGTCCGGCAAGTCCGGCGCCAATGATCGTCACATCGTGGGGGCGGGTCGGCACGTCAGGATCTTACGCTCGTCCCGAAGCGCCGTCAAGTACTTTACAGGGCAAAGACATCCGGGAATATTCTAGCCGGGCGTCGCCTGTGGTAGATTCCCGTCCCTAAACCTTAGGTTTTGAGGTAAGTATGAAGACCTGGTTCTGGCTGCTGCTGGCCGTTTTAATACTTTGCTCCTTCACGCTGGTGCTAAGTCAAAGAACTCCTGTCGAAAAGAATAGAAGAGAGACTTTGCAGCAGGAACAGTTGAAGAGACTGATGTCCGGGTCGGCGTTGATGTGCCTGAGATTGCGGCCAGAACGGATCAGTCTGCCACCTACCGTGAACTGAAAATTAACTGGGCTGATCCCACGAAATCAACCACCGAACTCAGGTCCGCTGTAAATTCCGAACAACAAACGCAGACGCCAAAAGTGTCTATCGTCGAAGATAAGAAACGATCAGGCACATTGCCGCGCCATCGCTCACTAGAACTTTCACCGGCGCACATCCTTATCGCCGCAGTCGACGCGACCAACAAACTTCGATGGTGGTCCATCATGCCTGATCCACGATTGGTCAGAAGCGAGACCCAGACTCCCACGGGAGAACTGCGCGGCGAAAACTACTACGCTTCAAACGTCACACTCGTGGTGGCATTTCCTGACGATCCCGAGATCGCAAACTTGCGGTTCTATCATCCTGTCTGGAACGGAACCGACTTTGACCTGAAATCACTGGCAGTCGTGCCTACTCGTTAATTCAGGCTACGATGAAAGCTCACCTCAAAGCATACGCCTCCCGCTGGTCTCTAAGTGCGCTCTTACTGATCCTCTGTCTTCCTCAAATTGCTTCAGCCGAGCCGTCTGAAACCATCATCAATAATGGCGATCCTGCAAACCGGGTGGATATTGCAATTCTCGGCGACGGTTACACCGCCGCGGAGATGCAGAAGTACAGGAACGACGTACAGAGTTTGATGACGAGGTTTTTCGACAGCGAGCCGTTTCGAGAATATCGCAACTTTTTCAATGTGCATCGCATTGATGTGATCAGCAGTGAATCGGGAGCGGACCATCCTGAAAGGTCTTTCTTTGTGAATACCGCACTGGATGCTGCCTACAATTGTCAGGGAAGCCAGCGACTGATCTGCATAAACTTTTCGAAGGCCAACACGATTCTTGGAAACAGCGTTGCGCCTTCGCAACGCGATATAGCGTTTGTGATCGTTAACGATCCTGAATACGGCGGGTCGGGAGGGTCTATCGCTGTTACGTCAACACATCTGGAAGTCCTGGAGCTCATACTTCATGAATTGGGCCACAGCTTTGGCTTGCTTGCTGACGAATATGGAGGTCCGCCGCCGCCGGTTTGCAACAGCTCCTTCGAACCTTCTGCTGCTAATGCAACGAAGGCCACTGATCGTTCACTTATCAAATGGAACCACTGGATCGATGCAAACACGCCTATACCAACCCTGTTGGCGTTCGATGGTGTGCCCGGTTTGTATCAGGGCGCAGTTTACTGTGATGCAGGACTGTACCGTCCCACCTTTGGTTCCTGGATGCGCTTTTTAGGACGTCCTTATGAGCAGATCAATACTGAGCAACTGATCAGGCGTATCTACAACGTCGTCTCACCCATCGACGCCAGCCAGCCGGCGGCCACTGATATAACTCTCACTACTGCGCAATCGCAGGCCTTTACTATTACGTGCTGATGACGTTGAGCGGTTCAGTCAAGGTTGATTGGTTTTTGGATGGAGTGTTTCAAAGCACCGGAACGGGATTTACCGTTAATAACCTGACCAGCGGTGCTCACGTTGTTGATGCTGTTGTTAAAGACATCACCGCGCAGGTGCGAAAAGATACGGAGAACTTACTCAGTGATAGTCGCAGGTGGAATTTGACAGTAAACAGTGTCGCGACTCCCACACCGACGCCAACACCGATTCCGACACCAACACCTGCTCCAATATTACTGGTCGAAGAAAACTCAAACCGCGGTGTCGTTTTAGATTCCGTGAACTGGTTGCGTGATCCGTTCCCGATCTCGTCGATTTTTAACTTCAGCCCGGATGGACACACTCGCGTCATGCTGTTTGCTATGAATGTTGAGTTGCAGGCGGGTGAGAATCTTTCGATCGTGACCGCGCAGGCCGAAGACTTACAACAGACAGTCTATCCGCTGACTGTTGAGTATGTGGGCAACGTTTCGAATCTCAAGTGGCTGGCGCAGATAAATGTTCGGCTGCCTGACAACCTCGCGAACGCCGGTGATGTGTTGGTGAGTATCAAAGTGCGCGGTGTTCAGAGTAATAAGGTGGTGGTCAGCATCAGACCACCACCCTAAACCCATTCTCAATTAAGGCGTGAGTTCCGACGTAAGGACTGCGCCGTTAAGACTCGGAAGCACGGCAGACAACTTCAACACTTTCCGGCTGCCCTTATCGATCCAAACGGTCTGTTTGTCGGCATCATTGTCGGCAGAGACTATCTCCACTTTGTAGGCATCAAAAGTGCCGGCCGGAACAGTCACGCTTTCCAATCCCACGACCTTCAACTGCTTCATCTGCGGCTTTTGTTTCATCACATCGTAGTTTCGATAACTCAAGCTGTAACCATCCGCGAGGGGAAGTGAAGCGATCACCTCGAACGTGCCCGCGCCATCGGCAAACAGAGCGCCACCTGGATCGGCGTCGATTGGTTTAGCTTGTCCGTTAATGTTTGTGGACCCGCTCAATTTATTCGGCGCCACGTTCATCTCGATTGTCATTGGACCCTGCTTGATGTAGCGACGCTTCAACAGCAGAGTGCCTTTTTCGATCGTGCTGGTGTCCATGACCTCGCCTTGCGGAGTTTGAGCAGTTTCGTTAACGGTCCAGGCTCCATTCTCTTCCTTGATGTCTGTCTTCAAGGTGAGTGGAATTTCCTGTCCCTGGATGGCAATCGAAGCTTTGTAGTTGTAAGTACCCGGACGGAGATCCACCGCAGGTTTCGGAGCCTCGGCGCTCGCGGTCATCATCTTCGGCATCGTCACTGTCTTCACGTCGACGTTTATTTCGCTTAGACGTTTCGACACTTCAGGAGTCATACTTTCCTGATAACGCCCACCGAGATACTTCGCGAGAAACTTCTCGGCACTCGCAAACATCGCCATATTGTTTACCGGACGGGCGAAGCCGTGGCCTTCATCCGGCGCAACCATGTACTCAACTGGAAACCCGCGATCTCTGAGAGCGATCACGATCTGGTCTGACTCGCGTTTGGTGACGCGCGGATCGTTTGCGCCCTGGATCACGAGCAGCGGAGTTTTGATTTTTGCAGCCGCAGTCAACGGCGACTGTCGCAGCAACTGCGCCTTTCCTTCGGGCGTGTTGGGATCACCCATGCGTTCGTAGAAGAGTTTTCGAATCTGTTCCCAGTATGGCGGGATCGACTCGAGCAGCGTGATCAGATTTGATGGTCCAACGATCGAAACGCCGGCCGCGTAAACATCAGGTGTAAACGCAACTCCCGCGAGCGTTGCGTAGCCGCCGTACGACCCGCCCATGATGCCAATCTTTTTAGGATCGGCAATGCCCTGGGCGATGAGATACTTCGCACCCCACGTTATGTCGTCCTGCATTTTGTCGCCCCACTGCTTGTTAGCAGCGTCGATGAACTTCTTGCCGTAACCAGTTGAGCCGCGGAAATTCGGTTGCAGAACAGCGTAGCCGCGGTTCGCTAGAAACTGTGCGAAAGAGTCGTAGCCCCACGTGTCGCGATACCATGGACCACCATGCGGAACGATCACCGCGGGAAGATTCTTTGGTTCGACGCCTTTGGGTAACGTTAGATAGGCCGGGATTTCCAAACCATCAGATGACGGGTATTTGACCGGCTTCATCGGCGCGAGGTACGCGCGATTCAACTTCTCGCGTGACTGATACTGAAGTGTCAGTTTCTTGGTCGTGCGATCAAACAGATAGGTTGAACCGGGATCTGTATCGGCGTTTGCGTAAAGGATATAAAGCTTTTCATCCTTCGTTGCGGATCCGAAACCGATTTCCTTGCCGGGAAGTTGTTTCTGCAGGTTTTTGTAATCAGCTTCGAAGACCTTGTCTTTCCAGTAGATGCGTTGGCGTTCATCGTTGTAGGAAGTGGCAATCAACTCGTCGGAAACTTCTGAGAAGGACGCGTTGCTGAGGTCTACGCGCTTCATAGGATCGGATTCAACCAACTCTTCTTTGCTTGTGGTGGGGTTGAATAGCACGAGACGAACGAGATCAACATCGGCGCCTTTGTTTGTTCGGAAGTAAACTCGTTCGCCGTCTTTGTGATAGCGAATTGGTCCACACGACTCGAAGACTGAGCAACTGTAAACCTTCGTAAACTTGTCGGCGTCAACGCGCAGGACATCTGTGTCGCCGTTCTCAGCCGATCTGGTTGCGAGTCGCAACTGGTCTTTGAGATCGAAGTAGAAGGCAGTGATGCGTTCGGTGTTCTTGCGGACGAGGGTACGTTCGCCGGTGGAGAGTTTTACTTTGTAGAGATCATGCCAGGCTGCGTCGCGATCGTTCAGACCGACGTAGATCGAGTCGGGCTCGCTTCGCGGGACCGAATAGATAACTGCCCGGATGCCTTTTACATCGGTGAGATTTCGGGCTGTCGGGACATCCTGACCCGATGCGGGCGCGTCAGACGGATCGACTGCGTAGACGTTGTAATTCTCATCGCCGGCTTTGTCCTGAACGAAGAGGATGTACTTGCCGTCACGCGACCAGAAGTAAGTGGGAATCGGCCGCTTGGTGTCGGCGGTAATTGGCTTTGCATTAGCGAACGGCTCACCCGTCTTCTTCACCCAGATGTTGCGCGTACCTTTGAACGGTTTGACAAAGGCGATAAACGCCCCATCCGGCGAGATCTGCGCCCCGGCGATTTCGGGGTCCCCAAAGAAAAGCTCGCGGTCAATAACCGGCGGGCTCTGCGCCCACACCGGCGCCGCGAGCGCGATTAGTAACAGGGTTGAAAGTATCAGCAGGGCGAGAATTGAGCGGCGAGAACGCATAAAACACCTCTTTCGTTGGAGTGGATGGTTGATGAAGAACTGTTTACGCAAACGAACCCGTTCGGGTTTCAATCTGTGGCTTATTTAATTGTGATCGTGCGTGTTAGTTGACGGTTGCGCATATCTCAGAACTTGATCGTACGATCCACACCGCCGGTCAGAAAATAGATGCTTGTGTCCCATACCTTCACCAACGCTTCTCTGAATACACGAGACGACGATAATCTCTAGGAGATCTCCGTTAATCTCATGGCCGAAACTAAGAACCAACTCTCTTGACAGATCTAGTTATTCAGTCAATGATTCACGCATGAGCCTTGCAACTCTTCAAGAAGAAATTGTTCGCCTCAGTTCCACTGAGCGCGCGATGTTGATCGACATCCTTTGGGAAAGTTTGGATGAAGCTCGGGTAAAAGAGATTGAGACAAAGTGGGCTGCCGAATCAGAGGAACGGATCGACGCCGTTGACCGAGGCGAATTACAGACAATAGACGGACCTTCCGCCCTTCGAGACCTTCGCTCATCTCTCAGGAAATAATGCAGTATCGGTTTACCTCTGCCGCACTTACAGAACTGACTCAAGCGACACTGTATTACGAGCAACGCGAAAACGGGTTGGGAACGGCATTCCTGGACGAAGTCGATGCCACGTTAAGCCGAATCCTTCAGCATCCTACCGCTTGGCACCAGTTATCCCAACGAATAAGACGCTGTCGAACTCATCGTTTTCCGTTCGGCCTGATCTACCAGATCCGTACTGATGAGATTCTCATAACTTCAGTGATGGACTTGCGCCGTGATCCTGCGAAATGGAGGGATCTGTTGTAGTTTAACGGCCTAAGCCTGAAAGTAAAACGAAGAACCTGTGAAGTAGCGATTGTGGTATAGTGGGCACTATTCACCCACCAAAAAGAAGCTTGAAAGTGCTACTCAACCGAGGCACTCGCGAATATAGCAAAGCACGTTGCCTTTACTCGCTGCGGTGAGTTGAATGTCTACGGCATGGTCTATGTGCAGATTGGCGCGCTTGAAGGTGAGTTATTCTCTGGTGTTACGGTTCTGTGATGATCTAATCAAGCTTTGCACGAAAAGTTAGTGGACTCTTCGTGCAGCCTTGATGGTCGTGATCCTGCCGGATAATGTGAGAACGTATGAACCTCAGCCTTACACCAAGGGTTTTACGTTGGGCTCGCGAACGTGCGGGGTTGGATCAGCGTACGCTTGCGAAGAAGGTAACGGGGAAGCCAACTGCTGAACGTGTGAAGCAGTGGGAGCAGACGGGTGTGCTTACGTTTTCCCAAGTCAGGAAACTAGCGCATGCGACTCACACTCCGGAAGGTTTCCTTTACCTGAGTGAACCTCCCGACGATCGTTTGCCGATCCCGGATTTTCGAACAGTTGGCGATGAGAGCGTCAGGCGTCCAAGTCCGGATTTACTCGATACCGTTTACATGATGCAACGTCGTCGGACGTGGATGCGCGACTTTCTTATTGAAGAGGGTCAACCACGATTGGGATTTATCGGTAGTGCCACCTTGGCTAGTAATCCTCAGAAAGTGGTCTCCGAAATGCGCAAGACTCTTGGTGTTTCAGGCGGCTGGGCCAATGAGGAAAGCACATGGACCGGCGCACTCATTCATCTACGGCAGAAGATTGAAGCTGCCGGTATTTTGATTGTTGTCAATGGCGTTGTCGGAAATAACAACCACCGAAAACTGGACCCAGATGAATTCCGCGGCTTTGTTTTGTCCGACGTATACGCTCCTCTGGTCTTTATAAATGGCGCCGACTTTAAGGCCGCGCAAATGTTTACTATCGCGCATGAGGTGGCGCATCTTTGGATTAATCGGGAAGGCGTTTCGAATTTCGAAGCGATGCAGCCTCCGCCGATTCGCGTTGAGCAATGGTGTAATCAAGTAGCTGCTGAATTTTTGGTTCCGGCCGCTGAGGTCTTGGAAGGCTGGGAACATGTGAAGCAGTCAAAAGAGCCATATCAGACTCTCGCGGCGCGCTTCAAAGTCAGCACTATAGTCGCCGCTCGACGCGTGTTGGACCTTGACCTTATTACTAAAAAACAATTCTTTCATTTCTACGAACGCTATCAAAAAGATGAGCGGCGTAAAAAGGAAACGAAGAAAAACAAAGGCGGAGATTTCTGGAATACACAGAATGTACGCGTTGGAGAGCGCTTTGGCGCCGCCGTCGTGCGAGCGGCTAAAGAAGGCAGACTGCTTTATCGTGAGGCTTATCAACTAACAGGTTTGAGTGGAAAGACATTTGATCGCTTTGCTGAAAATCTAGGTTTCTAAAATATGAGCACCTCCTCACCGGTGTATGTGCTGGATACGAATGTCTTCGTCCAGGCGCATAGACGTCACTACGCATTCGATATTTGTCCTGGCTTTTGGGACTGCCTGATTTATCACCATGAAACCGGCCGGATCGTAAGTATCGATCGCGTTCGCGATGAGATACTTGCCGGCGACGCCCTGGAGACTTGGGCTAAAGACTCTGCTCCTCCCAGTCTGTTTGCGGCCACGGCCGATGCCGCTGTGGTGCAGAACTATAAAGATATGGTCCGTTGGGTCAACGCGAATTCGCAATTCAACTCAGAGGCTAAGACAGATTTTGCACACGTCGCCGATGCGTGGCTTTGTGCATATGCGAAAGCAAAGGCACAGCACGTCGTCGTAACTCACGAAGAACTCAGCCCACAGGCAAAGAGACGGATTCCGATACCTAACGTGTGCCGGCGGTTTGGAGTGGATTACATCGACCCATTTACGATGCTGAAAGACTTGAAGGTTCGCTTCCAATGGAGTGCTGAGTAGGTTCAGCACTCAAACCTGCTCATATCCAGACCGATATGGGTAGAAAATCAAGAAATCTACCCATATCCAACAATGTCAAACACCCCTACAGCCATGCGAGTGTGATTTAACTCACGAAAATTGCTCAGCCGCCGTGATCGATTTGGTCCAGCAGCTTCTGCGCGGCGGCGCTCGCTTCTTTGTACTCCGGCAGGTAGTTTGGGTCCGGCGTCATCGAGAGGATCTTTTTGAGTTCTTTGCGGGCGTCGTCGTTGCGTCCTACTTTCTTGTACGCTTCGGCGAGGTGAAGATGAAGGAACGCGTTTGGTTCGCCGAAGCGTAGGCCCTTCTCCATTTCTTCCACGGCTTTCTTCGGATCTCCACCGACAATGTCCGGAGCGTTGAGGTTCACCAGACCAAGCACCATGTAGACGCTGCCGTCCTGATATCCCTCGTTAAGACGCAACACCGTCTGCATCTCGTTACGAATGTCGTTCACAGTTGCCAGCCCTTGAATGGCGGAGTGCTCGGCGGCGCCGCCGTAATTAGCGCCAAGCCAGAAATGGCCATCGGGTTTTTCG
>Ga0307414_10001320_pt1 | contig 12812 bp, 10 predicted proteins | sample DK1Ometagenome_FD_203804 | JGI IMG/M metagenome (GOLD analysis project Ga0307414, IMG submission 203804) | Maize rhizosphere microbial communities from greenhouse at UC Davis, California, United States - DK15-O-3 | ecosystem: Host-associated > Plants > Roots > Rhizosphere > Soil | place: USA... | reverse complement strand
AGGAACACGCGGTACCGCCATGCGAACCAACTCCCGAACACCGCCGAGCCGGCGAGCACCCCCAGGACGAACCATTTCTGCACCTTGCGGCGATGACCATACCACCCGCCCTGGTCCGCGAGCTGCCGACCGATGTCGGTCAGGAGGGATTGCAGGTCGAATTGCTTGTTGAGGCACAGGAGGGCCATCAGGACGGCCACGCAGGGCCAGACCTTGTTCCGCGCGCCCGGGGCGGATGAGATCCACGCACGCCAGGCGAGAACCGCCCCGATCAAGTACGCGGCGACGGTGAGCCACCCCATGAAGGTCGGATCACCGATCTCGGGGCGCCATTTGATCCTGAGGAGAAGATCCATCGCCGCGGGGAGGGCCCGGGAGGCGGGCGCGTGGAGGAATTCCGGAAGAGCAAAGTCCCCGGCTCACCCGCTTGTCGATCTGAATCTGCAGGTGGGACCGCCGGAAAATGCCGGAACAACCGGCGGCTCAGCCCGCCGGAGCCCCCCCCCCGACTCCAAGGGCCGGAAGACTCCGGGGCGCTCCGGGCAATTTAAAGCTGCAGCCCGTAGCTGCGCCCGCCGATGCCTTCGTACCAACGCACGTAAGCGGCGTTCACCATCGAATACCCCCCCACGGTCGGGTAGTTCCCGGTGAAATACCAGTCTCCGCAAGGCCCCTTCACCGAGGCGTGCAGGTTCTCGATCGTCTGGAAAATCACCTCCACCTCGCCATCCCAGTCGATGTCTTCGGGAGACACCATCCGGCTGATCTCGGCGGAAACTTCTTCGTCGGTGAAAGCGGCATAGATGCCCTTTACCCGGTTGACCATCTCAGCCGCAGGTTTTTGGAGCTCGTTACGGCACTCTTCGTAGATCCGGTCCAGCAGCGATTGACGGCCGGCGCGGCGATGAAGGGCGACAGCCGCTTGAAAGGCGATGAACTTGCCGAGTTCGGACATGTCGATGCCGTAGCAATCCGGATAGCGGATCTGCGGAGCGGTCGAACAGACGACGATCTTCCGCGGCTGCGTGCGGGCCAGGATCTTGAGAATCGACTTCTTCAGCGTGGTTCCCCGCACGATGGAATCATCCAGCGCGACCAGCGCGTCATCCTGCCGGACCACCCCGTAAGTGATGTCGTAAACGTGGGAAACCAGCTGATCGCGGCCCTTCTCCTGCGCGATGAAGGTCCGCATCTTGATATCCTTGTGCGCGATCTTTTCGCCGCGGGGCCAGTTGCGGAGGATCAGGTCGTCGAGCGCCTCGGGGGTCAATTCGCCCTTCGCTTGCGCGTCCAGGATCGCGGAGCGCACCTCCTGCCGGCGGAACAGCCGCAGGCCGTCCATCAGGCCGTAGTAAGCCGTTTCCGCGGTATTCGGAATGAAGGAGAAGACGGCCTTGTCGAAGCTGCCGCCGATCGCCGCCATCACCTGCGGGACCAGGGAAGCGCCCATTGCCTTCCGCTCGCGATAGATCTGGGGATCATTCCCGCGGGAGAAGTAGATCTTCTCGAAGGAGCAGGGCGAGTAACGCTGGGGCGGAGAAAAGGAGGTATCGGTGAACGAGCCGTCCGATTTGATGGTGATGACGGAACCGGGATCCACGGCCCTTACTTCCGAAGCCTCCGCCTCGAAAACGGTCATGAGCGGCACGCGCTCGGAAGCGAAGGCGATCACCTCGTCCGTCACCAGCATATGGCAGGGACGAATGCCCCGCGGATCGCGCATCACGAACATGTCGCCGTTTCCGACGACGCCGCAGATGGAATACCCGCCGTCCCAAGACTGCGCGGATTCGCCGACGATGCGGGCGAGGTCGAGTTCGGAAGAAATCCGTTCCGGCATATCCCGGCCTTCGACGCCGTCATCCCTCAGGCGGCGGTAGAGATCGGTGTGCGCTTCGTCGAGGTGGAACCCGATCTCCTCCAGCACGGTCTGGGTATCGGTGCCGAATACCGGATGCTGGCCGCGCTCCACGAGTACCTGATTGAGCTCCGCGGCATTGGTCATGTTGAAATTGCCCATGACCATGAGCGTGCGGGTCGGCCAGTTGCTCCGGCGGAGATAGGGATGGCAGGAACCCGCATCGAATTCGCCGGAGGTTCCGTAGCGCAGGTGCCCGATGAGGACCTCCCCGCCGAAGTCGTACTCGGACTTCACCGTGTCCGGCTTGTCGGGGCTCAAGATCCCCTTCCGGGCCATCTTGTGGAAGGATTTCATCTCCTTCCGGAAAATGTTCGCCAGTCCGTCCCGCTCGCTGTCCCGCCGGCGGAAGACGTAAGGCTGCCCGAGCGGCATATTCAGCTTTGCGCAGCCGATGCCCACGCCATCCTGGCCGCGGTTATGCTGCTTTTCCATCAGCAGGAAAAGCTTGTGGAATCCCCACAACGCGGTGCCGTAGCGGTCGTAGTAGTAGGCCAGCGGTTTGCGGAGCCTTACGGCGGCGATTCCGCATTCGTGCTTCAGGAAGTCGCTCATGTGTCGCTGCTGGGGCTCACTCGCCGCGGACTTTCACCCGAACCCCCTCGGTGTCAACCAAGGTACCCAAAATGGTACCGCCGGGGCCGGCGGAAAGGACCGCTTCCGCCTGATCGGGAGAAACGATGGCCACCCAACCGATGCCCATGTTGAAGGTATGGAAGCGGTCGTCCTGATCGACGTGGGCGAGCAGCTTGCCGATGCCGGGGAGATCCCAAGCCGGAATTTCCAGATCGGCGCCAAAGCCGCGGAAGAGGCGCTCCAGATTTTCAGGGAGGCCGCCGCCGGTGATGTGGGAGTATGCCTTGGGCGTCACCCCGGCCGCGCGAATGTCGCGCACCACATCATGGTAGAGACGGGTCGGCTCCAGGAAGCCCAGCAGTTCCTCGTCGCTCACGCAGCCGGGATGCTCCTGCAGCACGCGGCGCACGAGGCTCCAGCCGTTGGCATGGATGCTGGCGGACTTGTAGCCTACCAGCACGTCGCCCACCCGCAGCGAGGAGGGATCGACAAGGCCCGGCTTCTCCGCACAGCCGATGCAAAATCCGGAAAGCTCGATCACATCCGGCGGGACGATCCCGGGCATCTCGGCGGTCTCGCCACCGGCCAGAATACAGTCGCAGGACGCAAGGTAGTCGGCCATGCCGCCGATCAGGCGCGTGATCTTTTCCTCATCGAGAGCAGCGATCCCGATGTAGTCGAGAAAGAGCAAGGGATCGCCGCCGGTCGTGAGGATGTCGTTCACGCTCATCGCCACCAGATCCTTTCCGGCGGTTTCAAGCAGGTCGTGCTCCAGGAGCAGTTCCAGCTTCGTCCCCACCCCGTCGCAACCGGTCACGATCACCGGCTCTTTATAAGAGCTCAGATCGTAACACGCAGCGAAGAGCCCGAAAGCTCCGAGGAGCTTGCGGTTCTGCTGCGTGCGGGCCACGTGGCTCTTAATATCACCCACCAAGGCGGCCGCTCTGCGCGTGTCCACCCCGGCCTGCCGGTAAGTCAGCTTTGCTCCCATGCGTGCTCGGTGCGCGGGTTGTAACAGCGACCCCCCGGTGGTCACGCGGAATCCAAACTATTTTCGCGGGCAAGGCCGGGGAGCCCCGGCGAGGCCACCGGACCCGTCGGAAATCGCAAAATTTTGGACCTCCCAATATTCCGATCTCATTTTACAGGTCAAACCAGTGTTTGGCAGGTAAAAAAGCTCGTTAGAGCATTGACTATCGGTGTTAGGAGGTTTCCCTTATCGTCTGATGACCAAGATGTTTGGAAAATGTTCAAAAATTTATTGATTCGTTCTCAAAAAATTACTAAAGCCTAGATCCAACGGCGCCCCAAATATTTAATTAAACTTGAGTATTCACCCGTAATCTCTAGAAGCAGAAGAGAAAACGCTGCAAAAGGCATGAATCCGCAGTCCCCAACGCTAAAGCTCCGAGCAGGCCTGACCATTGGTTACGGCACGCCCCTTGCCACGGCCCCGGAAGACATCGTGCTGAACGGAGGAACGCATTTCCTCATCGCCCGCAACGGCCGCGGCAAGACCACCCTCCTCCGGACTTTGGCTAAAACCCTGAAGCAGGTGGAAGGCGCGTTTGAAGCGGAGGGAAAAATGCAGTATCTGCCCGAAGATCTCCGCTTCGATCCCGAAATCACCGCGGGGGGAATTTTTAAATCCTTGCTGCCGGCCTCCCGCCTGAAAGCTGCGAACGAGCTGGCGGACCGCGTTGAATTGGATCTTCACAAGCCCTACGGCAAACTTTCCACCGGCAACCGCCGCAAGACCCACCTGATCGTCGCCGAACACTCGGTGAAAGAAGCGTGCGGGAATATCCTGCTGCTCGACGAGCCCTTCAGCGGGCTGGACGCCTATGCGCGTGAGATTTTCGAGAACATCTGGCACCAGAGCACGGAAGCGGTGCTGCGCCTGGTGAGCTGCCACCCGGACTACGATTCGATGGGGATGCCCAGCGCGATCATGATTGAGGGCAAGGGCATCCGCCACACGACCGCCGCCGGCCAAACCTGGAGCCAACTCAAGCATCAGTTGAACTGACGCCCGCCATGCGACTCTTCCGTCTCACTACCGCCACCTTATTCCGACGCAAGTCGTGGGTAATCTGTGCGTTTGCCGTGGGAGTGCTGCCTTTCCTGCTGCAGCAGATCTCCACCGGCACGGAAAATCCCGCGCTGTTGAAGCCGGCGATCGCTCAAGCCACGTGGGCGATGGCGCTGTTGTCTGCGGTTTTCTGGGGCTTCTATACCGCCGCCAAGCAGGGCGAGTCCAACGCCCGCTCCGGAGTGGGCGAGTATTTCATGACCACCGGGGTCTCCCCGACCCGCCAGCTCTTTGAAATCTGGCTTTCGATTTTCACCTTCCTCGCTCCGCTTCCGCTGATCGCCGCCGGCGTCTGCGTCTTTGCGGCCAGCCCGTCGATGCCGGACGAGCGCAGCATGTGGATCGCCACGAATCTCCAGTACGCCGTCCTTTATCTCCTCGTCATGGCTCCTTTGGTGGCCGTGGCCGCGGCGATCGCCTCGCGATTCGGCGGCATCTGCGGATTCCTCACCTCCGGCGGCCTCGCCCTCTACGGACTCTACGGCGTCGGCTACTTGCGGTACTTGGGAGACCTCCAGGGAAATCCGGTGCTCAAGTGGCTCTGGGCTTTCTCGCCGCACTACCATTTCGCCGATCCGACCGAGCGGCTCCGCTACAAGCTCGGTGCCATCGCTTGGGACAAGTTCCCGCTCCTTCTCGCCTATTTCGGCGGCATCCTGCTCGTCTATGCCGCCCTCTCCCGCCTGATATTCCGCGCACGCGCGACCGCCTGACATTCCCCTTTCCTCAGCCCCGTTCACGCAAGCTCGCTGCCCCATGAAGCTTCGCAACATCACGGTCACCTCCCTACTCGCCCTCTCCGGGCTGGGGTTGTGGACGTACGGCTCGGCCAAACTGGCCGGAGGCGGGGATTTCAATTACCGCCCGAACCCGTTGGGAATCAAGATGAGTCCCTACGGGCAAGTCATCGCCCTGGCAGTGCAGGGGGGCATCGATTCGGACTGGCACGGCACCGACACCAGTGACTTGGCCTGCACCGCTTGCGGCCACGAGCACGGCGCACCGGCCTCCGGCTCCTGTCCCGAAGCAGGCGGGAAAGGACCGCTCGCATGGCTGGCGAAAGTCGAAAGAGCGGCGACCGAAAAAACCAACGTCGCGCCGCGGACGCCCGGCCACAAATTTTACCTCCGCCGCCAGGTGGAAGACAAATTGCGCTTGGCTTGGGAGCTGGATCCCTCGAACTACGCGAACTACAACTCCTACCACCTTTTCCTCACCGAGCCGCAAGTCGGCACTCGCCCGATCATCACCGAAAAGGTGATCGAGCTCTCCCGCCTCACCATCCGCTATTGCCTCTCCCAGGACAGCGATCCACGAGCGGCCCTCACCGCCGCCTCCGCCGCTTCCAACATTCTGGAGCTGATGTTCCTCCACAAGGAGAACTACACCCGGGAGCAGATGCGCGAGCAACTGGCGGTGCTGGACCAAGCGCTCGCACGGACCCACGAGCTGACGCAACGCTGGAACGAGGAAGGTAATTTCGAGCGTCTTTCCGAAGTGCGCGTCCAGGACATGCAGCAGCGCTTGGAATTCATCACCAAAATGCGGGACGTCTGCGAGAGGACCCTGCAACGGCTCTCCGGACCCGACAGCTCCGGACTCTAATACCGCTCCATACCTTTCCCCTTTCCTCTTTCTTCCCATGTTCACTGCCGTACACGAACCGCCCCCGCTCCCCGTCGCTCAGTCGCCGGCGGCGGTCCCGCGATTTGTACAAGGGATGGACGGGACGACGCTGCTGGGAATCATCTTCCGGACCTGCAAGGAATTGCGGGTTTCGGATATCCAGATGCGGTCGGACCGGCCCGTTTACATCCACACCAACAAGGGGGTGGAGAAGCTTGATTTCCTGGGGATGCTCACCCCCGCCCACATGGACGAGATCCTGAAGGAGCTCATCCGCAACCGGGAGAGCGGAAGCCACGGCTTCGGCGAAGGAGAAGATCTCAATCTGCGCTCGGACGAGAAGATCGAGCTCGCGATCCGTGATTTCTCGGAACGCAAGGTGGCCGACTTCTCCTGCGATGGCATCCCGATGGGAGCGAACGGCGAGCGTTCCGGCCGCCTCCGTATCCAAGCGCATCTCAGCTCTTCCGGCCTCGGGGTCACCTGCCGTATCCTCAACGATTTCATCCCCGAACTGGAGAGCCTGGGGATCGACGCCGACACGAATACCGTGCTGCGCCAGGCGGTGCAGAAGCGCGCCGGTCTCTGCCTGGTCACGGGTCCTACCGGCTCCGGCAAGTCCACCACCCTCGCCGCGCTGATCGATTGGCTGCGCCGCAACCATGGCAAGCACATCGTGACGGTGGAAGACCCGATCGAGTATCAATACCCCGACGATATGGAGGACCCGGTGTATCCGGGCCGGCGGATCCCCTGCCCCAGCGTGGTGACGCAGCAGGAAGTCGGCCGGGATGTCCATTCCTACCGCCAAGGCCTGAAGGACGTGCTGCGGAAAGCGCCCCACGTGATCCTCCTGGGGGAAATCCGCGATCGCGAAGCGATGGAAACGTGCATGGAGGCCGCACAAACCGGTCACTTGGTACTCTCCACGCTGCACACGACCGGTGCCGTCAAAACCATCGGCCGTATCCTCGAGCTGTATCCGAAGGACAACCATGCCGCGGTCCTCTCCCGCCTGGCGGAGATCCTCATTTTCATCCACTCGCAGGGTCTTCTGAACGGTATCCAGAAGCGGGTGCTCACCTACGAATTCCTTCAAAACAACGACGACTCCGTGGCCTCCGCGATCGCCAACTACGACGGGGGAGCCCGCTCGCTGGAAGACGTGATCCGCCGCGCCGGAAACATCGAGTGGGACGCCAACCTGCGCCGCCTGATGCGCCAGGGCCTGATCACCGAACACACTTTCGAGAACGCACGCATGAACCGGGAGGATTCTGAAATCCTCTAGCTCATCCGCGTGTTCTCCTGCCGACAGAAACTGAAAGACACACCCAAAGACAACACACCAAACATGAAACTGACACGTACCACCAAGCGCGCAAGCGGCATGACCCTCCTGGAACTTACCGTGGTCATCCTCGTCCTGCTTTCGCTCATCTCGATCCTCTTCGTGGGCGCCCGCGCCTGGAAGAAGGGTTCCGACCGTTCGGCCAACATCATGAACGTCCGCAACGTGCAGCAAGCCGTCCGCGGTCACCAGAACATGAACGGCCTGCTTGCCGGTGCCCCGCTCGTCGCAGCGACCACCCTGTTCGGCGACACCGGCTACCTCAAGGAGCCGAAGCCCCCGATCGCATCCGTGGCCGCTTACACCTTCGAAAGCACCGTGCCGGATGTGGGCCTGCTGTACACCACCAACTCCACCCTCGGTGGTGCTGATGGCGAGTACTTCTTCACCGCGGCCGAAATCACCGACGGCAAGATCAGCGATTGGTAAACGTCTCACTCCGGAGCAGCCCGCAGGGGCTGATCCGAACCAGCCATTTGTCTCCCGTCCGCCTCCGGCGGGCGGGAGACCCCTCTCCCCCACTTTTTCCTTCCCCCCGCCCGATGTTCCCACCCTTAGCCACTCAATCCCTTGGTCGCCAACCAACATCCCGCGGGTCTCAACCCGCTCCAGCGCTTTCGCCAGGCTGGAGCCATCCTACGCGGTACCAGCCGGGCTTCTAATCCCGCTTGGTATCAAAGCGCGCTCGATCTGGACCTCCAGCTCCACCTGCGCGTCGATGGCACTGCCGTCGAGTCCGTTCTCTACGATCGCAAGACCAAAACGTGGAGCGCCGGTCCCGCGCTCGATGATACCTGCGCGACCGATCTTGCCCTGATCCCCGCCTTCGCCGCCCAAGTGCTGGCGACCGCCCGCTCGGCAGGCGCTTCTTCCATCGGGATCGTCCTTCTCATCGCCGACGAGTTCGCCACCTCGGAACTCAAGCCCGAACTGGACAATCCGGGCGCACTCGCGGAACTGCGGGGCACCATTGAAAACGAGCCAAAGGCGGTCCTGGACGACGCCTCGGTTTCCGCCGAGGAAAGCAGCTGGCGGCTCATCCCCTATCCCGCCGCCGGCAGCGAGACCATCGCGACGACCGTCTGCATCAGCCGCCGCTGGGCCAGTTTCCTGGACGAACTCCGCCGCTTCGGCGAAGAAAACAATTTCCCGATCATCACCCGCGCCATCAGCGCGCCTTTGATCTGCCTGCTCGCCCTCGGCAACCTGAAGACCGATGCGGTCACGCGCCCGCTGATCGCGATCCTTCCCTACCCGCGCTTCACGGTGCTGGCGTTCTTCAATGAACACGGGGACCTGCGGCTTCTCCGGACGCTCCAGCACCGCGGCCAGCGCCGGCCCACGAACCTGCGTCACGCCACCTCCACCACGGCGGCGGCGCTGGAACTGGCGGACCCCGAGATTTTCCTTTTCAACGTCGGCGATCAAGCGGACCCGCAGCTCGCCGCGGATGTGCAGATCGTCTTTCCCGCCACCTCCATCCGCGAGGTGCAATGGCAGGAGACGCCCTACCGGACCCCCGGGGTCTCCTCGCCCGAGCCGGTCATCGCGGCGCTGATTTCCGCCGCACCCGAAACTCCTATCGCCGCTTCCCATACCTTCACCGTGCTGCGCGGGGAAGGTTGGGCCGCCCAGGACTTCCTGCCCGTTTCCCCGGAGGCCGCGGAGTACTATCCCTCCCGCGGGGAGATGAAACTCCTGAGGTCCGCGCGCTACGCCCGCCTCGCCTTTGCCGCCGCGACGGTGATGGCCCTGGCCTGGGTCGGGCTCGCGATGTTCCAGATGATCCGCCAGCCGGAGTGGAGCTTCAAATCGGAGGATGCCCAGTTCGGGAAGCAGATGCTCGCCAAGGTGACCGGGGACAAGACCCGTATCGAACACTGGGACAACCTTCTCGAAGACCGCTCGAAGGCATGGGCCACCATGGAGCTCCTCTCGGTGATGTTCCCGGAGCGCAGCGGCTTCCTGACCAAGACCTTCGCCCACTCCGTCAAAACGGACCCGGCACCCGGCCAAGCGAAGATCGGCTTCATCAGGGAATGGAAAATCACCGGCCTGGCCCGGGAAGCAGCCCTCGAACGGCTGGCGGCCCTGAACACCCGCGATGGGATTTCAGGCGTCTTCAACGAAGTGGCCCAGCTCACCGGCAACCAGGCCTACAGGGCGGATCTGCCGAGCCGGAGCCTGGTGGTGAACGTCCGCACGCTCGAGAACTCCTCCTACAAGCCCGGTCCCGAAGACGAGATGAACGCGCTCGACGAAGCGACGTATCCCTTCTCCTTCGACCTCACGATCACCCAGCGCTTCGAATCCGCCGACCCGATGGCCGTGATCGCCGCCAAGGCCCCTTGAAGAAGGAGGCAACCCCCTATTCCCATGTTTTACCGTCAATCCATCATCGTTTTCGGCTTCGTCCTGCCCGCCGTGGTCTGCGGCGCTGTCACCGGCGGCGGGCTGCTCCTGAAATCCAAGGCGGTGGCTTCCTTCCAACAGAAGCAGTCCCTCCACAAGGCATCCCTGGCGAACAACCGGAATTCACAGGCCATCGAGGCGCAGATCAGCCAGAAAAGAGCCCACGTGGACCGCTGGAAGGCTCTTTTGGACAAGGAAATGAAGAACACCCTCACCTCCGAGTTGAAAGAGATCTCGGACAAGCTGCCGGCGAAGGAGTTCACCCAAACCGCCGTGGAATGGCCGAACGGCTCCGGCGGCCTGGCAGCGGCGTCGGCCCAAAATTCTTCGCAGGTGAGGCTGGCTTTCCGCGCCACCTACCGGGCAATGCAGAAAGCCTTCATCGAACTGGAGACAAGAATGCCCCAGCTCCAGCTCCAGGAGATCAAGATCGATCCGAGCCCTTCCTCAGCCTCCACGCTGAATTTCCAAGTCACCTATACCGCTTGGGAAAAATGAATATGACTTTCACCACTCCCGCCCCCCGCGGCTTCACCGGGTTTTCCTTCGCCCTGCTCGCGACCGTCGCCATGTGCAGCGGCTCGGCTTTCGCGCAGTCGGCGGAAGGCTTTGATCTCGGGGACATCGTGGCCGAGCCCACCGCTCCCGCTGCCGCGGCAGGCACCCCGGCGACCGAAGCCAAGCCCCTGACCAATGCCGAGGCGGGTCCGGCCCGGTATGCAGGCTCAGGACCGGAACTCGCCGCCTATGTGGATCGTTTCGTTAGCTCGTTCTCGATTGGCAAACGGACCACCGACCCCTTCGGCCGCTATCAGGATCCCGAGTTCAAGGCACCGGAGCCGAAGATCCTCAATTCCAAGAAGGTCCCCACCTTCAAAAAGGAGCCGCCCATCCCCTTCTCCGATGTCATCGCGGCGATCCAGGTCAACATGATTATCCCTTCGCAAAAGCGCTTCCTCGTCAGCACTCCGGCGGGGGCCCGCAGCTTGAAGCTGGGAGATGTCTTTCCCATCCAACTGCCGAATGGCAAGCGGGTGCGCGTGCAGGTCAAGAGCGTGACTTCATCTGCCATCCAGTTCATCAATCTCGATACCGGAGAGAAAGGCGTGCTGAAGCCCGGCGTGATGCCGCAGGGCATGCAGCGCGGCACCGATGGCATTTCCGCCCCGGGCATGCAGCCTGACGGTCCGGATGCCCCGATCGAGATCCAATCTGTCGTTCCCCCCATTTCGTCCAACCGTTGAGGTCGTCCTCCCCGACTTGCTGTCCCACACACCACACACCTGACATGAAGCCTGCAATCGCCGTCGCCACGCTGCTGGCCCTGCCTCTTCCCATCGTTTCCGCGCAGGAAGACGGCCTCGCCGTCGGCCCCGCCGAAACGTCCGATACCGCCGTGCCGGATCTGCCGCCTCCGGCACCCGCCCCGGCACCTCCCGCCGCCGACCTGCCGAATCTTCCCGCGGATCCCGGCGCTCCGCCGCCGCCCGGTGCCCCGGTGGAGCCGGTGGCTCCTCCCGCGGATCCCGGCGCTCCGGAAGACGCGGTACCCGCGCCCGGAGATCCTGCCGCCGCCGAAGGCGCACAGGAAATCCAGGAATCCGAGGAGGGCTACCTGATCAAGGACGCGCCGATCAACGACATCTTCCAATTCCTGGCCAAGCAGGGAGGCCGCCAGTACTTCCACAATGCCAAGCTTGCCACGCCTGAATACCGCGTGACGGGGCACTTGAACGACGGCAATCCGCTCCAGCAGATGGAAGAGCTGGCCTTCATGTACGGCCTGACCCTCTACACCAAGGGCACGACCATCTACGCCCTGAGCCAATCCCAACTGAGCCAGCTCCCGAGCGCGGAATTCAACTACCAGCTCCGCTACCTGCGACCGACGGACATCGAGCCCATCAAGGCCTTGATCCAGCCGATGCTCACGCCCGGCACGGGCATCGTGAACTTCGAGCCGAAGACCAACACGATCGTGATCGTGGATACCGCGCACCGCATCGAGCAGGCGCGCAAGCTCCTCCACAGCATCGATCAGGCAAAGGGGCAGATCGTCGTCGAAACGAAGATCCTGCGGATCAACAGCAGGGCCGCGGAACGGACCGGCATCGATTGGTCCTCTTCCCTCGGCGCGACGGGAACATCGATCGAGGTGGTCCGCAGCCTTAACAGCGTCTTCGGCATCTCCTCCAACTTCGACCCCGACGCCACCGGCGGCATCACATCGGGCAGCACCCTCTCCTCATTGGAAATTCCGGGCGCCGCGAACAACCTCGTCCTTTCGCCCCTTCAGTTGAACGGGGTGCTCCGGGCCCTCGCCGAAGGCAACTTCGCCACGCAGGTTTCCAACCCTACCCTCATCACGGAGGACAACGAGCAAGGCTCGATCTCCATCATCGACCGTATCCCGATCATCACCGCCACGGTCACCCAGTCGAACGGCACCACCAACATCACCGAAGAGGTGCGTTACAAGATCGATTCGACCGACAAGAGCATCTCCGAAGATCCGGAGAAGCACCGGGAAGTGGGCATCTCCGTTTCCATCACGCCCACCTTGCTGCCGGACGGCACGGTCCGCATGCGCCTGCGCCCGCGTTCCGCCCAGATCGTCGAGCAGGTCCGGGGCCAGTCCGGCAACACCTATCCCCGCGTGACGGAGTCGATGATCGAGTCCCTCTCCCGCGTCCCCGACGGTCACTCCCTGGTAGTGGGCGGCTTCTACGGCGAGATCGAGAACAAGAACAACAACAAGGTGCCCGTTCTCGGCGACGTGCCGGTGCTCAACTTCTTCTTCAAGAGCAAGGAGACCGTGAAGGAAAACTCCAGCTTGG
>Ga0307414_10001319_pt1 | contig 12827 bp, 10 predicted proteins | sample DK1Ometagenome_FD_203804 | JGI IMG/M metagenome (GOLD analysis project Ga0307414, IMG submission 203804) | Maize rhizosphere microbial communities from greenhouse at UC Davis, California, United States - DK15-O-3 | ecosystem: Host-associated > Plants > Roots > Rhizosphere > Soil | place: USA... | reverse complement strand
CTTTCCCTCTGTATTTAGAACCGCCGTCGCACCGTGTTCGATCACGTGCTGTGCCAGCATGGCCTTCTTATACCCGACGGTAACGTAAATACAATCGACGTGGTCCCGTAGTTGATCGATCCCGCGCGCGATCAAGGTGGTACCGCCGAACGGCGCCATAGGTTTGGGAATGTCGTCTGTGAACCGCCCCATTCTTGCTCCCCGCCCGGCCGCCATTATAAGAGCTGTTTTGATCATCTCTTAATCTCGTGGCGAATCGATCAAAGCCAATATCTCTTGCTCCGAAAGCCGCTCCGTATTGGCTGAGGACAGTCCGCGCTCAAGCGCCTTTTCAGCCTTACTGTTGAAAGTAATGAAGTAGTGGGGAACACCATTCAGATCCATCTCGGTCGTGAACGGGAGTTCGATATCGCCGATCAGAAACTCGTCATTTCGTTCTCCGGGCCTACCCTCCATTTTTTCCCAGCGCCCGCCCTTGTGACGCGTCCATGTGTCCAATATGTCCTGAATCTGCGCCGCTTTCATATATCTAGATAAAACTCCACCTCGAATGCCCTCGATATTTTCCATGGCAGTCGTCACCAGCCGTACCGCCTCGTCGACTGAAAAAAAGAAACGTCGCATTTCCGGGCCGGTACTTCGAATCACCCCCGTTTCATCGAACATCTTTTTCCAAATCGGCAGTACCGAACCTGTCGACCACGCCACATTGCCATACCGAACGCATGCGAATTTGGTGTCCGATTTACCATCCATCGAACAAAAGATCCGCTCCATTATCGCTTTCGAGAGGCCGTAAGTGTTCCTCACAGGAGGTGCCGCCTTATCCGTCGAAATAGCTAAGACACTCTCCACCGCCTTTTCTACAGCCACCCGCGCGACGTTCTGTGAACCTACAACATTCACATCGACACATTCCATCGGCTGCTTTTCCGCGAGATCGACGAACTTTGTCGCCGCCGCATGGATCACGATGTCTGGTTTCGTTTCGACGAACGTGTCGCGCACCGCCTCGATATTCGCTACGTCCATCGGAAGAACGGCACAGCCGGTCACTTCGGCCGCGTGCATATTCTGTTTATTATTGCGGCCCGTCAAAACTACATCGTAGTCGTCCTTCAGTGCCAAAGCCAAATTGCGGCCTAAAAAACCAGTGCCGCCGGTTACGAGGATTTTCTTTCTCATGAAATATAAATGTTTTAATGCATCCTTCCCTTTAAATAAATCTATGGTGCTATTCAAAGATATCGAATCTCACGCAGGCAGCGCCAATCCGAATACAAATAATCAGGAGACCTAACGTTAATGTCCGATAACAGTTAGCCGCCCTTTACGCACACCTTCATTGATCGCCCCCGCCAGGCACAGCTTGTAAGTTATCCAGAGCACCCTGCGCGAAATACCGAAACGTTCCTGCACACTAGCAGCTTTTATCAACCCAAACTGCACTACCGATGCGCCCAACACCCGCTTCATTAATTTTCGAAAAATCAACCGCAGCGAATCCTCGCGCAGTTTTACGGGCAAGCTCTCGTTGACAAGCTGCAAACGTGGGTGGTCTTCGCCGTACTTGAGCCAGAAATAATAGTCCGTTTGGCTGTAGAGATTTTGGCGTCGACAGTAATCGGCGAATGTCCATCCGGCCCAGTCGTTATGTATCCCTCTAATGTGCGGAACGCTCAGTACTCGAACGCCGAGATCTCCCCTGGCGCGCATTGCCAATTCCTGATCTTCACTGCTGGAAATAAAAAAACCCTCATCGAATCCGCCCAGTCTTTCAAAATCCCTTTTGGGCAGAGAGCAGTTCGCACCTGTGAAGGCCAAAGTTTCATGGACGCCTTTATCTGTCGATTTCGGCGACAGCGAGCGGCGAAATTGGCCCAGGGGCAAATCCTCTTGTTCAGGCAGCGGCTCGATCGCTCCTAGGATCCAACAGCCCGGATTAGCTTCAAGCATTTCGACATGATCCGCGACGAAAGTGGGCTCGACCAGAATGTCGTTATCGATGAAGATAAGAAATTCACCCCGAGCCTGTCGGGCGCCCGCGTTTCGAGACATCGCGACGGCCCCCGGCGTTGTACGACGTACCAACTTCAATTCGCATGGAAATTCCTGTGCCTGCACGACGGAATCCGTATCGTCGGTCGAATTGTTGTTCACCACTATCACTTCCCACTGACCGTTATATTTCTGCCGCGCAAGGTGTTCTAGTGTCAACTTCAGCGCGTCGCAGCGATTAAAGCTGGGAATGACAACCGAAACTTTCATATGGTTGATTCAACCCCCGAATTGAGCACGGATTTATATGCCCCGACGACGTCACGTCGCACCTGGGCTCGCTCCAATCTCTGACGAATCAAAGCCATATTTGAAACGGCCGCGCGCTTCAAAACTGATTCGTCATTTATGACACTCCGAACTGCCCGGGCGAGATCTTCCGGATCCTCCGGGCTCACGAGCAGACCGTTCACTCCATGCTCGATCCATTCACGAGTCGACACTGTATCCGACTGGATCGGGAAAGCTCCCATCATCATCGATTCGAGCATTGTGTTCGGCGTTCCATCTGAGATATTTAGGCCGATTGAGAGTCTTGTGCGGCCCATCAAGGCGATAAATTCTGTATGCGACAAAGGGGGAAGCACATTGATTCGCAAACGTCCGTTAATCTGTGCAGCCTTTTCAATCACCGATCGGTCGGCGGAGTAGATAGCAATCTCATAACCCTCCAAAACGTCGGCACATCGATCTAGAGCCTCCAACGCCGTCAGGGCCCGACCCTGGTTGTCTTCGCGAATGATACCTTTGAGGGCGACCGTTTTCCGGGCCTGCATCTCCACGTCGACACCGTGTTGCATTTCGCGAACCGGAAAGCCGCCGCCAGTGGGATAAACCCCTAAGATCGGGCCGTCGAATCCGTAATCCCGAGCAAGCTGGTTGTCGCGCTCGCAGTCGATGAACATATAATCTATTTCGCTGAGTACGGATCGGATCCGTGCGCCGTGCTCGGGCATTGGACCGTACATATACAGGTCATTCCCCCAGCTTGAATAGATCCATTTAGGGAATTTGGCTCCTCGGCTCTCGATGACTCTCTTTGCGTCGAGGGCTAAATAACCCGCCTTGCTGATCTCCATTGTATGAATGATATCCGGCCGGATCTCTTCGATGAGATTAGCAAGCCTAACGGATCGAGGCCGGATCTTCTCATGAAGCCGCGTGACACCAAGTCGCACGCGATCACCCCGTTCAAAGGGATAGTAAATACCAGTCTGGCGAACCGCTGCCCTTTTTTGTTTTACAACGAGGTGGAGTGTCGCTGATTTTGGGACAGTTTCGTGGACGGTGAGGTCCGATGTCGCCGTTGGGGAAAAAAGATGGAGGTCCCAGCCCTCATCTACCAGTTGGTCCATCCACCGCCCCGTGTGTATCACCCCCGGCATTGAGACGAAGAGTACAACTGGCCTTGCCTTCTTAATATCTGATTTATTCACTTGGAGAATCGTGAGTTTATTAAAAACAATGAACTAAAATCTCTGAATTATTCGGCATTAATAAATCTAATCGATCATTCCTTTTACGGCGAAGGCCTATTTGACGACCAATACCATTTAAGTCATTGGTTGCGGGCCCCAATGCCGGACGAACAGCCCACCATACTGGTCCGCTTGATTACCACAAAAACGCCGGCTCATCGGCGATAAATCCCCCTCGTGCGAACAGGATTTTGGACCGATGGTTTCGGTACGTGTAATGAAAAACCGAGCGGGTAAAACGCAATTGTTTAATAAGTTTGCTGTGAATACCTTCGTATCTTTCAGCAAAGTTCCCATTAGGTCCCGGCCACAGCCGCTACCTTCTGCCCACCGCGTTTGCGCCATCGATTTCGTGGAACGGCCACACTGATTTCACGCGCCGACGGAGACCGGCCGGGACGAGGGAAGCTGTAATTTGCCTAACAATCCGTTGTAACTTGTCCTTTCGCAAGAAGAAAACGCCTAACATCAACGCCATAGTGTAATTACGAAGCGCGAGACCGCCCCACCCGAGATTATAATAATCATCTCCAATTCGGAGATGCCAAGCGGCCCGCAATTCCCTTGACTCTTTGTCTGTTCGGCCGCGCAGCTTAATTAGGTTTCTCTTCCCGACCTCGGCGAACGAGCGGTACTGAATACCTTCTGACGTATTGCCATCATGCCGCCGTATCTTCACGATATCCCGTCTAATGAAAGTTACTGGTGCAGCTTCACAAAATCGGATATAGAGGTCGAAATCCTCCGAAAGTTCTGTCGTTGGATCAAAGCCGCCGAGTATTCGTAGCAAATCGGACTTAATAATGTAGCTTCCTATACACAGGTAGAAGTCCTGAATCATATCTACGCCAATGGTTTCAGACCGTCTTTCTCGGTGATAGTTAACGTCGAGGCAGGGAGGATAATCTTCGCCATTTTCATACATGTACGTCCAGTCGCCACCTATCACTCGAGAATCCGGGTTAGCCTTCGCCGCTGCATACAAAGCAGCAAGTGACTCTGAATGTAGTAAATCGTCGGAATCGAGGAACATAATATATTCCCCTCTTGCCTGCTCGATGCCAAAATTTCGGGCCACCGACCGACCTCTGTTTTCCCTGAAGAAAATGCGTACATTTGGTACTGAATCGAAATCTGCAAGCACGTCCCGAGTAGAATCGATCGAACCGTCATCCACAATAATGACTTCCACTCCTTCAAGTGACTGGCCGAGAACACTGTGAACTGTTTCTGACAGAAAATGAGCTCGGTTGTATGTAGGAATAATTACAGAAACAGTAATTGACATGCTCAATTTTCTACACCCATAACCTTGGGAGGGAATACTGGCTCAACGCCATTGTTAAAATAAGTTCTCGCTTTCCGATTCAACGATTGGAAGTAAGTCTCGCCTCGAACCAGGAGATTCAAGGACACTATCGTTCCGACCCTATACCCGAAGTTATAGGTTTCGGCTGATTCGCGTTTTTTCGTTATTTTTACCCATAGACTTACAAGCAGGAAACTAATTGCATTATCGAACGCAACAAAAATATTACTAGCGATCGAGGGTAAGGTTCCGTAGAGATCCCGCCGGGCCTTCCAATTAGCAGCAGTTATGAGTTTACCCGCCATAAGGCCCCGACCTATATCTCGTTTGAATGTAACGCTTTTTATATGTTCTACCTTTGCATCGCGAACTATGACAATTCTGTACCGCTCCTCTCTTACACGGCGACAGATTTCATACTCCTCCCCGAAAAGGAAAGAGTCCTCTCTGAAAAAATAGTTGCCGCCGAGGGCAGAACGTCGACAAAGATAGCCTGTGCCAAGTATGTAATCTGCGTCTATCAGTGGAGTATCCGGCGGTATCGATTCGATATGTTCTTTTTCGAAAAACCGGCGCCGAAAAACCGACCACAGGATCGATTTGGGGAATAGTGGCAGCTCTCCGATCGGAAGTTCGATTTCATCGCCGAGTTGTATTGCAGGCACCGCAATGCCGATATCGGGGTGGTCGTCCAAGACTGCAACAAGATTACTCAGTGTGCCGTCTTGCAACGTGGCATCGGGATTGAGCGTCATTACGTACTCGCCACTGGAAAGATGGAAAGCTTGATTGTTTGCCACCGAGAAACCGTAATTAAACGTATTCCGGACCACGACCACATCCGCAAACGATTCCAGCACAGCGAGACTGTCGTCGACAGAATTATTGTCGACGACAATGACTTCGACACCGTGACCGTGACGGTTGCGGAATATCGACTCGAGGCATCTCTTTAAATAACCGGCCGTATTCCAATTAACAATCAATATTGAAATCTTAGGTGCCATTCAGTTTACCGCGATGCCTCCAATTCATCGACCTTCGCGACCACGGCAAACTGCATCCACCTCATATCAGAAATGGCCTTGAATGAGATTGCGTTCAAAAGTCGGAACTTCCAGATCGCATAACGATCATATATGTCCAAGGGGTTTATACCCTCCAATCTACTTATCTTTAATCCTCGATCTTCAAAAAGACGAATTATGCTCTTTTCAGTAAAGAAGCGGAGGTGTGTCCTATCCAATATTCCTGCGTCTGTGTACTCCCAGTTTTTATGCATTAAGACTATCCAAATATTGGGGAAATATCGGACATTGGGAATGGAGGCAACAATGGTCCCGCCGGGAGCAAGTATCGATTTGGTGTATTCAAGAACAGAATACGGGTCGATCATGTGCTCGAGAACGTCATTGAATACGACACAGTCGAAATGCCCAACCGGCAGGTCCGCTGAACTGCCGAATGACCCGCAGATCACCCGATCAAGCACCGTTTCTGCAATTTTCGCGGCTTCCGGGTCCGTTTCGATACCCCAGACTTCAGCCCCTCTCTCCGACTTTAACAAATTTCCAAAATTTCCTATTGAACAACCGACGTCAAGGATACGGCGAGCTTCCTTCGGCACAAACGACAACATTTCATGCCGATCTGCGGTGGCATAAACTTGATAATTATTCTTGACCTGAGATGCTGAACCGTTATCCATGCGATCATTTTATCAAAAACGATAGTCGTGTTCGCATCCAATCCCGTTCGTCGTTTTGCATCAGCCGGTTCCAGACAATAAAACTGTAGACGGTGGTCGAAAGACAGGCCACAAGGATCAAGTTCGTCGAATTGACGCTGAACGCCATTGCTGTTAAAAGCGGCAGGATCAGCGAGGCAACAGCGGCGGCTAAAGGTGCGGAGCCTTGGGCGAATGGTAGAAATGCTGTACGAGTGATCTTTTTTGACAATAAGATCACTAATATCGCATCGAGGGTGATTCGTATACTCCAGGCAGCGGCGGCACCTATTATACCAAAACGGCCGATCATGAAGAACGCGACGGCGACGTAAACAACCAATTCGATCCAATAGAGCTTGGCGAAGATGTCGGTTCGACCTGCGGCGGTTATCGAGGCGTGCGGTACGTAGGCCAAAATATTGAAGAACAGCCCGATCAGAAGAAGGTAGAACGGAAATGTGCTCTCCCGTCCGAAATCTTCACCTGCCCAGACAGTAAAGAATGGCTTTGCCACAACGAACATCAACAACAATACCGGTAACAGCCAAATAATGTTCAGCCTAATGCTTCGGGAGAAAAGAGAGTCAAATTCAGCCTTTTTTTCAGGCATCTGCAGCTGTGAAAAAGCAGGTACGAGCGACTGCGTCATCGCCATCGAAAACATCGTCGCCATGTTTGCGAAGGTGAAGGCCACCGAATAATAGGCGAGTGCTTTGACCGAAACAAGCTTCGTAAGAAATAGCTTTTCAAGATTAACGAGCAATATCGCGGCCACCATGGCGACGAACCATGCGCCGCCGAATTTTAGAAGCGGGCGGACGAAATCGCGGTTAATAGTCGGCCTAACGAGTCGCGGGAGTAGACGACCTGAGAAGTACGTAACTGCCCCTAGCATGCCGACGGTGATCAAGAAAGACCAGCCCACGGCTCCGATGATTCCGCCGCCAAAATAGAGGACGAACGGGGTGACGACGGCGAGCAATATCCTTGGAACTGCCTGTGTTACCGTATTCAGATCCATCCGGAGGCGGGCGAGCATCGGCGAATTAAGAACCGACGACAGGATGCCTATGAAGAAGGACACCGAGGCGATCTTAAGGGCAATGTTAGCTTCCGCGAGGAGGTGCTCGGGAACGTTGAGTAGACGCACGATCTGGAACGAGAAGAGAAATAGCGGTAAAGCCACGACCAGAGCGGAAGCGGCGGCGATGGCCGTGGCAGTCCAGACGAGTTCGACTTCCTTTTTCTCGTCACCCTGACCGTAGGCCTCGGCCGCAAACTTCGTCGAGGCGACGCCCATACCGAAATCGGCAAAGGAAAAGTAAGTCGGAATCAGGCCCACCAGGAGGAGAACTCCGTAACTTTCAGTCCCAAGAAATCTGATTATGAACGGCGTCGAAATGAACGAAACGGCGAGCGGGATCACAGAGCCGCCGAGGGTCCACATCGAGCCTTTGATCACTTTGGTGGTCATGCCGGCGGTCGATGGGGCTTGGGGTGAAGGCTGAGAGGCGGCTTCGGAAATTGGAGATGCGATACTGTCTACGGACACTTAAAAGAGATTAGCATTGTGCCGCCTACATCAGCTAACTGATCAACTATTCTTAAAAAAAAGGGCTGCAGTTAAATGTGGTTTAGATCGTGACCGGATGGCCTGAGCGCGGCAGAGTTAGGCTTTTCGGACAGGATGCGACGATCACGGCCGACCCAGGGTTAGGCGAGTTTGTATCGTTCACCGCAACGGTTCCTAACATATTTCTTCACGGAAAAATCGCGCGAGGTTGTCGATCAGCAGTTGGCTGTCTACAACGAGGTCGGCGGAGTACGGAGCTTGGGCTTTGTCGGTCGCCGGGCACAGTTGGTAATAGTATTCGTGCTCGAGGGCGGAGGCCATGTTGAAAAAGCAGTTGGAAACGCGCGGGTCGTTTTTCCTAAATTCCATCACCCTGCCGCCGGCCGGCATAAAGAGCATATTTGACAAGCCTGCGCCGTGGATCGAGACGAGATACCCAACGGATGAGAACAGGTCCGCCTGTTCGGCGAACGAAAGGTTTTCGGCGAAAACGGTCTCGAATCCGAAATCGGCGAGAATGGTCGATACCTCGTCGTCGTTGACGACCTTCCGTCGCTTTGCCAAACTTCGGCTGATATAAATGCGTTTGTTCGGGTTGTGATCCTGGGGAATGTCGACGGTCATGATCCGACGGATCTCATCGACCGTCGCTTCGTCAAAATCACCAGATTCGGCCGCGTGGACCGGAAGATACAGCCGATGGGCAATGACAGTTTCGTTTTCGTTTATGAATTCGAGATCGCCGACGCCGAACCGTCCAAACGAATCTTTGACCAGTTCGGAATCGGCAAAGCGGGCGGGCAGTAAAATGGTCGAGTGACTCAAACGATCGGCAGCGATCACGAGTTTCGGCAGGACGTCCGCCAGCCAGTGAAAGTAACCCTTCGACCAGTCGTCCGTCACCCAAACCACACGCTCGAGCTCGCGGACCGGCCTGGCTCTCAAAACTTCCTCGTAGCGCTTATTCCGGCGCTTGCGCCGCCACCGCCTAAAATTTTCGAGCCGGGCGAACGACTCGGGCATCATGAGGCCATCGCGGAAAAGAATTCCCTCGGCAGTTATTTTTACATTTTCAAACTCGACGACTTGCGGCTGGGGAATTTTTTTGACCAAGTCGCCCTCAAACAATTCAAGATCCCGATCGGCAAAATTCGCGGGCAAGCGCCGTTTGACAGTTTGGAACCGACCGGCCGATTCGATTTCCCGTCCGGTTTTTTCTAACTGTTTGCTGACGTTCGACACTGTTAGGTCAATGGTGGTCCTTCGCTCCGTCGGGAAGTTGGCCGTGATATATCTCGCTGCCGGCCGATTTGAATTCGGCGGCTTTTTCACTCATCCCGACGGCAAGAGCGTTTTCGGCTTCGATGTTCTGGGCGTTCGCGTAATCACGAACGTCCTGGGTGATCTTCATCGAGCAGAAGTGCGGGCCGCACATCGAGCAAAAATGGGCGAGTTTCGCTCCCTCGGCGGGCAGGGTCTCGTCGTGGAATTCTTTCGCCTTTTCCGGGTCGAGGCCAAGGTTGAACTGATCCTCCCAGCGGAACTCGAATCGGGCTTTCGAGAGTGCATTATCGCGGTATTGAGCGCCGGGATGACCTTTCGCCAGATCGGCGGCGTGGGCGGCGAGTTTGTAGGTGATGACCCCCTCTTTAACGTCCTGCTTGTTCGGAAGGCCGAGGTGTTCTTTAGGCGTAACGTAGCAAAGCATGGCCGTACCGAACCAGCCGATCATCGCGGCGCCGATCCCCGAGGTGATGTGGTCGTATCCAGGGGCGATGTCGGTGGTTAGCGGCCCGAGCGTATAGAATGGGGCCTCGCCGCAGACCTCGAGCTGCTTGTCCATGTTCTCCTTGATCAGGTGCATCGGCACGTGGCCGGGACCCTCGATCATCGTTTGGCAATCCATCTCCCAAGCGATCTTGGTGAGCTCGCCGAGAGTTTCGAGCTCGGCGAACTGTGCTTCATCGTTAGCATCCGCGATCGAGCCGGGCCGTAACCCATCGCCTAAACTAAAGCTCACGTCGTACGCCCGCATGATTTCGCAGATCTCTCTAAACCTTGTGTAAAGAAAGCTTTCCTCGTGATGGGCCAGACACCATTTTGCCATTATGGATCCGCCTCGGCTGACGATCCCGGTGGTCCGTCGGGCGGTCAGCGGAATGTAAGGCAGGCGCACGCCGGCGTGGATGGTGAAGTAATCAACGCCCTGCTCGGCCTGTTCGATCAGCGTATCGCGGTAAAGTTCCCAGGTCAGGTCTTCCGCCTTGCCATTTACCTTCTCCAGAGCCTGATAGATCGGGACTGTTCCGATCGGGACGGGCGAATTGCGAAGGATCCATTCCCGTGTGGCGTGGATGTTCTTCCCTGTGGAAAGGTCCATCACTGTGTCGGCCCCCCATAAGGTCGACCAGCGCATTTTTTCCACCTCTTCCTCGATCGATGAAGCGACGGCCGAATTTCCGATGTTCGCGTTGATCTTGACGAGGAAGTTGCGGCCAATGATCATCGGTTCCGCTTCGGGGTGATTGATATTTGCGGGAATGATGGCACGACCTCGGGCGACCTCGTCGCGCACGAACTCGGGCGTGACGAATTCGGGAATCGCGGCTCCGAACGGATCGCCTCTGTGCTGATGATTCAGCGAGCTCCGGTCGTTTCGCTCCACGCCGGCCAGGTGCCGGCGTTCCCGCTCGCGCCCTAGATTTTCGCGAACGGCGATGTACTCCATCTCTGGGGTGACGATCCCCTTTCGGGCATAGTGCATCTGCGTAACACAAATGCCCGGCTTGGCTCGCAATGGAGCGCGTTTGAGACCGGGGAATTCCTCTAACGCTCCGTTGTCTTTGACCCGTGCGATGTCTTCGGCACCTTTGGTCAGGTAACCGTTATCCTGCGGCACGATCCGGCGGCCCTCATATTCCTCCACATCGCCGCGGGCGACGATCCACTCACGCCGGAGAGCCGGGAGGCCGTCGCGAACCCTATGCTTTTCCTCCGGATCCGTCCATGGGCCGCTCGTGTCGTAAACGCGGACCGGCGGGTTTTCCTCTATCGTGCCGTCCATCGCTTTTGACGGCGTGAGCGAGATCTCGCGAAACGGGACACGCAAATTGTGGCTGTTTTGGTTGACGCTGTTCCCGTCCGTTTCAACGTATATCTTGCGTGAAGCGGGCAAACGGACCTCGTCGCTGGTGATCTCTGACAACTGTTCTTTCATCGTTTTTCTCCCTTCGTCGGTATTATCCGCATCAGGTTTTTAGGGTCTTGTCGTGAAACAACTCTCAGCTTTCGATAAGCTCCCCTGAAAACTTTTCAGCTAATTGTTCGCCTTGATTGTACGCCACGATCAGAGTTTGGGCGAGACTTCTGATCCTTTTCAATTTACAGGGGCAATTTATTTGACCGATTCCCTATGTCCTGGGCTATACTATTGTTTAGCGTTAGACAATGTTGAACGTCTCGCAAGGAAGTACAAACATGGTAAGGAAGATTGCGGTCATTTTTTTCATTATCTGTTTGGACATCGCATTTATCTTGATAATTCGCGGTGACTTTCAGCCGATGCGGGACATCGAGGTCGCGAGCCTGGAGGCGGTCAGTTCGTTCGAATCATTCGACACGATCTCAGTTGAGCCGCCGCTTTTAGACGAAGCGGAACCAGATTCGATGGAGATCCAGCAAAAGGACTGGGAGCGGGCCACTCGGTATTCCTTACTGCCGCAGACTCTTTCGCAGGCGCAACCCGCCAGGGTGAGAACGTTCCACGCGAAACGGCTCCGGAAAAGGCCGAATCTCGACTTATATGCGGCCAATGAACCGTTCGAAGAGTTCAAGGATACAATCATCTGGTACAAGCACGCAGGTGATGAGAGGAAAATCGAGACGGACCGAATGATCGACGTCATGCCGACAGCGGCGTATCAAGAAGACACAATTCCGGTCCGCCGAAAAAGATCGGTGATTTCAAAAGCGCTGCCGATCGTGAAGAAACCTTACGATTGGTTGAAGGAACTCGCGTCGGAATTGCGATGACGCCCGACTTCACTGTTGATCCGCATAGATCTCTTCTATCAGCTTAGACACTTCCCGCCCGGCTGATCCGCCTACTGCGGCGTCCCGTCCGTTTAGAATCGCATCGGCAAAATCGGATATCAGAGGAAGATGCACATTCTCGTGCGGCGGATGCTGTTCTTCACGCGAACCCTGAGAGGTCGTAATGTTCATCGTCCCATTGTTCAAGACCGGTATGCGGATGGAACCTTCGGTCCCGTAGATGTCTAGCGTGTCGCGCGGGTCTCGTGCCGCGTGGGTGACCGTTACGGAAGCGGTCGTGCCCGAATCGAATTCAAGAAACGTAGCAGCGGTGTCTTCCACTTGCCGCTCGAAGAATACATTAGCCGTGAGGCCGCGAACGCTTTCGACGCTACCGAAAAGATCTAACAGGACCTCCAGGCGGTGGCACCCGAAATCCATCATCGGCCCGCCCCCGCTTTTCGCCCTTTGAAGAAACCACCCTCTCGGGCCATCGGCACTCATATCGACGTATTCGAACGCGTTCATCTGTGCGATCACGGGTTTGCCAATTTCCCCGCTCGACAGCAATTCGCGAACGCGGACCAATACAGGGTAAAACCGTCGGTAATAAGCGACCCCGAGCTTGACGTTGTGTTTCTCACACGC
>Ga0307414_10001317_pt1 | contig 12827 bp, 11 predicted proteins | sample DK1Ometagenome_FD_203804 | JGI IMG/M metagenome (GOLD analysis project Ga0307414, IMG submission 203804) | Maize rhizosphere microbial communities from greenhouse at UC Davis, California, United States - DK15-O-3 | ecosystem: Host-associated > Plants > Roots > Rhizosphere > Soil | place: USA... | reverse complement strand
GCGTTGAGGTCGCGTCGCGTGCGGACGACGAGGTAGTTGGTGAGCGGCTCGACGGGGGCGCTGCGCCGCGAGAGGCGCCGCACGGTGTCGGCGGCGGCCCCCGCCGCGTCGTCCACCGTCGCGACGCGCTGCTCGAAGCGCGCCGTCTCGCGCGCCGTCACCGCGTCGAGCGCGGCGATGCTCCAACCGCCGGCCGTCTTGCCGCTCAGCTTCGCGGCGCCGAGGATGGTGCTCGTCTGCGGCGGGTCCACGTAGAGCACGTCACGGCCGACGACGCGCTCCACCGCCGGAACGCCGTCGGCGACGACGTCGTCGCTGCCCACGGCGCGTTGCGGGGCGCGCCCGATGCGCCGCGAGTAGAAGAAGTCGCCGAAGCCGAAGTTGTTGTAGCTGCGCGTGTCGCCGAAGCGGAAGATGTCCGCGCCCTCGACGAAGAACGGCCGCCGCTCGGGGAAGAAGTTCTCGAACTGCGTGAGGTTGACGACCGCCGGGTCGAGCTCGACCTGCCCGAAGTCGGGGTTGATCGTGCCGTTGATCGTCAGCGCCGGCGTGAGCCCGTACTTGAAGTCGGCGCCCGCCGACACGCTCCCGGCGTTGCGGCGGAAGAACGGGTTGCCCGACTGCACGGTGTCGCGGGTCAGCGTCGAGCTCACGTAGGGGAGCACCTCGAGCCGCCCCGGGCGCGGGATGCCGGTGATGCCGGTGAGGTCGCCCATCCGCGAGACGTAGGCGCCGGCGTTCTGCGGCACGTAGCTCCACCCCGAGCGCTCTCCGCGCCGCGCGAGGTCGCGCTGCACATTGAGGCCCCAGGTGCAGCCGGAGGCTGCACCTGGGGCTATCCTATTTGAAGCGGCGACGGCGTTGCCGTCGCCGGCCCGCTCCACGTGACCGCCGACGGCTCCCGGTACAGGCGGGCCGCCGACTCCTTCGCTGCTCGCCACCATCACCGGCGGGGCCGTCGCGCCCCGGCAGCGGTTGAAGCGGAGCTGCGAGAAGGGGATCCGGTACTCGATCGCCCAGCCGCCGGAGTCTACCGACGTCGCGACCTGCCAGACGGCGTCCCAGTTCAGGTCCTCGTTCGTGTCGTCGAAGTGGCGGACGTCCTTCTGCACCCCCTTCGGGTTGACCGAGAAGCGGAACGCGGTGCGCCGGTCGTGGTAGCTGTCGATGACGAGGTGCACCCAGTCGGAGTAGATCCCCGACGCGTCGCGGCGGGCGAGCTGCGAGGCGATCGAGTCGGGGCGCGAGTCGTGGAGGCGCACGCCGACGTAGAGCGCCGCGTCGTCGTAGAGGACGCGGACCTCGCTGCGCTCGCTCGCCGGCGCGCCGTCGTTCGGCCAGCTCTGTCGGAAGTCCGTCCCCACGTCGGCGCGCTGCCACGCCGGCTCGTCGAGCACGCCGTCGACGCGGATCGCGGCCGCCGCGCGGTCGGCGCGCAGGGCGCGGAAGCCGAGCGCGGGATCGGCGGCCGCCGCCGCGGCGGGCGCGGTGCCCTGCGCGCCGAGCGATGCGGCGGGCACGATGAGGAGGGCGGCGACGAGCGGAACGGAGCAGCGGCGGTGCGCCGCGGCGGGGCGGGCGGGGAGCGGTGGGACGTGCGGCGGCATGCGGGACGCGGCGGCGGGGGTGAGCGCCCGGCGTCGCCGCCGGGCCGGAGATCGTACACAATTCCGCACCCCGCCGGGCGCCCGCCAAGCCCCGGGCGCCCGGATCGACGTCAGGCTTTTGTAAGGCGCCCGCGCCCCGCCGCCGCGCGTTACTGCTTCAGCAGCCCGAGCTTGAGGGCGAGCTTCACGTAGTCGGAGCGATGAGTGAGGCCGAGCTTCTCGCCGATCCGCTGCTTGTAGGTGTCCACCGTCTTTGGACTGATGAACAGCTGCTCGCCGATCTCCGGCGCGCTGAAGCCGGCGGCGACGAGGCGCAGCACGTCGCGCTCCCGCTCGGTGAGGCGCTCGTACATCCCGCGCTCGTCGGCGTGCTCCTCGCGCCGGCGGAGGCCGCGCGCGAGGGCCCGCGCGGCGGCCGGCTGCACGTAGGTGTCGCCGTGGGCGACGGCGCGCACGGCGTCCACGAGCTCGCGGTCGGCGGCGCTCTTCACGAGGTAGCCGGCCGCGCCCGCCTCGAGCAGCGGCACGAGGTACTCGTCCTCGGCGTGCATCGTGAGGACGAGGACGCGCGACTTCGACCCCCGGGCGACGAGCTCCTTGGTCGCCGCCGTGCCGTCCATCTCCGGCATCGAGAGGTCCATCACGACGACGTGCGCGTCGAGCCGCTCGGCCATCGCCACGGCGTCGCGGCCGTTCGACGCCTCGCCGACGACGCGGATGTCCTTCGCCGCGCCGAGCACCGCCTTGAGGCCGGCGCGCACGACGGCGTGGTCGTCGGCGAGGATGACGCGGATGACGTCGAGCGGCGCGCGGTCGGCGCCACCCGCCGCCGCCGCCGCGTCGTGCGCGCCCGGCCTCGCTGCCTCGTCTCTCATCGCTCGTCTCCCGGATCGGAGGGGGGGGTGGTGGGCAGGGGGGGCGGCGGGTCGCCGAGCGGGGCCGACGCCGTGACACGCGTCCCGCGTCCCGGGGTGCTCTCGACGCGGAAGGTGCCGCCGACGAGCCCGAGCCGCTCGCGCATCGAGAACAGCCCCATCCCCGGACGGCGCGACTCGGCCTCGGCGACGTCGAACCCGCGACCGTCGTCGGTCACCTCGATGCGCAGCTCCCTCCCCCGCGGCCCGCGGTCGGCGGCGAGGGCGACGCGCGCCGAGCGCGCGCCGGCGTGGCGCTCGACGTTGCGCAGCGACTCCTGCGCCACGCGGTAGAGCGCCGCCGCGACGTGGCGGTCGGCCGACGCCGCCGCCCACGCGGCCGCCTCGTCGGCGCCCACGCGGACGTCGAGCGCCGCGCGCTCGCGCACCTGCCGCGCCTGCCACTCGACCGCGGCGACGAGCCCGAGGTCGTCGAGCACGCGCGGGTACACCGAGTGGGCGAGCGCCCGCACCTCCTCGACCGCGCTGCCGGCCAGCTCGCGGAGGAAGGCGAGCCGCTCGGCGAGCTCCGGGTCCGGATCGCGGCTGTCCCGCGACGCCGCGGCGAGCTGCATCGCGAGCGCGGCGAGGGTCTGCGCGGTCGAGTCGTGCAGCTCGCGCGCGATGCGCGCCCGCTCGGCGTCGGCCGCCTCGATCGCCGCCGCCGCCAGCTCGCGCATCCGCGTGCGGTCGCCGGCGAGTCCGTCGAGCAGCCGGTTCACCGTCCCACCCACGCGCGCCATGTTCTCGTCGGCGATCGGCGACGGCGCGACGCGCGCGTCGAGGTCGCCGCGCCAGACGCGCTCGGCCGCCGACTCGAGCTCGTGCAGCGGACGCAGCGCGAGGCGGACGAGGACGTAGTTCACGGCCACGCCGGCGGCGAGCGCGAGGGCGACGACGGCCGTCGCGCGCTCCCCAGCGCCGGCCAGAAATAGCGCCCAGGCCGCGGCGGCGACGACGACCGCGTTGGCGCCGACCAGCTTCGCGGCCAGCGGCACGCGCAGCAGCGGGCGGAGCCAGCGCGGCGGTCTGGCGCTCGCGGCGTGGGCGGCGCCGCGGCCGGCGACGGCTGGCCGCGGCGCGCGCCCGAGCTCCACGCCGCGGAGGAGCGTTGCCTCCGGCCGCGCCGCCGCCGCCGCCGCCGCTGCCTTCGCCGTCATCGCATCCCTCGAGGTCCGATCGCGTTCCATGCCCTCATGACCGTCCGTCCTCTACTTCTGCACGACCAGCGCCGTCACCATCCCGAACATACCATGCTCCGACTCGGCGTGCGGGAGGATGTGGCAGTGGAAGGCCCACGTGCCGGGGTTGTTGCAGTTCACGATCACGTCCCACCGCTCGCCGGGCGCGACGTTGAGCGTGTCGCACCGCCACGGCTGCGGCTGTGGCCAGCCGTCCTTGTCGATGACGGTCATGTGCATGCCGTGCAGGTGCATGGGGTGGATCATCATCCCCTCGTTCATGAAGCGGATGCGCACCTTCTGCCCGAGCTTGGCGACGATCGGCTCCGTCGCCGGGAAGCCCTTGCCGTTGACCGTGTACCCGTGGAAGCCGTCGTTGAGGATCATGACGTAGTCCACGTCCACCTTCTCGATCGCCCGCAGCCGCTTCGGCTCGATGACGAAGGCGCCGAGGAGCCCCATCCCGACCTGCTTGGCGGCGTTGTGGTGGGAGTGGTACATGTGCGAGCCCGGGTTCGGCGCCGTGAACTCGTAGGTGTACGTCTGGCCCGGCTTCACGGGCGGCTGCGTGATGAACGGGACGCCGTCCTGGTCGTTCGGCACCTCGACGCCGTGGAAGTGGATCGAGGTGGACTCGGCGAGCTCGTTCCTGAGGACGAGGCGGACGCGGTCGCCCTCGCGGACGCGAATCTGCGGGCCCGGGATCTGGTCGTTGTAGGCCCACGCGCGGACGCGCTTGCCCGGCTCGACTTCCCACTGGAGCTCGCGGGCCGTGAGCTCGTAGACCTTGACCCCGTTCTCGATCCGCGGCTGGAGGAGCTGGTTCCCCTTCCCCTCGGTCTTCGCCGGGAAGGCCTTCACCCCCTTCTCGTGCATGGCGTCCATCGCGTCGGCGCCCGACGCCGCGGGGGTCGCCGGGTGGGGGGCGGTGGAGCCGCCGCTGTGGTCACTGTCGGCGTTCGTCGCGCCGGGCTTGGCGGCGTTGGCGGCGCTCTTGTTCGCGTCGGCCGAGCCGGCGCCGGCGGCCTTCGGCGCCTCGTCCTTGGTGGTGCAGGCGCCGAGTGCGCCGGCGGCGAGCGCCGTCAGGGCGCTGTTGCGGAGAAAGTCGCGGCGGCTCCCCGACGCGCGCAGCAGGGCGTCGGGGCCGGTCGGCGCGCCGGCAGTGCGGGGCGTCGTCGTCGTATCGCTGGACATGTCGAGGTCGTCTCGGGTCGTCGTCTTCGGCGCGGCGCACCGCGAAGGGCGCATCGCATCGCGTAGAAGCTCGCTACGAGGGAGAAGCTACGGCTCCGCCGCGGGCTCCTCTGTCGGGGGGGTAAGGGAACGTCGGTCAGGGAATCCCCGACACCGCGCGCGGAATCACACTGCCGGTCGCGTCGGCGGCGGCGATATGTTCCCACCGTGCCCACCCCCTCCACCCCGCTCTCCGACGCGATCCTCGTCGGTATGGTGTCCATCTCGGCCGACGCCATCGTCGCCGTGGACGACAGCCTGCGCGTCATCTTCTTCAACACCGGCGCCGAGCAGATCTTCGGCTGGCAAGCGTCGGAGATCGTGGGGCAGGAGCTCGCCGTGCTTCTCCCGCAGCGCTTCCGCGCCGCGCACCGGGGGCACGTCACCCTCTTCGGCACCTCGCACGAGCGGGCGCGGCAGATGGGGCAGCGGCAGGAGGTGCTCGGGCTCCGCCGCAACGGCGAGGAATTCCCCGCCGAGGCGTCCATCGCCCACCTGACGGTGGAGGGGCGCACCGTGTACACGGCGGTGCTGCGCGACGTCTCCGAGCGGAAGCGCATCGAGCGCGAGCTGCGGGCGGCGCTGCGGGCGCGCGACGACATCGCCGGGATCGTCTCGCACGACCTGCGCAACCCGGTGCAGGCGATCCGGATGCTGTCCGGCGCGATCCTCGCCTCGGCGGATGGCGATGCCGGCGCGCCGAGGCTCGACCCGGCGGTCGCCGAGCAGGTGGCGGTGATCCGCCACGCCGCCGAGCAGATGGACGGGCTGATCCAGGATCTGCTCGACGCGGCGCGGATCGAGGCCGGTCAGCTGCACGTGGACCCGCGCCCGACCGACGCCGTGCGGCTCGTGACGCGGGCGCTCGAGCCGCTCGAACCGCTCGTCGAGGCGAAGGGTCAGCGGCTCGACTTCGACGCCGACACCGACCTCCCGCTCGTCATGGCCGATGCGCCGCGCATCGAGCAGGTGCTGTCGAACCTCGTCGGCAACTCGATCAAGTTCAGCCCGGCGGGGGGGCGGATCGCGGTCACCGTGCGCGCCGACGGTGACGCGGCGGTCGTCGTCGCGGTGCGTGACGAGGGACCGGGGATCCCCGCCGACCAGCTACCGCACGTCTTCGACCGCTACTGGCAGTCGGCCCGCACCGGCCGCCACGGCGCGGGCCTCGGCCTCCCGATCGCCAAGGGCATCGTCGAGGCCCACGGCGGCCGCATCCGGATCGCGAGCGGGGACGGAGGAGGGACGGTGGCGACGTTCACGCTTCGAAGTGCGGGGACTGGCGAGTAGGGCGGAAGGGGTGAGGGAAGTGCGGGAGTCGGGTGCTGGGACCGGTCTAGTCATCCCGAGCGCCAGCGAGGGATCGCTCGACGCGTACAGCGATCCCTCGGGTTGCCCCTCGGGATGACGGGGATTCCTCCCCAGTACCAGACACCCAGCACCCGTACAGTTCCCTCACTCCTCGTCCCTCGAACCTCCCACCACTCTCACTCGTTGTTCTCCGCCGCTGCCTGATCCGTAAGTCCGGTGACCGCCGACTCGCTCCACTCGGACTCGCTCTCGGCGCCGCTGCGACGCGTGTAGCCCTCGTCGCCGGCGGGGGCGGCGGGGAGGGCGCGCTCGAGGGCGGCGGCGATGTCGGCCGAGAGCTCGGGGAAGAGGGCGTGCAGCTTCACCTGCAGCCAGGCGAGGCCCGGCATCACGAGCTCGGCGTCGCCGTGCCGCAGGGCGTCCACGATCCGCCGCGCGGCGCGCTCGGCGCTCGCGCTGAACCCGGGGAGCGAGTCGGCCGTCTTGAACCACGCGTACTCGGCGGCGTGGTCGCCCTTCACCGCGACGTGGCCCGGGCTCCCCGTGCGCATGAGCCCCGGGCAGACCGTCGTCACGACGATGCGCTCCTTGGCGAGCGTCGCGCGCAGCCCCTCGGAGAGCCCGACGAGCGCGAACTTGCTCGCGCTGTAGGGGAGCAGGTGCGGAAGGCCGATCTTGCCGCCGATCGAGGAGATGTTAACGATCCGGCCGGCACCGCGCGCGCGCATCAGCGGGAGCACCGCCATGGTCGTGTAGAGCGGCGCCCAGAAATGCGTCAGCATCGCCTCCTCGTAGTCCTCGAGCCCCATCCGCTCGGCGGGCCCGACCTGGATGACGCCGGCGTTGTTGATCAGGACGTCCACCCCGCCGAAGCGGTGGCGCACGGCGCGCACCATCGCCTCCACCTGCACGCGGTCGGTGACGTCGCACTCGAGTGCGATCGCCTCGCCGCCGAGCGCGTCGAGGTCCTCGACTGCGCGCTCAAGTTCCTCCTCGTCGCGCGCGCAGATGGCGACCCGCGCCCCCTCGCGCACCAGCTCGCGCGCCAGGACGAGGCCGAGCCCGCGCGAGCCGCCGGTGACGATGACGCTCTTCGCGCGCAGCGAGATGGCGCGCCGGTTCCGCAGCGCCGCGCGCGCGGCGACGAACGCCCCGACGGCCGCCGCCGCCCAGAGGAAACCATGCCCGCCCCGCTCGTCGTCGAGCTCGCGCAGCGCCTCGGCCAGCTCGTCGTCGTCGAGCTCCGACTCGTCGTCGAGCTCCTCGTCGTCCAGCTCTTCCAGCTCGATCTTGCGGCGCATGCAACCTCGTTAGGCTAGAGGTGTCGGAGGAGTGCCGGGCCTGGGGCACTGCGGAGGTGCTGGGTGTCGGGGCGCTCCCGTCATCCGGAGGGCACAGCCCGAGGGATCGCTCTGGGTCGGGGCGATCCCTCGCTGGCGCTCGGGATGACGGAGAAAGGCACAGGCGCCCAACACCCGACACCCAGCACCTGCGCTCTTCCCGGCACTCCCCTTGCCCCTCTCCCCTCGTCCCAACATACGGACGGAGGAGCACCATGGCGAACAGCGACGAGCGACGGTTCGGCGAGGAAGATCCAGGCGGGGGGCGGCCTGGAAAGATGCGCGCCGCCGACGAGCCGGCCGAGCGGATGATCGGCGAGAATCGCACCGACGGCCCGAGCCGCCTCACGGACGTGGACCGCATGGCGCTCGAGGGCCCGAAGTCGGAGTGGCAGGAGGCGAACGCGCCGGCGGCGGGCGACCCGGTGAGCGAGGACGAGCTGCGCGGCCTGAGCCTGCTCGGCGGCTCGAGCGTTCGCGACGGCGCCCTTCCGGGGGTGAGCGACCCGATGCGTGACGGCACGGGGGGACCGCACGAGCGTCCGAGCGACGCGGTCGGCGCCGGCCCGCGGCGCCAGAACCCGCCCCTCGTCGAGGACGCGGGGATGGGCGATGGCGGCATCTCGATGTCGGGCGGCGTCGCCGGCGGCGAGCGCGGCCACGCCGGCGCCTCCGGGCGCGCGAACCCCGCTGAGGAGGGCAAGGCGGGGCCCGGGCAGCACAAGGCGAGCAGTCGGCTGGACCTCGATCATCCGAACGAGACCTGACGGAGCGCGGGGCGCGGAAGCGCCTCGGGACGCACTTCCCGCGCCCCGCGCCCCGCACACCGTCCCTCATGGCACTCGACGCCCTCGTCTTCGACCTCGACGGCACGCTGCTCGACACGAACGACGCGCACGTCGAGTCGTGGGTGCGGGCGTTCGCGCGGCACGACTACAAGGTCTTCGCTGACCGCATCGGGCCGGAGATCGGCAAGGGGGGGGACAACCTCGTGCCGTCGATCCTCGGCGAGGACGCCGAGGCGCGCGACGGCGAGAAGCTGCGCGCGACGGCGACCGACGAGTTCCTGAAGATCGCGCGCGAGCGGCGCTTTTCCGTCTACCCCAGGGCCGAAGCGTTGCTCGACGCGCTGCGCGGGCGCGGGCTCCGGCTCGCCCTCGCGTCCTCGTCCTCGACGACGAACCTCGACGCGATGTTCGAGAGCGCCGGCGTGGACCTGCGGGACCGCTTCGACGTCGTCGTCACGAAGAGCGACGTCGAGACGAGCAAGCCGGCCCCCGACGTCATGCTCGCCGCGCTCGACAAGCTCGCCCTCTCGCCCGCGCAGTGCGCCATGATCGGCGACACGCCGTTCGACGCACTGTCGGCGAAGCGGGCCGGCGTCGTCACGCTCGGCCTGCTCTCCGGGCGGCTGCACACCCTGGCGCAGCTCAAGGCGGCCGGCGCGCGCCGCGTCTACCGCGACCCGGCGCACCTCCTCGCCGAGCTCGACGACGCGCTCCGCGTCGCCTCGCCCGGCTCGGCGCACCTCACGGGCGCGCGGCTCGAGTCGCTCATGCGACAGGCGCTCGCCGCCGCGGAGTCGGCGATCGAGGCCGGCGAGGCGCCGATCGGCTGCGTGATCGCGGGCGGCGACGGCGTGGTGCTGGCGCGCGGCTACAACGAGATGAACGCCCGCCAGGACAAGACGGCGCACGCCGAGCTCGTCGCCTTCACGCGCCTCGCCGGCCGCGTCCCGCTCGACGCCCGCGATCTGATCATGGTCTCGACGCTCGAGCCGTGCGTGATGTGCACGGGGGCGGCAATGGTCGGCGCCGTGGACACGATCGTCTACGCGCTGCAGGCGCCGGCGGACAGCGGCACCGGCCGCGTGCGTCCCCCCGAAAGCCCCGAGAGCCAGATGCCGCGCATCGTCGGCGGCGTGCTCGCCGAGGAGAGCCGCGCCCTGTTCGAGCGCTGGCTCGCCGCGCACGCGGGGGAGGAGCAGGCGGAGTACGTGGAGCAACTGCTGGAGATGACGGAGGCGGCGTGAGGGGCGCGGGGCGCGGGGCGCGAGACCACGAACGGCGTGAGGAGTGAGACGACTCGCGGCCCCTCTCACGTCTCGCGCCCCGCACCCCGCGCCCCACCCATGCTCTCCGGCCTCCTCGAATCGTCGCTCTACGTCGCCGACCTCGACCGCGCGGCCGCGTTCTACGTGCGGCTGCTCGACGGCGAGGTGCTGCTGGCCGACGAGCGGATGCGGGCGGTGAGCGTCGCCGGGCGACAGGTGCTGCTCCTCTTCCTCGCCGGCGCGTCGGACCGTGACAACCCGGTGCCGGGCGGGGTGGTGCCGCCGCACGACGGGCGCGGCCGGCTCCACGTGGCATTCGCCGCGGCCGGCGGCTCGTTAGGCGCCTGGGAGGAGCGTCTGGCCGCGCTCGGCGTCGCCGTCGAGTCGCGCGTCCACGCCCCGCGCGGCGGCACGAGTCTGTACTTCCGCGACCCGGACGGACATCTCGTCGAGCTGGCGACGCCGGGGATCTGGACAGTGTATTAAGGGGTGCCCTCGAGGGCAGTTCACGGTAGACAGTTATAGGTAGACGGTTGACGGTCACCGTGCACCGTCGACTCGAAACCGTGAACCGTTCACTGTACTGACCGAGCGCCGCCCTGCCTTGTCGTCCCACACGACGCGCCGTACGTTAGGCGCGCCCCGCGTTCCGCGTCCCGCGCCCCGCCCTCATGCCCGAGCCCCTGCACATCGTGCGCACGTTCCCGAACGACGTCGAGGCCGACCTCGCGCGGGCGGTGCTGGCGGCGCACGACATCGACTCCGTGATCATCCGCGACAGCGCGAGCGGGATGCTCCCCTGGCTCAACACCCTGCACCCCGTGCGGCTCGCCGTGCGGCCGGAGCAAGCGGAGCTCGCGGGACGGCTGCTCGACGGCGACGACGACCCGGACGGCGGCGACGAGGACGCCGCCGCGTGAGCGGCCCGATCGTGCGCGCGCGCCGGGACGGCCCGGCGATCCTGCTGCTCTCGGCCACGCTCGCCGCGTGCACGGGCGGGGGGACGATGGGCCGGCGGAGCGCGGCGGGCGCGGAGGGACGCCTCGCCACGCAGGTCGTCTCCGAGCAATGGAGGATCGGAGGAGGGTCCGCGGCGCTCGCCGCGCAGCCCGGCGAGCGCATCCTCGTTAGACACGGCGCGCTCTCCCTCCACGTCGAACGGCCGGCCGACGTGCCGCCGCGCGCGACGGCACTCGTCACCGCCCTCGGCGGCTACGTGCAGACCTCGAGCGAGGTCACCGACGACGGCATCCACCTCGTGCTGCGCGTCCCCGCCCCGTCGCTCGACGCGGTGATGGACTCGCTCGCCCGGCTCGGGCGCGTTCGCTCGCGCACGGTGCGCGCCGACGACGTCACCGAGCAGGTGGTGGACGTCGAGGCGCGGCTAGCGAGTCTGCGCGGCGCGCGCGACCGGCTGCGCGAGCTGCAGGGGCGCGCGACGGCCGTCGCCGAGCTGGTAGCCGCCGAGGGCGAGCTGGCGCGCGTGCAGGGAGAGCTGGACGCGCTCGAGGCGCGGCTCAAGTTCCTGCGCGGCACGGTGACGCTCGCCGAGCTGACGCTGGACGCCGAGCGGGCGCCCGTGCTCGGCCCGCTCGGCGTCCTCTTCGTCGGGATCGGCCGGCTGGTCGGGAAGCTGTTCGTCATCCGCTGAGCGCGGTCACCGCGCTCAGCGCCGCTCGACGAGGTCCGCCTCCTCGGGGTGCTCGGAGAGCCAGTGCTCGACGAACGGGCAGGTGGGGATGATCCGGCTCCCGCTCTCGCGCGCGTGGCCGACCGCGGCGCGGACGAGCGAGTCGCCGACGCCTCGCCCCTGCGCCGCCGCCGGGACGATGGTGTGCTGCAGGTCGAGCACCCCCGGGCGCGGGCGCTCGTACGAGAGGAATGCCTCGCCCTCCTCGAGCCGCGCCCTGAAGCGCCGGCGGGCGCCGTCATGTTCGATGGACATGGCACGGAGGAGTTCACGAGGCGTGCCAGCTGCGCGGTGAGCCATGAAGCCAACCGAACAACGAAGCAGTCGACGGTGCACGCTGGATGGGTGCACGGTGGACGGTAGAACCCCCGGGAAGCCACGAGAGGCCCCCGGGGGTTCTACGCAGTTACCATCCACCGTGAACCATCCACCGTCAACCGTGAACGGTTCGCGGCTTCTGGTTTGCGGTTTCCGGTTTGCGGCTTCGCGGCTCTAGAACTGTACGCCGACCACGATCGGATACAGTCGCGCCGAGCCCCCGTCGGCGAAGACGTTGTGCACGCGGGCCTCGGCGAACGCGGCGAGCGGCCCGACGGGGAAGGCGACCCCGCCGCCGGCCGAGATGCCGAAGCGCGACTGCGCGCCGGAGACCGGCTGGTCGTAGAGCACGCCCTCCTGCTCCACGCGGAACAGCCCGGGGCCGAACAGCACGTAGGGGCGCGGCGGGAGCGGCTGCGCGGCGACGGTCTGGGCGTCGAGCCGCGCGGCGGCGGCCGCCACGACGAGAGCGGTGACGAGAAGGCGCATGGGACGAGGCAGGAGTGAGGGTGCCGGCCGCATCGCGGCGGGGCGGCAGAGCGCCGAATGGGGGCGCTCGCTACTAATTACGATCCAGCGCGCTCCCCGTTTCTCGCCCCAGCCGCGCCCCGAGCGATGACCCGACGCCTCCTCCTCCTCAGCAACTCGCGCGACCCGGCGGGCGAGTTCCTGCGCCACCCGCGCGACGAGATGCGCGCCCTCTTCGGCGAGGCGCGCACGGTCGTCTTCGTCCCCTACGCCAGCGTGCGCGCCGGCGCCGACGAGTACGCGGCCCTCCTCCGCGGCGCGCTCGAGCCGCTCGGCTACGCCGTCGTCTCCGTCCACGAGACCCCCGACCCGGTGGTCGCGGTGCAGGGCGCCGAGGCGCTCGCGGTCGGCGGCGGGAACACCTTCCACCTCCTGCGCCGGCTCTACGAGGCGGAACTCCTCGCCGCGCTCGGCGACCGCGCGCGGGCGGGCGTCCCCTACCTCGGCTGGAGCGCGGGCTCGGTCGTCGCCTGCCCGACGATCCGGACGACGAACGACATGCCGATCGTCGAGGTCCCGTCGCTCGACGCGCTCGCCCTCGTCCCCTTCCAGATCAACGCCCACTACACCGACGCGCACCCGCCCGGCTTCCGCGGCGAGACGCGCGCCGAGCGGCTCGCCGAGTTCGTCGCCGTGAACCCCGGCGTGCGCG
>Ga0307414_10001316_pt1 | contig 12829 bp, 10 predicted proteins | sample DK1Ometagenome_FD_203804 | JGI IMG/M metagenome (GOLD analysis project Ga0307414, IMG submission 203804) | Maize rhizosphere microbial communities from greenhouse at UC Davis, California, United States - DK15-O-3 | ecosystem: Host-associated > Plants > Roots > Rhizosphere > Soil | place: USA... | reverse complement strand
CCGGAACAACAAGTCCAGGTGACGCGACAGAATGCCCGGATGAGCAAGGCTGCCGCACAGGTGATCCAACTGGTCGACGAGAACAGGATCGCTGAAGTCTGGGACGGCGCTTCGGCCGTGGCCAAGTCGGTGTCGGGCAAGAGCAACTTCGTCGCCCAGATCGCCGCGGACCGGCAGAAGCTGGGTGCGCCCACCGAGCGCAAGCAGGTCGGGGTGACCCGCGCCGCCTATGCGGCCGGTGGACAGGTGCCGGCCGGCAACTACATCAACGTGGTCTATGCGACCCGGTTCGCCAACGCGCCGAAGCCGGTGCGCGAACTGGTGTCCTTCCACCTGGACAACGACAAGACCTGGCGGGTGTCGGGCTACAGCCTGCGCTGAGCCCGTAGACTCTACGTGACCACAAACCCACCTTCGCGGTGGGTTTGTTTTTCGGCCGTGGCTTATTCGGCCTCGAACTGTTTCACTTCGTCCAGGACACGCTGCGCCCTTCGCAGGCTTCCGCCGCTCAGGCTTTCCGCATAGCGCTGGCCAAACTTCCCGCTGCGCGAGCTGCTCGCCCACCTATGGAGACCCCACATTGCCAGCAGCCCGGCTATGCCGATGGCAGTACTGATCAGCACGAATCCGGGCGCGGCCGTATAAATGTCGATCCCCAGAATGCCGAACACGACCACGGCGAACGGAATCCACAGCAGCCACCAGGCGTAGCCGGCAACAATGCCGCTACCCACGTATGCACGGCGCACCGAAGCAAGCTGCTTCTGAATGCCGAGCACCGGTGCGGAATAGTCGATGCTGCGGATCCTGCCCAGCGTAACGCCAGCCGCAATAATCGTGACGACACCGTAGATATGCAGAATCAGCCCGGTGCAGAACAAGTGCACGACATCGCGATGTTGCGACCAGAAAGCTATTCCGATCAGGATAGTCAGCGCGCCGAACAGGATCTGCACGATCTGTCCCCAGAACAGCGGTCGAAGTCCGACGCGCAGGTTCTTCAGCCTGCCGTCCTTGAACAGTTGCAGCTGAATCGCATTGCTGTGCGCCAGTTTGCGGTCCAGTGCCTGCCAGGTGGCTTTCAGTTCGTCGAGTTCCATGATCGTTTCCATAGGGTTCGTTTTTGTTCCGGGTCAGATTTCGTCGCGGATGCGCTGCTTGAGGCGGCTGATCTTGGTCGCCACGTTGGTTTCGCTGATGCCGAGGATTTCGGCCATTTCGCGGTAGCTGCGGTCTTCCAGGTAGAGCAGCAACAGCGCGCGGTCCAGTGGCTCCTGCGCATGGATGAAATGGTGCAGCGCGCGCACCTGCTGGTCGGCTTCGTGGTCGACAGCACTGGCGTCGGCCAGGTCGTGCAATTCCTCGTCCAGCGGCACCGCATGGTCGACGCGCCGGCCGTTGCTGCGGACGAAGCTGATCGCCACGTTCAATGCGATCCGGTACATCCAGGTCGGGAACGGACGCGCCGGGTCGTAGCCGGGGAACGCGCGCCACAATTGCATGGCGATCTCCTGGGTGAGTTCCTCGCGGTCGTCCGCCTGCCAGGCGTAGGTGTGGGCGACCTTGAACACGATTCCGCGATGGCGCTCGATCAGCACGCGGAATTGCTCCTGCCGGTCCGTGTCCCTTGCCATGGTTGCGGTGTACTCCATCCCCGTGCCTGTCCGATTGTGTCTGCTCTGGCCCATGATTCGCAGCGGGGCGCCAATCCTCACATCGGCGTTGTCCTCACACCCGTTCAGTTTCAGTGGGCGGAAAACGTGCTGGCATGAACAATCCTGGCCATACGCCCGCGCACGTCATTGCACTGACCCGATCCGTCCCCGACAATCGGAATCCCCATGGGAGATATCTCTTGAGTTCCGACACCCAGGCGCCGACCCCGGCCGCCCAGTTGCGCAAGTTGTGCGCACATTTCGCCAAGCCCCGTCTCAGCCGCGCCATCTGGCAATTGCTCAATACCCTGCCGCCCTTGCTGGCGATCTGGGCGCTGATGGCCTGGAGCGTGATCGCGCACTGGGGATACGGCTGGACCCTGTTGATGGCGATCCCCGCCGCCGGGTTCTACGTGCGTCTTTTCATCATCCAGCACGACTGCGGGCATGGCTCTTTCTTCGCCAGCCAGAAGGCCAACGACGTCGTCGGTCGCTGCCTCGGCCTGATCACCCTGTTTCCGTACGGCTACTGGAAGAAGACCCATGCCGTGCACCACGGCACCTCGGGCAACCTCGACCGCCGCGAGATGGGCGACATCGAAACCCTGACCGTGGCTGAATACGAATCGCGTTCATGGCTCGGGCGTTTCGCCTATCGCTTCTATCGCAGCACGCCGGTACTGCTGGGCATCGGCCCGCTGTACCAGTTCGTGATCAAGCATCGTTTCCCGTTCGACCTGCCTTTCAGCTGGAAGAAGGAATGGGCCAGCGTGATGCTCAACAACCTGATGCTGCTGGTCGTGGGTGGCGCGCTGGGCTTCGCCATCGGCTGGCACACCGTGCTGCTGGTGCACCTGCCGATCGTGCTGCTGGCCGGCGCCGTCGGCGTGTGGCTGTTCTACGTCCAGCACACGTTCGAAGGCGCGTACTGGACCGGCAAGGACGAATGGGATGCTGGCAAGGCCGCGGTCTCGGGCAGCTCCTACTTCGACCTTCCCGCGGTACTGCACTGGTTCACCGGCAACATCGGTTACCACCACATCCACCACCTGGCCAGCCGCATCCCCAACTACCGCCTGCGCGAAGCCTTCCATTCCAGCCCGTTGCTGCAATCGGCGCCGCGGTTGACCCTGTGGTCGAGCCTGAAATCGGCGCGCCTGAAGCTGTGGGACGAGCAGTCGCAACGCATGGTCGGCTTCGGCTACCGCTCCCGGGCGGGCGTGGGCGCATGACCCGGGGCGGGTCCTGACCCGTCTCAAGGAGGTCGCGATTCGTCAGGAGAGGCAGGCCTTGGCCCGTCGTCCGGAAAGTCGCCTTCTGCCAGATGGCGGGTCAACGCCCGCCCTGAGCAGGCTCCGAATTCCCTACGCAACAAGGGTTTAGGGCGACAGCTCTTCCGCCAGGGCGCACAATATCGCCTTGCGCAGGCCCTGTTCCGGGGCGCGCCGGAGTTTTTCGCATGTCCAACGAGCCAGAATCCCCCCTTCTTTTCGCCGATCTCGGCCTTTCCGCGCCGGTCATGGCGGCGGTCACCGACGTCGGTTACGAGTCGCCTTCGCCGATCCAGGCCGCGACCATCCCGGCCCTGCTGGCCGGCAAGGACGTACTGGGCCAGGCCCAGACCGGTACCGGCAAGACCGCCGCGTTCGCCCTGCCGATCCTGTCGCGGCTGAAGCTGGACCAGCGCAAGCCGCAGGCCCTGGTGCTGGCGCCGACCCGCGAACTGGCGATCCAGGTCGCCGAGGCGTTCCAGCGCTACGCCAGCAAGATTCCCGGCTTCGTGGTGCTGCCGATCTACGGCGGCCAGGGCTACGCGCCGCAGCTGACCGCGCTCAAGCGTGGCGTGCACGTCGTGGTGGGAACGCCCGGCCGCGTGATCGACCACCTGGAACGCGGCACCCTGGACCTGTCCGAGCTGACCACGCTGGTGCTGGATGAAGCCGACGAGATGCTGCGCATGGGCTTCATCGACGACGTCGAGGCGGTGCTGAAGAAGACGCCGCCGACGCGCCAGGTGGCGTTGTTCTCGGCGACCATGCCCCAGGTGATCCGCCGCATCGCCCAGACCTACCTGCGCGAGCCGCAGGAAGTCACCATCACCGCCAGGACCACCACCGCGACCAACATCCGCCAGCGCTACTGGTTCGTCAGCGGCATGCACAAGCTGGATGCGTTGACCCGGATCCTGGAAGCGGAACCTTACGAAGCCATGATCGTGTTCGCCCGCACCAAGCTGGGTACCGAGGAACTGGCGCAGAAGCTGCAGGCACGCGGCCTGGCCGCTGCCGCCATCAACGGCGACATCCAGCAGCAGCAGCGCGAGCGCACCATCCAGCAACTCAAGGACGGCAAGCTCGACATCCTGGTCGCCACCGACGTGGCCGCGCGCGGCCTGGACGTGGAACGCATCAGCCACGTGCTGAACTACGACATTCCCTACGACACCGAAAGCTACGTGCACCGCATCGGCCGCACCGGCCGGGCCGGACGCAGCGGCGACGCGATCCTGTTCGTGACCCCGCGCGAGAAGGGCATGCTGCGTTCGATCGAGCGCGCCACGCGCCAGCCGATCGAGGAAATGAAACTGCCCAGCGTGGAAGCGGTCAACGACAGGCGCGTCGAACGCTTCCTCGGCCGCATCACCGACACCCTTGCGACCGGCGAGCCCGGCGAGTACCGCTCGCTGGTCGAACGCTACGAGTCGGAAAACAACGTGCCGATGGTCGACATCGCCGCCGCGCTGGCGCGCCTGCTGCAGGGCGATACGCCGTTGCTGCTGCGTCCGGATCGCGCGCCGGCCGCGCCGCAGGCCTACGAACGCAACGAACGCCATGAGCGCAGCGAGCGACCGGCACGCGACGAACGTCCGCAGCGCAGCGAGTATTCCGCACGAGGCGAGCGACCGGCACGCGAGGAGCATGCGACCCCGCGTCGCAAGGAAGCTCCCACTGCGTTCGAACGTCCCGCCGCACCGCGCAGTTTCGACAAGCCGGCGCATGAAACCTCGCGTATCGAGCGTCCCGGCTTCGACAAGCCTGCCGCGGAACGCCCGCGCATCGACAAGGGGGCGCCACGCGAGAAACCCGACGTCGGCATGGAATCGTTCCGCATCGAAGTCGGCCATGCGCACGGAGTGAAGCCGGCCAATATCGTCGGCGCGATCGCCAACGAAGCGGGCCTGGACAGCAAGTACATCGGCCGCATCGATATCCAGGACGACTACACCGTGCTGGACCTGCCCGAAGGCATGCCCAAGGAACTGCTCATGCACCTGAAGAAGGTGTGGGTGTCGGGCCAGCAACTGCGCATCCACAAGGTGGGCGAGGGCGATGACGGCGGCGACGCGCCGCGCAAGTTCAAGCCAGCCGCCGCGCGCAGCGGCAAGCCGTCGGGTTTCAAGCCGGGTCCGCCGGGCAAGCTGCACCGCAAGGGTCCGCCGAAGCCGCGTGAATAAGAACGCCGTCATTCCCGCGAAGGCGGGAACCCGGCGACTTCGCTCTTCGTCCTGTCCGCGATCCCTGCACGAAAGTCACTGGCTCCCCGCCTTCGCGCGGACGACGAATTTTTCCCGCGTGCGCACCTCGAACTTTCACCCATGACCACCACCCGCCTCAACAAACACATCGCCGAAACCGGCTTCTGTTCGCGTCGCGAAGCCGACCGGCTGATCGCCGAGCGTCGGGTCACCGTCAACGGCATGGCCGCGGGCATGGGCGCGGTGGTGGGCGAGGGCGACGAGGTCAAGGTCGACGGCCAGGAATTGCGCGCACGCCAGAAAAAAGCCGGCGGCCGCAAGCACGTCTACATCATGTTGAACAAGCCGGTGGGCATCACCTGCACCACCGAGCAGGCGGTGGACGGCAACATCATCGATTTCATCGACCACCAGGAACGCATCTTCCCGATCGGCCGCCTGGACAAGGAATCGGAAGGCCTGATCCTGCTGACCAGCAACGGCGATATCGTCAACGAGATCCTGCGCGCCGAGAACCGCCACGAGAAGGAATACCACGTGGCGGTGAACAAACCGGTCACCGACGAATTCCTGCGTGGCATGGCCCGCGGCGTGCGCATCCACAACCAGACGACGCTGCCGTGCAAGACCGCGAAGCTGGCCAAGTTCGGCTTCCGCATCGTCCTGACCCAGGGCCTCAACCGGCAGATCCGCCTGATGTCGGCGGCGTTCGATTACCGCGTGAAGCAGTTGCGGCGGGTGCGCATCGACAACCTCAAGCTGGGCGCGTTGAAGCCGGGCCAATGGCGCAACCTGACCGAGATCGAGCTGCGCGGGTTGTTGCCGCAGCGCAGCGATTGGTAAGACTCCATTTGTAGGAGCGACGCAAGTCGCGATGCTTTCGCGAATGAGCAAGGGCATCGCGACTTGCGTCGCTCCTACATCGCTCCTACAGGCTTATTCGACCATTCCTTTGGCTTCCGAGGTCGCCAGGACTTCGGGGTGCCGGATCGGCTTGTTGCGGTTGAGTAGCGGGTGCAGGAACACTGCGGCGAGGATGATCGCGACGCCCAGGTAGAACAGCGGCGTCAGCTCGCGCTGTTCTCCCAGCAGGACCATGGCCAGGACGATCGCGTAGACCGGCTCGAGATTGGTCACCAGTTGCACGCCATAGGCGCTGAGATGTCGCAGCGCGACCAGCGACAGGGCGAATGGCAGCAGCGTGCACAGCAGTGCCAGCGTCAGCAGCAACAGGCCGTCATGCAGGCTGGGCACGATCAGCAACTTGCCGGCGAAGGCGGGAAAGACCAGCGGCATCAAGGGCGCGAGCGCGGTCAACAGCAGGGTGCCGGCGCCCAGTTCCAGGGCGGTGACCGTGAGCGGATCGCCGCCATCGACCATGCGTTTGTTCAAGGAGCCGAACAGGGCCACCAGCAAGGCGGAAAGCGCGCCCACCGCGATGCCCAGGCGCATGCCATGGGGAACGCCGCCGACCACCAGGGCCACGCCCGGGAGCACGGCCAGGCCGAAGGCCAGTTCGCGTATCGAGAACGGCTTGCGGGTCAGCCAGGGCTCGACCACCGAAGTGAAGGCGGGCGCCAGCGCGATACAGGTCGCGGCCACCGAGGCATTGGCCAGCTTGACCGCGCCATAGAAAGTCAACCAGTGCAGCGCCACCAGCGCGCCGATGCCGGAGTAGGCCAGCATCGTCCTGGCCGGCATCGCCCGCAGTCCCCGCCACACGCTGGGCAGGATCGCCAGCGTCGCCACCACCAGCAGCATCCGCCACCACACCAACGGCAGCGCAGGCAGGGTGATCATCTTGCCCAGGATCGCGGTGAAGCCCCACAGCAACACGCAGAAATGGATCTGCAACTGGGCTTTGGCGGCAGGCGACATGGGCATGCCACCATTGTCGCCGATGCCGGCGCGCTGGCGTAACGAAACCATGGAGGCGGTCATGGGCGAATCCTTCAACAGCTACCTGCGCGACCTGTTCGCGGAACTGGGACCGGTTTCCTTGCGCAGGATGTTCGGCGGGCAAGGCCTCTACCACGATGGCGTGATCATCGGCCTGGTTATCGGCGACGAACTGTTCCTCAAGACCGATGAAGTCACCCGCAACGCCTTCGAGCAGGCAGGCGGCGAGCCGTTCGTCTACCAGGGCAAGGGCAAGCCGGTGGTCATGAGTTACCTGTCGCCGCCGGCCGAGGCGATGGAGTCGGCGCACTCGATGAAGCCGTGGGCGCAACTGGCCTGGGAAGCGGCGTTGCGCAAGAGGGCGGGCGGGAAGCCAAGCCAGAAGCGGCGTGCCACCAGATCGAAACAAGCTTGAAAAAAACGTGGGAGCGCCGTCCCCGGCGCGAGCCCTTGGTTGTTCCCTGTGTGAGAGCCAAAAGCCAACAGCTCGCGCCGGGGACGGCGCTCCCACGTAAATCCAAATCTAGCGGGTGGCGCCCAGGCGCTTCAGCAGCGCCATCGCCGCTGCGGGATTCCGCTCCTTGGCGCTGCTGATGAAATAGACGAAGACATCACGCTGCGCTGCCGACGGCGTCGGTGCTTCCACATGCGGCAGTTCGGCGGGATCGCCGCCATCGGCCCACAGCAACGCCCGCTTGCACCACGCATCGAGATCAGCATCGGTGTAGCCGGTTTCGATCTCCGCCTGGGAGCGCATCAGCCTGGCGTAAACGAAGTCGGCGGTGAGATCGGCGAACGAAGGGTATTCGCCGGAGTCGGTGAATACGGTCGCCATGCCGTGCTTGCGCGCCAGCGCGAGGTACTGCGCGTCGATGAAGTCGGGGTCGCGCACGTCCAGCACGTGGCGCAGCTTGCGGCCTGCATGTTCGCGCGGCAAAAGTTCGACGAAGGCGGTGAATTCCCCGGCGTCGATCCGCTTGCCCTTGTCGAATTGCCAGACCAGCGGGCCCAGTTTGTCGCCGAGTTCGACGATGCCGCCGATGAAGTCCTCGACCTGGTGCCCGGTCTTCGACGGCGCGCGCGACTCCATGATCCGCTGCGGAGCCTTCGCCGAGAACAGGAAACCGTCCGGCGTCCCATCGCGCCACTTGGCATAGGTCGCGGGTTTCTGCGTGCCGTAGTAGGTGCCGTTGATCTCGATGGAGGTGAGCTGGCGGCTGGCGTATTCCAGTTCACGGCGCTGCACCAGCCCCGCGGGGTAGAACATGCCGCCACGCCAGGGCGCATAAGTCCAGCCGCCGATGCCGACGCGGATGCGCTGCGTTCCGGCGGGCGCCTGTGGACTCGTTGTGGCGAAGAGATCCACGGGCGGTTCCTCGATGCGTCGTTTCTTAATTGCGTGGCAGCATACGCCGTGACGGCGGGGCCGGCGTTACTCTTCCGGTCGATCCGATGGAAACCAATGCGATGGCCTGGGCCACGCCGAGCTTTGAGATAACCACCCCGGTGCCGGATCGGGGCTGCGTGCGCGATGCGCCGGCACTGTGGAGTGCCGCCCGGAGCAAGGCGCTCGCAGCCTGCCCGGTCAAGGGCGGGAATTCCGGGGTGGGGCAGGCGGATATCGGGTTTTCATCCGCTGGCAGCAGGTTGGTGCCATGGCAGTAGCTCCATGCGAACGACAATGGCGTGATGGTGGCCCAGGCGATCTGCTTGCGCGATGCGATCCGGCGACGCGCTGGATGATAATGCGCGCATGATCTTCCGCTGGTTCGAATCGCTGATCGATGTGTTCGGCAAGCCCGACATGCGCATGCCGCCGCGCGGCGTGTGGCGTTTCTACGCGCATTACCTGCGCCAGGCCTGGCCCGTGCTGGGCGTGATGTGCGCGCTGGGGTTCCTGGTCGCGCTGGTGGAAGTTGCCCTGTTCGATTTCCTTGGTCGCCTGGTCGACCTGACCAGAGACGTGCCGGCGCCCGATTTCTTCGCCCGCCATGGCCGTGAATTGCTGTTCATGGCCTTCGTGGCGCTGGTCGCGCGTCCGTTGCTGATCGCGCTCAGCGACCTGCTGCAACACCAGGCCATCACTCCGGGGCTGACCGCGCGCATCCGCTGGCAGCAGCACCAGTACGTGGTGCGGCAAAGCCTCTCGTTCTTCCAGAACGACTACGCCGGGCGCATCGCCAACCGGATCATGCAGACCGGTGCGTCGCTGCGCGAATCGGCAGTGCAGATCGTGGATGCGCTGTGGTACGTCAGCGTCTATACCGGCAGCGCGCTGTTCCTGTTCGCGCAGGCCGACTGGCGCCTGACCGTGCCGCTGGTCGTCTGGGTACTCCTGTACATCGGTGCGTTGGCGTTCTTCGTGCCGCGGGTGAAGGAACGTTCGTGGAAGGCTTCTGAAGCGCGCTCCAGATTGATGGGCCGCATCGTCGATGGCTACACCAACATCTCCACCCTGAAGCTGTTTGCCCACACCCGCCAGGAAGACGCCTATGTCGCCGAGGCGGTGCAGGAGAACGTGGACAAGGTCCGCGTCATGACCCGCATGACCACCGGCATGGATGTCACCCTGACCGTGCTCAACGGTCTGCTGGTGGTGATCACCGCCGGCCTGGGCCTGTGGTTGTGGCAGCAGGGGCGCATCAGCGTCGGCGACATCGCGCTGTCCACCGGGCTGGTGATCCGCATCGAGAACATGTCGGGCTGGATCATGTGGGTGGTGAACGGCATCTTCGAGGATATCGGCACGGTGCAGGACGGCATGGAGACCGTGGCCAAGCCCAATGCCGTGGTCGACAGTGCCGACGCACGCGACCTGGCCATCAGCCGCGGGGAAGTTGAATTCCAGGGCATCCATTTCCATTACGGCAGGCAGGACGGCGTGATCGCGGGCCTTGACCTGATCGTGCGGCCCGGAGAGAAGATCGGCCTGATCGGCCCGTCCGGCGCAGGAAAATCCACGCTGGTGAACGTGCTGCTGCGACTGTATGACCTGGAAGCGGGCCGGATCCTGATTGATGGACAGGACATCGCCGGGGTCACCCAGGAAAGCCTGCGCGGACAGATCGGCGTGGTCACCCAGGACACCTCGCTGCTGCATCGCTCGATACGCGACAACCTGTTGTACGGGCGTCCCGATGCCGGAGAGGATGAAGTCCTCGCCGCGGTGCGTAATGCGCGCGCGGAGGCGTTCATCGCAGAACTGGTGGATGGCGAAGGGCGCCGCGGTTACGACGCGCAGGTCGGCGAACGCGGGGTCAAGCTGTCGGGAGGGCAGCGCCAACGCATCGCCATCGCGCGCGTGCTTTTGAAGGACGCGCCGATCCTGGTGCTGGACGAAGCGACTTCGGCCCTGGATTCCGAGGTGGAGGCGGCCATCCAGGACGGCCTGGACATCCTGATGCGGGGCAAGACGGTGATCGCCATCGCCCATCGGCTGTCCACCATCGCGAGGATGGATCGGCTGGTGGTGATGGACCGCGGCGAGGTCGTGGAAACCGGAACCCATGCCGAATTGATCGCGCGTGGCGGCCTGTACGCGCGCCTGTGGCGGCGGCAGACCGGCGGATTCGTGGCGGCGGGTTGAGCCACCGCCCTTTGCCACCCTTGGCATGTGCCGGCAAGTTCGGGTTCTGCGGTCCACGGCTTCCAAGGGGCGGTGTTTTGTCGTCTATGATGCGAACTTGTCGGCCGGGCATTGCCCGGGTCGACGAGCGCTTCACTCGGGTACCGGGAATCAATGCTGATAGAAGAACGCGAAATCCGCGTCGCCAGCCTGCGACCGGGGATGTACGTCAGTCGCCTGGACCGGGACTGGATCGGCACGCCGTTCCTGCTGCAGGGATTCCTGGTGCAGACCCAGGAGGACATCGACCTGCTGGGGCAATACTGCCAGCACGTGTTCGTCGACATCGTCAAGAGCGAGAACTTCGTCAGGCCCTCGTTGCAGCGGATCGCGCGGCCGGGGCAGGGCGCCTACGAGGTGCCCGATCTCAAGTCCCTCGCCAACAGCCGGCCGCATCCGGTGCTGCACAAGGTCGAGGACGAATTGCCGCGGGCGCGCGAAGTGGTGGAGGAAGCACGCAAGGCGACCACTGAAATCATGACCGGCTTGCGCGCCGGCAACAAATTGAACGAGACGGAAGTGGACCAGGTGGTCACTCCGCTGGTCGAGAGCGTGCTGCGCAACCCCGACGCCTACTTCTGGCTCGAATCCATGCGCCAGCACGACAGTTATACCCACAGCCATGCGATGAACTGCTGCGTGCTGATGGCGGCGTTCGGACGCCATCTCGGCCTGGCCGATGAGATCCTCCGCGACCTGGCGACGGGCGGGCTGCTGATGGACATCGGCAAGACCCTGGTTCCGGAAGAACTGCTGGAGCGCGCGCAAGCGTTGACCGATGACGAACAGGGACAGATGCGCGAGCACGTGGGGCATGGCCTGCGCCTGTACGACGAGTCGGGCGCAGGCAACGTCCATGTGCGCGGGATCATCCAGACCCATCACGAGCGCGAGGATGGGTCCGGCTATCCGTCGGGGCTGGTCGGTGATGGCATCCCGTTGTTCGGCCGCCTCGCCGGCATCGTCGATTCGTATGACGCCATGGCGAGCGCAAGGCCCTACCGGCCATCCGTATCGAAATACGAGGCCTTGCAACGGATGTACCGCCAGCGTGGCAAGCTGTTCCAGGGCGACCTGCTGGAGCAGTTCGTGCAGTGCCTGGGGGTATATCCGGTGGGCACGCTGGTCGAACTGAGCACGGGTGAGGTCGCGGTGGTCATGGCCCAGAACCCGGTGCGGCGCCTCTTCCCGCGGGTGATGCTGCTGACCGACGTGGGCAAGAAGCTGCGCAAGGGTTTCCAGTCGCTGGACCTGCGCGACACTCTGGCGGGCAAGGCTTCGGCGCAGATCAGCATCCGGCGCTGCCTGCAGGCCGGGACCTATGGCCTGGATCCCAGGGAGCTTTACCTTTGATGCGGCAACGCGGGGTTCTGCAACGCACGCCAACGGCGTTCCTGGACAGGGGCGGCCGCGAGTGCTGAACCGGGAACAGTTGTTCAAGGCGATAGACCAGTCCGCCCCGACCGGCGGCGAGGAAGGGGCGCTGCTGTTCGTGCGCGTGCAGAACCTGCGCGACTACGAAACCATGTTCGGTTACGACACCGGCGAGTTCCTGGTGCAAGCGTTCGAAGCGAAATTGAAATCCTGCCTGCGCGAAGCCGACATCGTGGTCCGTATCGGCGAATGCGATTACGCGGTGGTGTTGCCGGACCTGCGGGATCGCAACCATGTGGTCATGGCCGCGGCCAAGGTGGCGCGCGCCTTCCAGGATCCGCTGCAGGTCCGCAGCCGGCCCGCATGGGTGAACGTGGCGGTCGGCGCCTGCCTGTCCGCCGATGCCACCACCCCGGCCGCCGCGTGCCGCCAGGCCGATGCGGCGTGCAAGCTGGCCTGGCGTGACCGCGACCGCCATGCCTTGCATGAAGGTACGCCCGCGCCACTGGTGAGCTATGACCAGTTGTACGAAGCGATCGCCAGCAATCGCCTGCAGGTCTTCCTGCAGCCGGTCTATTCGCTGCAGGACGGGGCCTTGAAAGGCGTCGAATCGCTGTCGCGCTGGCCGCACGCCCTGCACGGCATGATCGGCCCGGATGTATTCGTGCCGATGGCCGAGCAGGCCGGCCTGATCCATGAAGTCACCCGCTGGAACATCAACGCCACCTTCCGCCATTGCTCGGCATGGCTGGAGGACAAGCCCGGGCTGAAGTGCGCGATCAACATCTCGCCGCTGGCCCT
>Ga0307414_10001314_pt1 | contig 12839 bp, 9 predicted proteins | sample DK1Ometagenome_FD_203804 | JGI IMG/M metagenome (GOLD analysis project Ga0307414, IMG submission 203804) | Maize rhizosphere microbial communities from greenhouse at UC Davis, California, United States - DK15-O-3 | ecosystem: Host-associated > Plants > Roots > Rhizosphere > Soil | place: USA... | reverse complement strand
ACCTGCTCGGCAAGCGCGTCGACTATTCGGGCCGTTCGGTCATCGTGACCGGTCCCGAACTCAAGCTGCACCAGTGCGGCCTGCCGAAGAAGATGGCGCTCGAACTGTTCAAGCCGTTCATCTACGCCCGTCTCGATGCCAAGGGTCTGTCGATGACCCTGAAGCAGGCGAAGAAGTGGGTCGAAAAGGAACGCAAGGAAGTCTGGGACATCCTCGACGAAGTCATTCGCGAGCACCCGGTCATGCTGAACCGCGCCCCGACGCTTCACCGTCTGGGCATCCAGGCGTTCGAACCCGTGCTGATCGAGGGCAAGGCCATCCAGCTTCACCCGCTGGTTTGCTCGGCCTTCAACGCCGACTTCGACGGTGACCAGATGGCCGTTCACGTTCCGCTGAGCCTCGAGGCGCAGCTGGAATGCCGCGTTCTGATGATGTCGACCAACAACATCCTCAGCCCCGCGAACGGCAAGCCGATCATCGTTCCGTCGCAGGACATGGTGCTTGGTCTCTATTATCTCTCGCTGGAGCGCGACGGCGAACCGGGCGAGGGCATGTTGCTCGCCGACATGGCCGAAGTGCATCAGGCGCTTCACATCGGCGCGGTCACGCTGCACACCAAGGTGATCAGCCGCGTTCCGCAGACTGATGAGAAGGGCAATGAATATTTCAAGCGCTTCGAGACGACCCCGGGACGCATGCTGATCGCCGAATGCCTGCCCAAATCGCACACCGTACCCTTCGACGTCGTCAACCGCGTGTTGACGAAGAAGGAAATCGGCGACGTGATCGATCAGGTCTATCGTCACACCGGCCAGAAAGAGACCGTGCTGTTCGCCGACGCCATCATGGCGTTGGGCTTCCGTCACGCGTTCAAGGCGGGCATCTCGTTCGGCAAGGATGACATGATCATTCCGGCGTCGAAGGAAGGGATGGTCGACGAAACCCGCGCGCTGGTGAAGGATTTCGAGCAGCAGTATCAGGACGGCCTGATCACGCAGCAGGAAAAGTACAACAAGGCCATCGACGCCTGGTCGCAGTGCGGCGACAAGGTTGCGAACGCGATGATGGACGAAATTCGTGCAACGCCGAAGCTGCCCGATGGCCGCATGGCCCCGATCAACTCCATCTATATGATGGCGCACTCGGGTGCTCGTGGTTCGCAGGCGCAGATGAAGCAGCTCGCGGGTATGCGCGGCCTGATGGCCAAGCCGTCGGGCGAGATCATCGAAACGCCGATCATCTCGAACTTCAAGGAAGGTCTCACCGTTCTCGAGTATTTCAACTCGACCCACGGTGCGCGTAAGGGCCTTGCCGATACGGCGCTCAAGACGGCAAACTCGGGTTACCTGACCCGCCGTCTGGTCGACGTGTCGCAGGATTGCGTCGTGATCGAGGAAGATTGCGGCACGACCCGCGGCATGGAAATGCGCGCGATCATCCAGGGCGGTTCGACGATCGCTTCGCTGGGTGAGCGTATCCTGGGCCGCACGACGCTCGAGGACGTCGTCGACAAGGACGGCAATGTCATCGCCCCCGTCGGCACGCTGCTCGACGAACCGACGACGCAACTGATCGAAGACGCCGAGGTTCAGGCGGTCAAGATCCGTTCGCCGCTGGTTTGCGAAGCGGTGCTGGGTGTCTGCGGCAAATGCTATGGCCGTGACCTTGCGCGCGGTACGCCGGTCAACATCGGTGAAGCTGTCGGCGTTATCGCTGCACAGTCGATCGGTGAACCCGGCACGCAGCTGACGATGCGTACCTTCCACATCGGTGGTGCGGCGCAGGTCAACGAACAGTCGAATGCCGAAGCCATTTCGGACGGCACGATCGAATATCGTGACATGCCGACGATCGTCGATCAGCGTGGTCGCCGTCTGGCGCTGGCGCGTTCGGGTGAAATCGCGATCATCGACAGCGAAGGCCGCGAACGCGCGTCGCACAAGCTGCCCTATGGTGCGCACATCATCCACAAGGATGGCGACAAGGTGAAGAAGGGCGACCGGATTGCCGAGTGGGATCCGTTCACCATGCCGCTCATCACCGAAAAGCAGGGCGTCGTGAAGTATCAGGATCTGGAAGATACCAAGACCCTGATCGAACAGGTCGACGAAGCGACGGGTATCGCCCAGCGCGTCGTGATCGAATACCGCTCGGCGGGACGCAGCAAGAAGGAAGATCTTCAGCCGCGCCTCACCCTGCTCGACGATCAGTCGGGTGAAGCGGCACGCTACCTGCTCGCGGTCGGCACGATGTTGTCGGTCGAGGACGGTCAGGAAGTTCAGGCAGGCGACGTTCTGGCGCGTGTCAGCCGCGAAGCGTCGAAGACGCGCGACATCACCGGCGGTCTGCCGCGTGTTGCCGAGCTGTTCGAAGCGCGCATCCCGAAGGACAATGCGGTGATCGCTAAGATCAGCGGCCGCATCGAATTCGTCAAGGATTACAAGGCGAAGCGCAAGATTGCGATCGTTCCGGAAGAAGGCGATTCGATCGAATACCTCATTCCCAAGTCGAAGGTCCTCGAAGTGCAGGAAGGCGATCAGGTCAAGCGCGGCGACGCGCTGATCAGCGGTTCGCCGAACCCGCACGACATCCTCGACGTCATGGGCGTGGAAGCGCTGGCCGAGTATCTGGTCGCGGAAATCCAGGAAGTCTACCGACTGCAGGGCGTGAAGATCAACGACAAGCACATCGAGGTGATCGTTCGCCAGATGCTGCAGAAGGTCGAGATCACCGACGGCGGCGACACCACGTTGCTGCCGGCCGAACAGCTCGATTATCTGGAGATGATGGAATATAACGCCAAGCTGCCGAAGAATGGCCGTCCCGCTGTCGGGCGTCCGGTCCTTCTCGGCATCACCAAGGCGAGCCTGCAGACGCGCAGCTTCGTTTCGGCGGCGTCCTTCCAGGAGACGACCCGTGTGCTCACCGAGGCTTCGGTGCAGGGCAAGATCGACTCGCTGCAGGGCCTCAAGGAAAACGTCATCGTCGGCCGCCTCATTCCGGCGGGTACCGGCGCTGCGATGAACCGCGTTCGCGTCACCGCCTCGTCGAAGGATGCTGCTCTTCGTGCCGCCATGCGCGCCGCGAACCAGGAGCATCTGATCGCACCGAAGACCGCTGCCGAAGAGCATGCCGCCGAACTGGCGCAGGGCCCCGAAGCCGCGATCGGCGACGATCCGCTGGGCAAGGTCCAGGGCGAAGACTTCACCACCGACGATGTGATGGTGGAAGATCGTCCGGAAGCCGACGGCGAGGAATAAGCTCCTCGGCCTGATGGCTGACAGAAATAAGCCCCGCCGGAGCGATCCGGCGGGGCTTTTTCTTTGTGATGCTGCGGTTGCTTTGGCCCAGGGAGCGGCGCCTCGTTTCCGTCGGTTTCGGTTGGATGATGGGTGACGGTAATGGTAATGAGGCCGCATGATCGACCTCCCGCTGTTTCTCGCCTTTCTGGCTGCTGCCACCATCCTGACGGTGACGCCCGGTGTCGACACGGCGATGGTACTCCGGGCCGCGACCGTCGATGGCCGCCGCGCGGGTGCTGCCGCCTCCGCCGGCATTATTCTCGGTTGCCTTATCTGGGGCGCTGCCGTGTCTCTGGGTCTTGGCGTCGTGCTGCGCGCATCGGAGCTGGCCTACGCGGTCCTCAAATTCGCGGGAGCGGCCTATCTTGTCTGGCTGGGCGCGAAACTTCTGCTTTCCCCGCGGGAGGCATTGAACTCGGCAGCGGAAGTGCACCACGCCAACAGTCGTCGCGATGCTTTCGGAAAGGGTTTCCTGACGAACATGCTGAACCCGAAAATCGGGGTGTTCTACATAACCTTCCTGCCTCAGTTCGTACCGGCAGGGGCGGACGTGGCCGGATATTCTTTCTTCCTTGCGGGGGTGCACATATTGCTGACCCTCATCTGGTTCGCGGTTCTGATCGCTGCGACGATGCCGCTTGGGAGGTTTCTGCGAAAGCCGAAGGCGATCAAGGCGCTGGATCGAATGACCGGCGGCGTTTTTGTCGCATTCGGCCTGAAGCTGGCGACGTCCTCGGCTCGCTGAGCGGAATTCTCAGGAAGCCCCGAAGCCTGAGAAGCGGGGCAAATGGAAAAGGGCCCACCGGGGTGGCCGGTGAGCCCTTGTTTCTGGGGATATGCGGGCCGGTGCGACCGCTGGCTTGCGTCCGGCCCGGGCTGTCCTAGGGGGCGAGGATCGCGACGGCGAGGTACAGCAGCAGCGGCAGGCCGAAGCCCAGGAGCGTCAAAGCCACGAAGGCGACGCGCGTCCACAAGACGTCGAAGCCGAACTGGTCTGCCATCCCGGCGCATACGCCGAAGATTACGCCATCGCGACGATTCTTGCGAAAACCCTGTTTCATTTCTTTCCTTTCTGTCCCGGCGGGTGCCGGCGTTTTTTGGGGGTGGGAAGGTTGCTGGTCAGATGACCAGCGAACCAACCTGCGCGCCATTCTGACCGGCAACGGCAAGAAGCATGACCGAGCAATAGACCGACGCGATGGCGGCGACGGCGTAGCTGCGGAGCGAGTCGATGTTGAAATATGCCATGATATTGTCCTTCCTGTATCCTTTCCGCCGGATCATCCGGGGATGCCAAAGGTAATGCAGGAGGCGTGCCAATTTCATTCATTGGCGGTTAAGCGCGATTTTTCTGCCACAGGCGTTTCTGCTATGCGTGAAAATTACTTCATCATGGTGAAATTTCCCAATTACGGGAAATTTATCAGATGATCGTGGCAGCGCGCCAACCGCAAGCGGGATGGGGAAACTGTTCTTTCCTTCAAACCGCGAAATCCCCTAGGACGACGGCGACATGACGCTCATCCGCCTTTCGCTGACCGATTTTCGCAATCATGCCGGCGCGGACCTGGCGGCGGACGCCGGGCTGGTCGCGCTTCACGGCGACAATGGCGCGGGCAAGACCAATATATTGGAGGCGATCTCACTGCTGACGCCGGGGCGCGGACTGCGCCGTGCTGCGTTGTCGGACATGGTGCGCGACGGCGCGAGCGGCGGCTTTGCGATCTTTGCCGAAGTGCAGGCGGGCGCCGACCTGTCGCCGGTCGCGCTTGGGACGGGAATCGAGCCCGCGCATCCCGGACGCCGGATCGTGCGGATCAATGGTGCGCCGGCCGCTGCCGCGTCGCTCGGGGAGTGGGTCGCGGTGCTGTGGCTGACGCCCGCCATGGACCGTCTGTTCGTCGAGACTGCGGGGAACCGGCGACGCTTTCTTGACCGGCTGGTGCTCGCACTCGATCCCAAACATGCGCAGCACAGCAATCGTTATGAAGCAGCCTTGCGCGCGCGCGGAAAATTACTCGCCGATGCGTCGTCCGCCGACCCGCAATGGCTGGCCAGCCTCGAGGCGCAACTTGCCGAACATGGCGCGGCGATGGATGCGGCGCGGCAGTCGATGCTGGCTGCGCTGTCGGCTGAACTGGCGGGGCAGCCCGATGCGCCCTTCGCCCGCCCGCTGTTGACGCTGATGGACAGCGAAGGCGCGGCGCGGGAAGCACCGCATGAGATTGAGGCATTGAAGGTGCTGTTCGCCAGCCGGCGGCGGATCGATGCGGCGGCGGGACGCGCAACCGCGGGGCCGCACCGCGACGACTTGTCCGCCGTCCACGCGTCGACGGGCCGCGGCGCCGCCCGCTGCTCGACGGGCGAGCAAAAGGCGATGCTGTTGTCGCTCATCCTCGCGCACAGCGATTGCGTCGCGCGGGCGCGGGACAGGCGCCCGCTGTTGCTGCTCGACGAAGTTGCGGCGCATCTCGACCCGCTGCGGCGGGGCGCGCTTTACGAGCGGCTGGCGGGGCAGGGTGGGCAGGCGTGGCTCACCGGAACCGAGGCGGCCCTTTTCGCCGACATGCCGGGGCCGGTGACGCGGTTTCGCATTACCGGCGGACGGATCGCAGCCGGATAGGGCGCGACTGGAAGCCGCCAAAGGACTTTATCCCGGCGCCGGCTATCTCTAGGGCGTTATGAATGCCCAGATATTCAACGATCCGATTGGTGTGCGCCGCAGGGCTCTCCCTGATGCTCTCGGCTTGCGCAGGGAGCGGCGGTTTCCGAGCGGTGAGCGATACGCCTGTTCGGATCGGGCCGGCTTATACGGTTCGCGGTGCAACTTTCGTACCTGCAGCGGCACCGGCCTATGACCGGACGGGCTATGCGAGCTGGTACGGGAATGAGTCGGGCAACCGCACCGCCAATGGCGAGAAATTCCGTCCCGCCTGGATAACCGCCGCGCACACGACCTTGCCCTTGCCGACCTATGTGGAGGTGACAGCGCTCGATACCGGGCGGCGGATCATCGTGCGGGTCAATGATCGCGGACCGTTCGCGGCGGGGCGGATCATCGATCTGTCGCGCGGCGCGGCGGAAGAATTGGGCATCAAGGCGCAGGGCCATGCGATGGTCCGCGTGCGCCGCGTCGAACCGTCGGAAAATGACCGCAAGCGGCTGCGCGAGGGCAAGTCCGCTGCTGCGCTGGCGCCTGTTGAGAGCCGCGAGCTCGAGCGGCTGCGAGGGCAGGCTTCGACTGGCGAGCGGTAGATATGGACATGAATGTCAATAAGGGAGCTTGACGTCCCCGCGCACCGCATGCCACTTGCAAACTAAACTGGTCCGCTATGTGAGCGACGACAATTATCGAGGAATTTCCGTATGATGAAATGGGTAGTAGCGACGGCTCTGGCCGGTGCAGCGACGATCGCCCCGGCAGCGGCGAAGGATGGCTTCGACGCGACGATCGTGCGGACAACCTATGGCATTCCGCATATCAAAGCCAAGGATTGGCGCGGTCTGGGCTATGGCGTCGGCTATGCCTATGCGCAGGATAATCTGTGCATGATTGCAGAGGAATTTGCGACTGTGGCGGGCGAGCGGTCGCTGTATTTCGGTGCAGCGAACAAGGCGGTGCTGGGGTTCAGTGAAATCGACAACCTGTCGTCCGACGTGTTTTTCCGCGCGACGATCGACCTGCCACGCCTGCGCGCGGGCGCGGTGGCGCAGGGGCCCGAAATGGCGTCGATGGTCGACGGCTATGTCGCTGGATATAATCGCTGGCTGCGCGAGATTGGCCCCAACGGCGTTCCCGAAGGGTGCCGCGGCAAGGCGTGGGTGCGACCGATCAGCAGCGACGACCTGCTGCGGCTCAATGAAAAGACGATGCTGCTGGCAGGGTCGCTGGCGCTGGCGAACGGAATTGCCAACGCCGCACCGCCGGGCAAGGCGGTTGCGAGCTTGCCCGACAGGTTGCCCGGCCCCGATGATGCGCGCTTCGGCAGCAATGGCTGGGCGTTCGGCGCCGATACGACGGCGGACGGCCGCGGATTGCTGATCGGCAATCCCCATTTCCCTTGGAACGGCCCCAACCGTTTCTGGCAGATGCATGTGACGATCCCGGGGCAGATCGATACGATGGGGGTCGGTCTGGCGGGGACGCCGCTGCCGATACTCGGTTTCAATCGCGACATTGCATGGACGCATACCGTGACCGCGGCGCGCCATTTCACGCTGTTTCAGCTGAAGCTCGATCCCGCCGATCCCACCGCCTATCTGGTCGACGGCAAGTCCGAAAAAATGGGCACGCGAACGATCAGCGTGCCGGTGGGCGAGGGCGCTGAGCCGGTCGTCCGCACGCTCTATACGACACGTTTCGGGGCGCTCGTCGCGCTGCCGTCCTCCGGGCTGACGTGGAGCGGAACGACCGCCTTTGCGATGCGCGACGTCAATAGCGGCAATCAGCGTGCACTGGGGACGTGGGTTCGTATCGCACGGGCGAAGAGCGTCGGCGAAGTGCGCGCCGCGGTCGAAGAAACATTGGGCATCCCATGGGTCAACACGATCGTTGCCGATCGCAACGGCGATGTGCTGCACGCCGACGTGACGGCTGTTCCCAATTTGTCCGGTGACAAGATCAAGGCCTGCGCGACGCCCTTTTCGGCGCTCGCCGCCAGCCTCGCGACCCTGCTCGACGGATCGCGTGCCGAATGCGATTGGGACGTCGCTGCGGGCACGCCGATTCCGGGGCTGCTGCCCGCGGCTTCGCAGGCGATCTACGCGCGGCGCGACTATGTGACCAACAGCAACGACAGCTATTGGATGAGCAATGCCAGCGCGCCGCACAAGCCGCTGTCGCCGATATTGGGCGCGGCCGAGAGCACTTTGTCACTGCGTAGCCGCTCGAATTTCATCGAGGTTGGTCATTTGCTGAATGGCGAGGACGGCAAGCCGGGCGTCAAGATCGACCATGCGGCCGCTAAAGAACTGACGCAGGCGAACAAGAGCCTCGCCGCCGACCTGACGGTCGACCGGCTGCTCGAACTGTGCCGCGGCAAGGCCGAGGTTGCGCGTGGGTGCGCGGCGCTGGAGGGTTGGGATCGCCGCTTCAACCTCGACAGCCGGGGGGCGTATCTGTTCACGGTCTTCTGGAAGAGCGTCCACAAGATGCCCGGCCTGTGGGCGGTGAAGTTCGACGTCGCCGACCCCGTTCACACCCCGCGCGACATGGTGACGACGGGAGAGGTCGGAACGAAGCTGCTCGCGGCGCTCGCGGCGGCAACGGCGCAACTCGACAAGGAAGAGATCGCACTCGACGCGCGCTGGGGCGACGTCCAATATGCGCCGCGCGGCAATGAACGGATTCCGGTGCATGGCGGCGAGGGAATTGCAGGGGTGCTGAACCTTCAGAACGCTGCGGCCGCGCCCGGCGGGGTCATTCCCTTCCACGGGTCGAGCTATATCCAGATCGTCGGATTCGACGCGGCGGGACCGGTGGCCGATGCGGTGCTCTCCTATTCGCAGTCGACCGATCCGGCATCGCCGCATTATGCCGACCAGACCCGCCTCTATTCGGCGAAAAAGTGGCATCGCCTGCCGTTCAGCGCAAAGGCGATTGCGGCAGATGGCGGCAGCAAGCCGGTTCGTATCAGGGAGTGAGGCCTAGGCGTAGCGGATCGGGGCGTCCCTGATTCCGGCATTGTGTGCCCCGAAAATGCGGTTAGGCTCGCCGCAGAAAAAAGGGGATGGAATGATAATGACGTCATGGCCAGTCGCGGTGGGGTTGTCGGCAGCTCTGGTCGCGATGCCGGCCGGGGCTGCTTTCGCTGCGCCTACGATCGCTTCGCCGCCGTCCTCGCCGCCGATGCTTCTGTCGTGGACCCCGACCGAGGTTCGATGCGACGGTGTCGTCATTGCGGGTACGCCGATCCGCCGCCCGTGGAATCAACTCGTTTCGGGGAACGTGCGCACACCGATGCCCGTGACGCTCGATTTCGCGATCGATGCCACCGGGCGGCCGCTGTCGATCGTCCGTCAGAGCGCCGAGTTCGTATCCTTTCAGCAAGATATCAGCGCGGCGCTGGCGGCCAGTCGCTTTATGGCGGGTGCGCCGCGCATGAAATGCAGCGTCGCCTATGTCCCCCATGCCGAACCGCTGGACAGCGCCCCCATCGACGATCTGGTATCTTATAGCATCACCCCAATCTCTGGCCGGCTGCCCAAACAGGGATGGGATCGCATCCGCACGAACGGCACATGCGGCGACGATCCACGGCCGCGGCCGCTTGTGCGCGCCTTTCCTGATTATCGCGAGGTGCCCGCGACGCCCGGGGTGCGCGACTGGTCGCTGATTTCCTATGATATGAACGGGGAGGGGCGGCCGTTCAATTTGCGCGTCGCGCATGGCACTGGCAATCGGGCTTTGGACGGCGCGGCGCTCAAGGCGGTGCGGGGATCACGCTTTACCCAAGGCACACGTACCCATTGCCTGTATCCCTATTGGCGCGCTCCTGCGAGGCTGGAAGCGCCAGAAAAGCCGGAGACGGAATCTTTCCGGGCCGCCGATGCGGCCTGCGCCGCGAAGACCGAATGGACGACGCGGCCAAAGCTGGTCTTTCCCCAACCCTATCGCCGCCGGGCGATCGAGGGATGGGCGATCGTCCGCTATGATCTTGCCCCATGGGGAGAGGTCGGCAATGTGAAGATATTGGCATCGGAGCCCACGGAAGATTTTGGCGCGCAGGCGATGCAGATCATTCGTAGCGGGCGTGCTGCGCCGTCGCCGCAGGGGGCAACCGGCTGCGTTGATGCGGTGCGCTTCTCTATGCCGTCCGATGACGGCGCGAGTGCGAACGAACAGGCTGCCGAGCCGGAATATTAGAACAGGACGGCATTGCGCTCCCGGCCGCCGAACAGGCGGCGGGCTCAACAATGACGCCTATTTGTCGACGACCAGGCAATCCTGACCGCCTTTGCGGATTGCCGCGCAGAAACTCTCGGCTTCGCCCTTGTTCGCGAAACCACCGGCCTGCAGTCGCGTGATCTTGCCGCTTTTGACCAGATAGGGCTGACGCCCGGCGAAGGCTGGATTCTTCTTTTCGAGCGACGCCCACAGGTTCCGGGCGTTCCCCTCGACCCCGAAGGCTCCGAGCTGCGCGCGCCAGGGACTGGCGGCCGCGTTCGGTGCTGGAGCGGGTTTTGCGATGACCGCTTTGGGCTGTGGCGGCACCACGGGTTTCGCGGGCGCGGGTTTCGCCTGCGCGGGCGGCGTCGTGCCGCTTTCGGGGGGCGCAGCATAGCTGGTGCCGGGCGCAGTTGATGGCGGTTCCACGGTCTTGGCGGCGGTTGCGGCCGCGGTTGCTTCGGTCGCCGCTTCGGTAGCGCGGATGGCGGCCGGGGTGGGCGCGGGTTTGGGCGCCGTCGCGGCGACAACCGGCGGCGGGGTGTAGCTGGTGCCGGGGACCGAGGGGGGGACGCTCGCAACCTTGATCGGCGAGGGGGCGGCAGCCTTGGTTGGCGGCGGTGCGGCTGCGCCGACTGCGGCCAGACGTGCGCGCTGTTCGGCCTTTTCGATCTCGGGCAGCATTGCGAGACCGCGCTGGCGTTGCTCGAGCGGGATGAGCTGGTCGAGCTGGACGAGGCGTGCCGAGGCGAGGGTCAGGCCGGCATCGCTCGCGCGCTTGGTCAGGGCATAGGCGCGCGGCCAATCTTCCCTCGCGAGGTCGCCGTTGAAGTGTGCGGTACCCAGAACATATTGCGCGCGAGGTTCGCCGCGCTCGGCCGAGCGCAGAATGAAAGGCATCGCTTCGTCGCGGCGATTTGCGGTGAAGAGGATGAGGCCCAGATTATCCTCGGCCTGCAAATGCCCCTGCTTGGCCGCGCGGCGATACCAGCCTTCGGCCTGAACCAGGTCGGCCGGGACGCCGCGGCCAAGCTTATAGGCTTGCCCCAGGTTGAATTGCGCGTCGGCGTCGCCTGCGATCGCGAGCGGCCGCCATTCGGAGACGGCCGCCTCGTAATCACCGCTCTGCCACGCATCGACACCGGCCTTGACGTCGGCATGTGCAGGCGCGGCGAATCCAGCGACTGCAGCTAAGGAAAGGGCCAGCGAAACGCCGGTGCGGAAAATGCGCATTATAGTCTCCAATGGCATGCGCCGCCCGGCGGCGGCGGCAGTCCCGACATGCCGTTTAGGAGGAAATGGCTAACATCATGTTAGCGAAACCTAAAAGCGCCAATTTTGCTCCGTTATGGGACAGTGCGGCGTTTCGCCTCTGTTTACCATCACCGCCAACGGATCGTTCACCATCATTTTATCATCGTTAACCCAATTTTAGCGCCCCTCATGGCATTCCACCGCCAATTCGTGGATTTATCAGGGGGACGGCTGTGCGCGTTTTGGCATTGGCTTCACAAAAGGGCGGGTCGGGTAAAACCACTCTGTCGGGGCATCTGGCGGTACAGGCGCAGATTGCGGGCGCAGGGCCCGTCGTCCTGATCGACATCGATCCGCAGGGCTCGCTCGCCGACTGGTGGAACGAGCGCGAGACCGACCTTCCGGCCTTTGCCCAGACCACTGTTGCACGGCTGGCATCCGACCTCGAAATCCTGCGCCAGCAAGGCTTCAAACTCGCGGTCATCGACACGCCGCCCGCGATCACCATGGCGATCCAGAGCGTGATTTCGGTCGCCGAACTGATCGTCGTGCCGACCCGGCCCAGCCCGCATGATCTGCGCGCCGTCGGGGCTACCGTCGATCTGTGCGAACGCGCCGGCAAGCCGCTGGTGTTCGTCGTCAACGGCGCAACCCCGAAAGCCAAGATTACGAGTGAGGCGGCCGTCGCACTGTCGCAGCACGGCACCGTCGCCCCGATCACCCTGCATCATCGCACCGACTATGCCGCCTCGATGATCGACGGCCGCACGGTGATGGAGGTCGACCCGAACAGCCGCTCGGCCGAGGAGGTCCGCCAGCTCTGGACCTATATGAACGACCGCCTCGAAAAGAATTTCCGCCGCACCGTGTTCAGCTCGCCGATCCCGGCGCAGGCTGGATATGGCGCAGTCCGCCCGATGGGTGGTGGCTTCGGCCGCCGCATCGCGGGCCAGTGAGAGAGGGAGTGGATATCATGGGCGAACCCAAACCCCTCGCATCGCTGAGCGCCGGATTGCTTGCTCGCAAGGGCGGGGCACGGCCGGCCATGCGCCGCCAGCCGCTGGGCAGCGGCCCCGCGCCGATGAGCAGCACCGGTTATGACGACCTGGGCTGGAACGACATGGGCTATGACGTCGACCCCGACCAGTCGGGCGAACCTGAGCAGATGTTTGATCTGAAGCCGCTGCTGACCGGATCGGTGTTGGCGCACAATCTCGAGGCCGAGCAGGCGGTCGAGGAAGGCGTCGGCGGCGAGCTGACCCAACTGACCGAGCCAACGGTAATCATGGGCGTCGATGCGGATTATGCCGCCGAAGCACCCGAAGTTCCGGAGATTGTTCGCCAGCAGGAATCGCTGATCGACCGCGTCGCTGCCGTGGCGCGCAAGGTCGAGGCGC